>Ga0214471_10002784_pt1 | contig 13689 bp, 14 predicted proteins | sample RVTome_5_FD_207665 | JGI IMG/M metagenome (GOLD analysis project Ga0214471, IMG submission 207665) | Soil microbial communities from uranium-contaminated site in the Upper Colorado River Basin, Wyoming, United States - RVT142D155 | ecosystem: Environmental > Terrestrial > Soil > Contaminated >...
AAGCAGCTATACTACCCGTAACACCGAGCAATATTTTTTTGCCCTTAAGCAAAACTTAGAGTTTTATACCACCCTCTTCTTCCTCAGCTTGCCTGTACAAGACCTTGCCGTCAGTGAATTCTTCTGTGGCAATTATTGTCGGCTTGGGTAATCGCTCATAGAATTTAGAGATTTCAATTTGTTCCCGGTTTTCAAAAATCTCTTCAAGATTATCTACTGTTGAAGCGAATTCAGCAAGCTTACTATTGAGCTCTTCTTTAAGATTGGTCGCAATTTGTCTTGATCTTTTAGAAATGATTGCTACTGTCTCATAAATATTTCCAACCTCTTTGGACAAGCCAGTAAGATCCCGGGTAATAATAGATGGATTTGCCATATTTTTGATAATTAATTTTCTGCTATTTTGTTAAGTTTTTCAGAACTATCCTCATGGATACTTTCGGCGTCTTTCCGAAATGATGTATTAGGGAATTTCTCAATAAATTCCTGATAAAGGCGTACGGTCTCCCTGTACCTCTCCTCTCTTTTATCAGGTATACTTAGTTTTGCCAGATTATATTGTGCATCTAGTTTCAGGAAATAGATTTCTTCCGCAAAAACAGAGGCGGGATAGTCTTTTGTAAAGTTGTCAAGTGCTATTACTGCTGACTGGAATCTTCCAACCTTATAATATTGTTTAGAGTTCTCGTACGCTTTCTTTTCCAGCTTCACTTGCAATTGGTCTATGATTTCAATGGCTTCAGGCCTGTATCTGCTTGCGGGATTCTTGTTAAGGAAAATTTGCATAGCAACAATGGCTTCAACCGTGCTGGATTGATCCAGATTATAATTTGGAGATTCACGATAGAGGCTATAGGCATACATGAACTCAGCTTCCTGGGCTAATGGGCTGCGGCTATAAGTCTGGTAAAAGGTCCTAAAATTATGTGATGCCAGTAAATATTGACCCTGATGATAATAGGAGTAAGCGTAATAAAATAGAATAGTTTCGCTTTCCGGCAGGCCTCTTGCAATTGGCAAAACCTCTTCCAACAACAGATTAGCTTTAAAATAATCTTCCTTTTCATAGTACTTCATGGCAGCTTCGTACTTCACCCTCCAGTCAGGATTCTTCTGAATCTTTCTGAATTTTCCGCATGATGAAGTGAGTATGACAAGAAGGACTAAAACTATCCAACCCTGCTGGTTTCGCATAAGGGTGCAAATATACGGTTATGGACTAAAATTACCAAAAACCTTGCCGTTCCAGTGAGTTGAAAATGGGTAAAATGGCTTTACTTTTTTACTACAAATTTCTTGGTGGTCACGCTTCTGGTATTAAGGTAGAGCGTATAGAAATATACCCCCGGATTAAGGTCTTGTATGGGAATTTTAAGCTGACTTTCGTGAAAAGAAAGCGGGTGTACCCCAACAATGCTACCAAGGACATTATGGATAATAATTTTGACTTCCTGTTCTTCTACTTTTAATTGATAATCCAGAAATGCATTCTCTGAGGCGGGATTTGGGTAGATATCCCTTAAGAATATTTCAGCTGACTCATAAAATACATCTCCACGGGCTGCCTCTTTAACTGAGTAATGCACATCAAAGGAAATAGCATCATCAGGATTATCCTTGTTATATATATGATAGGAAACAATGCTGAACTCCTCTGTCAGACCTGCATCCAGAATACTTACGAAATTGCTGGTTATTTCACCAGGTTCCAACTTCTTACTTATAATCAATTTTTGTGCATCCGGTTCAAGACAATCCCCGCTCCAACAAAGGCGAGTTAGCTGTGTGGTACCTATTTCAGTCTTTACTCTCTGGATTACGATAGAAACCGGAGTAGCTGATATATTCTGGATTCTGATGGTGGCTTGTATTTTATCACCGATTTTGCCCTCCCAATTCTGTTCGTTGTCAAGCAACTTTAAACTTTGACTAATGGCAGGACTAAAAGCCAAAATTACCAAAATTGCTATTCCTGATTTTTTCACATCAAAACCCTTTATTCACACACATTTTGACACAAAATTACATAGTTTCTACCCACTAATTCAACTAAGAAATTAAGAAAATGTTACATTTCAAGCAAGGAATAACAATATTATAGTTATGCAATCGTTGCAATTAGCTCTGTTTGGGGGATAGAATCAGGTCAATTAACCAGCTTCTGCAATAATTTCAGCTCCCCTAATACTTCCATCAGGGTTGGCTTTTCTTTTATTCTCCAGGTGAAGCCTTTGAGATTCCGGTCGGCTGGTTTTAGCTCATGGGGCGGGATAAATGATGCCTCAACGCTGGTGTAAAAATGAACTTCCTTTGCTTTGTTGTTCTCAAAATTGATGGTGATATTACTGCTTGTGCTCTTATTTAAGCCGATTAAGTCTGTCTCTTCGTCATTCAAGGCATAAAAAAGACTTTCTCCGTTGCCGGTTACCTGAACCAGACTTATTTTATTGTCTTTGAAAAAGGCCAGGACATTCCTTCCTTTCACCTGATTAAAATTGGATAGTGTGTCCTGCGAAACTATAAAAGAATTAGAAACAAGCTTCATTTTGTCAATCTTTTTATTCACTATGAAGGCACTAATTGTGTCCGCAATTATCTGATTTCCTTCCGTCCATAAAATTGGATTTGTAAAGAAATGGATTAAGGAATCAGACACTTCGTAAATCAAAGAATCGGCACGACCCTGTAAATCTTCTTTAAAAAACTTAACATTATGGTACGCAATCAATTTTTTTTTCGCTTCAATATCACTGTCATAGGCAACAAGCGTATCCGCCGAAAGAAATAATGTATCTCCATCCATCAGAACCTTCAAAACGGGCTGGTCGAATACTTTTGTAATTCCCGTTCGTTTAGAATATATAGCTGATTGCCCGGTAACAATAATATCATTTTCAGTATCTACCAGTTCCACATTCCTCTTGGCTCGATATTCTTGCTTTTTATCATCAAGGTTGAAAATATTTGCCTTGATAATATAAGATTCTGTTCGAACTATATTTCGTTCCAGCAAGCTTGTTTCATCAAGAGTGTTATAAATTCCTTCATCATACTCCAGCACATTACCCTCGTCATCAATGAGTATTGAGCGATCACGAAAGTAAATTATTTTAGTTGCTGAATTGTACTGCAGCGTATCCGAGGTTAGCGTATAATTCTTATTCTTTCCGACTACGTTGTGTTTAAATGAGGCCATGTTTGTGTTTACATCATAATACCCCCTACGGCTGGTAAGTGTATTTGTACTATCTACTAATTTTCCTCCGGAAAAATAATTGGCGACCTGACTTACACGGTCATAATCCAAATTATCAGTATAAAGAGTCATAATGCCGAGCTTTGTGAAGATTACATTATTTCTAAGTTTTGCCACACGGGTATTTCCATCATAAATGAGTATTTCACTGGTTATGTCCACACTGTCTCCGTCAATGATATGCACATTGCCTTTAGCTTCGATGTAACTTCTTTTCTTGAAATAGATGGCTTCATCACAATAAATCCAGGTATCTTCTCTTTTAAATATTACTTCTCCTATTAATTTTTGATAGTCTTCACCATTCAACTTTCCCCCAATAAATTCCCTTGAATTCTCAATTCTAATTCTGTCCTGCGCAATGGAATTCATAGCAATGCCCCAAAGGCTTACAAATAATATTGATATTTTTGCATGTATAGTCATAGCAAAAAGGCAAGGCCTGTTTAAACAAGCTAATGTTGCAAAAGTAGCAAATAAAATGCCCCATAACTCAGAATCTTCAAATACTCATGAATTTGAAAGAGCTTTCCAGAGATTCATCATCAAGGAAAAGCTGGTTCCAACGCGTTCAAAAATATTACTTGCAGTTAGCGGTGGTGTTGATTCGATGGTTTTGCTGCATCTCTTCCATTCGTTAAAGTACAGGATTGGTGTGGCCCATTGCAACTTTGGTTTACGGGGTAAGGAATCTGATTATGATCAAAAATTTCTCAAGGAATACACCAGGAAAAACAATATTGAATTCTACAACAAAAGGTTTCAAACCAAAGAATACGCTAAGAAGGGAAAATTAAGCGTTCAAATGGCGGCCAGGGAAATCCGCTATTTCTGGTTTGAGGAAATCAGGAGAAAACACAGTTATGATCTTATTGCCACCGCCCATCACAAAGACGATGCTATTGAAACTATTCTCTTAAATATGTTTCGGGGGACCGGAATTATGGGGCTTGCTGGTATTCTCCCCCAAAGGGGGTGTATTATCCGTCCTTTGTTATTCGCGAACAAAAATGCGGTTATCGAATATGCCAGGAGTATGAACCTCGCCTGGAGAGAAGACAGTTCAAACCTGGATAACAAATACAGTCGCAATCTTTTGCGAAACAGGATAATTCCAAACTTAATAAAGGAAAATCCAGGCCTGAGAAAAGTACTGGACAACTCACTGAGTCGATTCAGGATTGCCGCGCAGCTGTTGCGTGATTACAGCGCATTAATTAAAATGAAGTTTGTCGAAATGCAGGGTGAGGTGTTTAGCATCAACATGAAGATTAGAAACATTGCTTATTCTGAACCTGTTCTGTACGCGATAATCAAAGATTACGGATTCAATTATACCCAGGTGAAAGAAATGCTCCACGCGGGCAGTTCTCCGGGAAAGAAATTTTGTTCTGATCGTTATTGCATCTTTGCAGACAGGGAGAAATGGATTTTAATCGAAAAGGAAATTGAAGTTCAGGAAAAATTACTAATCAGGAAAAGCACAAAAAGAAAGAAAAGCAGGTTGGGGGATTTCAATATTTCAAGGGAAAGAGGTTTAAAGAAAATTATTGGTGATTTTAATACTGCACACCTTGATTTCGACAAGCTTAGATTCCCGCTTGAAATTCGTGCCTGGAAAGAAGGTGATAAATTTCAACCGTTGGGAATGAGAGGTAAAAAAAAGATTAGTGATCTTATGATTGACCAGAAAATTCCAGTAAACTTGAAAAGGAGAGTTAAAGTAATAACCTCGGGTGATGATATTGTTTGGGTAGTAGGGATCAGAATTGATGAGCGGTATAAGATTACACCTCAAACCCGGGAATTTTACATAATGAAATTTGTCAGCAATGATTAATCCATTTAAGAAGACTTTTACGCCGCAAGAGATGAGCCTATTCAGGTTTTTATCCAAGGTTAAAGTTTTTGAAGATTTGGATTATAAAGAGTTATCATATTTTGTTCCCTTTCTCCACGAAAGAGAATATAAGAGAGATGAAATAGTTTTCTTCCGGGGAGATCCAAGCCAGGCATTCTATATCATCAAGAAAGGCAGAGTTTCCCTGTCCGTTGACATTGAAGATAAGTTTGAAATGCTTGATGAGTTGAAAACTAACCAGTCATTTGGCGATAATGCCTTTCTCAATAATACCCGAAGGATATACACTTCTATGATAACCTCAGATGAAGCAATTCTTTATGTAATTCCCAGGGTAAATATTCACGAAATTTTTGACAGGGAAGTGGAGGTAAAAGCCAAGGTAATGCAATCTCTTTCCTCCCAATACAATGAATATACTACCAACTTGTTCAAGGCCTACCAGTCCTCTTTTGGTTTTTTTGACCTGGGCAAGGTATATAAAAGTTAACACACTCGTATTTATCCTTTTTCTTGCTGTCATCTTTATATAAATTAGCGTCCTTTCCACCAAAAAATAAAAAGAAATTATTATGAAAATAACCGTTGTAGGCGCAGGAAATGTTGGAGCAACCTGTGCTGATGTACTTGCTTACAGAGAAATAGCTAATGAAATTGTTCTGTTGGATATTAAGGAAGGACTTGCTGAAGGCAAAGCCCTGGATATTTGGCAGAAGGCCCCGATAAATCAGTATGACAGCTACACAACAGGAGTTACGAGTGATTATTCGAAGTCCGCAGGCTCTGATGTGATTGTAATTACTTCAGGATTGCCCAGAAAGCCGGGGATGAGCAGAGATGACTTGATAGAAACGAATGCCGGAATTGTCAAAATAGTTACCGAAAGCGTGGTTGCCAACTCTCCCAATTCCATCATCATTGTCGTTTCCAATCCATTGGATGTAATGACTTACCAGGCTCATATTACCTCGAAGTTCCCGCGTACAAGGCTAATGGGTATGGCAGGTATCCTGGATACAGCCCGATACAGAGCATTTCTGGCTGAAGCCCTGCAAATTAGCCCAAAAGATATTCAGGCAGTATTAATGGGAGGACATGGGGATACGATGGTGCCTCTGCCCAGATATACTACAGTTGCGGGGATCCCGGTTACTGAGTTGATTGATTCAGAGAAACTAAATGCTATTATTGAACGTACAAAAACAGGAGGGGGTGAATTGGTAAAACTGATGGGTACTTCGGCCTGGTACGCTCCTGGTAGCGCGGCGGCGCAAATGGCTGAAGCCATAGTTAAAGACCAAAAAAGAGTTTTTCCGGTATGTATTAAGCTTGAAGGCGAGTATGGTATAGATAATTGTTATCTGGGAGTACCGGTTATACTTGGGAAAAATGGGATTGAAAAAATAATTGAATTGCAATTGAATGATGAAGAACAGGCAATGTTAAATACTTCAAGAGACCATGTGACCGAAGTAATGCAAGTGCTGGATCGATTGAATTCTAAATGAGCAACTAACCTTTTAACCAATGAGGAAATTATATAAAGTTTTTTTACTACTTATTTTTTTAAGCGTATTTGAGCTGGCAAATGGCCAGGATGTAAAATTACCGGGACTTGATCCATCTCCCGCAGACATTGCTATTTTGAGAGAAAGCCGAAATGCGGACCCCCATGCAAAAATTATATACAGCAGACCACAAAAGAAGGGTCGCGTAACTATTGCAGCTGATAATGGAGCATTAGCTCCTTTTGGCAAGCTTTGGCGCACAGGGGCCAATGAAACTACTGAACTGATCGTTTACAAAGATATCAAGCTCGGAGGTGTTGACATCGCTGCCGGCACTTATTCATTGTACACTATCCCCGGAGAAAAAGAGTGGACCTTAATTCTCAACGGGAAACTCAATACCTGGGGACATTTCGCTTACGATGACTCTCAGGATAAATACAAAATTACCGGGGCTGTGAAATCTTATGAACCTGCTGTTGAGGCATTCACTATAGTTTTCGCAGGGGTATCCGGTGGTAAATCTACGCTATACCTGGCATGGGATACAACTATTGTTGAAATTCCCGTGGAATTATAGACCTTGGAATTGTATCAGCAATGAAAATGATTGAGCCCCGTAAGGGGCTTTTTTATTATGCACACCTGGATAATTTCCGGTTTTGCGCCTGAAATTTGATTATCAACCTGAAATTTGACAATCAACTTCAGATGACATAGAAACATTGATTGCTTCTTTCCTTTTACACAAGAAATTTATTCACTCTTTTTTTCAAGTCTTCCCTGTGGGAAGTAATGGAAGGATCGCTGTAAATCCGGCTGCTTAGTTCTGAAATTGCTTCCTTCTTGTATCCAAGTTTAGCGGCTACATCCTCAGCAAATGAAATCTCGCTTTTGAAAACCTGGCCATCGACCTTCATCATTTGAACAATATTGTACAGGTATTCAAATTTTTGATCATCAGTCAATCCGGATAAACTTCCCATCGGCTCAGGAGCTTCCATCATGCCTTTGATCACTTCTTTAGATAATCCATTGGCCAGTCCGACCGTCATTATTAACCTGGATTCCTTTTCGGCAATCATACCATCGCTAACCGCAAGCTGAATCATTATCTTAAGTTGTTCCTTAATCATGACATTGACAATTGGTGGTGAAAGCCAATTTAGCAAACTATGTGGTAATATCGTGCGGGTTTAAAAACAAATGGGGCCTAAAAATGCCCCATTTTGCTAACTCAACCTTAGCTTAAGCTCAAAGTGAGGAGAAATGCTCGATTTTCGAGTCTAAATTGGCAGAATCAGTCCTATTTACCTGATTTTCTCTGGCGACAGCCTGGAAAAGAATAACTACGGCGATTATTATTCCAAAAATGAGTGCCAGATTTTTTCTAATTGCCATTTTAATTTCTTTGTAAAGGGATACCGGCAATTTTACCAATGGTTACAGCTTCAAAATAAATATATTTGCGCGATGCAACTCCGGGAAGGCTTCCCAGTCTTTGTTATAGAATTAATTATAGAATTATGAAATTAATCATAAGCAGAACTTTAATTGGTATCTTCTTGCTGGCTTCATTTTCGGTTCTATCTCAAGACAGGGAGGAGCGAAGTTTAGACTCCTTTAGTAAAATGAGAGTCGGTGAAGGCATTAAAGTTGAATTGAAAAAAGGGACTTCTGAAAAGGCGATTATAGAAGTTAGAGGTCTTGACGTGGATGATGTGGTTACCGAGATTAGAGGTGGGAGTCTGAATATCTATTTAGATGGGAATTGGCACAGAAATATTGATGTTTCCATCGAACTTACTTACAAATCTTTGAACTCAATAACAATCAGCAGTGCTGGAAATGTTAGAACGAATGAAGCTATAGAATCCGATGATTTGTATATAAGCGCGTCAAGTGCAGGAGGAGGCGACATCGAGGTAAAAGTAAAAGAACTGGAGTTGGAAGCTTCCAGTGCTGGAACTTTAGATGTTTACGGTTCCACTATTGAGTTGGAAGCCGCAGCTTCGAGTGCCGGGAGCATTGATGCTTACGATCTTAAAGCCGAAGAAGTAGTGGTAAGAGCTTCCAGTGCCGGATCCATAAAAGTTCAGGCAACCAAACTCATTGATGCCAGGGCATCCAGTGGCGGCAGCATAAGATATCGTGGTAATCCCTCCAAAGAATACACAAATTCTTCCAGTGGTGGATCGGTAAGAAAATCGGGGTAGGTAAAATTACTATACCTTATAATGTTGTTTTAAGAACCGTCTGAATTCCTTCTCTCAAAATCTCTATTTCAATTTCTTCTCCTTGCTTGAACTTACTCAGGGCATTCATGTAAGCATAAATATCATCAATGGAAAGTTCGCCCATCCTGGTAATTATATCTCCCTTTTGTAATCCCGCAACAGCCCCGGGCTTGCCTTCCGTTACTCCATCTATTTTAAGTCCTTTTCCTTCATAAACATAATCAGGAATAATACCCAAGGTAACGGTAAAGCTTGGCGCTGAACGTGCATTGGAATCTACAGTTTTTGAAAAGGCAATAGTTTCAAAATCGTTTAAATCAGAAACAATATTGAAAATAAGCTGGTAAACCTGCATCATACCTTCATAGTTTAAGGTTTCAGAATCATCACCAGGCTTGTGATAGTCTGAATGAGTTCCTGTGAAGAAACCAAGTACAGGGATATCTTTCAAATAAAAGGAGGTATAATCTGAAGGACCCACACCGCTAGCTGATTTAACTAAATCAAAGGGTGTGGTTTGCAGATTTAATAAAGAGTCCCATTGCGGTGAGGTTCCCGAACCCATTATTGAAATGGCATTTTTTGTAGTATCCACGCGGCCCACCATATCCATATTCAGCATATACTTAATCTTTGAAAGATCAATAGTAGGGTTATCCACGAAATATTTTGAACCAAGGAGGCCTCTTTCTTCCCCTGAAAAAAGAATAAAAACATAGTTTTGATTGATGAGTCCGGAACGGCCTACGCCTTTTGCCAATTCAATAACCATTGCCGTGCCGCTGGCATTGTCATCCGCACCATTGTGAATCATTTTATCATCTCCGCGATAAAGTGATCCGCCTCCCTCGCCATAACCCAGATGATCATAATGTGCACCCAGCACCGCGAATGAATTTGCACCGTTATCGATCCATCCAATTACATTATGACCTACCCTTCGCTCTTCCACTAATTCCACAGTAATAATTACATTTTTACCCGCAAGAGTTTCGGAAGTCTCATTTTTAATAAAAGTCACAGGGATTTCAAGCGAAGTAATCTTTTGAGTATAATGCTTCTCAGGATCCGGGGCTGTCGCGTCAATATTATAAAAAATTACTCCTGACGCCCCTTTCTCTTCAGCGACTCTTGCCCTTTCTTTAAGATTATGATAATCCAGATACTTTGAATGGGGGTGAATCCCGTCAGGTGAAGATATATTGATAAGCAGGATTTTGTTTTTAAGTTCAGTCAGCTTAGCGTAGTCATCATAACCCAGTTCAAGGGCATGAATTCCAAATCCACCGTCAATAATTTTTCCTTCCGCCGTAGTATTGCCAGAGAAACTCAGAGGGTAAAAGTTTTCATTATTTACTTGATTATCATCAATGGAAAGGGTAGTGCGTTCGCCCACTTCTTTTGATGCAAGAAAATCGAAAGCCTGAAGAAATGTATTGTCATCTCCGAGCGGCTTCAAACCAATTTTCTGAAATTGCTCAACAATATATGCTGCTGCTTTTTGCTCACCCGTGGTTCCTGCTTCCCTTCCTTCCAAATCATCGGAGGCCAAAAAGGCAACATGACCGGTGAACTCAGGTTCAGTTTTCGTTTGACAGGAATTTACCAACAGCAGTGTGCCGATAATCATTAGAATTCTATTCATGGGGAATTTTATTTGCAGGTTGCTGAATACTTGATAATGATTATGGATTCATCATCCCCGGATTTTTCAATTGCTTCTTTTATCACCGTTTCAGCGAATGATTTGTCTTCGATATTTTTCAGCGGAGCCTCAAGGTTAAAAGCCAAATCATAATTTTTCTTAATCCATTTTACGGTTTGTTTTTGAAACCTTCGGTATTTGGGAGACTTGACGCAACATGTTATTCTGATGGGTTCTTCGCTAACGATCCTGATGGTGTTATCTTTTTGTTTTATTTCGGTGTCTATCCACACATACCAGATTTCTTCCTCCTGCGCGTAAGCAAATGAAATCGGGAATAAGAATAAAACTGCAAGCAAGTATTTCATGAAGCAAAAATAATTCAATACCGCATCAGAAAAAAAGTTCAGCTACGAGCTTTTCGAATTAAAAAGAATAATACTGCAATTACCGCTAATATTAATACTATTTCCCAGAATCCCATTATTCATTCATTGATTGTTCGCGTATTGCTTTAAATTCCGATCTTTTCCCTTCATTTTGGAAATTTGAACTATTGCTAAGATCGATTCTTATTTGATAAAATAAGCTGGCATCCTCAACCATTCACCTCCAAAGTAAATATTTTGTATCATCTTATATTTTGAAAGTACTTTTTTTTGATAATCGAAGTTATTAATGCCAAAATCAATTCGGTGATCGTTCATTTACCGATATCTATATGTACGATTTCGGACACACTTATATCTCAAGCCTCCAAAATTTGCAGTTTTTTGATAATTTATTGTTTGGTATAATGCTTGAAACTTAAATTGAAAAAAAATAATGATATGGCATCACAAAAGCTAGTTCGCTCCAAGGATAAAATCATTGCGGGGGTTTGCGGAGGTATCGCTGAATATATGGGGGTGGACCCAACCGTGATAAGAATCTTATATGTTTTCGCTTCCATCTTTACCGCAGCATTTCCCGGGATTTTGGTTTATATCATCATGTGGCTCATAATGCCTGAGAACTAACCGTGGGCCTCTGTTCAGCAAGTCTGATAATGAAAGTAGATCCTTCACCAGGTTTGCTTTTTAAATCCACTGAACCTCCAAGAGATTCGACCTGACTTTTTATCAGGAACAGGCCCATGCCTTTTCCTTCAACATGATTATGAAATCTATTATACAGATTAAATACCTTGTCTTTATGAATACTAAGGTCGATACCCAATCCATTATCCTGGACAGTTAACAGGATATTATCGTTTTCTTTCCTGGTTGCAAGAATGATTTCCGGTTGTTTTTCTGCAGATCTGTATTTTATTGCATTACCTATCAGGTTCAACAAAATGCTATAAAGGAAAGATTTAGAATACCTGATTTCTTGAATTTTTAAATCCAACGTAATCGATGCATTGGATTCCTGGACCATCGGTCCAAGACTTACCAGAACACTGTCAATGACAGATTTGAAGTTCAGAACTTCGGCAGTTTCCTGAGAACTTCCATCTGAGACAGAAATAATCTTTGTCAGATCATCCAGGGTATCGTTTAAGGTGCTGGCCAGCTGATTGATTTTCGAAAGCATTTCTTTGTTATCGGCACTAATCCGGGACTGATCGACCAATGAGAGCAAGGAGCTGATATTATTTACCGGAGATTTAAGGTTATGACTTGTGATATAAGCAAACTGTTTCAGGCCATAATTGGATTGCTGAAGGCTTTTTGTCAATTCAACCAATTTTCTTTCTGCCTCCTTTCTGTAATGAATATCAAGATGTGTACCGGTCATTCTTATGGGTGTTCCATCTGATTTCTTTTTGGTTATTTTACCTCGATCCAAAACCCAACGCCAGGTTCCGTCTTTCGTTTTTATCCGGTACTCGGAAGCATAGAATGGAGTTTTGCCTGAGAGGTGATTATTTAGCGCAGTTATTCTACTTTTTTTGTCTTCGGGATGAATCATCATTTCCCTTTTGGATAAGTTCGCTGCAACCTCAGATACTTCATAACCCAGCATGGAGGCCCATTTAGTATTAATTATAACCCTGTCAGTTTCAATATTCCAATCCCAAAGGCCCAAATCGGCTCCTGTCAAAGCAAACTCGAGCCGTTCTTCACTCTTAACAAGTCTTTTCTGCGGGTCATTTTCTTCCTTGTTCCCGGAATCATCCAGAACCACGCCCAATATTTCGGGGCTCACCTTATAGTCAACAGAACGCTCATTTATGGTCCCAAGAAGTAACATCTCATTTTCCGATTGTAATAAACTGATCGAAAGGAAAACCGGATAAGGTTGTCCGTCTTTCAACTTAATTAAAATCTTTTCATCCTTAATGATCTTGCCTTTCTTCAGTTCTGCCATTATTCGAAGCCTGTCATTCGGATCATAATATAAATTCCGTATATCGCCCCCATTAAGTAATTCGTCACGTGAATAACCTGTAAGTTGAACCGCCACATTGTTAAACATTAGAATTTTTCCCTCAAGAGTAGTTATTGCAAGGGCAAATGGAAAGGAATCAAAAATAGACCGTAAGTTCTGATCGGAGAATACAAACTCTGTCGAGAAAAGTATGGCTTGTTTATTCATGATAAGTTAACCCCATAAGGAACTGAATGTTTTAAAACAGAGACTTAATTTGGCCGATGACTGAGCCTCAGAACATAGCTTCTTCGAGGAAATACGGATCAGTATAAAGGTTATGATTTAAGTTTTAATAGGCAACAAGGTGTAAGAAAATTGGTGAATTTGAAGATTTTCCCGTTACCTGCATCTTTGGCGGCGGGTTACTATTGCGGCTTCAAAACCGGCCTCAATAGCTTTATCTAATTCCCTGCAAGATCTTCTAAGATCATTTAATGCGAAATAGTTCTCTGCCCTGTAAAAATAATCCTCTCCATGGCCAGGTCTGAAAAGGATGGCCCAATTAAAATCTTTTATGGCATCAGAATGGTTTCCCAATTTGGTATTGGCAATGCCTCTTCCCCTGTAAACGTGGTAATAGAGGTCTGGCATTTTTACCGGATTAATTACCAGTTCATATGCCCGGCCATAAGCAGCTTCAAGAAGTCCACGTATTTTATCCCGTGCCCTGTCAAAAAATTCAAGTGCTTTTTCAGGCTCATCCAGACGATTTGTGTAGAGATTGGCAAGTTCAAGATTAAGGTTTATGTTTTCACTATCACGCGCCA
>Ga0214471_10002785_pt1 | contig 13685 bp, 10 predicted proteins | sample RVTome_5_FD_207665 | JGI IMG/M metagenome (GOLD analysis project Ga0214471, IMG submission 207665) | Soil microbial communities from uranium-contaminated site in the Upper Colorado River Basin, Wyoming, United States - RVT142D155 | ecosystem: Environmental > Terrestrial > Soil > Contaminated >...
TGCGCAACTGGATCGCGGCGAACGCCAAGCGGCGCAACGGCATGCAGGCGATGTTCCGCGCGCGCGAGTTCGTGCGCCCGGTGACGCGCGAAGAGCTCGACGGCATCGTCGAGCTCTGGGTCGACGCGGCGCTGCGGCTGGGCGAGCGCGAGCTGAAGATGATGAGCCGCCTCGCGCGCGCCCAGGCCCGCCGCATGGAGCACGAGCACGCCGCGTATCAGGGCGACGTCGCGCGGGTGGCCGAGCCGCTCGCCATGGCGGGCTGACGCTCCGCGCTTCGCGCGGGATCGAGTTGCGCGAGCAGGCGCGGCCACAGGGTCACGCCCACCGCGCGGCGGAAGAACCCGAAATGGCCGATGCGCCGCACCTGCGCATCAGGCGGAGTGAACACTAGGAGCTGAGGCGAAGAGAGGTTGGGGAAGTACGAGAGTAGCCGCCTCGTGCCTCCCTCGGTGGCAAAGGCGTCGTCGCTGATCGATATTGCTATGGCCGGGCACTGCAGCGCTGCGCAGTGTTCGAGGAGCCGGAGCCTGCGCTCCCCCGCAGGCTCCGCTCCGTTCGGCCTCAGGTCCGGCCGGCGCCGTTCGGCCCATTCCAGCGCCATCCCGGCCGGGAGGTCTTCCCCAAGCCCGAGCCGGTCGGCGGGAAAGTAGCCGACGAAGCGCGTGAGCGCCGGCATCAGCCCGTGCCAGGCGAAAGCCATCGGCAGCCGGTAGAGCCGGCGGTAATCCCCGTAGTACCCGGTATGGGCGCCGACCAGGACGATGCGGGCCTGCTCGGCCGCATTGGGCGCCCCGCCGAGCGGCAGGCAGCCGATCGAATGCGAGATCCCCAGGATCTCGTCGCGCGGAAAGCGCTCGCGCAGCCAGGCGATCGCCGCGGCGCTGTCGTATTCGGCCCAATCCTCGATCGTCGCCTGGAAGCCGCGCAGCGCCGGCGGCCGCGACAGGCCGATGCCGCGATAGTCGTAGGTCAGCACCGGGATTCCCCATTCGGCGAGGAAGGTCGCGAAGCGCCGGTAGCGCAGCGCCGGGATGCCCGCGCCGCCGTGCAGCACGGCGACGCGGCGCGGCGCGCGCGGCCTCAGCGCGGCATAGAAGAAAGCGCCGATCCCGTAGCCGTCGGCCGTGCGCAGCCGCAGCTGCCTGCCTTCGCCGGAATCGAGATCGCTGCTACGTCGAAAATATCCGCGGCCCACGGTTATGAACGATCATAACCGCTTGCTAGACCGCCGAGGACTGTCTTTCCTGCACGTAGCGCTCGAGCTGCTCGCGCACGATGGCGAGCTCCTCCGTGAGCGTGCGCAAGAGCGAAGGCGCCTGAAGTCTTAGCTCAGCGTCCGACAGCTTGTCGTAGCTCGTGCACAGGCGCGTCAGACGGTCCGTGCCCATGCTCGCCGACGAGCCTTTCATGGCGTGCAGCAGCGAGCGCAGCTCGTGGTAGTTGCGCCCGGCGAGCGTCTGCTCGACCTTGTTCAGGAGCGTCGAATTGTCCGCGATGAACACGCGGATAAGCTTCTCGAGGAAGGCCACCGACGAGCCGAGCTGGCGCAAGTGGTCGATGGTCTCGAAGTTGACGACCGGCACCGGCTCGGAGCCCTTCGCGCTCCGCAGAACGGCCTCCGCGGGCTGGGCGCGCTCCGGGACGGCGGCGCACAGCGTCTGGATCTCCTCGAGCAGGCGCATCGCCTCGACCGGCTTCGGCAGGAAAGCGTCGGCGCCGGACTCGAGCGCCTCGCGCTTCGACGCCGGCGTCGCGTCCGCCGACAGGATGATCACCGGCAGCCGCTCGCGGCCGCGCGTCATCAGCCGCAGCGCCTGCAGCGCCTCGATGCCGCCGATCCCCGGCATGTTGCGGTCGAGGATCACCGTATCGAAAGGCTCGCGCTGCACGGCGTCGAGCGCCTGCTCGCCGTCGTTGGCGAGCGCCACGGTGTGCCCGCCGCGCTCGAGGATCTTGCCGATGACCTCGCGGTTGGTCGGGTTGTCGTCGGCCACCAGCACGCGCAGCTTCTTCGTCGAGCCGCGGCGCGCATAGTCCTGCAGCCGCACCACGCCTTCGCGCATTTCCTCGCCGGCCGACACCGAGTGCAGCACGTTGAACAGCTGGCGCTTGTCGAACGGCAGCTCGAGGATCGCGGTGAAGCCCGAGCTCAGCACGTCGAAGCGCTGCACGTCGGCATCGCGCGGCACCGCCAGGATCGTGTGCGGGGACGGGTTCGGCGCCGCGCGGCGGAAGCGCTGCGCGAGCTTCGGGTCCTCGCCGCTCGCATAGAGGAGCGCGCTGTGATAAGGCTTCGCCAGGGCGATCTCGGCGACCAGGCGGGCGACGCCCTCCTCGATCGTCGCCGTGGCGACCGGCGTCACGCCCCATCCCGCGAGCGCCTGCTCGAGCGGCTCGCGCTGCGCCTGCGGGAAGCCGACCAGCAGCACCCTCGCGCCCGCCAGCTCGCCGGCGCCGGCGAGGCCGGCGCGCTCGGGCTGCTTCTCGAGCGCGATGTCGAACCAGAACGTGCTGCCCAGGCCGACCGCGCTCTCCAGGCCGAGCTTGCCGCCCATCAGCTCGACCAGCTGCTTCGCGATCGTGGTGCCCAGGCCCGTGCCGCCGAAGCGCCGCGAGGTGGACTGGTCGGCCTGCATGAAGCTTTCGAAGATGCGCGCCTGCGCTTCGGGCGGAATGCCGATGCCGGTGTCGCGGATCGAGAATTTCAGCCGCACGCTCTGGTCGCTCTCGGAATGGGCCGAGACGTGCACCGTGACGCTGCCGCGCTCGGTGAACTTGACTGCGTTGCCCGAGAGGTTGATCAGGATCTGGCGCAGGTGGTGCGGATCGCCGCGCACCGCCGGCGGCACCTCGGGCATGATCGAGACCACGAACTCGATGCCTTTGGAGGACGCCTGCGCCGCGAGGATGCGGCAGGTGCTGTTGACGAGCGCGTGCAGGTCGAAGTCGGTCTTCTCGAGCGCGAGCTTGCCGGCCTCGATCTTGGAGAAGTCGAGCACGTCCTCCACCAGGCCGAGCAGCACGCGCGTAGAGCCGCGCAGGGTCTGCAGCATGTCGGCCTGCTCGCGGGTGAGCTGGGTATCGCGCAGCAGGTCGGCCATGCCGATGATGGCGTTGAGCGGCGTGCGCATCTCGTGGCTCATCACCGAGATGAAGCGGCGCTTGGCGACGTTCGCCGCCTCGGCGCGCGCGAGCGCGTCGAACATGCGCCGCACCAGCGACAGCACGTACATGCTGACCGCCAGCATCCCGATCAGCATGCCGATGCCGAGCGCGGTGTGCTCGCGCCACCACGGGTTCAGGTAGAGGGCGACGGCGAACCCCGCCACGCTCATGATGAGCTCGGACACCAGGTACTTCGGGCCGAAGCGGAAGCCGCTGCCGAGCGTCACCCAGATGTAGATCAGGAACAGCGGCGCCGCCCACTCGCCGCTGATCGCCATGTAGCAGGTGATCGTCGCGACGTCGGCGGCCTGGGCGAACAGGCGCCGCACCGGCGAGATATGCGTGGTGTAGGCGATGCGCAGGAAAATGAGCACCCCCACCACGAACTGGGCGACCCCGACGTACACGATCAGCTCGCGCTCGGTCCCGCTGGTGCCGGGCAGCAGGTACAGCACCAGCAGCGCGCCGATGACCAGGCGCAGGACCCCCTGCTCGTGCTCGGTGTCGGGGCGCGCCTTGAGGCGCGCGCGCAGGCGCGCGATCGGTCCGGTGGGCTGTGCGGCGGCGGAGGCGGCGCTAGGCTCGGCCATCAGACCATTCGTGCTGGATCTCGGTCACTTCCTTGCGCGCTGCGAGGAAGGCCTCGACCATGCGCGGGTCGAAGTGCCGGCCCGACTGCGAGCGCACGTACTCGAACGCCTGCTCGCTCGGCCAGGCGTTCTTGTACGGCCGCACCGAGGTGAGCGCGTCGTACACGTCGGCCACGGCGACGATGCGCGCGCACAGCGGCACGTGGTCGCCGACCAGGCCGTTCGGATAGCCCGAGCCGTCGTACTTCTCGTGGTGCCCGAGCGCGATCAGCGCGCCCATGCGCACGTACTTCGACGCGCTGCCCTTCAGGATCTCGTGGCCGATCACCGGGTGGCGGCGCATCACCTGCCACTCGGCATCCTCGAGCCGGTGCGCCTTGAGCAGGATCTGGTCGGGGATGCCGATCTTGCCGATGTCGTGCAGCGGCGCGGCGAGCTCGATCGTCTCCGCCTCGTCGCGCTCCAGGCCGAGCACGTTGGCGATCAGGCGCGAGTAGCGCGACATGCGGATGAGATGGTTGCCGGTCTCCGCGTCGCGGAATTCGCCGGCGCGCGCGAGCCGCAGCAGCGTCTCCTTCTCGCGCTCCTTCACTTCGCGCGTCGCGTCCTCGACCATGTGCTCGAGCAGGCGCCGGCGGTCTTCCAGCGCGAGCTGCTGGCGCCGCAGCGTGAGGAGGTTGCGGCAGCGGGCGAGGCATTCCCGGGCGTCGACCGGCTTGGTGAGGAAGTCGGTGATGCCGGCGTCGAGCGCGGCGTAGCGCACCTTGCGGTCGTCGTGCACCGTGACCATGACGATCGGCACGTGCTCGTAGCCCGGCAGCGAGCGCAGGCGCTTCACCAGCTCGATGCCGTCCATGTCCGGCATCATGTAGTCGACCAGCACCAGGTCGCTGACGTTGCGCGTCGCCCAGACCACCGCGTCGACCGGGCGCGCGAAGCCCTCCACCACGACGCGCTCGTCGAGGCTGCGGACCACCTGCTCCAGAATGGCGCGGCCGGTCGACTGGTCGTCGACCACCATCACCGTGTTGCGCGCCGAAGGCAGCAACCGCACCTGCGCCTTCGCCATGGTCCCCCCCGAGGAAGCTTCGGTTTTGTCTATGAAAAGACTACGCCCCGCCCCGGGGCCTGTCCAGCAAAGGCGTCCGCTAACCGCTTACTTTTTTACACCTTGTGGTGCCGGAAGAGAGACTCGAACTCTCATGCCCTCGCGGGCGGCGGATTTTGAGTCCGCTGCGTCTACCGGTTCCGCCATTCCGGCCCTGGAAGAGCTCAAAAGTATACTTCCCCGCGAATGCAGGTCTCCGAGTTCGATTACCACCTCCCCCCGGAACTGATCGCCCAGCACCCCGTGCCGCAGCGCAGCGCGAGCCGCCTGCTGCGCCTGGATGCCGGAACCGGAGCGCTCGCCGACCTGGCTTTTGCCGATTTCCCCGAGCTGCTCGGCCCCGAAGACGCGGTCGTCCTGAACGACACGCGCGTGGTGAAGGCGCGCCTCGCCGGCCGCAAGGCGAGCGGCGGCAGGATCGAGCTGTTCGTCGAGCGCGCGCTCGGCACGCACGAGGCTTTGGCGCTGATCCGGGCGAGCCACCCGCCCGCGCCGGGTTCGGAGGTCTTCATAGAAAACATCCCCGTGAAAGTCGAAGCAAGAGACGGCGAGCTCTACCGGGTGCGGTTTGCGGAGAGCATCGAAGCCGTCCTCGAGCGCTTCGGCGCCGTCCCGCTTCCGCCCTACATCCGGCACGCGCCGGAGCCGCAGGACGCCGAGCGCTACCAGACGGTCTACGCCGCGGTTCCGGGCGCCGTCGCCGCGCCCACCGCCGGCTTGCATTTCGATGAGGAGGTCCTGCAACGGGTGAAAACGCGTGGCGCCTCGGTGGTGAAAATCACCTTGCACGTCGGCTTCGGCACATTTCAGCCGGTGCGCGTAGAAGAGGTCGAAGCCCACCGCATGCATAGCGAGCGTTACAGCATTGCGCAGGAAACCTGGAACGCGATTCGCGGCAAGCGCGTGCTTGCCGTCGGCACCACCGCCCTGCGCGCCCTCGAAGCCGCGCACCTGAGCGGCGAGCTCGAAGGCGAGACCGATCTGTTCATCCATCCCGGCTTCCCGTTCAAGGTGGTGAAGCGCCTGCTCACCAACTTCCATCTGCCCAGATCCACGCTGCTGATGCTGGTTTCGGCGTTCGCGGGAATGGGAAACATCCGCAAGGCCTATGCGCACGCCATCGAGAAGCGCTACCGCTTCTTCTCCTACGGCGACGCGATGCTGATCGAAGCATGAAGTTCGAAGTCACTCACGAGGACGCAAGCGCAAGACGAGGCATCCTCGAGCTGGCGCACGGCCGCGTCGACACGCCGGCGTTCATGCCGGTCGGCACCTACGGCACGGTGAAGGCGATGTCGCCCGACGAAGTGGCCGCCGGCGGCGCGCAGATCGTGCTGGGCAACACCTTCCACCTGTGGCTGCGGCCGGGGCTCGAGGTGATCGCAAGGCACGGCGGGCTGCACCGCTTCATGGCCTGGGACCGCCCCATCCTCACCGATTCGGGCGGCTTCCAGGTTTTCAGCCTCGGGGACCTGAGAAAAATAAGCGAGGAAGGCGTGCACTTTTCCTCGCCGATCAACGGCGACCGCCTGTTCCTGACGCCCGAGGAATCGATGCGCATCCAGCGCGTGCTCAATTCCGACATCGCCATGGTGCTCGACGAGTGCCTGGCGTATCCCGCGAGCGAGCAGCAGGCCGCGGAATCGATGCGGCTGTCGATGCGCTGGGCGCGGCGTTCAAGGGACTCGCATGACGGGGTGGTTTTCGGCATCGTCCAGGGAGGCGTGTACCCGGAGCTGCGCGCAGAATCGGTCCAGGCACTGAAAAGCATCGGCTTCGAGGGCTACGCCATCGGCGGCCTGGCGGTCGGCGAGCCGAAGGAGGACCGTTTACGCGTAATGAACGAGGTCGCGGTGCGAATGCCAGCGGATAAACCCCGGTACCTCATGGGGGTGGGCACGCCCGAGGACATCATCGAGGCGGTGACGGCCGGCCTGGACATGTTCGACTGCGTGCTGCCGACGCGCAACGCGCGGAACGGCTGGCTCTTTACGCGCTTTGGCGACATCAGGATCCGCAACGCCCGCTACCGCGACGACACCGCGCCGCTCGACGCGACCTGCGCCTGCTATACCTGCCGCAACTTCAGCCGGGCCTACCTGTATCACCTCGACAAGACCAAGGAAATCCTCGGGGCGCGGCTGAACACGCTGCACAACCTGCACTACTACCAGGAGCTGATGCGGGACTTGCGCGGCGCCCTCGAGCAGGGAGTGTTTTTTTCAAAAACCAAACAACTGCTGGAACAGCGCGGGCGGCTGCTATAATTTCCGCCGTTTTTTCCCTCCGGAGTCCGCAGTGATCATCTCGCCAGCGTTCGCCCAGGCCGCGCCCAGCGGCGACTCGGGATACATCGGTCTGCTGCCGATCGTCCTGATGTTCGTGCTGCTTTACTTCCTCATGATCCGCCCGCAGATGAAGCGCGCCAAGGAGACCAAGGCGATGGTCGAGGCGCTGCAGAAAGGCGACGAGGTGATCACCGCCGGCGGCGTGCTCGGGCGCATCACCAGGATCAGCGACGCCTACATCAGCCTCGAGATCGCGCCGAACATGGAAATCAACGTGCAGAAGGCGGCGGTGCAGACTCTTCTGCCCAAGGGAACGATCAAGAGTATCCAGTGAACAGGTACCCGACCTGGGGATACGCCCTGATCGCCCTGGCGATCGTGGCGGCGTTCCTCTACACGCTGCCGAACTTCTTCGGCGAGTCGCCCGCGGTGCAGGTCTCCAGCGCCAAGGCGACGGTCAAGGTCGACCCGGCGCTCCTGCAGAAGGTCCAGGACGCGCTGCAGAAGGCCGACATCCCCTACCGCGGGGCGGTGTTCGACCCGAGCGGCATCCGCGTGCGCTTCGACGACACCGACACGCAGCTCAAGGCGAAGGACCTGATCCACGCCACGCTCAATCCCGGCGCCGCGCCGCAGGCCACGCCGGAGGACGACCCGAACGTGAGCTACGTGGTCGCCCTGAACCTGCTGCCCGCCTCGCCGGGCTGGCTCTCGGCGATCCGCGCCCTGCCGATGTACCTCGGCCTCGACCTGCGCGGGGGCGTGCACTTCCTGCTGCAGGTCGACATGCAGGCCGCGACCACCAAGAGGCTCGAGAGCATCGCCGGCGACATCCGCTCGCAGCTGCGCGCAAAGAACGTGCGCCACGGCGGCGTGACGCGCGAGGGACAGACCCTGCGGATACGCTTCCGCGACGCCGCGATGCGCGACCGGGCGCGCGCGGCGATCCTCGCCGATCTCCCCGACCTGGCGGTCAGCGAGCGCGAGGACGGCCAGGACCTGCTGCTGGTGGCTTCGCTCAAGCCCGAGGCGGTCAAGCGCAACCAGGACTACGCGCTCAAGCAGAACATCACCACGCTGCACAACCGCATCAACGAGCTCGGCGTCGCCGAGCCGGTCATCCAGCAGCAGGGCGCGGAGAGGATCGTGGTGCAGCTCCCCGGCGTGCAGGACGTGACGCGCGCCAAGAGGCTCATCGGCCGCACCGCGACCCTCGAGATCCGCATGGTGGCCGAGGAGCACATGAATCCCGAGACGCTCGCCGCCGCGGCGCGCGGGCAGGCGCCGTTCGGCACCGAGTACTACGTCGAGCGGAACGGCCAGGCGCTCCTCGTGCGCCGCCAGGTCGTGCTCACCGGCGACCGCCTCACCGACGCGCAGCCCGGCTTCGACAACCAGACCAACGAGCCGGCGGTGCACCTGCGCCTCGACGGCCAGGGCGCGCGCATCTTCCAGGAGGTGACGCGCGAGAACATCAACAAGCGCATGGCGATCCTGCTGATCGAGAAAGGCAAGGGCGAGGTGGTGACCGCGCCCGTGATCCGCAGCGAGATCCCCGGCGGTCGGGTGCAGATCTCCGGGCGCATGAGCACCACCGAGGCGACCGACGTGGCGCTGCTCCTGCGCGCGGGCTCGCTCGCCGCGCCGATGGAGATCGTCGAGGAGCGCACCGTCGGCCCGAGCCTCGGGCGCGACAACATCCAGAAGGGCTTCAACGCCACGATGTGGGGCTTCGTCGCCATCGTGGCCTTCATGTCGGTGTACTACGCGGCCTTCGGGCTGATCTCGTCGCTCGCCCTGGCGGTGAACCTGCTTTTCCTGATCGCGCTGCTCTCGCTCCTGCAGGCGACGCTCACGCTCCCGGGCATCGCGGCCATCGCCCTGACGCTCGGCATGGCGATCGACGCCAACGTCCTGATCAACGAAAGAATCCGCGAAGAGCTGCGCGGCGGCGCGACTCCCCAGGCCGCGATCGCGGCGGGCTACGAGCGCGCCTGGGGCACGATCCTCGACTCGAACATCACCTCGCTCATCGCCGGGCTCGCGCTCCTCATCTTCGGCCAGGGGCCGGTGCGCGGCTTCGCCGTGGTGCATTGCCTGGGCATCCTCACCTCGATGTTCTCGGCGGTGACGGTGTCGCGCGCGGTGGTCAACCTCGTGTACGGCCACCGCCGGCGCGTCGGCAAGCTGGCGATCGGCGATACCTCGTGGAAGTGAGCTAAATGGAATTTTTCAAGATCCGGCGAACGATACCGTTCATGCGGTATGCGCTCGTCTTCAACATCATCTCGCTCGTCACTTTCCTCGCCGCGGTCGGCTTCCTCGCGTTCCGCGGCCTCAACTTCTCGATCGAGTTCACCGGCGGCACGCTGATCGAGGTCGGCTACACGCAGTCGACCGAGGTCGACGCGATCCGCGCCACGCTCGAGCGCGCCGGCTACAAGGCCGAGGTGCAGAACTTCGGCTCCTCGCGCGAGGTGCTGATCCGCATGCACCTGGAGAAGAACCAGTCGAGCGCCGACCTTTCGCAGAAAGTCATTTCGATCCTGAAGGAACAGGACCAGGGCGCCGAGCTGCGCCGCGTCGAGTTCGTCGGCCCGCAGGTCGGCCGCGAGCTCGCCGAGTACGGCGCGCTCGCGCTGCTGGTCACCGCGATCGGCATCGTGCTGTACCTGTGGCTGCGCTTCGAGTGGCGCTTCGGCCTGTCCGCGATCATCGCCAACCTGCACGACGTGGTCATCATCCTGGGCTTCTTCGCCTTCTTCCAGTGGGAGTTCTCGCTGGCGGTGCTGGCCGCGGTGCTCGCGGTGCTCGGCTACTCGGTGAACGAATCGGTGGTGGTGTTCGACCGCGTGCGCGAGAACTTCAGGAAGATGCGCAAGGCCGGCACCGCCGAAGTGATCGACAGCGCGATCACCGGCGTGATCTCGCGCACCATCATCACCCATTTGTGCACCCAGATGATGGCCACCACCATGCTGGTCTTCGGCGGCCCGGCGCTGCACTACTTCGCCCTGGCGCTGACCATCGGCATCCTGTTCGGGATCTACTCCTCGGTGCTGGTCGCCTGCCCGCTCGTCATGTGGCTCGGCGCCAAGCGCGACCAGTTCGTCGTCCCGACCAAGCGCAAGACCGGCGACCCGCGCGACGAGCACGAAGGGGCCGTCGTCTAGAAAAGGGTCAGGACCTGTCAGGACCCTTTTTCTCGTAGCTGCGCGCAGCTCGCCGGAAAAAGGGTCCTGACCCCCTTTTCCGCTATTTCAGGATCTGGATCAGGTTCGAGTAGTCGTCGGTCCAGGTCCGCCAGTCCGGACGGTCTTCAGGCTCCACCGCGCCCCGCTCGACGATCGCCGGCCGCTCGAGCGCCGCCGGATCGCGCGACACCAGCACCCAGTCGGTGCGCGAGCGGCGCGAATCCTGTTCCTCGTCGGGGTCGTCGCGCACCAGCACGGCGTGCACGCCGTGCTCGCGCGCGAGGCGCGTCACCACGGGAATCAGGTCGAGGAAGCGGTTCGAGACGTGGAAGGCGACGATGCCGTCGGGCTTGACGTGCTTCAGGTACGCGCCGAGCGCCTCGCGCGTGATGAGGTGCACCGGGATGGCGTCGCTCGAGAACGCGTCGACCGCGAGCACGTCGAAGCGCCGCGGCGGCTCGCGCTCGAGCGCGAGCCGGGCGTCGCCGAGCGCGAGCTCGATCTTCGCCTTGCTGTCGGTGAGGTAGGTGAACTCGTGCAGCGCCACCTGCATCACGCGCGCATCGATGTCGTAGAAGCGGTAGAGGTCGCCCGGCCGCCCGTACGCGGCAATGGTGCCGACGCCCAGGCCGATGATCCCGACGCGCGCCGGCCGCTCGCCGAGCGAGCGGATCGCGGCGCCGATGCCGGAGTCCTGGTGGTAGTAGGTGGTCAGCATGGTGCGGGTCTTCTCGTGCAGGTACTGCTCGCCGTGCATGATGGCGCCGTGCACCAGCCGCCGCAGGTGTGACTCCTCGCCCTCCAGGCCGTATTCCTTGACCCGCAGCACGCCGTAGAAGCTGCGCGAAGCGATGCGCACGTCGCGCTGGTAGCGCATGCCGTCGTAGGCCGCGCACGCGGCGATGCCGAGCAGCGCCGCCAGGCTGCCGTAGCGCGCCATCATCCCCAGCCGCGCGAAGCGCACCGCGGCGAGCAGCGCGAGCACCACCAGGCCGATGCCGAGCTCGTAGTAGCCGCTGAAGGCGAGCGGCGCCACCACCGCCACCAGCAGGCCGCCGAGCGCGCCGCCGGCGGACACGGCGAGGTAGAAGGCGGTGAGGCGGCTCGGCGCCGGCCTGAGCCGGTAGAGCTCGCCGTGGCAGAAGAGGCACCCGAGGAAGAGCCCCGGCAGGAAGATGCCGAGCTGCAAGGGCAGGTCGAACTGGAAGTCATTGTCGACGAGCAGCCATCCCATCGCGCCGATCCACACCAGGAGCACGGACCACAGCCATTCCGGCCGGTACCCGTTCTTGCCCTCGAAGGTGATGATGAAGCTGGCGAGATAGAGCGTCAGGGGCGCGAGCCACAGGAGCGGCACCGAGGCCACGTTCTGCGTCAGGTGGTTGGTCACGGCGAGGAGGAGCACCGATCCGGTGGCCGACAGCGCGAGCCACAGCACGACGTCGATCTTTGCAATCGGCGCAGCCAAGGTGCTTTCTTCATGCAAAGGTTTCTCGGGGGGCGTCAGCCAGGCGACCGCCACGCACAGGACGGCGAACGCGGCAAACAGCCACGACCACAGGCTCACCTGCCCCGCCCCGCCGAGGTTCGGCTCCAGCAGGAACGGATAGCCGAGCAGCGCGACCAGCGAGCCGAGGTTCGAGACCGCGAACAGGCGATACGGATTCTCGCCCGGCCGCGCGCGCGCGAACCACGCCTGCAACAGCGGGCTGTTCGCCGCGAGCAGGAAGTACGGCAGGCCGACGCTCGCGCCGAGGAGCAGCAGGATCCACGACACCGGGTCCTCGTTGCCGGCCGGCTTCCACACCTCGCTCGGCGCGATCGGCAGCGTCGCCAGCGCGACGATCAGGAGCGCGCTGTGGATGAGAGCCTCGAATCTGCGGGTTGAATATCTCGCCAGGAGATGCGCATAGGCGTATCCGGCGAGGAGCAGCGCCTGGAAGAACAGCATGCACGTGGTCCACACCGCCGCGCTGCCGCCGAACCACGGCAGGATCAGCCGCGCGATCAGCGGCTGCACCAGGAACAGCAGGAACGACGACAGGAAGATCGTGCCGGCGTAAAGCATTTATGGGATGACTTTCGCGAAGGGTTTGCCGAGCATCCAGGCGGCGATGGCGTCGACGGTTTCGGCTTCCTTGCCGAAGAAGCCGTGCTGCGCGAGCGGGTCGCAGGGCCCGCTCTCGGCCGGCTTGCCGCCTTTCACCGTGACCAGGGGGAAGCGGCGGCCGAGCCGCTGCGCATCAAAGTACGGCGTGGCGCCGCAGCCGTCGTCCTCGTGGTGGACGAGGAGAAGCGGCATCTTCACCTTCGACCAGTCGAAGCCGGCGAGCGCCACGGAGCGCTGGCGGATGTCGGTGTAGAAGAGCGACGAGCTCAGCACTGCCCCGGCCACTTCCGGATGCAGTGAAACCGCCAGGTAGGCGGCCGACAGCGTGCTGCGGCTCGTGCCGACGACGAATACCGGCAACCCGGGATAGCGCTTCTTCGCTTCGCCGGCGACCGCGCGCAGGTCGGCGGCATGCGCCGCGCCGGCGCGAAAGTTGTCGCTCATCCCGGCCCCGGCCTGCTGGTCGCTCGGGTTGTCGAGGATCACCGGCACGATGCCGTTGCGGATGAATTCACGCCGCGAGCGCGGCAGGAAATTGCCCTGCGCGAAGCGGATCTGGCCGTTCTCGACGCGCAGGCTGATGTTGCCGCCGCCGCCGATGAGGAGCAGCGCCACCGCCTCGGCCTTTCGCCCGCCCATATGGGCGATGAAGAACGATTGCGTGACCCCGGGCCGGGTTTGCAGCGTGACCAGCTCCTGGCACAAACCCGCTGCCGAGAAGCCGATTCCCGTCAACAAGGCGAGAAGCCTCAAACGCGCTTGGCGAGCTCGGCGGCGAGGCCGGTGTACCTGGCGGGGGTGAGCGCGAGCAGGCGCTTCTTCGCCTCGGGCGGGATCGGCAGGCTCTTCACGAACGCGGCGAGCTGGCGGCGATCGAGGCGCTTGCCGCGGCTGATCGCCTTGAGTTTTTCGTAGGCGTCGGCCACGCCGTGGCGGCGCATGACCTGCTGCACCGCCTCGGCGAGCACCTCCCAGTTGGCCTCGAGGTCCGCCGCCAGCCGCGCCGGGTCGGCGTGGAGCTTGCCGAGACCGCGCAGGCACGCCGAATAGGCGAGCAGCGTATGCCCGAGCGCGGTGCCGAGGTTGCGCTGCGCGGTCGAGTCCGACAGGTCGCGCTGCCAGCGCGACACCGGCAGCTTTTCCGCGAGGTGGCGCAGCAGCGCGTTGGCGATGCCGATGTTGCCCTCGGAATTCTCGAACTCGATCGGGTTGACCTTGTGCGGCATG
>Ga0214471_10002786_pt1 | contig 13679 bp, 14 predicted proteins | sample RVTome_5_FD_207665 | JGI IMG/M metagenome (GOLD analysis project Ga0214471, IMG submission 207665) | Soil microbial communities from uranium-contaminated site in the Upper Colorado River Basin, Wyoming, United States - RVT142D155 | ecosystem: Environmental > Terrestrial > Soil > Contaminated >...
CCCCGGCGTGTCGATCAGGTTCAGCCGGTAGGTCTGGCCGTCGCGCGCCAGGTAGTCGAGCGCCACGGTCTGGGCCTTGATGGTGATGCCGCGCTCGCGCTCGATGTCCATGGAATCGAGCACTTGTTCCTCCATCTCGCGCGCCTCGAGCCCGCCGCAGGTCTGGATGAAACGATCGGCCAGGGTCGACTTGCCGTGATCGATATGGGCGATAATGGAGAAGTTGCGGATGCGCCGCGGATCGGGGGGGTTCATGTCTGGTCCTGCCGGCGTCAGGCGCCGGCCATCGGGGCGTAACGACAAAGGGCGCCTTCGGCGCCCTTGCTGCTGATCTCAGTCTGGCCCATTCCCACCCGATTCACCCGAACTCCGGTCACCGCCGGGCGCGTATGATACCGCGAACCCGCGGCGCGGGGAACCGGAATTCCGCGCTGCCGCGTCACTCGCCGATCTTGAGCGCCAGGAACTGCGCGTTGCTGCCGCGCCGGATCAGAATCGGCAGCGCGCGGTCGCGCGGCAGCTGGCCCAGCAGGCGGGTGAGCTCGGCGCTGTTGCGCACGGGGCGGCCGTCCACTTGCAGCAGCACGTCGCCCGGGCGCAGCCCGGCGCGCAGACCCGGGCCGTCGCCGACGCGTTCGATCAGGACGCCGGCCGGGATGCCCAGCTCGCGCCGCTGGCGCGGGTTGAGGTCGGCGTAGGCCAGCCCCAGCGGCCCCAGGGCGGGGACGTCGGCCGGCCCCTCGGGCGGCGCTTCGGTGCGCTCCTCGGGCAGCTCGCCGATGGTCAGGAACAGGTTGCGTGTCTGGCCGCCGCGCACCACGGTCATGCGTGCGCGGGTGCCGGGCGGCGTCCGGCCGACCAGCGGCGGCAGGTCGGACGAGACCTCGATCGGCTGGCCCTCGTAATCGACCACCACGTCGCCGATCTTGAGCTCCGACTTGGCGCCGGGGCTGCCGGGCAGGATGTCCGCGACCAGCGCCCCGGCGGGCCGGCTCATGCTGAAGGATTCGGCCAGCTCGCGCGTGACGTCCTGGATGGTGACGCCCAACCAGCCGCGCCGCACCCGGCCGTGCGCCTTGAGCTCGGTAACGACCTGCATCGCCATGTCGATCGGCACCGCGAACGACAGGCCCATGAAGCCGCCGGTGCGGCTGTAGATCTGCGAGTTCACGCCGACCACCTCACCGTTGAGATTGAACAACGGGCCGCCAGAGTTGCCGGGATTGATGGCGACGTCGGTCTGGATGAACGGGACGTAGTTCTCCTTCGGCAGGCTGCGGCCCTTGGCCGAGACGATGCCGGCCGTGGCCGAGCTCTCGAACCCGAACGGCGATCCGATGGCGATCACCCATTCGCCGACACGCAGGCCCGCGGGATCGCCGATCTTGACGACCGGCAGGCCCTGGGCATCGATCTTGAGCAGCGCGACGTCGCTGCGCCGGTCGGCGCCGACCACGCGTGCCGCGAACTCGCGCCGGTCGTTGAGCTTGACGATGACCTCGCGCGCGTTCTCCACGACATGCGCGCAGGTGAGCACGTAGCCGTCGCGCGTGATGACGAAACCGGAGCCGAGCGACTTGCTGTCGAAGGCCTCGCCCTCGCCCTCCTCGCCGAAGTAGTGCCGGAACCAGTCGTTGAACGGCGCGCCGTCCGGCGTGCCGAGCCCGGGGAAGGCGTTGCGCCGCTGGATCTGGGTGGTGCTGATGTTGACGACCGCCGGGCCGTTGGCCTGCACCAGCGTCGAAAAGTCCGGCAGCTCCCGTCCGGCCGCGCCGGCGGCGGGGGCCAGCGCGAGCAGGACCGGAATGGCGGCCCAGCGGGCGGGGAAATGTCTTTTCATAGTGTTTCAGGCGGCGCGCGATCGGGCGGCGCGCTCGCGATCATTTGACGGGCTCGATGCCCGCCGCGATCAGTTCGACGGTCTGCGCCGGCACTTCGCCCACCACCGTCACCTGGTGATCGCCGACGACGCGGCCCAGGGCGTGTACCGCGCCGATCTCGGTCAATCCTTCGATGCCGCTCGGATCGGCGGCGTCGGCGCCGCGCTCGCCCAGCCGTTCGACGAACACCGACACCACCGCCAGTCCGTCGGAGAACACCATGTGCTCGACCGGCAGCCGGCGGGTCGGCACTTTGCGGGTCACGTGCATGGTGAGCGCGAAACCCTCCGGCAGCTGACCGGCCGACCAGGCCTTGGGCGAATCGATCTCCTTGCCCGACTCCAGGCCGTTGCTGCGGTACCAGACATAGTCCTTGGCCGGATTGCGCGGCTCGAGCTCGCTATCGGGAATCTCGCCGCCGATGGTGATCTCGGTGAACAGAAACTGCTCGACCACGCGCTGCTGCTCGTCGATCAGGCTGGCCTTCAGCAATAGGCCGGTGTCGCGGTCCGCCCACAGGTGATAACCGTAGCGATAGCCGTCCTTCGGCTCGATGCGCACCGCCTGGGCGCGGCGATCGGCGACCCGTCCCTGCTTGCCGAGCGTGATGCGGTAGCTGCGTTCGAGCTCGCGCGCCGATGGCGGCAGGATGGCCGGGAAACGGCGGCCGTCGGCCTTGCGGTGCTCGACCACCACGGAGTTCTGGTCGGGCAGGTAGCAGCGCACCTCGCGCTCGTCGCGCACGACCTCGCGCGCCACTCCGGTAAGCGAGACCAGGCGCTCGTGCGCCCGGCCGTCGCGCAGCTTGTGCACGATGCGCATGCTGTCGAGCTGATTGTCGTGCTGATAGACGAAGGTGCCGGCGAAGTTCAGCGTGCGCGCCGCCTCGCTCATTCTGGTCAGCCAGGCATGCGCGTCGTCGGCGGCATCGGCGCCGGGACTGGCGAAGAGGATGACGAGGGGAAGCGCGGCGCGAAGGTCGAGGCGGGCGTTGCTCATTGCTCGTTGCTATAGCCCACCACACGCACATAGGGCGTCATGCCGGTCATGCCGCCGGTTGGGGCGATCTCGCTGTGCTCCACCAGGAAGGTATTGAGCGGGCCCTTCGCCCCCTTGTGCCCGACGACCGCGACGTTCGGCGCCGCCTTGGATTGCGCGGCGATGTCGAGCGGCGCGGTGCCGTCGGTGGTGAGCGGCTTGAGGTTGAACAGTGCGACGGCGGCCACCGAGGCGGCCAGGGCCAGCCCGGCGGCATACCGCGTGACGCGCGGCAGGGGCAGGCGCCGAATCGCGGCGCCGCGTCCGCCGACCGGGTCGGCGTCGATGCCCGAGGCGACGCGCTCCGCCAGGTCCGACCCGACCAGGATGTCGAGCTCCTTGCGCAGCGCGGCGCGCATAATATGGTAACGTTCCCAGGCGCCGCGCAGATCGCGGTCGTCGCTGATGCGGCGCAACACCTCGTGATGCTCGCCGTCGGCAAGCTCGTCGTCGAGCAATTCGGAAACCTTCTCTTTCATTGACCGCTCTCCAACTGTTTCAATGCCGGCGCCCTGCGGGCTGCCCGAAACGCGTTCCCCGATCCCTTAAGTTATAGCCGCTCCGCGGCGCCGGGCCAATACCGCCGCCGACATTCATTCCTGCAGCAACGGCCGCAGCTCGTTGTCGACCGCCTCGCGCGCCCGGAAAATACGCGACCGGACGGTGCCGATCGGGCAATCCATGACCGTGGCGATCTCCTCGTAGCTCAGGCCGTCGATCTCGCGCAGGGTGATCGCGGTGCGCAGGTCCTCCGGCAGCCCGGCGATCACCCGCTCGACGGTGCGGGCGATCTCGTCGGCCAGCATATGGCGTTCCGGCGTGGTCGAGTCCCGCAAACCGCCGGCCGACTCGATCCCTTCGGCCTCCTGGGCGTCGACGTCGGTGGCCGGCGGCCGGCGCGACTGCGAGACCAGGTAGTTCTTGGCGGTGTTGATGGCAATGCGATACAGCCAGGTGTAGAACGCACTGTCGCCACGAAACCCGCCGATCGCCCGGTAGGCCTTGATAAAGGCCTCCTGGGTCACGTCCTCGACCTCGGACCGGTCGGAGACGTAGCGCGACACCAGTTTGGCGATCCGGTGCTGGTACTTGCGCACCAGCAGATCAAACGCCGACTTGTCGCCCCGCTGTACCCGGGTTACCAGCTTTTGATCGACACTCCGCTCGACCATACGGGTCAGTGCTTCCCCTTCGGGGCGAGAGCCGATGGTCGTCTCACCCCATAAAAGACCGTTGCCGGGAAATAAAGTTCGCCTGCCGCGGTCATTCGTGGTTATAGTATCCGGCAGCTCCGCCATTCCGCGGATCGGCCGAAACAACGCAAGACGCGATCATAACCGAAATCCTTTCCCGGTTCCCATCGAGCTTCGCACACCGCGCATGACCGTCACGCCGACCCGCCAGGAATCCGAAGTGCTCATCGTCGGCGGCGGCCTGGCGGGATTGAGCCTGGCCTTGCGCCTGGCCGACCAGGTCGCGGTCACGATCCTGGCCAAGGCGGAGCTGACTCAGGGCTCCAGTCTCTACGCCCAGGGCGGCGTGGCGGCAGTGCTGAACGCGGCCGATTGCTACGAGAGCCACATCCAGGACACGCTCGGCGCCGGCGCCGGGCTGTGCCACCGCGATACCGTGGAATTCGTGGTCAAAAACGGCCCGGCCGCGGTCCAATGGCTGATCGACCTGGGCGTACCGTTCACCCGCGACCCCACCGAAACCCACGGCGGCTTTCACCTGACCCGTGAGGGCGGTCACAGCCAGCGGCGCGTGATCCACGCCGCCGACGCCACCGGCCAGGCGATGGAAACCACGCTCGAAGGGCGCGTCCGCCGTCACCCGCGCATCCGCCTGCACGAGCACCACATCGCGATCGATCTCATCACCACCGCCAAACTCGGCCGGCCGGGGGAGAACCGCTGCCTCGGGCTCTATGCCCTCGACAAGCGCAGCGGCCGGGTCGAGGTGTTTGCGGCCGACCGGGTGGTGCTGGCGACCGGCGGCGCGTCCAAGGTCTATCTCTACACCAGCAATCCCGACACCTCGACCGGCGACGGCATCGCCATGGCCTGGCGCGCCGGCTGCCGGGTGGCGAACATGGAATTCGTCCAGTTTCATCCGACCTGCCTCTACCATCCGCGCGCCAAGAGCTTCCTGATCTCGGAGGCGGTGCGCGGCGAAGGCGGATACCTCAAGCTGCCCGACGGCTCGCGTTTCATGCAGAATCACGACCCGCGCGCCGAGCTCGCGCCGCGCGACATCGTGGCGCGCGCCATCGACTACGAAATGAAGCGCGGCGGCCTCGACTGCGTCTACCTCGACATCAGCCACAAGCCGGCCGATTTCATCGTCGCGCACTTCCCGACCATCCACCGGCGCTGCCTGGAGTACGGCTACGACATCACGCGCGAGCCGATTCCGGTGGTGCCGGCGGCGCACTACACCTGCGGCGGCGTCATGACCGACCTCCACGGGCGCACCGACATCGACCGGCTGTACGCCATCGGCGAATGCGCCTTCACCGGCCTGCACGGCGCCAACCGCCTGGCGAGCAACTCGCTGCTGGAATGCCTGGTGTTCGCGCAGGCCGCCGCCACGGATATCCTGGCGCGCCGCGACGGCGCCGCCACGGCCGCCGGGCCGCTGCCGCCCTGGGACGAGAGCCGGGTCTCGGACCCGGACGAGCTGGTGGTGGTGTCGCACAACTGGGACGAGCTGCGCCGGTTCATGTGGGACTACGTGGGCATCGTACGCACCACCAAGCGCCTGGAGCGCGCGCAGCACCGCGCCGCGCTGCTGCGCGAGGAGATCCGCGAGTATTACAGCAATTTCCGCGTCAACAACGACCTCATCGAGCTGCGCAACCTGGCGCTGATCGCCGAGCTCATCATCCGCAGCGCCCTGGCGCGTCGCGAGAGCCGCGGCCTGCATTACACCCGTGACCACCCCGACCTGGACACCCAGGTCCCGGCACGCGACACCGTGCTCACACCGCCCTAAAACTGCTAGCCGCGCCCGCCTGACCAGCCATCATCGATCGCCGGCGGGCCGGAACGCGTCGCGGCCAGCGTCACGCGCAGGCGCCGGAACCCATCCGGGTCCAGGGCGTCCCACGGGATCGGCAGGCGCCGGACGCGTGCATCGCCCAGCCGGACGCTGAGCACCACCAGTCGCGGGTGGCTCCAGCCGTCGATGAGCTCTATCGGCTGCCACGGCGAATCCGACCGCCGGCGCAGCGCCCAGCCGCCATCCGCCGAATGGCTGAGCGCGACCACGGCATCGGGTCCGAGCTGGGCGACGGCGCGCAGGGCGCGGGCGGCGCTCACGATCACCGCCAGCCCGAGACCGATACCGACCCCGGGCGGCAGTGTCACCGCGAACAGAATCACCAGCGCCCCGAGATGCGCGACTGCCCCGCTCAGCAAAAGTAATCTCGATATTTTTATGTTGTAAATCAATCTATTGTAAAACTTTATTGAGAATATGCTTTAGATTTGGATCGTCGGGTTCCACGCCCCCCGAGCACCACTCGAACAGCACCGCGTCGGGAGTCACCAGCAAGCGCGCAAAATCCTCGCGCTCCGCGCCGCTCAATTCCGCGTAATGGCGCTCGAGAAATTCGTTGAGCAGCAGGTCCAGCTCCAGAAGCCCGCGCCGGCAGCGCCAGCGCAGACGACGGTATGCCGCGTCGCTCACAGCACCCGCTTGGCGAGCGACAGCTTGATATGGCCGATCGCCTTGGCCGGGTTCAGGCCCTTGGGACAGACCTCGGTGCAGTTCATGATGGTGTGGCAGCGGAACAGCCGGTAGGGGTCCTCGAGATCGTCGAGACGCTCACCGGTCGCCTGATCGCGGCTGTCGGCGAGAAAGCGCCAGGCCTGCAGCAGCGCCGCCGGCCCGAGAAAGCGGTCCGGGTTCCACCAGAACGATGGGCAGGCCGTGGAGCAGCAGGCGCACAGGATGCATTCGTAGAGCCCGTCGAGCCGATCGCGCTCCTCCGGAGACTGCAGGCGCTCGATCTCCGGCTCGGGATCGTGGTTGATCAGCCACGGCTTGACGGCGCGGTACTGGGTGTAGAACTGGGTGAGATCGACGATCAGATCGCGGATCACCGGCCGGCCCGGCAGCGGCTTGAGCACGATCGGCTGCTTGAGCTCGTGCAGCGGAACGATGCAGGCCAGCCCGTTGCGGCCGTTGATGTTCATCGCGTCCGACCCGCAAACCCCCTCGCGGCACGACCGCCGGAAGCTCAGTGTCTCGTCCTGCGCCTTCAGCCTGAGCAGCGCGTCGAGCAGCATCACGCCCGCCTCGGCGTCGTCGAGCTCGTAACTTTGCATCCGCGGCCTGCTGTCCGTCTCCGGATTGTAACGATAGATCGAGAATTTCATATCTCTCCTTATTGGCAGAGAAAAGTGAAAAGAGGAAAGAGAAAAGAAAAGCGTTGCCGTGAATATCTTTTCTCTTTCCTCTTTTCTCTTTTTTCTGCCCTAATAAACCCTCTCCTTCGGCGGAAACGACTCCACCGTCAACGGCTTCATCCGCACCGGCTTGTAATCGAGCCGCTGCCCGTCCTGATAGTAAAGCGTGTGCTTGAGCCAGCCGCGATCGTCGCGCTCCGGGTAATCCTCGCGCGAATGCGCCCCGCGGCTCTCGGTACGCGCCGCCGCGGAAACGACGACCGCCGCGGCCACCTCCAGCAGATTCTCGAGCTCCAAAGCCTCGATGCGCGCGGTATTGAACACCCGGCTGTGGTCCTTGAGCCGGGCGTCCGACAGCCGCGCGCGCAGCGCCCGCATGCGCACTACGCCCTCGTCCAGCACCGCCTGGCTGCGGAACACGCCGCAGTACTCCTCCATGGTGCGGCGCACCGCCTCGGCGAGACCGTCGACCGATTCGCCGTCGCCTCGTTGATCCCAGCGCTGCAGGCGCGCCAGCGCCGAATCGAGGGCCGGCGCCGACATCGGACGGTGATACGGGTTGTCCTTCAGATACTCGACCATATGCTCGCCCGCGGCGCGGCCGAAGACCACGATGTCGAGCAGCGAGTTGCCGCCCAGCCGGTTGGCGCCGTGCACCGACACGCAGGCGCACTCGCCGACCGCGTACAGGCCCGGCACCGCCTCCTCCGGCCCGTGGCGCACCGGGGCGACCACCTGGCCGAAGCGGTTCGTCGGGATGCCTCCCATCATATAATGCAGCGTCGGCGCCACCGGGATCGGCTCCTTGACCGGGTCGGCGTGGGCGAAGCGGATCGCGGTCTCGCGGATGCCGGGCAGACGGCTCTTGATGATGTCCGCCGGCAGGTGATCGACCTTGAGCAGCACATGGTCCTTGCGCGGCCCGCAGCCGCGTCCCTCGCGCAGCTCGATGGCGATCGCGCGGCTGACCACGTCGCGGCTCGCCAGGTCCTTGGCCTGGGGGGCGTAGCGCTCCATGAAGCGCTCGCCCTCGCCGTTGACCAGGTAGCCGCCCTCGCCGCGCACGCCCTCGCTGATCAGCATGCCGTGGCCGGCGATGCCGGTCGGATGGAACTGCACGAACTCCATGTCCTCGAGCGGGATGCCGGCGCGCAGCGCCATGGCCATGCCGTCGCCGGTGTTGATCATGGCGTTGGTGCCGGTGCGGTAGATGCGCCCCGCCCCGCCGGTGGCGATCAGCGTGGTGCGCGCCTCGATGATCAGCGGCTCGCCGGTCTCGATCTCCAGCACCAGCGCGCCCAGCACATAGCCGTCGGCGTCGCGCAGCAGGTCCAGCGCGAAGTACTCGTCGAAGAAATGCGTCTTGGCGCGCATATTCTGCTGGTAGAGCGCGTGCAGGATGGCGTGGCCGGTGCGGTCGGCCGCCGCGCAGGTGCGCGCCGCCTGCTCGCCGCCGAAGTGCTGGCTCTGGCCGCCGAACTTGCGCTGGTAGATGCGGCCGTTGGGCAGGCGCGTGAACGGCACGCCGTAGTGCTCGAGCTCGATCACCAGGCGCGGCGCCATCTGGCACATGTACTCGATCGCGTCCTGGTCGCCGAGGTAGTCGCCGCCCTTGACGGTGTCGTACATGTGCCAGTGCCAGTTGTCCGGCAGCACGTTTCCGATCGCGGCGTTCATGCCACCCTGGGCGGCGACGGTGTGGGAGCGCGTCGGGAACACCTTGGACACCACCGCGACATGCGCCTCGGCCTGGGCGAGCTGCAGCGCGGCACGCAGGCCGCCGCCGCCGGCGCCGATGACCAGGCAATCGAAACGGCGCTTCGCGATGCTCACGGCACGGCTCCCCACAGCAACACCTCCCCGACCCAGGCGGCGACGACCAGCAGCGCGACCGCGGTCACGGCGCTCACCAGCACGCGCAGGCCGAGCGGCGGGAGATAATCGAGATACACGCTGCGCATGCCGATCCAGGCGTGCAGCAGCGCGGCGGCGAAGGCGAGCGCCACGGCGATGCGCATCGTCGGGCTCAGCATCCAGGCGCGCCACGCCGCGTAGTCGGCGAACGGCGCGAACCCGAGCCGCAGGACGACGAACACCGTGAAACCGCCGAGGTAGAGCGCCGTCAGCCGCTGCCACAGCCATTCGCCGAGCCCGCGGTGGGCGCTGCCGCTGCTGCGGTAGCGGTTCACGCGAACAGGCCCCAGGCCGCCGCCACCGTCACGGCGGCGGTCGCCACCAGCACCCCGAGCGCCAGGAACCGCGCCGGCAACCGGCCGATGCCGATATCGAGGTCGAACAGCAGGTGGCGCAGGCCGGCGAAGAAATGGTGCGCCAGCATCCACAGGGTCAACAGCAGCGCGAGTCTGGCGGGCCAGGAGGCGAACGCGTCGACGACGCGCGCATAACCGTCGGCGCCGGACAGCGCGGTTTGCAGGGCATAGAGCGAGACCGGCAGCGCGAACACCAGGAGCACGCCGCTGACGCGATGCAGGATCGAGACCATGCCGCCGATCGGCAGGCGGATCGCCACTAGGTTGAGATAAACCGGGCGCTTCTTGTTTTTGTCCATGACCTCGAGGCCTCGTCCACGATTCCCGCCGCGCGCACGGCCAGTTTGCCGTGCCGGCCCCCGGCTTGGCAAGCGCCGCGCCGTCAGCGGCGTCGCGCCGACACGCCGATCGACCCCAGCAACTCCGCAAGGCCGTCGCCTAGCGCGGTCGACGGCGCGGCATCGAGCCGTTGCGTGAGCCGCCGCACGTCCGCGCAGGAGTGGCGGATGTCGCCGACGCGCGGCTCGGCGAAGCGCCGCTCGACGCGCCTCCCGGCCAGATCCTCCAGGGTGTCCAGCAGCGTCAGCAGCGAGGTCTGCCGGCCGGTGCCGACATTCATCGTCTCGCCGCCCAGCCCGTCCCGCGTCAGCGCCCCGCACAACAGTGCGGCGAGATCGCCGACGTAGACGAAGTCGCGGGTCTGCTCGCCGTCGCCGAACAGCGTGACCGGCTCGCCGCGCGCGAGGCGATCGACAAAGATGCTGATGACGCCGGAATACGGCGACGACGGGTCCTGGCGCGGCCCGTAGATGTTGAAGAACCGGAAGGCGGTGCCGGCGAGCCCGTGCTTCCGGAAGTAATAGTGCAGGTAGTGCTCGCCGGCCAGCTTGTCGGCGGCATAGGGGGACAGCGGCCGCGGCGTCGCGCTCTCCGCCACCGGCAGCTCGGCGCTGTCGCCGTAGACCGCGGCCGAGCTGGCGTACAGAAGGCGCCGCACGTCGCGCTCGCGCGCCGCCTCGAGGACGTGCAGCGTGCCGTCGAAATTGCTGGCGTGGGTGGCGACGGGGTCGTCGATGCTGGCCTGCACCGACGCCACGGCGGCGAGGTGCACGATCGCGTCCACGCCCGTCGCACAGGCATCGACCTCGGCGCGATCGCGGACGTCACCGACGACGAGCTCGAGCCGCGCATGGGTCGCGAGATTGGCGCGCCTGCCGGTGGAGAGATTGTCGAGCACACGCACCGCGTGGCCGAGTCCCAGCAGCCGCTCGACCACGTGCGAACCGATGAATCCCGCGCCGCCGGTTACCAGGACCTTCATAAAAGTAAGGGGTCGGAGTGATTTGTTTTTGGGCAGCCGCCGGCCGGCTGGCCCGATGTACCCGATGGTTGTGCTGCCCAAAAACAAATCACTCCGACCCCTTTCCATACCGGTTTGGTTTGCCGCCCTCGCCCTCTATAATACCGCCCCGGGCGGCCCCGCGGGGTCGCAGGGCGGGGGCGGTCGAGAGCCCGTCCCGGGTCGGGGTAATCATACGCACAAACCGATAAATAACAAAGGCTTGTAAAGGACTTCATCCGCAGTCGTCTGCGCAACCAATCGCACAGCTCCATCAGGGGGATTCATGAGTGTCGTCGCAGTCGTCGGTCTGGGTTATGTCGGCCTGCCCTTGGCCGTGGAGTTCGGCAAGCGGTATCGGACCATCGGGTTCGATCTCAGCAAGTCCAAGGTCGCGAGCTACGCCCGCGGCGTCGATCCCACCGGCGAGGTGCCCGGCGAGGAGCTCAAGGCCGCCACCCGGCTGGAGGTGGCCACCGACCCGGCGGCCCTCAAGCAGGCCGACTTCATCGTGGTCGCCGTGCCGACGCCGACCGACATCAGCCGCCAGCCGGACTTCAGCCCGCTGGTGGGCGCCAGCCGCACGGTCGGCCAGAATCTCAAGCGCGGCGCGATAGTGATCTACGAATCCACGGTCTATCCGGGCGCCACCGAGGAGGTGTGCGTGCCGGTGCTCGAGCAGCATTCCGGCATGAAGTGGCGCACGGATTTCCATATCGGCTATTCGCCGGAGCGCATCAATCCCGGCGACCGCGAGCACACCCTGACGCGCATCGTCAAGGTCGTGGCCGGCGACGATCCGGCGACGCTCGAGGCGGTTGCCGGCTTGTACGGATCGATCATCACCGCCGGCGTGCACCGCGCCTCCAGCATCAAGGTCGCGGAGGCCGCCAAGGTCATCGAGAACACCCAGCGTGACCTCAACATCGCGCTCATGAACGAGCTGGCGATCATCTTCGACAAGATCGGCATCGACACCCTCGAGGTGCTGCAGGCCGCCGGCACCAAGTGGAACTTCCTGCCGTTCCGGCCGGGGCTGGTCGGCGGGCACTGCATCGGTGTCGATCCCTATTACCTGACCTACAAGGCCGAGATGCTCGGCTACCATCCCGAGGTGATTCTCGCCGGACGCCGCATCAACGACGGCATGGGCAAATTCATCGCCGAGCAAACCGTCAAACAGATGATCAAGGCCGGCAGCCACGTCAAGGACGCGAAGGTGAACGTACTGGGGCTCACCTTCAAGGAGAACTGCCCGGACCTGCGCAATTCGCGCGTCATCGACGTGATCCGCGAGCTGCGCAGCTACGGTATCGAGGTGCACGTCCACGATCCCGTGCCTGCCCCCGAGGAGGCGCAACACGAATACGGCGTGACGCTGGTCGACTGGGATGCGCTGCCCAAGGCCGATGCGATCGTCGTGGCGGTCGCACACAAGCAGTTCCTTGCCCGCCCACCCGCCGACTATGCCGCCAAGCTGATCAAGGCCGGTTGCTTCGTCGACGTGAAGTCGCAATTCGATCCCGCCGCGCTCCAGGCCGCCGGCCTGTGCGTCTGGCGTTTATAAAAAGTAAGGGGTCGGAGTGATTTATTTTTAGGCAGCCGCTGGCCAGCTTGCCCGATGTGCACGATGGTTGTGCAGCTGCCTAAGAATAAATCACTCCGACCCCTTTCCAAGGAATAGACCATGCATATCATGATCACCGGCGTCGCCGGCTTCATCGGCTCCACCCTGGCGCTGCGCCTGCTCGAGCGCGGCGACAGCGTGTACGGCGTCGACAACCTCAACGACTACTACTCGGTCGAGCTCAAGCAGGCGCGGCTCCAGCGCTTCGCCGATCATCCGCGCTTTACTTTCGAGAAGCTCGACATCGCCGACCGCGCCGGGATGGCGGACCTGTTCCGGCGCGAGCGCTTCGATGCCGTCATGAACCTCGCCGCCCAGGCCGGCGTGCGCTACTCGCTGGTCAATCCGGGCGCCTACATCGACGCCAACCTGGTGGGCTTCGGCAATATCCTCGAGGGCTGCCGCCAGTCCCGGGTCGGCCACCTGGTGTTCGCCTCCTCCAGCTCGGTCTACGGCGCCAACACCAAGCAGCCGTTCTCCGAGCACGACAACGTCGACCATCCGGTGTCGCTGTACGCGGCCAGCAAGAAGGCCAACGAGCTGATGGCGCACAGCTACGCGCACCTGTTCGGCCTGTCCTGCACCGGCCTGCGCTTCTTCACCGTCTACGGTCCGTGGGGCCGGCCGGACATGGCGCTGTTCCTGTTCACCCAGGGCATCCTCGAGGGCACGCCGATCAAGGTGTTCAACCACGGCAAGATGGTGCGCGACTTCACCTATATCGACGATATCGTCGAGGGCGTGATCCGCGTCATCGACCGCCCGGCCAAGCCCAATCCCGGCTGGACCGGCCTGGCGCCCGATTCCGCCACCAGCTATGCGCCCTACCGCGTGTTCAACATCGGCAACAACCAGCCGGTCGAGCTGATGCGCTATATCGAGGTGCTGGAGGACTGCCTCGGCAAAAAGGCCGTCAAGGAAATGCTGCCGATGCAGGACGGCGACGTGCCGAGCACCGTCGCCGACGTCAGCGAGTTGACCGCCGCGACCGGCTTCAAGCCGGCGACGCCGGTCGAAGTCGGCATCCGGCGCTTCGTCGAGTGGTACCGGGAGTACCACAAAGCCTAAAGGGGTCCTAAAGGGGTCGGAGTGATTTAATTTTGGGCAGTCGAC
>Ga0214471_10002787_pt1 | contig 13676 bp, 15 predicted proteins | sample RVTome_5_FD_207665 | JGI IMG/M metagenome (GOLD analysis project Ga0214471, IMG submission 207665) | Soil microbial communities from uranium-contaminated site in the Upper Colorado River Basin, Wyoming, United States - RVT142D155 | ecosystem: Environmental > Terrestrial > Soil > Contaminated >...
GCTGTACATTCTCCATAATGAAAATTACCCGTACCAGGGCGCAATTTACACGGTCGATATCGGAGTTTCACCCCCGGTACGTATCGACGCTCTCACAGTCACGCATATTTTCGATGAGAGTAATGATCATGCAGCGAGTATTTCCGATTTCAACAAGTGGGAAGGCGGAACTCTGGAAGTCGACCATGGTAACGGATCCGCTGAATCGTGCAGGCTGGTCGCTACACTGAGTTTTCAGAGTAACGGAAACGGTATCGGGATTAAAAAATTCGATGCGGACCTGAACGAGATGGATTATTACCGTGTAGCGGGAACCAGGTATCACAACGGATCGTTCCGTCCTGGAACGGAGGCAAATGATCCCTTGTTCGCGCTGGTCGGATGGGATGTGGGTTCCGCAAATCTTGTGGTTTATGAAGCGCCGTCGGACTGGTAAAGATTTTTAAAGTACTGTCCAGCCTTCGGTAATTTTTGATTTTGTAGGGTTGATCCTGTCAGGAAGTTTTCCTGCGGGTATTAATACGTAGTCCGATTCTTTCTTCAGCCTGTTGACCGTATTGATCACCCTCGCCGACTGTATCGGCTTCGCGATAACTTCCTTCGCTCCCGCGATTGTCGCAGATACCAGGACTGTCTCTTCATTCCCCGACGACAGCGCTATCACGATCAAATCGGGCTGAACTTCCTTCATCCTGCTGATAAGCACGTGGGAATCGATATCTTTTACGTCAAGGTCCACAAACGCGAATTCCGGCTTATGCTTTTCGACAAGTGTCAGTCCCTCGAGACCGCTGTCGGTGATTCCCTGTATGCGAAGCCCCATATGGGGGAACAGGAGCGTCAGCGAACGTCCGACATTCGGTGTCGCGCTGACTGCAATGGCAGCAGGCCAGTCCGGGGATGTCGCGGCTTTCGCGTCGTCCAGCGACTTCGCCACTGATGAAATATTTTTATACGACCCGGGAATTCTCTGAATATTTTCGATCCGGTCGTAGAGCGCGCGGATTTCATCCTCACGGCTGGCGAGGAGGTCGAGGCAGGCTCCTAAAATTTCAAGCATATCTGATTGAGAAAGGTCTTTCATTCAGCATCGTTCCTTGCATCGTCCGGTGGACGAGGTTTCGTATTAATGTCGTTTAATGAGGTTTAAAGTGGAACAGGGAGGCTACCCATGCGTAAAGGGTGGGAGTAGCCCGGGAACCCGTCGGGGAAAAATCGCGACGCTTGAATGTAAGATGCAAAGGGTTCCGGGATGCCTGTGCGGGATATTTTTTGAAGCATGGGCTACAACACTGGACGGCATCCCGGGCTACGTACTATTCCAGGTCGAAGCTTACCTTCAGTATCCACTCGATACCCGGATCGTAGCCGGTAATCCTGCTGATAATTTCCCCATTCCTGTCTATAAGGACATTGTAAGGAATCTGAGCATGAGGATAGAGCGATTCTATCCTGCCCGCAGTGTCATGGAGGACGGGAAATGTCAGCCCCAGCCGGTCTCTGGCTGAATTTACAGCCGTTTCCGAATCCTCCGGCTCGCTGCTTACCGCGATTATCTCCATCTGGTATTTGTTTGCTTCGTAGAAACGCTCAAGAACAGGAAGTTCTTCCATGCATGGCTGACAGAATGTTCCCCAGAAATTGAGGAGAACGGGTTTATCACCTTTATACTCCGAGAGGGTAACGACTTCCCCGTCCATCGAAGTGAAGGTAAAATCAGGTGCCTGGTTGCCGGTTGAAACGGGTTCCGGCTCCGGTTTGCTGATACTGTCCGGCGTGGCTCCTTTAACTTCGGGACCGGTTTCGATGCCGTTGAAATAAATTATTGCCCCGGCAACAGCCAGGACGGAGATTAAGACCAGAGCATTAGAGAACCGATACATTCATTACTTCCCCGGGTAAAACCCTCGATACCACAGTTTTCGTACCCATGTGCTTGACCGGGAACGACCTGTTGCCTGTAAATTTTACAGTCCGTTGGATAATTACGCAAAACAGATGTGAAAATTGATCCTGATTACCAACCCGGGTAATCCGAACCTAACCTGTTCCTAGTGTGATCCGGATATCCTCGATCACGTCGTTGTTGTACCCACTTGCCATTTTTATGACCGTGCCGTTGCTGTCGATGTACACAGTAAACGGGATCATAGTGTGTGGAAACAATTCTGCGATCGATCCGTCGTGGTCGTGCAATACCTTGAATGGAAGAACTTCGCCGGTAACAACCGACCTGATATTTTCAATGTTTCTCAAGCGCTCGCTTGTTATGGCGATAATTTCCACGCTGTCATGGTTCTCCTTGTAAAAATCTCTCAGTGCCGGAAGCTCGGACCGGCACTGTGAGTCCGCGGTCTCCCAGAAATAAAGGACGAGTGACTTTTCACCCCTGTATTCCGACAGGCGCACCTCGTCGCCGTCGATCGTGAAGTAAGTGAAGTCGGGAGCGGGCTGGCCTTCCGATGCCTTGAGTGCATCTGCAGGTATGGTAGGGCGCAGGTCCGCCGCGCTTGAAGTATGCATTTCGGGATTTCCGCGGATCATCGCGTAGCCGATTAGTATAACGGCCATGATAGCGAGAAATGCTCCAAGTTTCTGGCTCATCTAAGGCTCCTCGTCAGATTGTATTTAAGCTATTTTTAACCCTGTCGGCGGTAAATTTCCCGGTGGATACAAAACATCACATATGAAATTGTGTGTTATATAAACATATTCTACTACCATATTTGAGTTCCTCAAAATTTTTTCTCGACTTTTTTTCGGAAGTGTTAAGGTATAATGAAAAAATGGACCAAAGCCCTGAATTAAAGCCTGTCGATCCGCGCGAGAAAGAATTTCCCAAAAAGTCTCTATGGGAAAAGCTGGGAAAATACGCGAAGCTGATCGGGCGTCCGGTTGTCGAGATGGTACTCAGGCTGTACTACGCGTACCAGGAGAAAACAACCCCACTCTGGGCGAAAAGCATAATCAATGGGGCGCTTTTGTATTTCATCTTTCCGCTCGACGTGATTGTCGATTTTATTCCGGGAGTCGGATACACGGACGACCTCGGTGTGCTTGCGATGGCACTCGGCGCGATAGCGGTACACATCACTCCAGAGATCAAAAAGAAGGCAAAGGCGACAGCGGATAAATGGTTCGGGGAAGAAGCGGCTGATTCAACGCCTATAGAAACTTCAGATTGAAAAGCTTGGGGTGCCGCGACCTGCCCCCCGGAAATAATGAAGTCGCTGATTACCTTGATCAAACAGGTGCCGATACAGGCATTGGTCCTGTCGATGCATTCATTGGAGCGTGCATGAATTCTGATCTTAAGAGAGCGGAGGAAATCGCCGCAAATAATCACGGCCTCCGAGATTCTCTGACTGATGACGATAAAAAAGCGCTTCCTAACGCGGCGTGGCACGGAAAGACAGGGGGCGTAAGTACGTTGTTAAAAGCCGGGTTCGATGTGGACGCACTCGGGGAATTCGATGCTACAGCCCTGCATCTGGCTGCGTTCAACGGGGATTTTAAAACTGTAGCCGCGATCATGCCTTTTAATCCTCCACTCGATGATCGCAGGAATGAATACGGCGGTACCCCGATGGGATGGGCTCTCCACGCCGCTATGAACATGCCGCTTAAAGATGGAAATTATCCCGGAGTGGTGGCTGAACTTATTAAAGCCGGAAGCCCGCTTCCTGATATAAACTTTATGAAAAACAACGAAGTGTTCAGGCAGTTACTATTGGATATGGAAAAAAATGATGGTCTTAAGGAAGTCGTTGAAACTATCAGGGCAAAACTGGAATAACTGCGGTCTGATAATCTGAATGAAAATCCATTCGAAAGAATCACTGGCAGGAAAATCTGTCATTATTTATGACGGCTTCTGTGTGCTTTGCTCGCGCTCGATGAGATTTTTCAAAAAGATCGACAAAAAGAAAATTCTGAATTTCATTCCACGACAATCCGAAACCGGCGAGGAATTCCACAAGAGGAGCGGTTTGGACAGTGGCCGGTTAAAAACGGTTGCCTACATCAGGAATTTCGGGACGGAAAAAGAGGAAGTGAAACTAAGATCCGATGCCGGCCTTGCAATACTCAACGATATTGGCGGAATCTGGCAATTGGTTTCGTGGCTGCGAATTGTTCCGAAATTCATCCGGGATCCGGTTTATAACTTTATTGCGAATAATCGAGCCCGGTGGTTCGGACGTCATGACACCTGCCAGGTTGTCGACAATTAAGCGACCGGCCAGTAAATTCGGGTCTGGTAGTCTTTTGGATCGGGAATCTCATGGGGATCGGTTATGTAACTGTCCCAGACGGGACCTGTCGGCTTGATTCCATTAGCCTGCATATATTTCCCCATTTCCAGGTAAGCGTGAATCAGGTCTTCATAAGGCCCTTGATGCAGAGTCGTCAGGACCTTTGAGTTCGGGAGCTCGCTGTTTTTTACTCTGTCGTTTCCATCGACCGGTGCCGCAACAGGAATCCCGCCTTCGATCTCACACTCATGGTCTTCCCACATGTGGTAAATCGTGAATGGCATTCCGGTAATCTGCGCGCCGGATTCTGTCGCGTATTTGTGGACTTCAGGAAGAATCTGGGCGAGTGTTTCACCGATTTTGTCGGGTGTGGTTTTTGTGCGAATCGACAAAGTTTTCGCTCCAGCAAATTCGGTGATCTCGAATGTGTATCTGCCATCCGGCATAAATTTATCCTCCCGTGATTTTAACGTGTTACTTCGACCGCTATTTCATATGAATCCGACCCTGGCTCACTGACAGTAAACGGGATCTTTAATGTGTCCAGGTAGATTCCACAAATTGCCTCATTCGTAAGGCTGCAGTAATTCGCCTGGATACTTACCATTAACTCACCGTTGGATTCAACACTGACCGGAACATTGAACTCCTTGAGATGCTCCGTGATTTTCTCATCGACACTGACTCCGCCCGATCCTGAAAATTCCACACTGTACGGCGCGAGTTCGTTCAATTTAAATCCATCCGGCAGTCTGATCGAGAAATGAACATTCACTATTCCGGAACTCACAACGGCAGAATCCAGTTCCGACGCCATATCCGGATCGAGTTTCAGGTTCAGGGTGCGGCTTTCCATCGTATCGAGGTCAGCGATCACTATGCGGTGGTTGTTCGTGTCGGCTATATAAAGTTCATTGTTATAGATTGCCAGTCCTGACGGTTCGGACAATAAATTTCCGCCGCCCGGTTCCCCGGTACCGAGAAATGTTTTGACTGTTTTTGTCGATGGGTCTAGTGTCTTTATCTTGTGGTTGTACGTGTCGGCGAAATAGACTATTCCGTTATAGTACTCAACACCAAGAGGATGCTGCAGCCGGACATCTGCGCCGGTTCCATCGACATCTCCGAATTCAAACAGGCCTTCACCGACAAGTGTCTCGACCTCCCCATCGGGTCCTTTGCCCGCGCGGCGAATTGCGCTGGCTTCGCTGTCCGCGAAATATATGTAGCCATCGTCGCCTGCCGTAATCCCGCTCGGCTGCGAAAGCTGAGCGTCCAGCCTTTTTCCATCGATAATATTTTCATGCCGGTTTCCGGCGAACGGCTGGAAATCGCGTGTGTTCAGATCGACCGACCATAACTGGTGCGTGCCAGCCATGGCGATATACATCGTGTCACCGTCCATTGCCAGATCCCATGGAGAACTCAAGGCTGTATCCGGTCCACCGGTCATTGTTATCGAATTTCCCTGGATGGCGTTTCCGCCGAAAGTTTGAACGTTTCGATTTTCAAGATCCAGAGCACGGATCGCGTGATTATCGGTGTCAGCGACATACAGAATGCCATCTTTGTATGCCATTCCCTGTGGACGGGAAAATGTTGCGGTGTCGAACGAACCGCCATCGAATCCGACATCTCCATTGCCCGCGATATCGAGCACATTCCCGTCCAGATCGGATATCACTATCCTGTTATTGTTTGAGTCGCTGATGAAAATCCTGTTAATCTCTGGCTGCACTTCGATCTTGCCGGGGTACCTCAGAAAACTGTCCGGAACTTCGTCCGCTTCCAGTGCGAATTCCACAGGGGTGGTATCAAGAGTGCCTTTCTGGCGATGGATCGCGATCAGGGCTTCAATCGCCTGGTCCAGTTCGTTGCGATGTCCTTCCCCCGACATCATCCCGACTATCATGCCTTCGGGATCGATTAACACCAGGGTCGGCCACGCTCTCGCCGTGTATCGCCTCCAGATATTAAAATCCGCGTCATTCGCTACAGGATGATGAATGTTGTATCGCAGGATTGCCTGCCTTATATTTTCCGAATCGTTCTCGTTTTCGAATTTCGCTGAATGAACCCCTATTATTACCAGTTCATTTACATATTTCTGTTCCAGGTATTCCAGGTCGGGAATTATGTGCATGCAGTTTATGCAACCGTAAGTCCAGAAATCGAGCAGGACAATTTTCCCACTCAATTCCGAAAGCCTGAGCGGGTGGTCGATATTCAGCCAGCTTACCGCGCCATCAAGCTCTGGCGCATGGCCGTATGTTTCTATCTGGAAGGTCATTTCTCCGGCCTCATCGGATTCCGCTTCGCTGATCTGTACGGGCTTTATTGTACCGGCGAATGAGTTCAGGGATCCCTTTATGACCCATAAGGCGCCGACAAGTACAGCGATCAAAACGATGGTGAATAGTACCAATTTGTTCATTATTATTCATCCCTGCCGGATTAATTTACGCCGGTAAGATAGTTTTGGTTACAAAATGGTTCATGCCGTTACGAATTGTAACGCCGCCAGGTAAGTATCTCAACTATTGAATTTCGGAAGATGCGGCGATTATTAATCGTCGATATAGCCTAGCGCCCTGAGGCGTTCGAGGTCCTGCTCATCGAGAAATACGGGCACGGGATCCGGTACCGGCGAAGGAATCCTCACCCGTTCGAATCCGTCCCACTGGCTGAACAGGAATTTGCCTGAATCGTCGACCCCTAGGCTGATCAGTACATTTCTATGGTCGGCATCCGGATTTTCAAATAATGGATAAAGGCTGATCCCGTCGATATTTTTCGGTGCGCGAACCCCGAGGATCTCCATGACGGTCGGAAGAATATCGGTGGTTTCCGCCAGTGATGAAATTCTTGTTCCGCCCATAAAGTCTCCCGGAAAATGCATGAACAGCGGCACATGGAGTTCCCACTCGGAGTCCCTCCGGTGCTGGAACAGGTGTTCTTCTCCCAGGCGTTCCCCGTGGTCTGACCAGAATATGATCAATGAATTATCGATCAGGCCCTTTTCGTCGAAATATTCCCACAGGTCCCGGACTTCATCGTTAAGCTCCCTGATCTCCCCGTCGTACAGATCCACTCCATGCCGGATGTCCTTCGGCTCCAGGTCTAGCTGGTAAAGGTTGTACGCGTTCAGAGTATCGACAGTTCCGTTCATAGGACCCTCATACTCAGGATCGGCGAATAACTCCTCATATTCAGGATACGGATCGTACGGCGAATGAGTGGTCCAGAAATGCACCGTCAGGAACAGCGGCTTATTTATCCCCTCGTCCAGTTTTTCCTTCACCAGCTGCAAAATATGTTCGGCAGGCTCCGGATGCGGGTCGGCATCGCGGTAAAAGTCGAAGCCTTTATTCAATTTGTAGCGGCTGTGAAGAATCCCGCTGGCTGAAAAAAACATGGTTTGATATCCAGCCTTTTTGAAATCCTCCGTCAGCATGTGCTGATCTTCAGCCAGCGGCCACATGTTTTTATAAATTTTCGTAGTTGTTGGATGCTGCCCCGAGAAAAATGAAGTGAACGACGGCAATGTCAGCGACTTTGGCGTGTACATATTTTCAAATACCACTGATCGTTCCGCTATTGAATCGATGAACGGCGATGTATCCCGCTCATAGCCCATGAATCCCAGGTGGCCTGCGCGAAGCGTGTCACAGGCGATAATGATCACGTTCCTGATGTTCTGTGCATACGGCATTTTCTTCGGTGGGGAACATCCGGGCAGGAAGAACACCAAAAGTGTAACCAATGTCAAAAGTCTAGCTGCAAACATGGGGATCGAATGATAACATAAATGACAGGCTTCAAGGTATTTTTTCACGCGACTTACATGAATGGGTGAATTTAATCCGCCTCTATTCCCCCTCGTCCATCTCCCTGCGCATCTCCTCCACAGCCTTCAGCATCGCCTCCGTCGACTCTATCACCCGCTCCCTGTCCTTTTCCGGAATATGCTTGACGAAATTTTCATAGCTCTGCACGCTAACCTTGTCGAGTTCGCCGTAAATTTCCCTGCCCTTTCCTGTGAGAGTCAGATACTGGCGCCTTCGATCTTCCTCATCCCTGACCTTCTGTACGGCTCCCAGGTCGATCAGTGAATTCACGATCTTTGTTAAGTGGCTTTTTTCCAGCCGGAGAATTTTCGCAACTTCGCCCGGAGTGATGCGCTCTTCCTCCGATATTACATTGATCACATAACTCTGCTGTGGTGATAGATAAAAATCGGGATAGTTTTTGCGCGGATCGTAAAGTACAAATCCCCGTATCAGCCATACCATCGCGTCCCTGAGACGTCTGCTCTGGCTACTGAGACTATCGCTTTCGCCGCCGGGTCTCTTCTTCTCTGTCATGTTCAGATCGACTGCCAGAGGAAAAATAGCAGAATTAGTTGAAAAAATCCACCAAAATAGTTGACAATTTCAACTAATTGGGGTAGATACTATTACATGACCTTAAAAATATATTCGAGATTAATGGTTCGATACACCTCCTGTAAAACTCTCGCAGGCGGGGGGACGGGCAAAGGCATCCCGTGTTCTGAGGATCGGGGGATGAAAATTAATCTTCCTTTTCGCCTGCGGGCGGACCATTTTTCGAGGCTGGTTTTTTAGGGATACTTTTCAAAAGACTGAAAGTTTCAAGGAGCATATCGAGGTGACCTATGGCTGAAACAGTAACGACCGGATCCGATTTGCAGGAGCGCATGCAGGACGCCATCAAGGCGGGAGCGGACGCCCAGGAGATCGAGATTCGTATTGAAGACAATGAAAACACCACAATTGCGTATTTGAAGGATGATCTCGAAAGCCTCGACAGGGGCGTCAACGCGGGGGGCTGCGTACGGGCGTTAGTCGACGGTAGCTGGGGATTTACCAGCTTCAACTCGCTTCACAATCTGCAGGACCGGGTCCACGACGCCATCAAAATGGCGAAAGCTGTCGGACCGGGCAAAGCGGTTATCCCGGACCAGGCGCCGATCCAGGATTCGGTGAGCGTGGACCTGAAAAACGATCCGAGGGATATTCCCGTTTCCGAAACGATCAAACTGATCGAGAGCTACAACAGGATCATGAGCGAGTCGGAAGGAATCGTGACCACCTCATCGTCTTACCGCCACTTCCATTACAAGCGGTACTTCATGAACAAGTCCGGGACATATATCGAGCAGGAAAAAATGAGGGCGACGGTTGTCCTACTCGCAATGGCACTGGACGCAAACGGCATGCGCCACGATGCTTTCGACTACGCTTACTCACTCGAAGATTACGACATAGTTTTCGGGCATGATAACCTGGCGAAGGATGTAGCTCGCCGTGCGGTCGAGATCGCGAACGCTCCGAAGATCAAGGGCGGATCGTATACCGTTATTGTCGATCCGAGATTATCGGGGACATTTATCCATGAAGCTTTCGGGCATTTGAGCGAAGCGGATTTTGTCTATGAAAATCCGGACTGGCAGAACATACTTACAATGGGGCGAAAATTGGGACAGGATTTTCTGAATGTCACCGACGGTGGGACGATTCCGTCGGAAGGCGGCACGATGAATTACGACGACGAGGGAACCCCTACCCGGGTAACGAAACTTATCACCGATGGCGTTTTGACGGGAAGGCTGCACTCGCGTGAAACCGCGAAAGCGCTCGGCGAGGAAGTCACAGGAAACGCACGTGCGGTGAGCTACAGATTCCCACCGATTGTCCGGATGACCAACACGTCAATTGAACCGGGACCGCACAAGCTCGAGGATATGTTCAAGGATGTCGAGTACGGCATCTACGCTGTAGGCGCTCACGGAGGGCAGACTGCGCTCGAGGCGTTCACATTCGGCGCGGCGGAAGGATTTGAGATTGTGAATGGTGAGATCGGGAAAAGACTGAGAAACGTCTCGATCTCCGGGAACCTTTTTTCGACATTGGAGAACATCGATATGGTCTCCGACGACCGAATGTACGAGTCTGTCGGAGGCTGCGGCAAAGGCGAACAGGCTCCGCTTCCGGTTGGCACAGGCGGTCCTCACATCAGAATTCAGAATTGCATAGTTGGAGGTGAATCGTAATGAGTTTCATCGATTCAATTCTCGATAAAGCCAAAGGCAAATGCGAAGCGGCTGAAGTTTTTCATATTAAGAGCGAAAACACCTCGTGCGCGTGGAGTTCCGATAAACTCAAACTTGTCGGTGCGAAAGAAACGAGCGGAGCCGCCCTGCGAGTGATAAAGGATGGAAAGGTAGGATTTTTTGCTACTAACAAAACCGACGACACTGACTTTATAGTCAATACCGCGCTTGAGCTTGCTCCCTACGGTTCCGAATTCGCGGGAGAACTTCCATCGGAATATAAATCGGCAGGTGGCGATTATTTCGACGAAAAGACAGCGTCGCTCGGTACAGAAAAAATGATCGCCGACGGAAATAAAATGATCGCCGCGGTCAAGGAAAAAAGATCTGATGCGCTGTTTGAAGCGAAAATATCCCGTTCGACAATGGAGTCGACAATCGCGAATTCTTATGGGGCCAGGGCTTCGTACAGGAAAACGTCGTTCGGCGGACACTTGTTCGGTTCTGTAACCAGGGAAGGCGATGTACTCGGAATCTATGAGTACGACCAGTCAAGCCACATTAACGGGCAGATAGACCGGTGGGCGTCCGAGCTCGGAAGGAAACTTGTCGACGCCGAGAAAATTGTTTCGCTTAAATCGGGCAATTACAAAACCATCCTGATGCCGAAGGTATGCGAAATTCTCGGACCGATCCGCTCTGCACTCAACGCACGGGCAGTACTTAAGGACTTATCCCCGTTCGCGGATAAAGTCGGGGAGAAAATATTCGATGAGAGAATCACTCTATTCGATGATGGTTTGAACACAGAGACCCCGGGCGGACAGCCTGTCGATGACGAAGGAGTTACCGCTCAGAAAACGACATTGATCGAAAATGGCGTATTGAAAGTTTTCATCAATGATTTACATTCCGCGAGCAAACTTGGTGTAGAGCCGACAGGCAACGGTATGCGTGGAGGCCTGAGTGCCACACCACGCGCCGGATACACGACCTTAACACTGGCACCCGGCACAAAAACCCTTTCAGAATTGATTGCGGAAATAGACCACGGAGTGATTATCGATCAGGTGATGGGCGCGCACCAGGCGTCGCCGTTCTCCGGAGATTTTTCGGTAAATGTAGATTGTGGATTTGTGATTGAAGACGGGAAGATTGTCGGGCGTTTCAAGGACGGGATGCTGTCGGGGAATGTATTCAAAATGTTCTCTGACCAGTTACTGGACACAGGGTCGGAACAGCGTTACATGGGGTTTTACATGGCTCCTGTAGTGTTCGACGGATTGACTGTTTCGACCGGTTGATAAATTTGATTTCCCACACATTTTTTCAGTTTCGCCCACACCCCGGTGTGGGCATTTGTTTTATTCGTTCCACCTTATACCGTTATCACGCATCGGAATATGTTTCAGCCTTGGCACCTGAGCCCATTCATGATTTTGAGACAAATGTCGCCGCATTCTAGACTATAGCATAATAAACTTGACAAAAAAAAAGAGGATGGCATAATTAATATCGGTCGGCCTTTTAATCTTTCAAATAATATTTATTCATTGAAAGTGCTGCGATTAGGAGGATCTCACATTGTGCATGAAAAACCCTAAGCTTCTTGTGATTGTTATTTTAATTATCTCAACAATAGTGTTCGGCTGTGGAGTTGGTCCGCCTCCTCCTAATGAAGATGATCATTGGGATGGAGTAGAAGATTGTATTACGGCACTAGAAGCAATGAGTGATGCGATTGATGGATATTATAATCCTGATCTTGTTAGTGGAGACCACCCGCCAGGGCAGCCAAATCCATGTGAAGAGGCTTTTTATGCGTGGGCAGATTGCCAATATGAAGAGCCAGTTCCTTTACCTGATCAAGTAGCAGGTCTGATATATAGAGGAGAGCTATGTATATGTGCTACAGTTATATATATTCCTCCAGAATGTCTGGATGATCCATTATGGCAGGCTATTTGGTCTGAATGTGGCGAACACTGCCCTGAATTGATCAGGTTTTGGGAGACTGACCAGGATATAGACGCCAGGATAGACGACCTTTCAATTACTTTCACAGCATTCGCATAAACAGGAGGATGATAATGCCCTATGTAAATAAAAGTAATGCACGAAAATTCTACAAGTTGCTTATTCTCCATATTCTTGTTTTGATACTGATTGTATCTTGTCAGTCTCCTTCCACCGTTGTATCCCATCAGTCGCAAAGCGATACCACCCCTCCTGTGTTCACTAATCTGTTGTTTCCGTATGATGGCACGGTACCTCCTCAAGGGTTACTTATCAGCGGTACGTTAAACGAGGAGACCGCATTCCATCCAACGGAACCGATAGTTATGGAAATCGACATATTGGGACCAGAAGGAGTAATTTCCACAAAGAGTTTTACCGTTAGTGGCGGTCAACCATCCTGGGATACTTACTTTGACCCGTCAACCGGGGATTTCAGAATCGAGTTCCATGATCATAACAGACTGAAAGATGGAATGAGGGATTTGCGTCTGATTGGCAAGGATGCCGCCGGTAATATAACCGAAGAAATTACTCACGTGTATGTTGAGCCGGTTACTGGGGTCGATCCTGAAGGTATACACAACGCTAGAATTAATTACGGTGCAAATGTTGTTCAATTTCTGGATAATCTAAGCGCCATCCTGTCAAATTATCCAACTGAATATGACTATGATATTCGAGTAATTGAAAGACTCTCTCAATATTGTAGAGAAACGTATATACAATCTCCCCAGCTCGTTACATGGATAGACAAGTCGGCAGCTATGATACAGGAAATTCAGAGCATCCCGAATCCAACTGATCCTGTTACAAAAGCGGCAATAGACAATATTGTGCTTCCAAAATATGCACAGAGACTTGATACAATGTATCAAAGGGCGGTAAATCCTTATTACCCCCGTCCACAGGACAATGACATCATTGCGTTGCGGGAAGAAATCGAAGACCGTCTCAATTATTTCATGATTTCATGTGAGGTTGATCCTCCTACTGCGACAGCTTCCGCTGGTCAGGACGCAACCATGCATGTTGTAATAACCTGCATTCCTGCCTGGGATGATGAACCAGATGATGTGGAAGAGATAGCGGATTTCACAATAACCGCAAGTACTGCTAATGATCTATCGATAACCGGATATATCGGACCAAAGCAGCACAGGTTTGATATTGAACCGGACGGGTATAATCCACCTCTCAGGCTTTTTCAGTATTTCGAGTGGTCTGGCTCGATCAGCAATATGGTATTGCAGTTTTAAGCCTGCTGAATTTTTTGATGCAGATTAAATTCGTTCCACCTTATACCGTTATCACGCATCGGAATATGTTTCAGC
>Ga0214471_10002788_pt1 | contig 13674 bp, 7 predicted proteins | sample RVTome_5_FD_207665 | JGI IMG/M metagenome (GOLD analysis project Ga0214471, IMG submission 207665) | Soil microbial communities from uranium-contaminated site in the Upper Colorado River Basin, Wyoming, United States - RVT142D155 | ecosystem: Environmental > Terrestrial > Soil > Contaminated >...
CAAAGCGAAAGTCACTATGAGAAACGCGTACGGCTTCAGAACCTACGAAAACCTCGAAGCCGCCTTATACCATACGCTCGGCGACCTCCCTGATCGCAAATTCACCCACAGATTCTGCTGAGGAGGCCTTCTTGAAAGCTCTAAACGGAACCTCGGTTGTTCCTAACCAGAAGCCCGTGATGCCTTGAGATCTGTCGCTTGGAATCCGAGCGTATTCGAGAGTGTTCGGAGAAAAGAGACTATTGCCTGCACTCGGTTGACGAGATGGAGATCCAGAGATCGTGATTCTCACAGTTCCCGTCACCGAATACTGGCCATCGGTCACCTCGAACAAAAAGCTATCAGGACCCCAAGCTCCCGGCTTCGGTTTGTAGAGGAGAGTCCCATCGCGTCGGAGAGTGGTCTTGCCTTTGGCGGAAATGCCGAAGAACTTGATGGTAATTGGATCCCCGTCGGGATCGCTGACTGCTCTCCAGAGATCGATGACGACTTCAGTCTCCGCTGAGGTCTCCCACTTCGCTGCGTCCGCGTCCACGATAGGAGGCAGGTTCCGTCTGCCTTCCGCTGAGGTTGCGACAGGAGGCGGTGGCGATGGCTGAGCCGCAGGTGGTGTTGGTTGGCGCTGAGGCAGCGACGACCGCCGTGGAGGCGGGACATCAGGTGGTTGGAGCGGCTGGTGCTCAGGCAGCCTTGGTTGCTTGCGCTTCGCGGATGGTTGCTTGCGCTTCGCGGATGGCAGCGTCGGCACATCAGGTGGTTGGAGCGGCTGGTGCTCAGGCAGCGACGATCGGCGTGGCAGCTGCGGCGGGACATCAGGTGGCGGCGGCTGAGGAGCAGGTGGCGGCGGAACATCCGGTGGCGGCGGCTGAGGAGCAGGTGGCGGCGGCGGCGGGACATCAGGTGGCGGCGGCGGAACATCAGGTTGCAACGGCTGAGTATCAGGTGGCGGCGGCTGAGTATCGGGTGGCAACAACTGAGGATCGAGTGACGGCGGAGAATCAAGTGGGGGCATTTGGAATGGCCTCGGCCTCTGCTCGCCCCCTTCGACGACATCAGCAACAGCTCGTGGCGGTTGATTGGATTCGCGCGTCACCTCTCGGGAAACGATCAACATGACTGCGAAAGAGACCACGAAAGTACTCAGGACGGCCAAGACAAGCTTGGGCCGCCGACCGGGAAGTCTTCTTGATGGGTCCGTAGGCTCTTCGACCACTTCCGTGTGACGAGCCCGTGGCCTGACGATCTCAATGACAGGTTCGGTCGGCGCTACGGCGACACGGGCAGGACGGGAAGGATGACAGTAGACCGCGACGGCGGTGTAGTTGTCGTAGTCCTCCGTGACTTTCTGCAGCAGCCGCGGCTCCATGCCGTCGAGCCACGCCTTGGGCGGCTGGCCGTTTGCCGCTGTGAGCTCGGCGCTCATCGCCTGCTCGTCGACATGGTCCCAGAAGCCGTCCGTGCAGAGCAGGAACGCGTCGCCGGGATGGAGCCGTACCGGTCCCTCGAACGAGGGCTCGACGGCCTCGTCCATGCCGAGCACGCGAGTCAGGCGGTTGCGGTTCTCGTCGGTGCGGATCTGCTCGGTGGTGAGCTTGCCGGCGTCGTAGAGCGCGCGGGTCACGCTGTGGTCCTGGGTCTGGTGGATGGGCTTGCCGTCGCGGAAGAGGTAGAGACGCGTGTCGCCCACGTGGGCCCAGAGGGCCTGGTCGCCTTCGACAAGGAACACCACGGCCGTGGTGCGAATATCGGAGAGCCGCGGGTCCTCCTCCTGCTGGCGGCGGATCTCCCGCTGGGCCGCCAGCACACCGGCGCGGATCGTCTCGATTGCGAACGCGGGGTTCTCGCGGTACGTCGAGAGGATGGTCTCGACGGCGATCTTCGCCGCGGTGTCGCCGCCGCGATGGCCGCCGTCGCCGTCCGCAACCACCCAACAGCCGGAGCGGCCGTCCACTGAGAGTACGCAGCCGAAGTCATCCTGGTTCGACTCGCGCCCTCCCGCGTTGCTCAGCACATCGGTCTCGAAGGTCTTGATGGGCTTACGGACAGCGGACTGACCTTGCTGTTCAGTGGGAACGTCAGCCTCATCGCGACTGGAGTAGATGACTTCTGACCCCGGAGCTACAGCAATCGCTGCGATCTCAAGAGGTTCAGAATCGTCGTCTATCTCAGAGAGCGTTTCTTGAAGGAGCTCAATACTCTGCAGACGCTCTGCTGGCTCCAGGGCCATTCCCCGCTCAATGGCAGCTCGGCACGAACGCGATATGCCACTCTCTTGACCTGTCGGCAACCCCAGATCGACTCCCCCATGCCGATCCGGAGCCGCCGGCGGAACCTGCCCAGTAGTCATCCGATAAAGCGTCGCGGCGCACCCGTAGACGTCCGTCCACGGACCCTGTCGAAACCGTTCCCTTTGTGGGCTGGAGAGATACTGCTCGAACGGCGCGTATCCCGGCGTCAGGACCATGTTCATACTTCCGGATCGCTCGCCCAGGGACAAGCGAGCGGCCCCGAAGTCGAGGAGGATCGGTATCCTGCCGTTGGTCAAGTAGATGTTCTGCGGCTTGACGTCGCGATGAAGGAGCTCCCTTGGATGGACTTCGGCGCGCAGCGCGTCCAGGATCGGCATCAGCACGGCGACCGCCGTCTGCTCGGAGAGCTTGCCTCCTTTTTGCTCCAGGTAAGCTTCGAGCGTCAATCCCTCGTAGTAGTCCATGACGAGGTAGGAAGTGCCGTTTTCTTTGAAGTAGGTGCGTACGCGGACGATGTTGGGATGATTGAGGCCGGCGACGATTCGGGACTCGCGGATGAACTGCTGGAGGCCGAAGTCGAAGAGCTCGGACTCTTTGTCGTCGGTGACGACTTGCACCTGGTCTGCCGCGCGGAAGGCGAGGTGGCGCGGATAGTACTCCTTGATCGCTACCGGGATCTCCAGATAGGCGTCCCAGCAGAGATAGGTAATCCCGAACCCGCCTATCTGGCCGAGGACGCGCCCGACTTCGTATTGATTGTGGAGTGGCGCTCTCAGCGGCAGCGCCACTGGTGGGCGCTTTCGGGTTTCGGTGAAGATATCGTTCTTCCACATCTTGACCTCAGCCGGCGATTCCGGAGAATAGTTTTCAGTTCGGGCGCCATTGTCCATGGCTTCTGCCCGTGCCGGTCTCAAGGGGCCTGATCTCGCGCGCACCGGAAGCCCACGTCGGCGAAAGTCTTGTCTTTTGTCAACTGTCGTTCCGCCGTCACTACGCCATTTTTGTCAGATTTAAAAGAGCCGCCTAGATAGATGTGCTTACCGTCCGCCTCGTCTTGGCACCATTCCGAGACATTACCTGCCATGTTGTGCAACTGGAACGAATTAACCCGGAACAAGCCTACCTGTACAGGCATCTTCTTTCTGCATTTACTGAAGTTGGCGTCGGTCGCTTTTCCTTCGAAGCAGGTGGGATCGTCCTCGCCCCAAGGGTACGTTGCGTTTTGGCGACCGGCCCGGGCCGCATATCGCCATTCCGCTTCCGTAGGTAGGCGTCCACCGGTCGACTCACAAAAGTCCTTCGCCTCGGCCCACAAGACATTGATTATGGGATGCTCGTCCGTGGAGTCGTCGTGCTGTTTCGGTACCTCCTTCCCCTTGTCCTGTAGGTACTTCTTGAAAACTCCGTATGGAACCTCTGTGGTACCTAGCCAGAAGCTTTGCTTGACGCCTTGAGTCTCGTCAGCCGGGATCCGCGCATACTCCAGACCGTTCGAGGATGAGCGGACAACGGTCAATGAATTAGGTGAGATCGCGACAGTCGCGGTTCCCGTTACAGTATTCTCACCATCGGACACGTCGAGCGTGAATCGATCAGTCCCTGTAGCTCCCGGTTTCGGTTTGTAGACGAGGGTTCCGTCAGGTCGCCGGGTAATCATGCCCTTGTCAGACGTGCTGACGGACTTGACAGTGACGGGATCGTCGTCGGGATCGCTGACTACTGTGCGGAGGTCGATGACGACCTCGGTCTCCGCTGAAGTCTCCCATTTCGCTGCATCCGCGTTGAAGACGGGAGGTCGGTTCTCTCCGCCTTCGTTCGGGTCTGTAGATGGCGGCGGAGGCTCAGGCTTTGGGGGCGGCGGCCCGGGTATCGTCGGTGGCGGGGGTTCAGGTGCTGACGGCGGCGGCGTCGGTGTCGACGGAGCAGGTGGTTGAGGTTCGGGTGTCGGCGGGGGCATCGGTGTCGGCGGTTGAGGTTCAGGCGCAGGCTGTTGAGGCTCAGGTGTCGGCGGGGGCATCGGTGTCGGCGGTTGAGGTTCAGGCGCAGGCTGTTGAGGTTCAGGTGTCGGCGCCAGCTCAGGCGTCGGCGGGACCTCAGGCCGCTTTACCCGTATCTCGACCGTCCCTTCCACCGTAGCCCCCCGACCGTCCGTGACTTCGTACGTGACGGTCTCCGCTTCTGTAGAGCCTTCAGGTGGCACGTAATAAAGCACGCCCTCTTCGTCCCACGTCAGCTCACCGCGCAGCGGTCTGTTCACGGAAGCCAACTTGAGCTCATCGCCGTCCGGGTCCTCGTCGTTCTCAAGGACCCTGATCGGGTACGGCCCTGGGTTCTGCTCGTCCACTTCGACGACGTCAGCAACGGCTCGCGGCGGTCGATTGGGTTCGGTGGGTGATTCACCGGGCCTGGGAATCCTCGGTTGGATTACGATCCAGGCGATCACCGCAGGGACCACGATGGAGCCAAGGACGCCCAACAACATCATGGGCCTCCTCCTGCGGCGCCCTTCGCGTGGTCTCTTGGGCTCGAGCTCTTTCGTCGTGGCCGGTTCCGGAGTCGGCCTCGGTGCCGGGGGCTCCACGGGCGGAGCAGCAGGCACCGGCGCGACAGGTTGAGGAGGTTTCGACCTGACGATCTCAGTGACAGGCTCGGGCGACGGCCCGACGACGCGGGCGGGACGGGGAGGATGACAATAGACCGCGACGGCGGTGTAGTTGTCGTAGTCCCCCGTGACTTTCTGCAGCAGCCGCGGCTCCATCCCGTCGAGCCACGCCTTCGGGGGCTGGCCGCTTGCCGCCGCGAGCTCGGCGCTCATCGTCGGCTCGTCGACGTGCTCCCAGAAGCCGTCCGTACAGAGCAGGAAGGCGTCGCCGGGGTGGAGGCGTACCGGTTCCGCGAACGTGGGCTCGACGTCTTCGTCCTTGCCGAGGACGCGGGTGAGGCGGTTGCGGTTCTCGTCGGTGCGGATTTGCTCGGTGGTGAGCTGGCCGGCGTCGTAGAGCGCGCGGGTCACGCTGTGGTCCTGGGTCTGGTGGATGGGCTTGCCTTCGCGAAAGAGGTAGAGGCGCGTGTCGCCCACGTGGGCCCACAGGGCTCGGTCGCCTTGGACTAGGAGCACGACGGCCGTGGTGCGCATGCCGTAGAGCCGCGGGTCCTCCTCCTGCTGGCGGCGGATCTCCTTTTGGGTCGCCAGCAGTCCGGCGCGGATCGTCTCGGGCGCGAACGCGGGGTTCGTGCGGTAGGTCGAGAGGATGGTCTCGACGGCGATCTTTGCTGCGGTCTCGCCGCCGCGGTGGCCGCCGAGGCCGTCGGCCACCACCCAGCAGCCGGAGCGGCCGTCCTCCGAGAGGACGCAGCCGAAGTCGTCCTCATTCGACTCGCGTCCTCCCGCCTTGCTCAGCGCTTCGGTCTCGAGAGGTTTGAGTACGGCCGATTGTCCTGGTTTGCTCATCCGCCCTCCAACGCCACCTCGAAGATTTCTTCACGGTCGCCGAGGAAGAACTGGTCCCTGGATCGGAGCGTGCGCGGCGAGGTGGGCTCGACCTTTTCGCCGCTCTCGACGTAGGTGCCGTTGGACGACCACAGGTCTTCGAGCTTGAAGGACCCGGTCTCGCGCTCGAAGCCGATGCGGCAGTGACGGCGCGAGACGTTGCTGGCCTCGCCGTCGAAGACGAGCTGGGCCACCGTGGCGGCGCGCCCCATGACGACGGGCTCGTCGAGCACGAGCTCGACGCCGGCGTACTGGCCGGCGAGCCCGCGCAGGACCGGGCGGACGCCGACACCGGGCGTCGCCCCTTCCGGCACCGGCACCCCGGCACCGCCGGCCACCGTGACCACGCGCTCGGTGTGCCCGGCGAAGCTCGGGCCGACGGCGGGCGGACGGGCCACGGAGCGCCCGAAGCTGCGCGTGAGGGCTTCCTGCACCGCGGCACGTCCGCGGCGAGTGCTGCCGAGGACGACGCCGGTCACGCCGAGCAGCAGCGAGGCGACGACGGCCGCCATGACGAGGGGGCTGACCCCCCCGGCGGCGGCCGCGGCGCCGACCGTGCAGCGTCCGGCGGCCTCGGCGATCGGGAGCCCGAGCTCGCGCAGCCCAGGTATGAGGACGTCGGCGCGGATCGCCCAGCCCACGCCCTCGCCCTGGGGCACGCGGGTCATGTTGCCCTCGACGTCCATGACCATGGTGAGGGACTTGGCGGAGTTGATGCCGGCCACGCGTCCGCAGGCGTCGAAGAGGGGGCCGCCCGAGTTGCCCGGATTGAGGGCGGCGTCGATCTGGTAGAGGTCGGTGCCGGAGGGCGAGCGCACAAGACCGCTGATAATGCCCTTGGTGACTTTGACCTCGGTGGCGGAGGAGTCGAGGTCGGTCGTGCCTTCGTCCATGCCCGCGCCGGGGAAGCCCAGGACCCAGACGTCCTGCGCCTTGCGGACGTACCTGCTGGTGACCATCTCGACGACGGGCCGGTCGAGAGCCCGCCCCAGCTCGAGGATCGCCAAGTCGGTCTCCGGTGAGCCCCAAACGACCTCGGCTGCGATGTGGTCGGCGAGACTCCGGCCGATGACGCGGATCTCGTCCGCCTCGCCGACCACGTGCCAGTTGGTGGCCACGTGCCGACGGTCGCCCACCACGAAGCCGCTGCCGCTGCTCATGCTCTCGGGCTCTTGAAGCGTCACGATCAGGACGGTGCTCTGCTCCATCTGCTCGATGGGCAAGTAGTCCTGGGCTCCCAGGGACGATGCCGCGAGCGCCAGCGCGACGCGCAGCAGGGCGCGAGGCACGCGCGACGTGGCCCTGGGGCGGATCCGCTGACGCGCCGATCGGAAGACGTCGTCGTCAGTCGTTTTTCGTCTCTCCCTGCTCATAAGTTTGTTTCCCGTTCTCCTCGGCGCCCGCGTCGGGCTTGGCCTTTTCGGCGCCCGCGGGCTTGGCGGTCTCGGAGCCTTCTCCCGCTCCGGAGCCGCCCGCCCCCGGGTCCTGGACCGTGCCGGACGGTGGCGGAGCGTCGGCCGGCGGCCGCCCGGGACAAGCGAGCTGGACCAGCATCCAGGTCACGAGGAGCAGGAGCGCCACGCCCGGCAGGAGGATGCGGAGATCGACTGGCGAGGTTCGCTTCGGAGGCCCTGGCGTTCCGCGGAGCGCCGTTTCCGCGAGCGGGACCGCTCTCGCCTCGTGCTCGTCCTCGCAGGCGATGACGAGGACGGTGACGTTGTCCTGGTCAGGACGCTGCTGCTCCAGGGCCATCTCGACCAGGCGCTCCGCCGCCTGCTGAGGATCGCCGGCGAGCCCCCTGACGATCTGGTACTCACCGAGGACCTTGGAGAGGCCGTCGCTGCACATGAGGATGCGGTCGCCGGGTCGCAGCGGCTGGGGCTCCTCGCAGGCGTAGACGTCGACGAGCCTTTCGATGCCCAGGAAGCTCGTCAAGGCGTGGCGTTCGGGGTCGCTGGCTGCTTCTGTCTCGGAGATGTTGCGGAGCGCGACGTCGCGGTCGAGGTCGTCGCCATGGGTGTGTGCCCGCGTTTGCGGGTAGAGACGCCCGCCGCGCAGGAGATAGACGCCCGAATCGCCGGCGGAGATCAGGTGATAGCCGTCGCCGCAGAGCGCCACCGCGGTGAGCGTGGTGCCCATCTCGCCCACGGCTCCGGCCCGTGACGCCAGGTCGAGAACCGCGCCGTTGGCCACGTGGAGCGAGCGCCGGAGGGCCTGGGGAATCGACTCGGTGGCCGGTTTGGCCTCGTAAGCCGCGAGGAACGCGCGCGTGGCGGCCTGGCTCGCTTCGCTGCCGTGGGCCATGCCGCCCATGCCGTCGGCGACCACGGCCACCAAGCCGCCGTGGGCCATGAGCGCGGCGTTGTCGGGGTCGGAGAAACCGAAGGCGTCCTGCTGTGACGGCCGCGCGCCCAGGTGCTGATCGTTTCCGGGTAGGAATCTCATAGGGTTAAAAGACGACCCGCATCTCGGTGCGGCCCGCCCGCACGAGGTCTCCGCTTTCGAGCTGGAACGATCCGGCGATGGGCACGCCGTTGACGGAGGTCTTGCGCTGCTCGGTCAGGTCGCGGATCCACACGTCCTGACCCTGGAGGAAGAGCTCGAAGTGGTGCGGCTCGATTCCTACTTCGTCCAGGGCCAAGTCGTTGCCGCCCTCGGAGCCCACCACGCAGCGCCGCTGGAGCTCCACGTCGTAGGTCTGGCCGGTGGTCTGGCCGTGGACCACGACGAGCCGGAGGTTGCGGCCGGCGGCGCCGTGCTCGGGGGCCGCGGCGCCAGGTCCAGGGGCCGCGGCGGACGGCCTCTCGCCTGCCACGGGCGTCGGGGGCAGATCGCCGAACTCCACGAGCTCGTCTGTGCCTTGCCGCCGGCGCGACCAGGCCCACCAACCGAGGACCGCCAGCAGCAGGGCCGCACCCAGCGCCGCGGGGAGCACCCATCGCGGCCGGACCGGCTCGGATCGCGTCGGCTCGGCCGGAGGCCGGCCCTGCAACGCACGGACGCCAAAGGTCTGCGAGAAGACCTTGTCGCCGGCCGTGACGTCGACGACCAGCGGGTGGATGCGGCCGTCGGCCTGGCAGGCAGAGCAGGTGAAGCGCGCCACCCAGACCCGATGGATCGCCAGGCGGATGCGCTCGTAGTCCTGTTCGAGCGACTCGTCGGTCCCCGCGAAGAAGATGCCGCCCGAGAGCTGGGCGAAGCGGTTCAGCACGCCGAGGAAACGGCCGCGCTCCTCGCCTCTCAAGCCGCTGTAGCCGATCGCGTAGATCGGCAGCGGGTCGTCGCGCAAGAGCGCCGCCACGTCCTCTTCGGTCAGGCCGCTGCCCTCGTCCTTGCCGTCGGAGAGGATCACGATCACGCGCCGCGTCGGCAGGCCGGGATCCTGGCGGCGGCCGACCTCGAGGGCGCGCTGGAGAGCCAGGTGGAGCTGCGTCTTCTGGTCCGTCGGGCCGAGAGCGCCGAGGGCGGCGCGCAGGGCGCCCTGGTCGTTGGTGAAGTCCCGGACCACGTTCACGGCGTCGCCGAAGCTCAGGATGGCGGCACGGTCGGCGGCGTCGAGGCCGGAAATCCAGCGTTCGATGGCGGCGCGGATCTGGTTGAACTGCGCCTGGCGCAACGACTTCGAGACGTCGACGAGGAAGAGGTAGGCGGTGCCCTCGCCCGACTGCTCGAAGGAGACGAGCTTATCGAGCTGGAGGCTGCGCTCCTGCAGAGTGGCCGCGACCTGGTCGAGGCTCTGCACCGGGTTCTGGTCAGCGTCGACGGCGTCGAGGTAGGCCACGACTTCGGGCAGGCGGGCGTAGGCCTGGCTGACGCGGACGCTGGCCACCTCCTGGGCCGGCGCCGCCGCGCCCGCCAGGGCGGCCGCGAGGGCGAGAAGCGCCGCGCCGGCGCGGCTCACTCGTCCTCTTGCTCTTGCTCTTTCTTGTCGTTCTTGTCGGTGTTCCATTGGAACTTCTCGCTGCACAGGGGGACGAAGCAGAACCTGCTCTTCCCCATTTCCAGGATGTCCCAGGGCTCGAGGACGGCGGCGTTGACCACCTGCTCGCCGTTGCGGTAGATGAGCCCCCGCCCCTCGCCTTCCTTGATCCGGAAGCGGACGTTGCGCTCGTCGAAGGTGATGATGGCCTGCTTGACGCGGGAGATCGCCTCGTCGCCGCGGATCACGATGTCCATCGTGTCGTCGCGCCCGACGCGGTTGTTGCCGCTGCGAATGCGGTAGTCGCGCCCCTGCTCGGGCCCCTCGACGCACACCAGCCAGCCGACGACGGGATCGAAATCCCGCTTGCCCCAGTAGGCGACCGTCACGCCCGGCGCCGAGGCGCGGGGGCCAGGAGCCGCGGGGGGTGGCGGCGGCGCGGGCGAAGACGGCGCGGCGCGCGCCTGGCGCCGGGGCGCCGTGGGGGGCTCGAAGCCGCCGGCGGCACCGGCAGCGGCGGCGCCGGCTGCGGCGATGCCGCGCACGCGGTCGGTCGCCGGGAAGTCGTCGATCGACACGCCGCAGTGGGGGCAGGAGGTGTGTTTGTTCGGGTCGTAGAAGTGACCGTTCTCACATCGCTTCATCATGGTCCATATACCTCGTGGCTGGCCGCAACTGCACGGGTTGTGAAGTCATCCTATCTTACCCGACTCGGCGCGGCGGCAGTCGCCGCGCACGGTCACCCGGCCGGCACGCTCGTTGCGCGGACCCGGCCGCCTGGGGATAATAGCGGGCACCGCAGGGCAAACCCGCGGGCTCACGGAAATGAAGAAGACGAAGGAAAGGACGTTCCGCATCGGGCGGGCTCGCGACTGCGACATCGTGCTCGCCGACGACTCCGTGAGCCGCCACCACGCCGAGCTGAGCTTCATCGACGGCGGCAAGCTCTTCCTCACCGATTGCCACTCCGCCAACGGCACGGCGATCGTGGCCGGCGACCGCGAGATCCCCGTGCGCCAGACCTCCCTCTCGCCCACCGAGACCGTACGCTTCGGCGACCTCGTCCTCTCCGTAAAGGAGCTGCTGGAAGCGGTCCGGCTCAAGTTCCCGGATTTCTCGGGCGGACCGGAGCGGGAGAGTGAAGCGGAATCCCAGCCGCGGCCCGGGCCGGGCGATCCCTGGGTGCGGCACGAGCGCCTGGTGCGCTGCCCCGCGTGCGGCTCTCCCAAGCCCGCGGGTGCTCTCTGTGGGGTGTGCGGAGGATGAGCACCAGGAAAGACCTCCCCGGCCTGCCCAATCGGTGGGCGATCCTCGGCGCCGCGGTGGCCGCCACCGTCGTGGTCATCGCGCTGCTCTCGTTCGCCCTCGAGGGCTCGGAGCTCGGCGTGATCCTGCTCGACCGGCAGGGCCCGACCTATCCGCTGACCATCCAGACGGTCATGCTCCTGCTCTTCGGCGTCGGCCTCGGCGAGATCTTCCTGCGCTGGCGCGTTGCCGAGTGGGAGAACCGGTTCCTGGACGAGAAGCTCCTGCCTGAGGACGACGAGACGGTGCTCCAACGCCACGACCTGGCGCCGATCCGCCGCCGGGTGGTCGGTCACTTCGACGGCGACAACGGCTTCCTGCCCTCCCTGATCGACCTCTGCATCCTGCAGTTCCAGGCCAGCCGCTCGGTCGACCAGACGGTCAGCGTATTGAACAGCAGCCTGGAGCTCATCGCCCACCGGGTGGAGATGCGCTACTCGATGATCCGCTACGTGGTGTGGGCGATCCCCACCTTCGGCTTCATCGGCACGGTGTTGGGCATCTCGAGCGGGCTGTCGGCAATCGACACCGAGAGCGGCGAACTCGGGCCGGTGCTCGGCCACCTTGGGCTGGCCTTCAACACCACGCTGGTGGCGCTGGCGCTGAGCGCCGTCCTCGTCTTCCTGCTGCACGTGGTCGAGCGCCGCGAGGAGCAAAGCGTCAACCTCGCGGGCGGCTACTGCCTGCGAAACCTGATCAACCGGCTTTACACCGGCGGGCCTTGAAGGGCCGGGTTCTCCCGCGAAGAGCGCGCCATCGCCCATCCAGAGCAGGAAGGCGGCGAGGGCGGCGCCGCCCACGAGCAACCAGAACAACACCCAGCCCAGCGGAATCCTGCGCCGCGGCCGTTTCCTGACCGCCAAGGGCGTCGGCTGTCGGGGCTCGGGCAACGGCTCGCGGACGTCCGCTTCCGGCTGCGGCCCTGAAGGTGCCTCGTTCTTCGGCTCCGGCTCCTCGGCCTCGTCGTCCGGCGAGGCTTCGGCGACGAGAGCGACCTCGAAGAGCTCGTCGCGGTCGACGAGGAAGAAGCGGTCGCCGGGGTTCAGCGTCACCTCCTGGAGCGGCTGGGCCGTCTGGTCGGCTTCGCCGCGCTCGACGAAGGTCCCGTTCGTCGAGCCCAGGTCCTCGATCTGGAAGACGCCGCGACCCCGGTCGTAGCGCACGGCGCAGTGCTGCCGCGACAGGTCGCCGCGCCTCCGGACGACGTTGCACAAGGCGGCTTCGCGTCCGATGACCAGGGTGTCGTCGAGCGGAATCTCCTCGCCGGCCTCCTCGCCGCTCAGCAGCCGCAGAACCGGAACGCCGACGCCGGGAGCCGGCGGCGGCGCGGGCGGCTCGGGGCGCTCGAGCGGAGGAGACGGCCGCCGCGGGGTCGGCCGGAGGCGCTCGCGGAACTCGTCCACGGTCTGCGGACGATTCTGGTAGTGGACTTCCAGTCCCCACTCCAGCGCTTCGCAGAGCTCCCGCGACAGCCCCGGCACGAGCTCGTCGGCCGGCACGAGCTCGTCGTCCGTCGCCCGGTCCACGGCCGGCGGCGGCGCCTGGCCGGTGACGGTGCGGTAGAGCGTCGCGGCGCAGCCGTAGACGTCGGTCCAGTCTCCCTGCCGGCCGGTGGTGGCGTACTGCTCGAGGGGGGCGTAGCCGGGCTTGAGCACCACCGACAGGCTCTGGCTGCGGTTGCCCAGGGCCACGCGTGCGGCTCCGAAGTCGAGGAGCAACGGGCACACGCCGCTGCGCGAGGCCAGGTAGATATTCTGGGGCGAGATGTCGCGATGGAGATAGCGCTGGGCGTGGACCTCGCTGCTCAGGGCCTCGAGGATCGGCTCTATGAGCGCGACCGCCTCGCTTTCCAGGATCCGGCCGCCGTGCCGCTCGAGATAGGCCTCGAGGGTCTCGCCCGGGTAGTAGTCCATCACCATGTAGGCCGTGCCGTTGGCCTGGAAGAAGCTGCGCACGCGCACGATGTGGGGATGGCGGAAGCGGGCCAGGGTCTGGGCCTCGAGGTTGAACTGGTCGAGGCCGAAGCGAAAGAAGTCCTCGTCCTTGGTGGAGTGCGCCAGCACGGCGAGCCGGTTCACGTAGCGGCCCGCCAAGTGCTTGGGCAGGTACTCCTTGATGGCCACGCGCTCGCGGAGGCCCTGGTCGAACGCGAGGTAGGTGATGCCGAATCCCCCGGGCCGTCCGAGCTCGCGGCCCACCACGTACTGCTGGAGCGGGGTGCGCAGAGGCAGGAAGAGGGGCAGCCGCTCGACGCTCTCGTCATACCCGCAGCCCGGGCAGGAGATGCCTTCGGTCTCCTCCTGGAAACAGCCGACGCACAACCGGATCGGGTCCGAATCCACCATCAAAGCCGTCCGCTCCCTCATGAGCTTACGCCAGGCCTCGGAACGCGGGGATCGAGACCGCGCTGCACGGCCTGCCCGATCCCGGGCGACGAGAACCTCCTTCGGGCTCCGAGCATATCAGGGTATCCTGGGTTCCGCCCACCGGATCCTCCGCCATGCGACGCCGCAACCGCGAGATCACCATCTTCAACCTCTCGATGCTCGACGTCATCTGCGGCGCCCTGGGGGCGTTCCTTTTCCTGGTGGCGATCCTGGTGCCCTACTACCGCAAGGACCTGGCGGCGCAGATCCGTCGGCTCCAGGAGACCGTCGCCGAGCTCCGGCAAGAGGTCGACGAGACACGGGAGGAGCTCGAGACCGCCGAAC
>Ga0214471_10002789_pt1 | contig 13667 bp, 16 predicted proteins | sample RVTome_5_FD_207665 | JGI IMG/M metagenome (GOLD analysis project Ga0214471, IMG submission 207665) | Soil microbial communities from uranium-contaminated site in the Upper Colorado River Basin, Wyoming, United States - RVT142D155 | ecosystem: Environmental > Terrestrial > Soil > Contaminated >...
CTATGCATGGGGAGGGGCAGGGGGTGGGGTCTCCCAAACAAATGAACGTCCCCGCGTTCGCCGCGCCCGACATTGAAATTGAAGACGAATTACTAGAAGGAGTATTTTCCTAATGACCACAAAGCAAGATGAACCCAAGATTTTGAATCTATACGACGCCACACTGGTATTCATGGACATGATCTGTAGCCACATCCCTAAACGTGATGAATCCGATCCCAACGCTACCGACATAGATTATGTTCGTCGCATTACCGAGCGTTTTTTGAACAGCATTCATGCCCACGCAAAATTCCAGACCTGTAAAGTCATCAGCCTGAACAACAACCTGGAGATGATTTTTCAATCCGCTCGTGATGCACTCACAACCAACGACCCCGAAATTATCCGTGAAACATTAGCAGGCATCATGTGGATTGCCGAAAACCAACCTGAATAACCACACGTAACCGTGCCCATTCGGGCATATTTTTTTCGTCCGAATAGCTACCGAGAACAACAGTTAAAGGAGTAAATCATGTCCAATCAAATCACAATAATCCAACCAACCGCATTGGCGATCCCAAAACCAGACTTTGATCCCTATGTGCATTTCTTCGATCTCGCCGCCGCCGAGCAGGGAGTTTATGACCATTGCGCCAATAAATCCCCCGCCACGCTGAAGGCATACAGCCGCGATCTACCGCAGTTTATTGCCTTCCTGAATAGTCCATCCGCGTTTATTTCCTACGCTCAGGATCAATCAAAAGAAAACCGGGCGGCTTTATTTCGTGCATACGAAAGCGCCTTGATGGGTTTATCCCAAATCCCCAACAAGGAGATAATTGGGAAATATCAAGCAGCTTTGAGTCACCTTCGCTCATCAACCATCAATCGCTATATGGCTCCCGTCCGCTTGTTCTGCAACAATCTTGCTGACCAGCCCTTGAACTTTGAAGACATCCAGGAAGCCCGCCAAATGTTTACATTGATCGAAAAGCAGAAAGCCATTGCCATTGCCGCCAAAACTCGCACGCTGGAAGATGATGAAGTTAACTATGAAGCCCCGATTATGCGCCGCGACGGACGCCGCAGCGACCGCAACGCCACTTGGTTAACACTGGAAGAAGTCTTGCTTCTGCTATCCAACATCGACAAATCAACAGTGGTTGGCAAACGAAATTACGCTTTTATGGTTCTCGGATTTAATACTGCTTTACGCCTGGCGGAAATGCAGCGCCTCACTTTGGACTGCTTCAAATTGGTAGATTCCGAGACTTACACAATCACCGTCAAGGGCAAGCGCAACAACTGGACGCCTGTCCCCTGTCCCAAACACGCTTATGATGCCCTCGTTGCCTACATCGATGCTTACAATGAATCTATGAAAGAGTATGTCGAATCCTACAATGCCAGCGGCGATCCCTACGAAATTGGCGAGATCCGCCACGATACTATGAAAATCAAATCCAGTGATTACATCTGGCGTCCCTTCACCAAATCCCTAAATCCCCCCCCAAATCCTCAAGAAGCAGCAGCCCCGATGGACTGTCGATCCATCAGTGAAATCGTCCGCAAAACCAGTCGTGCCGTCGGCACGCAAATTGCGCCGCATGACATGCGGCGCACCGCTGCCCTGATTGCGCTGAAGAAAGGTATGCCGCTTAAGCAGATTCAAGTAATGTTGCGTCATAAAAGCGTCGCTACCACCGAACGCTATCTGGGTGAATTCCGCGACTACGCCGCCGCGACGCTGACCCATTACGATTGTGTAATTGCCTAAACGTAATAATCCGGTTGCATGAGGCATCCGGATTCCAGGGGTTTATACAATAAATGAAGTCACGATAAATATCGTGGCTTTTTTATTCTATCCGACTTCGCACAGATGTGCTATTCCCCAATGTATTCCACTGTTTCAGCAATCGCCATGAAGGTATCAATCCACTGCTCCAATTCCCCCAATGGGGCACTGGCAATAATCAATAGGAATTTCCCATCACCAACATCAAAGCCAATCAACCGCTGGTCAAGATAGTGTGAGGTATCCACCAAGATTGCCGACTGTCCATTGATCTCAATATTTTCAGGTTCTCCCAATGCAAGCGTTACATCTTGGTTCGAAGCCCCGAAAGCTGCGACAATCATCTCTATACCCGCAAAGTACCCAACAAAATAGGTCAAATTGGATGTCATCTCAAATTGTGCATCTACACTTGAGAAGTTGATACCTATCCGAATATTTCCGGCAGATATGTCACCAAAGTTTGGCAGACGTACACCATTGTTTGTGACCTGCACCGTGTTTTCACTGGACTCAGCATCATAACTCGCTAGCCATCCATCCGGGTAATCAAATGCGACATATTCATCTTCATAGTGCTGCGTCAACTCCACCGCTTGCGCCTGTGCAGTCACCACCACCACCAATAAAACCACGATTAAAGCCAATGTTCTTTTCATGAGATTTCCTTAAAATTTTGTTTTGTCTCTGGCTTAGATTATACTAATTACATTCTTGATATTTAATGTTTTATCCGGGGGAAAAATGAAGAAAATTATTCTCTATCTGTCTATAGGCTGTGGTGCGTTCATAGGACTTTGCGCGTTGTGCTGTGTAGGAATCCTTATCGGCACGGAATTGGGTATCTTTCCCGATGTTCGCGCCACCAATACCGCCGAAGCCATCGCCGCCAACCAAACCGCCGCAATTCTGGCATTAACTCCATCCGATACACCAACACCTACAGACACATCAACGCCAACCGAAACACCCACCCAAACCCTGACACCCACAATAACCTATACCCCGTCTAGGACATTCACCCCGTCAGATACCCCGCCGCCCAGCGATACCCCAACCCCGTCAGACACCCCTTCCAATACGCCGATCCCTTCCGAGACAAGCACGCCATTACCAACCAATACGCGACGCCCCACCGAAGCGGCTGCCAGATCAATCGAATCTGACACCGAACTAAACATTATTGAAAATGTGAATGTACGGGGAGGAATCAGCGTTTATCCGCTGCCCGATACCAGTTCAGGACGGCTCTTTGCTGCCGTGAGCAATTTTAAGCCGCACGTCGCTGGACGTAATGACGATGGCACTTGGTTGTATATTCTCTATTTCCAGGGACCACTACGCGGCGGCTGGGCAGCCCGAAGCAATCTAGCCCTTACAGACGATGAAATCGAAGACCTGACGATCATCAATCCCAACAATCCGCCCGCGTTGCCAGATTTAGTATTCAACCAGGATGCCGCCCGTCCATTCGGCGCAAATCCGAATGCAGCAGCGCCCGCACAACCAACACAGCCGCCATTGCCACCGGCACAAGCCACCCCTGCCTCTGGAAATCAACCACCCCCACCTGTAATACAGCCAACACAACCACCAGCGGTACAGCCAGCGCAACCGCCCGGCGGACGCCCGGGCAATTGTTCAACTGCCGTTGCAATGGGACTTTCGCCACAGCAAGCCGCTCAATGGAGTCATTTAGATCGAGACAAAGATGGGGTTGCCTGCTACGGCGACTGAATTACAGAATCGAAAATTATGCGTAACTGTTGATCTCAATTCAACATCTGCATAATTTCGGTCACTTTTTTGACCCGAATTATGACGGAAAATAGATTCCCAGAATCGCAATTAACCGAACAAAATTTAGAACACCACATGAGTCTTTTGCAATTTTGAAATTGGTAGGTAAAAACGCTTGACGACAAGTGACCCACTTGCTATACTTTATTTATCGTTTAACAATCAAAGAGTAATGAAATGATGAGCTACACACTATTCAAGGCAACAATCGAAAAACCAGAAGAAATTTACACCGAAGAAATTACCCACTCTGATATGTCGATCCCTGTTGAATACATGTCTCACCTGACACGCGATGAAATGATCGCGGCGTTAGTTGACGGCGAAAAAGTTGGCGATGCTGGTCGTGTTTTCATTGACGTGACATCAAACATCAAACGCGCACACAATTGGTTCAATGACCCGGAGTTGGTCACTGAATACCAAGAACGAATTATGAAGCACGTGCGTATCCATACATCCCCAAACCTGAAGAAAAACCCATTTCAGAAAGAGCGCTACTATGTAGAATTCAATGGTCAGATTCCCTGGTATTTGAATATTGAAGATTTAGAGCAGCGCGAGCGTGCATCTAGCTAAATGACGAAAACCCCCGGCAAAATCCACTACTCGGATGACTGCCTGGGGGTTATCGTTTAACAATCAATGGAAGTGTAACATGCCTAGACAAAAAATAACAATCAGTGATGAAACCCACGCGGCGATTGAGAAAATTGCCAAAAAGATGGGAAAAACATTTAGTCATGCAGCAGGCGTCATCCTTGCGGACGCAACCGGAACAGCCCACCCGCCAAATTGGGGTGGGCTGCGATCCCAAAAGCCTAGTGGGCTGTCGAAGCCCCAGGGCAGCACATTATTTCATTTGTATCAGGATGGTACAAAAAAACTGCACGGCAACACCGCAAGACCTCTACTTAAATTAGGATACATTCGAGAGGTAGAAGGCGGACACGAAATCACGAGTAAGGGTATTGAATGGCTCAATGTGTGGTTCGCGTGGGAAATGAAACACATCGCTACACATCCCCACAGCGACGAATAGAACACGCCCCGGTTTTTCGTTTCTGCATCAATTCCCCTCCCTATTTTATGGGGAGGGGTTAGGGGTGGGGCTCACCCCAGCCGCCAGCGCACATACCCCCACCAATAGCGCCACCGCGACACACGCACAATCCGAATCACACACGTATGATTCAAGTCCCCATTCATTCGAGATGTGACGCCAACTACGTGGGGGTATCGGATGTTTCGGTATTCACGTTCACCACTGGCAGTAATTCGCGGGGGTCCACCATCCGCATTTCCATGATGGGATTTCCGCCACCATCGATGCCAACTTGCACCGCTTTGAACGCCAGACTCGGATTTTCTTGATACATATTGATCCATGTGTTCAATTTTTCCCAAAGTTGACCTACTTCATCACGCAGTTCAATTAATGCGACAATTTGAACCTGTTGGGGCGGAATCGGCGGCTCACCTGGCGGGGGTTCGGTTGAGGGGGGTGGATCAACCGCGACCAGGCGCGTCACGCTGCCCGATACCCACCCCTTGACGATCTCATACCACAAAATTCCATCTGATGAGGTCGTCGTCCCCATCAGATGGAATTCCTGCCCGCGCAATAGATAACCACGTATCGCGCCATTCAGCGCAGGCAGCGCCCGAATGTTGACTGAACTGTAATCAGTCGTGACGCGCCTGGTCACTATCCGACTGCATTCCGCTCAATGTTCTGCATATGCTGTGCCAATTGTTCCGGCGTCATTCCGCCCGGCAGCGGCACACCATTAGTTAATTCATGCATAGTGCCAATCACCAGCCGACTTGCCGCCGCGAAATCCTCCTCGGTCAATGCCGCGTCCTTGATCGGCAGTGCTATTCGCATCAGATTCAACATGTGATCCAAATTGCGATTAAAGATAGCTGTCCCCTGCATCACATACGGATCGCTTGCTTCATCAAATCGTGAATACAATGTGTTAATTCCTGAATGAATCGCTTGACCCAATGGCGTGTTTCCAACTGAAACCAACGCCCGATCTGCATTCTCAAAACGTTTCATAGCAGAATTAACAAATGATCCAGTGTAGGCAATCACACCAAGCCCCACGAATACCGCGACCACCGCGCCTGTACCCACTGCAATCGCTAGGCTCCAATCGATAATCTGGTCTTGTGTGGTCGGTTCCTCAACAAGACCAATCGGCTGCTCTTGTCGCGGTGGCTGCACCGCCGGACTATCAGAGCCATCCTGAGCAAAAACAGAGGCGGACGGGGCGAAACCCATCGTTACCGCAAGCAGCACCAACAAGGCGAAGGCGACGAGAAATTTCGATTTCAAAAACATTGGGAGTACTCCAAATATCCTTCGATTCTATACCCGATATTATTTCATCGATTGGGATTGCTTACGGACATCACATCGTTTAAGCACCATTCTCAGAAGTTATTTAACATGCGGAATAAGTCAATCTTTTGCCAGCCCGCTCCAAATACCAGCGCGTCTTTAACTCTTTGCTTTTTGAGTCTAACGTGTGTTGTTCGCCCACGATGAGATATTCTGCTGAATGATTTAACTGAAAATCATTCAATAGAATTTTGTGCCCCATTGTATAAGCAATTTGCTCATGACTCTCATCAGCGGGTTGGTCTACCAGGTCAACACTCTCAGCGCGACCACTCAATATTTTTTTGTGATATAAACGATGCCATAGCATAAATTCTGCAATATCCTTTGCCTGGGCGGGGCTGTTGACATGCTTGAACACAAATTTCTTAGAGTGCAAACCATGTGCCTTGATTGACGGCAAATCTTCCTCTACAACTTCCAATGGATACACCGAAGAGATGACACGCCCTCGCAATACCAACGTAGTGATTTCGCATTCACTATACGCATTAGTATTCTGGATAGTGATCTTGGCTTGCTGTCCACCCGCATCCACTGAAGCAATCAATGTTCCCGCACCCGTGTAAACGAGGTCCCCGCCCGCCGGAGTCTGAACATCCTTTGCCCCCCGCCCGCTGCCCTCGGTCGTTTTATAGTTTACATAGATGTCACGGACGGCTCCCGCCGGAATAGGCATCGTCCCATCCAACGACCAAAGAATTTCTGTGTTAGTGGCGGATTCGCTTCTGGGAAAGCATGTAATTTTGACGCGGTTAACTAATTCATCCGCCGGGGTTGCATATTTGAAATCATCGGCAGTATTGTCGATTGTTACATCAACCGCTGAATAATCGAGCAGTTTATTCTGATTCCAAAAAACTGCCTTCCCCGCGCGATTAAAGTAGAACAGTCCGCGTTCGGCAGTTACCAAATCACTAATGACCTGGTATCCACCCATTTTTGTTTCTGTCGTTATGATTGCCGATTCCTGAATGTTGTCACCGATGTATTCAAAAACCTCAACCCCTTCATCGAGCGCCATCAAATCCGTGATCGCGCCCAAGCGCGTTGTGACTCCCAGTTCTGTGTAGCCAGGCACACCCAACACCCAATAGGTTGTTCCCACCGGCGGACGTACAACCCCCAACAAAATGGCACGAATCACCACATCCGCAGTTACATTCTGATAAAGATCGGTATAAACCTGAATGCGATCCAATAACCATTTAATGCCAGAACAAACAACGGTGGCGCGGCGTTTACCAAATTTCAATGGAGCCGGCTTTATGTTTTTCAGCACGCCCGACCACATCACCTCCGTACCGAATTTTAATTGCACCGGGACATTCGGCAGCATTTTCCCGTACAGCGGACTACTTGCATACTCTGGGGAATATTTGCGATCTTCATTCCAGACAGTAAATCGTAGCTCCATTTCATCCGCGATGGGCTTGAATGCCCGGCAACCCAACGACCAGGTTATCTGATCGGTAACATCTGCCGTGATGTCATCATATGCATCGGCAAAACTATTGTTGCGATCCCAATCCACCAACAACGACCAATCCGCCATGAGTTATTTAACCCGTTTCCGGTCAATCTCTTGGACAGTTTCATAAATAGTTTCTCCGTCCAATTGCAGCGTTATCGGTATGGTGATTGACCCACCGCCGCCGCCTGCACCAGCGCCCTCGAAAAATGACCCCAACTGATGATTAGCAATCACCCGCCCCGCCGTTGCTGGCTGAAACCATTCCGGTCCGCGTTCACCCACAAATCCGCCTTCACGCCCTAGGATACCACCCGCCGCCCGCGTTATTGCCGGAATCGGATTGTCCGGTAAATCCATAGAAATGGTGTGGCGGACATTTCCAAGAGGGGTATTGAAGCTCGCCTCAAAACTGATGCTATTGGGCAGAATGTCATTAATCGCCTGGATAAACGCATTCGCATTTTCAAACAATGCATCGACCATCGGCTGAATGATTTCCGCCATGACCCAATCTTTGACGCTGCCCAGGCTGTTTTTGATACCTGTCAGGATGGCAGGTCCCCAACCCGCGACCGCCTGCTGTAGGATATTTCCCCCTTCTGCGCCGCCCTCACCCAACAGTGCTGTAGTGAGAGCCGTTGAAAGTGGCGCAAGAATGTTTTCATTCACCTGTGCTGCAATCGTCTCAGGATTAATGCTGAACAGATTACTAAAAATATTTGCAAAATTTTGCAGGGATTCCGGGATGGTAATTTGAACACTCGAAAGCCCTGGTAAATGTTCGTTGACGAGCGCGGAAATTGCGTCCCGCGCAGTTGTGAAAATATCTGCAAACGTTTGGAGTGCCCCCGGAATGGAGAACTCAACACTCGAAAGCCCTGGTAATTTCTCATTGATGAGCGTGCTGATGATCGCCTGAACATTATCAAAAATGCCGCCCCACGCCGCGAGTCCTTCGGGAATGGAAAACGCAAAATTAAGAAGCGCCGGTAATTTCTCATCAATCAGAACGCCAATAATCGCCTTGGCATTATCAAAAATGCCGCCCCATGCGCTAAGTCCTTCCGGGATGGTAAAGTTGACTCCCAACAGTGCAGGCAGTTTCTCATTGATAAGCAAATCAACAATAGTTTTCGCGTTCGCAAAAACCCCACCCCACGCACTGAGTCCTTCAGGGATCGTGAAATTGACCCCCAACAGTGCAGGCAGTTTCTCATTGATAAGCAAATCAACAATAGTTTTGGCGTTCTCGAAAACCCCGCCCCACGCCTTGAGCCCTTCGGATGCCGAGAATTCCACGCCTGCCGCATTAAGAATTTCGTCCGCGACTCCCATCGGAATCGCCGCCAGCGCATTCCCGATCCCTTGGAAAACTCCGACAATATCACCTTCAGCGGCTGCCGCACCGACGCTGTCAATAGCATCCCGCAATCCGCCGAAATTGGTTTCATACGCCGCCACCAACCCGATGACAATCGCCATCACTGCCAGCAGTGGCGCAAACGCTATCATCGTTGCAAACGCACTCGCCGCCATGCCCAGCAATGCCACTGCGACTGCACCAATACCCGCGATAATCGCGGGTGCTGCCATCGCCGCCAATGCTGCCACGATGAACACAATGCTTTCTGGCGACAGCGAACCCAGTACCCCCGCCGCCATTTCTAGCATATCGGCAACCATTCCCGCCGCATTGCCGAGACTGCCCAAAATAGCATCCGTGCCACCCAATGCCCCAATAATAACGGCACCGAGGGTTGCGATGAACCCCACACCATCGCCAATCACGCTGAAGAATTGTTCAAACAACGGCACGCCATCTGTCCGCAACCATTCCGCAACCGTGTCCATCGCGGGGATCGCCTGGTCCACCAATGTCAAGACATACGGCTCTAGAAAGTTAGATAGTAGCGTCATACCCGTGCGTTTGAGACGTTCCAGCGCCGGACCTATACCGCGACTAATTGCGTCCCCAGCCCGATCAGTTGCGCCCTCAACTTCGCCTAAAGCTGATGACGTGGGGTCGAGGGCGAGCAGGACATCCGCGCCCATGTCTTCCCATTTAGTGCCGAAAATAGCCACCCCTGCGGCATTTCTGGCAACCTCATCTTCCATGCTGTTTAAATCAGCAATGATAGATTCAAATGCCTGTGCAGCAGTCGCATCACCATTTTGAAATTCCCCAAATAAATTTTGGGTTTCTTTGCTTAGTGTTTGGATGGCGTCCGCGCTTGTGCCGTCCAGAAGCCGGATTTGGAATTCACGCATCGCATCAGCAATATCGTCAGTATTCCGAGCGCCAGCCTGTAATCCTTGATTCAGCAAATCCATGAATCCTTCAGCCGAGAATCCCATTTGGCTAAAGTTCGCAGAATACTCATTAAAGGTATCTAAGAGATCATCTGCCGGATCACCAGTGAGCTGCAACCCCCGTGTGATGAGATCAAACGCACGATCTCCATCAACGCCAAATTGCTCCATCATGGTATCGGCTGCTCGCGTGGATTCGACAATATCCTTATCGAACACATCCCGCATGATGATGGCGTTTTCAGTGAGGTTCTTAAGTTCCTCGCCGTTTTCGCCAGTTATACGTCTGACCTGGGATAGGGAAGCCGTGATGTCATCGATGCCATCACCCCACCCGCTGGTGAATAGGTCTTGTCCAATGTCTTTGAATTCGGAGAGTTGTTCGCCTGTGACCCCTGTTTGAGCTTCGAGCAAATTCATTGCATCCGACCAGGCTGTGACTGAACCAACGCCAGCCATCAGCCCCGTGATGATCCCCAGCGCTGCAACAAATCCGCCCAAGGCAGTCAGAGCACCGCCAACACCCGAAACGAATCGCCCGATGCCGCCGGATGCCTTGTCAGAACTATTTTCTATCGCATCGGCACCGTCGGCAATATCACCAAGGCTATCGCCCGTCTCACGGATTTTGTCGATAGCCTTATCAAGTTCTGCAAGTTCTGCCTCGGTTTTGATGTCGAGGACTTCTTCGGTACGTGCCATTATCCTTTGGCATCCTTCCTCGCATCCATCACGAATTTATGCACAACGGTGTGATCGTCGATCAACCAGGTTGGCAGTGTGCCAAGTTCGTCCAGGCTGTACCCCTGTGCTTGGTAGGTAATCCCGCTGATGTGGAGTTCGTACCGATGAATCATCAGCAGTGCCTGGATGTACAGCGGTTGTTCCTCTGGCGATTTATCCTCTATGTCGATTCGACTTCTATTTTGGATGATGATTGCTCGGATAATCCGTTCGAGGATTTCTCCAAAGGGCTATTTTCTTTGACGCCATCCAGCACTTTTTCTAATTCTTGGATTTTTTTCAGGATTGCCTCCGCGTGATGCAGGGGCAGCCGCCGAATGGAGTTCGAGTTGCACGGCTCATCATGCGACCACCGCCTGAGCCACAAGCTGATTTTCTTGTGCTTGAGTTCGGCTGTATCTAGGACAACGTCTACCACATCATCCTCTTTGATGTCGGTTTCCTTGACACGCCCATAAGGAATTTGCATCTTCATTGCCCGTGACGAAATTTGCTCACGTTCGTAGAAAGACAACATTGTTTTGAGCGTATAGATGTCGCCATCAACTTCTATATCTACAGTGGGACCACCATCACGCGGAATTAACGGCATAAAAATCTCCTGATTATGAACTAGTACGACGCTTGAGAATCGCGGATCGTAATCCCAATTGCCTCATCAATCGTTGTGTGAACAATGGCTGACGCCTGCACCTTTTGAACGCGCCGCGACTGATCGCCCGAAACCTCCGGGTAATCTGCCTCATCAAAGCTCAGGCTTGGCAGTGTCAGTTCGAACATGTAATCATGCCCTGCTTCGATTTCGGGACCCGTTAGCGTCAGTTGCAGCGCTGCGTTCGTCCCACCCCGCACGTGGTTGTAATACGTAGCGACGAGGGTTGATTGATCCACGTCCATCTGGATCGCCGCGTTAAAGTCCTGTGCCGGAATTTGCCCGGCGGTAGGGTCAGCGGTCAAAAAATGCGCCTGTTCGAGATTGTTTTCGATTGTAATTTCCAACGATTCGATATTGCTGAGTGTCGTACCGCCGGAAATACTCATCTGCTTGGTTGTGCCATCCAACGACACGGTACCGCCCAAAATCAACGCCGCGTCAAAATATCGATAAGGCACAAGACTAGCACTGATGTAAGTCGGAGTGGCAATCACAGCATCGGAAGCACCGCCATCGTGATCCCATGTTCCCCCCGCCGGTGCTTCGTCTTTCGCAAGAAAATCAAATGTCACCATGACGACTTCACCCTTCGCACATTTAAGGGTGACTTTATCCATAATCATGCTAAGGATATTTGTCGCAACTGATGCGGAGCGCTTGATCTGAGCAGATAAACTGGACAAGAGTGAACTAGTCGATAACAGCAGCCCATGTTCATAGGCTGTTGTTGCCCCAACATCCTGACTGGTTGTGATAACAAATCCCGCCGCCTCGAACCAGTTCCCCATTTCATCTGGGAATAGATCCGTTTCGATTGACCCCGACGGCGATTTTGAGCCTTGGTATCGTTTCGCCAACGCCCGCGCCGAGCCGGAATAACGGCGATCAATATATTCACGACCTACCGCATGCGATGCCTTCATGATGGGAAACGCCAGCGCCGGCGTGACAAATGTCCCGAATGTGGTTTCAGGTGAAATAATCACATGTTCATCAGCCATTTACTTTTTGTCCTTTTCTTTTTCTGTTGTTTCTTCAGGCACAACGTCTTTTGTTTCGGGCTTAGGACGCGCTTTTGTGACATTGGGATCAGACAATGCGAAATCATCCCGTTGCGCCAGTTCCCGCGCCATATCGTCAGGTAAATCAAAGGACTCGCCATAGAGACGATTTCCAAATCCCTTCAAATAACGCCCCGGACGAGCAACCACATACAATTTAGTCATGCTGTTTTGACCTCTTGAGTTTCACAACGGAATGGGGTGAGCCCATAATTTTCAAAATTATTCTCCCGAACACGGCTGTCTAATCCGTATTCGGCTTCGCTGCCCAATTCAAAATCGCGGACAGCCCACACACCCGATTCGAGTAAGTTGTTTAATTTGCGATTTGAGAGTTGACGAAAGAATTGCACAGCCGCATTGACCATTTCCTCAACACTCAAATAGCTGGGCAAATCTACCTTGCGCCCCGTAATTTGTGGATTGTCTTGCATCCTAAAATCGAAACGGATGAAGCCAACATACTCACGAATATTCAATCCGGTCTGTTCGCTTATGGTTGATTCAGACGGAATCAAAATCTGAGCAATCGGGAACCATGCTTCAGGCACGAGATAAGGAAATCCGCGTATGATGTAATTGAGTGAATCAAAATCACTCTCAGCAATCATCAAATCGCGTATACGCTGCTCTATTTGTGCTTTTGGAGATGCCATCAGTTGATCCCCAAATGCCTGCGATAGATGCGTGTGAATTGCGCCTTATCCTGATCCAGCAGGATAACCATGATCCGGCGGGGAAGTTTCACGCCAAGTCGCTCATCCTGCTGATGATATTTGAAATAAGGCGTGTTGTTCAAAATACGCAGAAATGTTTTTCCAACATGTGTACGGAATGCATTTCGTAGTGTTTTTGTTCGCTGCAAAATGGGACCCGCACCAAATCCCAGCCGTATGCGTTCACGTATCGTCGCAGGTGCGAGCGGTGCCCAGCGGGAGGGTCTACCTTCCCCTGTAAAATTTCGATCAATTGAGCGAAGTTGATAAGTGCCAAATTCCGCATACACGGGCGACATATCCTGGGCAGCCGATTTGAAATTGTTCAATCGATCACGCCAAGCCTGGATTTAACGTCCCTCAAAGTTGAAATGGATTTCTCCACCGAGGAACTTCACGCGGGTTTCCTTGTTGGGAAAACGCGCCCGACTTCTGCCCATAAAATAGGCTCCGAGAATCACACTTAAACGATACAAAAATGTTAATCGCTTGTTTCGTGCTATTCGGACAGAGGTTTAATTAGTGGGGCTTATAAAATATACCGATAGTTTTTTGCACTTTCTGACTGTATAGTTTTTTGCACTTTCTGACTGTATTGTACTGGACAAAGAATAGACTAATTTCTGCCGACGCACACACAAATTAGTGGGGCTTATAGTTCAGACTAATTTCTGCCGACATGCACACAAATTAGTGGGGCTTATAGTTCAGACT
>Ga0214471_10002790_pt1 | contig 13663 bp, 8 predicted proteins | sample RVTome_5_FD_207665 | JGI IMG/M metagenome (GOLD analysis project Ga0214471, IMG submission 207665) | Soil microbial communities from uranium-contaminated site in the Upper Colorado River Basin, Wyoming, United States - RVT142D155 | ecosystem: Environmental > Terrestrial > Soil > Contaminated >...
GTTTTTCTATCTCCTTTTCTTCAAGCCCCAGGACGTCGGGCAGTTTCGACTCTACTCCCCCGTGCTCGATACGCCCGGGGCGCTCCTTCGGGGCAACGCCGGTGCCGAGACGGCGCGCGCGGTCGACGTTCTGTATCGAGTTTCGCCCGAGCTCGCACGGGCCTCTCTCACCTTCGACGCCACCGCCCCGGTGAATCGCAGGGACACCTCGGCGGCGCTTCTCGGCACCGAGCTCATGTTGGCGAGGATCGAGCAGTCACCGAAACGCGCCGTTCGGACGGACTACGTCGACGGTTGGCTGCGCTACGGAAAAAGGGTCTCGGCGGACTACTCGTTCAATTTTGTGCCGAGCCGCAGCACGTTCGCGGTGCTCCTCGGCCCCGGGGGCTCGCAGTTCCTGCAGTACGCGGTCGAGATCGACTTCGAGAACTTCCCCGTCGAGACCGACGAGGCGGGAACCCGCTACTACACCACCGTAGACGTGAGCCTCGAGATTCGGGATCGGGAAGGGGTCCTGGTGCTCGCCGACGACAAGGAAAGCTTCGTTGAGCTTTCACGAAGTCAGATGGAAACGAGCGCCGGCTCGTCGTTCTCGTACCAGGACGGTCTCCCTCTCGTTGCCGGCGAGTTCAACGTCACGGTGATTCTCAGGAACCGGGTTCTGCACCAGTACACCGTCGCGGAGCGAGACGTGAAAGTGGACGCGACTCCCACCGACGAGCGGGCGCTGAGCGACATCGTTCTGGGTTTCCAGATCGAGGAGAGTCCGCCCACGGGAAATACCGGGGGTCTGAAGACGTTCGAGGCGGCCGGTCTGAGGGTTCACCCGGCCACCGACGGACTCTTTGCCATCGGGGACACCGCGCACGTCTTCTTTCAGGTCGCTTCCGCCGGAGCCGACGATCGGATCCACATCGTTCTCCTCGATGGCCAAAGAGTCGTCCAGGAGCATGATCTTTCCCCCACGGAGTTCTTGACCAAGCCCGTGGACCAACGACTCGACCTGTCGGAAATGGTGGGCGGCACCTACATCGTGCGGGTCGAGCTCGTGAGCTCGGAGCGTGTGCTCGTCGAGAAGGCCACAACCCTTACTCTCTCCCCTCGGACTGCCGTCCCTCGGCCCGCCTTCACCGCCCGGAGGAGCTTCGATTTCGATGAGCCGGGAATGCTCGCGATGACCCTCGGCGACCAGCTCTGGTCGCTCGGGCGGTTCGACGAGGCCCGTCTGAAGCTGGAAGAGGCGGTCGCCTTCGACAACCCGAAGCTTCCCATGGCCGACTGGAAGCTCGCGGGCGCCTACGTTCGCTCGCGCGAGCCCGAACGCGCGCTCGCGCTTCTCCTGCCCCTCGAGCCCGATTTCGGAGACCAATACGAGGTCGCGCTCGGGCTCGGTCTTGCCTACTATCTCCAAGGTGAGCTCGAGAGCGCGGCCCGTTTCCTCGAGCGCGCCGCGGAAATCCGTCCGGCCGGTACCAGCCTACTCAACGCCCTCGGCGATATCTACACGCGACTCGGGAGATCGGGCGATGCCCGGCGGGTCCTCGAGCGATCTCTCGCCCTCGACCCGGCACAGGAAGCCATCAGGAAGCAGCTCGCCTCGCTACCCGAGTCCGAGTGACGGCACGACGTACGTCACAGGGCCGGCAACCGTGACGGCCACGGTCACCGCGACCGACGATCTTTCGGGCGTCCTAAGAGGGTGTCTCCAGAACCTCTCGGACCTTTCGTAGCAGCTCTTCCGGAGTGAAGGGCTTTGAGAGGAGAACGATCCCCGGCTCGAGGATTCCGTTCTCGACGAAGGCGCGCTCGGAGTAGCCCGAGGTGAAGAGAACCTTGATCTCGGGCCGCAACTTCGTGACTTGAAGGGCGATTTCTCTCCCTCCCATTCGCGGAAGGACCACGTCGGTGAGGAGAAGATGAACGGGACCCTCGTGTCGCTGCAGCGTTTCGAGCGCCTCTTGTCCGTCCCCCGCGACGAGTACCTTGAAGCCTTTTCGGCTCAAGATCGCATGGGTAAGCTTTCGCACGGCTTCCTCGTCCTCGACGAGGAGGACGGTCTCCGTTCCCTTCGGCGCCGCCGCCGGCGCGACGCCCGTTTTTCTCACGGGCTCGACGGGCTGGTCGACTCGGGGGAGATACAGCCGGAACGTGGTGCCTCGCCCGAGCTCGCTCGAGACCCAGATGCTCCCTCCACTCTGCTTGACGATTCCGTACACCGTCGAAAGACCCAGCCCCGTCCCCTTGCCTTGCTCTTTCGTGGTGAAGAAGGGCTCGAACAGATGCGACAGCGTCTTCTGGTCCATCCCGCTGCCGGTGTCGCTTACCGAGAGGAAAACGTGCGGACCCGCCTGGGAGCCTGGATTTTCCTTCACGTAGCGTTCGTCGAGAACGACGTTTCCCGTCGAAACCGTGAGCTTTCCTCCCCTGGGCATCGCATCACGGGCATTTACCGCGAGGTTCATGATCACCTGTTGGATCTGTCCGGGATCCGCTTTCGCGTTTCCGAGGTCCGGGTCCAGCACGGCGGCGAACTCGACGTCTTCGCCGATCAGTCTCTCCAGCAGGTTCTTGGTCTCCGAGACCGTCTCGTTCAGGTTGAGCACCGCAGGCGCCAGGATCTGCTTGCGGCTGAATGCGAGAAGCTGAGAGGTGAGAGAGGCGGCTCGCTCCCCCGCTTTCGCGACCTCTTCGACCTCCGTCCGGAGGTCATTCCCCGGGGGCATCCGCACCAGCATCAACTGCGTGTAGCCGCTGATCACCGTGAGTAAATTGTTGAAGTCGTGCGCGACTCCTCCCGCGAGCCTCCCGATGGCTTCCATCTTCTGAGACTGCCGGAGCTGCTCTTCGAGAAGTCGATGCTTGGCCCGATCCTCGACCTCTCTCAAAGCACGTTGGACCTTGACCGCCAGACCCCCCAGACTGTCCTTCACCACGTAGTCGGTCGCGCCGTTCTTGAGACTCTCGATCGCGCGTTCCTCGCCGATCGTTCCCGAAACGAAGATGAAGGGAACCCCGGGAAGTATTTCCCGGACCGTCTTCAGAGCCGTCAATCCATCCATCCTCGGCAGCGAGTAGTCGGAAATGACCAACTCCGGATTGAATGTCTTCAGCGTGCGCACCAGGTCTTCACACGTTTCGACCGGCTTGGTTTGGATGTTCAAGCCGCCGTTTCTGAGCGCGCGCTCCTCGAGCTCGGTATCGATCGCCGAATCCTCGATGAACAGAACACGGAGTGGCTCGGGTACGGTCATCTCGCGTCAGCCTCGATCTCCCGGTAGCCCAGGAGGTTCTTCGACGTGGGGAAGCGTGAAATAGAACGTCGCTCCTTCGTTTACCGTGGCCTCGGCCCACACCCGGCCGCCATGGCGCTCGATGATGCGCTGGACCAGCGCGAGTCCCACACCGGTGCCTTCGAACTCTTCGCTCGTATGCAACCGCTGGAAGACGCCAAACAGCTTCTTCGCATGGTCCATGCTGAAACCCACTCCGTTGTCACGGATGAAGTACAAAGCTTCGGAGGCGTCGACGCGACCCCCAATCTCGATTCGCGCTACGTTCCTCGGAAGGGTGTATTTTATCGCGTTCCCTATCAAGTTGATGAGTACCTCAATCGGAGAATTCTTCATCTCAGTCCGGCCCAGGCGCGAGAACTGTAGAAGATCGTCGATGAGTTGACCCATCCTTCGGGTGCTCTGGATCACGATGCCCAGGAGCCGTTTTCCTTCGTCGTCCAGCTTGTTCGCCTGTTCCCGGAGCAGGATTTTCGAGAACCCGTCGATCGCGCGCAACAGGGCGCCCCGCTTCTCTCCTGGAGGAATCGATCGTTCCGGGAGGATGAAACGGGTTGCAGCCGACCTGTCATCCATATTTTCTGAATCCCTCCGAGCGGCAAATCAAACGGGATCGACCGTTCGTGCATCGAACGGACCGCTCCAAAGAGAGGCTGGCGAAGCGAGCGGTGCGGACGATCCGTTGGCCCTTTCGCTCACTCCACCGGTTACCGATTGAGTGTCTTTTCAGCTCGAAGTATACACTATCGAAGCGATAGTTGTCGCGAAATGGCCCTGTTGAGGAACCCAGCGACGAGGCCGGTGAAGCGTTGCGTTCGGCAAACAATCGGTCGGACCCCTCAGGTGGAGGGTAGTGAAGATACCGGCCCGGGCCCACGCGCCATTCGCCGAGAAAGCACCTCCGGGGGAAGCGCCCCGTCGAACAGCTCACCCTGCATGTAGGTGCAGCCTCGGTTCACCAGAAAGTCCCTCTGCTCGAGACTCTCGACGCCCTCGGCCACGAGGTCCAGGTCCATTCCTCGGGCGAGCGCGATGGTCGCGACGGCAATCGCTTCGCCGCGCGCGTCGCGGTTCACGTCGTGTACGAAGGAGCGGTCCAGCTTGATGGTGTCGATGGGAAGGCGCCGGAGGGCGCTCAACGAGGAATAGCCGGTTCCAAAATCGTCGATGGCAATCCGCAAGCCCGATGCCCTGAGCTTCTCGAGCGACGATGCCGCCGCCCCCATATCGCTCACCAGAGCGCTCTCGGTGATCTCGAGCTCGATGCTCTCGCAATTCACCTCCGAGTTTCGCACAATCCCCGCGAAGCGGTCCGCGAGATTCTCCTGCTGGAGCTGCCGGCAGGACAGGTTTACCGCCATGTGAAGCTCCGAACCGGCGAGTTTCTGCCACTCTCGAATCTGGGCGCAGGCCCGCTCCAGGACGCGCTCTCCCAGGGGGACGATGAGCCCGGTTTCCTCGGCGAGCGGCACGAAATGCGCCGGCAGGAGAAGACCCCGGCTCTCGTGCCGCCAACGCACCAGCGCTTCGAACCCGACGACCCGGGCCTCGGGCGCGTTCACGAGAGGTTGATAGTAGACGGCGATTTCGTCTCGCGCCAAGGCGTCGGCGAGACCCCCCGCCACCCCCGAGCGCTCCTCCATGAGCATGCGCATTCCGCTGGTACAGAACCGATATCGCCCGCCGCCCGCCGCTTTCGCCCGATACATCGCGGTGTCCGCGCCTTGAACCAAACTCTCGGCAGAGGACCCATCGCGGGGATGGACGGCGATGCCCACCGATGCCCGAATGAAAATCTCGTCAACCCCGAGCCGAAAGGGTTTTGACAGAGTACGAAGGAGGTTCTCGGCCAGGTGGGCGATCTGCCGCAACGGCGGAGCGTGATTCAATACCACGCCGAACTCATCTCCTCCGATACGGGCCACGGTGTCGCTCCGTCGACAGGCCTGCATGAGTCTTTTCGCCACTTCCTCCAAGAGCGCATCCCCGGCGGGATGCCCCAGGGTGTCATTGAGTACCTTGAAGTCGTCCACATCGACGTACAGGACCGCGACCGGCGACGGGTATCGCGAAGCGTACTGGAGCGACTGGGCGAGCCGGTCGAAAAACAGGTGCCGGTTCGCGAGGCCGGTGAGGCCGTCGTGCGTCGCCAGATGGTGCTCTCGCTCCCTCGCCTGCCTCAGCTCGTGGACGAGCTGATGGCGCTCGATGGCATGGCGAAGCGTGCGCACCAGCGCGCGGCCCTCGACCTCGCCTTTGACGAGATAATCCTGAGCCCCGCCCTGGACGGCGGCGATGGCGATCGACTCGTCGTCACAGCCTGTGAGGATCACGATGGGCACGCGGAGCGCGTCGCGGAGAGCCCGGCGAACGGTGATTCTGCTGCTGGAGTCGGGGAGGTCGAGGTCGAGGAGCACGACGTCGAAACCAGGGCTTAGGAGATGCTCTGCCGCGAGATCCCACCGACGAACGTGCGTGATCTCGAAGGAAGCGTCTGCTTCCTCGGCGAGAAGCGCTCGCACCAGGCGCGCGTCTGCGGCATTGTCCTCTACGAGGAGGACCCGACGCGGAGGAGCGTCGCCGGTGCGGCGATTCGCGCAGGAAGACGGGGCAACCGTGGTCATCGTCTGTCGGCGGGGCCCCCGTCGCCCGCCGAATACTCCATTCTCAGCATGAACCTCGAGAGGTCCTTTAAGCAATCAGGGATTCCCCACCATTCATCTGCCAGAAGCCTTAGAGCCGCCATCGACGAGCGGTGCGGTCTGAGGGGAAAAGCCAACGTTGGAGGGCGCCTCGTCACTCGAGAGTGGTGATCCCTTCCCGAATCGCGTACTTTGTGAGCTCCGCAATACTACGGAGGCCGAGCTTGTCCATGATCTGCCTGCGGTGGGTCTCCGCCGTCTTGATGCTGACGACCAGCATGGCGGCGGTCGCCTTGGTAGAATGACCTTCCGCCAGAAGCTGAAGCACCTCGCGTTCTCGGGGCGTCAGGAGGACCTCGACCTCGGGCTCGCTGTCGTGGTTTCGCGCCAGCCTCAAGTAAGCCTGCACCAGGGCTTCCGCCACGCCGAAACCGAGGAAGGTGTTTCCCGATGCGACCGCTCGGGCCGCGCGGATGATTTCGTCCGGTGAACTCCGTTTCAGGATATAGCCGAGCGCCCCGGCGCGCAGCATTCGCGCCGCGGTGCGGGCGTCAGAGTTCATGGAGAGAGCGAGCACCCTGGCCTGCCGGTTGCGCTCGACGATCTGTCGGGTGGCCTCTATGCCGTTGAGGTTGGGCATCGAAACGCCGATGACGACGAGGTCCGGATGAAGCTCGCTCTCCATCGCGATAGTTGCACGGCCGTCACCGGCTTCGGCGACGACTTGAAAACCTTTCTCCGCCTCGAGCAAAGTCCGAAGACCCAGGCGAACGACGCTATTGTCATCGGCGACGAGGATTGTGAGGCTCACCGGATTCCCCACATCCGGGATGAGCGCCGGACGGGATCATCGCCCGGCCACGTCCGGGTCTCCAGCTGGATCTCGACCCGAAACGTCGCCGCCTCTACACGATGGCGGACTTTGAAAAAGTGCTCCAACCTGGTGCAGAAATCTAGCATGCAGGCACATCCCTGTGAATCCGGGTTTCTACATAGGGATCTTCGCCTCCCCGAATCAGGGTTTTCCCGATTGCAGGACTCTTTGCCCCGTTGGAAACTAATGATGTTCCCAAGTCCGTTCCAACGTCGGCCTCAGAGTTGCCCGAATCGTGTCGGCGATAGTGCCGCACCGCTCGCGGCGCCTCGGAGTGAGTACCTACTTTTCAGCGGCTCCGTGAAGAAAGGCGAATGAACGCTCCCGCTGGTCTTTCCCCGGACTCGAGGGATATCGGGCGAAGGCAGCCTCTCACGATCTTCGGGGCGACCGTGCTTCTTGCGACCTTTCTCCTGGTTCGGGGCGGAGACTCTCGGGCCGACTTGGAGGCGCATACCCTGCTCGACGCGCTCGTCTGCTCCTGGGCCTTTTTCACCGGCGCCCTGGCCCTCGTTCGTCACTACGGCCTGAGGAGTAGGCCGGCTCTCTTCACGGGGATTGCGTTTCTGGGGGCTTCTGCTCTCGATGGGGGCCACGCCCTCATCACCTCGCTTGCGCTCCCGAGCCCCCTCGCTTCGGAGCTCCAAGCCCTGGCGGAATGGAGCTGGATCGCACCGCGCATTTTCGTCGCCAGCTTTCTGGCGCTCAGCGCCTCTTCGATATTGCTTCCGGCCGAGAGCAAGGTCGAGAGGCGCGCCCTCTTCCTCGTCGCCGGGGCTCTACTGTTCCTGTGTTCCCTGCCCTTTCTCCTGGTGCAGCTTAGCGGCCGGCAGTCCGCCGAGATCTTGCGGACGGCCGCTCCGCTTCCCGCCTTCGCCTTTCTCTGCGGCTTCGCGGCGCTCCTGCGCAAAGGAAGCTGGAGAAGGGATCCATTCGAACGTTCTCTCGTTCTTTCCTCGCTCCTGGGGTTCTTGGATAGCCTGCTTTTCATGGGCCTCGCCGGGGAGCCGTACGGCGCCGGGTCCTTGCTCGCACATCTCCTCAAGAGCGCTGGCTATTTGGTGGTACTCGCGGCCCTCTTGACCGACGTGCTCCGAGTCTTCCGCGAGGCGGAGAACAGCGCTGCCGATACCCGGAGGCACACGGAGGAGCTCGACGCCCACGTTGCCGAGGGGGCGATTGTGGAAGGGGAACTGCGCCACCTCGGCGAATTGCTCGAAGAACGCGTCAAGGAGAGAACCCGCGACCTCGAAGCGTCGCGAACGGAGGCACTCCAGGCCCTGGACTTTGCTCGAAGAGCCAAGTTCGATGCCCGAGCGGCGGAGCGCCGTTTCCGAGACGTCCTGGAGTGGGCGCTCGATCCCATGATCATTGCAGATAGCCAGGGCACCGTCACCATGGTGAACAATGCGGCGGAAAAGCTCTTCGGCTACAGCAAGAGCGAGCTCGTCGGCCGGCCCTTCGAGATCCTCATCCCCAAAAGCGTACGAAGCGCTCATGCGCAGCATCGCGCGAGCTTCATGGCCATGCCCGCGGTTCGAGGCATGGGAGCGGGGATCGAGCTCCAGGCCAGGCGAAAGGATGGGAGTCTCGTTCCCATCGAGGTCAGTCTCAACCCCATCGAGAGCCCGGGAGGAACGCTGGTCTCGAGCGTGATTCAGGACCTCACCGAGCGGAAGAAGGCGGAAGCGGAGATCGCCCGCTACACCCGCGACCTCGAGCGATCCAACGCGGAGCTCGAGCAGTTCGCCTACGTCGCCTCCCACGATCTCCAGGAGCCTCTTCGTATAGTATTGAGCTTTACTCAGCTCCTCGCGCGTCGATACCGGGGGAAACTCGATGCGACCGCGGACGAGTTCATCGCCCAGGCGGTGGACGGCGCCCGGCGAATGCAGGGCCTCATCCGGGATCTTCTCAAATACTCGCTTGTGGGGACGAAGGAAGAGCCGTTCGCGAGCGTCGCCTGCGATGAGGTCCTCACCGCCGTCCTCGGGAACCTGCGCTTCGCCATCGAGGAGAGCGAGGCTCTGGTAACCCATGAGGCGCTCCCCGTCGTATACGCCGATGCCACCCAGTTGGGACAGCTCTTTCAGAACCTCGTCGCCAACGCCATCAAGTTCCGGGCCGCGGAACCGCCGCGCGTGCACGTCGGAGCCGTTAGGGAGAACGGCCATTGGGTCTTCAGCGTTCGGGACAACGGCATCGGCATCGAGCCCGGGCACCTGGAGCGAGCCTTCGAGATCTTCAAGCGATTTCATCCCGGGGAGGAGTATCCCGGGACGGGCATCGGACTCGCCATCTGCAAGCGGATCGTCGAAAAGCACAGAGGAAAGATCTGGCTCGATTCCCGGCCCGGAGAGGGTACGGTCGCTTATTTTTCCCTCCCATTGACGACGGAAGCATAGTGAGCGCCGAACCGCCCTCCGCATTCTCGTGGTGGAATGACGACCCGGCCGCTCGCGACGGAGGTCCGGAGGGCGAGGGTGTGCAGAATCCCGCGCATGACGAATACGTTCTGGATTCCGCCCGCGCTCGCAATCTGCAACGGCTCCGTCGCGAGTCGAGACCGGCTTCTCAAATTGAATCGTTCTCGATGGGGCCAGACCCTCGAAATCCCTTGTAAATCAGCGCGGTCCGAAGAGGAACGCTCCTTGCAGCCGCGACATTAAGGGGGCGGGAAGGAGGTTCCGTTGGAAACAGCCGTTGCGAGCTCTCGGGAGCAAGGCTCCTCACTCCTCAAGATCGTGATCGCGCTCTTTCTTGCGCTGCTGGTAACGACTTCGGCATTACTCTTTCTCCAAATCGGTCAAGGGGCTCTCGCCCGTGAGCCCGAGGTCGTCGACGTGAACGCGAACATCCGCTCGGCGCTCGCCCGGCTGAGCGCGGACTTGACCGTCGCGGGCGTTGGAACGCCGTCGGAGATGGCGGTTTTGTGGCACGACGGTCTCGGAAGCCAGTCCGACGAGATCACCATCCTCTATGCGGATTCCGAGGCGCCGATCGCGAGGCCCCAGCCGTGCGCGGATCCCTGCGATCCCATCGGCTCCTCATCCTCCTTGACTCTGGATCCCTGGAGCCTGAGCCCCGCGCCCGTCGACTATGAGGCGGCGTACCCGCCTGGAGCGATCCTGTTCGCGCTCCAGAGCGCGCTCGCCGGTCCCGAGTGCGCTGGCGCGCGACCCGCGCTCGTGTCGTTCGAGCTGACCGAAGCGCCGCGGTGCGCGGGAGCGCCGGGAGGGACGAGCGGCGCCGAGGACTGCGGGGCGTTGGTGCTGAGCCACGGACCGGTGCTAGAGAACCTGGAGGCCCTCCTCCCTGCGGGCTTCGACTCCGAAGTGAGCCCCACTTGCGCCTTCGTGGGTACCTTCCACGTGATTCAGTACCGGCTGTCCTCGGGAGGCCTCCAAAGACGCGATCTCTTTCTCGGTGAGGACTGGAGTCCGGTCGCGACGAACGTCGAGAACTTCCAGATTCAATACATGCAGGGTCTCGAGAGCCGCTTTCTGGATGCGCCCTCGGCGTTTCCCTCGGCCTTCAACCCAGCAACGTGGTTGACCGCGGTCCGCTTCACCATCGCAGGCGCGGGCGCCGATGAGTCCCCGCCGCGGCGCTCTCTCTCGACCACGGTGAGCCTCCGCAACCAGCTCGGGCAAGCCTCGATGACGCCCACGGAGACGGCCGCCGTCGGCTGGAATTGAAGCCATGGCGACCCGCGATGGATTGAACCGCGAAGCCATCCGATGGCTGCGCCACGTTCGAAAGAACGGGACGAGCGGGCGACTCGAATCAGGAACGAGCTCGACGGTCCGGGAGATCTTCTTTCGAGAAGGACGAATCGTCGGGATTCGCACGTCGGTCGAGGCGGAGCGCCTCGGAAATCTTCTCGTGCGCATCGGGCGCATCACCAGGCAGCACTTCGACGACGCCTCGATATTCGTTCGAAAAGGCATCCGGATCGGCCAGATTCTCGCGGAGCTGAGAATCATCGACCCCGGCGAGATCGACCCGATGCTGCGCCGCCAGGCGATGGAGGTCGCCTGCGCCATCCTCCACGAACCGGAAGCAGAGGCGCGATTCGAGGAGACGAGCGAGCTGTTCGTCACTCTCGAGACGACGCTCGCGGTGTCGGACGTCATCATGGAAGCCACGCGTCGGGTCTCGAGCCCGGGGCGTGCTCTCGAAGCTCTGGGGCCGGACAAGCTCTTCCAGCCGGTCGAGTCTTCTTTTCTCGTGGAATGCTCGGGATTGACACCGGAGGACGTCTACCTCCTTTCTCGCTTCCAGGGCGGCTCGACGGTCGCTGGCGTATTGAAGGCGACCGGCCTCGGGGAGGAAGCGGTGATGCGGTCCGCGCTCGGTCTCATCGAGTGCGGCATGCTGGAGCCCGATGGCGGAGAGCCCGCACGAAAGGAACGAGCGCTGCGTGACGAAGTTCATCGGATGTTCGAGCTGCTCAAGACGAAGGATCCCTGGCGGGCCCTCGAGTTGCCCACCGACGTCGGAATCGAAACCGCCCGGGATGCCTTTCGAGCGGCGGTCCGCAAGTACCATCCCGACCGCTACCGGCGGGTGAGCGAGCCGGACTTTCAGTGGGAGCTCGCGAGCGTCTGCGAGAGCTTCACCAACGCCTTCACTTGTCTCACGACGGCGCTCAACCTGCGCCGGACGGCTGCCGCGCACGATACCGCGATCCCGCTCGCCTCGACGATCGAGACGCCGGTAGCGAGGGCGCCGTCGATCGACCCCGTCTCGGCGCCGGAGCCGACGAAGGGCGAGCCGGAGACGCGCTGTGACGCCGAGGTCTACTTCAAGGAAGCCAAACACGCGATGCTGCGACAGGACTACTGGCGCGCGATCGAGCTTCTTCGCGTCGCGGTCGATGAGCGCGGCGACCATGCACCCTCCCATTTCCTTCTGGCCGAAGCGCTGTCGAAGAACCCGCGGTGGCGGCACGAGGCGGAGAACGTCTACCAAAAGGCCATCGCCCTCGACCCCCGTCGCCGCGAGTACTATACAGCGCTCGCGAAGCTCTACCAGGGCGCCGGCCTCAGTCATCGCGCCGAAAGCCTGGAACGGCAGGCCCAGGGGATGGGCCTGGCCATGAGCGACGTCGCCTGAGCGGTACGGATCCCGACCCGCCGCCGTTCCGATAGAGTCTTCCAGAACCTCATTCGTCCGTTGGACTTTCTGCGGTTCGCGGTGGCACTCCACCACCTCGGCCGGCGTAAACGGGTAGTCGAACCGGTAGCATTCATCAACTCGGTTTACGTCTGACCGACGGTCTTCCCGGGCCTGTAGAAAAACGTCCTGCGAAACGGCTAGACTCGGCTCCTGTCGAAAGGAGCGGATCATGAAGGGCCTCATGATGGACTACCCTCTGACCATCGATCGCATCCTGGAGCATGCCAACCGCCTCTACCCCGACAAGAACATCTACACGAAACTTCCCGATGGCTCGATGCATCGCTACACCTACGCGCACCTATTCAAGCGGGTAAAGCGGCTGGGAAACGTCCTGGAGCGCCTGGGCGTCGCCCGGGGGGACCGCGTGGGGACTTTCTCCTGGAACAACTACCAGCATCTCGAGCTCTATTTCGGAATCCCCTGCGCCGGTGCCGTATGCCACACGATCAACATTCGGCTCTTCCCCGATCAACTCGCATTCGTCATCAATCACGCGGAAGACCGGGTGATCTTCGCCGATGGAACCCTCCTCCCGCTTCTCGAGAGGGTGGCGGAACGAATCGAGGGCGTTTCGCACTTCGTCCTCTTCAACGCCGACAAGGGGGTAGAGACCAGGTTGAATAACGTTCTCCACTATGAGGAGCTGATGGCGGATGTCGACGAGGAGTTCGACTGGAGAGTCTCGGATGAGAACGAGGCCATGGGGCTCTGCTACACCAGCGGCACCACCGGCGATCCCAAGGGAGTTCTCTACAGCCACCGATCGATGTACCTGCACACCATCGGCGAATGCCAGGCCAATGCCCTGGGATTGGCCGAGAACGACGTGCTGCTCGCCGTCGTGCCCCAGTTCCATGCCATGGCCTGGGGCCTTCCTTATGCTTGTGCCAACGTGGGCGCCGACCTGATCTTGCCCGGACCGCATCTGAATCCCCACGCCATCGCGGAGCTCATCGTGGGACACGAAGTCACGGTGGCCGCGGGTGTGCCCACGATCTGGACCGGTCTCTTCCACGAGCTGAAATCGAATCCCCGCGACGTTTCCACCGTTCGAGCGCTGGTGGTGGGGGGGGCGGCCATGCCCCGAGCCCTGATCGAAGCTTTCGAGAAGGATCTGGGGGTCAACGTGCTCCAAGCCTGGGGGATGACGGAGACGTCCCCTCTGGGGACGGTGTCGATTCCGAAGCGCCGACACCGGAAGCTTCCCGAGAACGAGCTGTGGGACGTCAAGGCCAAGCAGGGGTATCCCGTGGCAGGCGTCGAGCTCAGGCTCGTGAGCGAAAGCGGCGAAGAGCTCCCCTGGGATGGCGTCACCATGGGAGAGCTGCAAATCCGAGGACCCTGGGTCGCGAACGCGTATTTCAAGCTCGGCGCGTCCGCCGAGCACTTCACCAAAGACGGTTGGTTTCGAACCGGGGACGTTTCCACGATCGACGAGGACGGCTTCATGCACATCACCGACCGCGCCAAGGACCTCATCAAGAGCGGCGGCGAGTGGATCTCGAGCGTCGCCATCGAGAACGCCCTCATGGCTCACCCGAAAGTGCGCGAAGCCGCCGTCATCGCCATCCCCAGCGAACAATGGAGCGAGCGGCCCCTGGCAGTCGTGGTGCCGGCGCCGGGCAGAGGGAAGGTGACCCACGAGGAGCTGGCCGAGCATCTGCTGGCGCACT
>Ga0214471_10002791_pt1 | contig 13661 bp, 12 predicted proteins | sample RVTome_5_FD_207665 | JGI IMG/M metagenome (GOLD analysis project Ga0214471, IMG submission 207665) | Soil microbial communities from uranium-contaminated site in the Upper Colorado River Basin, Wyoming, United States - RVT142D155 | ecosystem: Environmental > Terrestrial > Soil > Contaminated >...
GACACAGGAACGGCGCCGGCATCGCCGGCTCCTGACGAGAGCACACTGCTGCGGGACGAGCGCGAGCCCGTCCCGCAGCGAATCGCCATCGAAGCGGAGTTCGGCGGAACGGAGCCATGTCGAAGTACATCGTCCGCCGCGTCATCGGGCTGATCCCCCTGCTCTTCGGAATCATCCTGGTCAGCTTCTTCCTCATGAAGCTGGCGCCGGGTGGCCCCCAAGCGCAGTTCAACCAGAACCCGCGCGTCACCGAGGCGCAGATCGACGTCTGGCTGAAGCGCTGGTGTCTCGAACGGGAGTCGTCGCCGCTCTCGGTGATCCGCGAGTTCGGCGGCTGGCTGGGCGTCTACAACTGCACGACGGAGAGCGCCTTCAGCGAGTCCGGTGGGCTCAACTTCCTGCCGGCCGCCCTCGGCGGGGGCGACAACGGGATCATCCACGGCGACCTGGGCCTGTCGATCAAGGCCGGCCGGCCGGTCACCGACATGATCACCGAGCGGATACCCGCGACGCTCCTGCTGACGATCACGGCACTCGTCATCTGGGTGTTCCTGGCCGTCGTGCTCGGTGTGATCGCCGCGGTCAAGCGCTACTCGGTCTTCGACCAGACCCTGACGTTCTTCAGCTACGTCTTCTACTCGCTGCCCACGTTCTGGCTCGGGCTCATGTTCATCTTCGTCTTCGCGGTGCTCCTCAGATGGCTGCCGCCGCAGGGCATCGTCACGCCACGCGAGTGGCCGCCGTTCAACTCGGAGAACTATTGGGCTGCCTTCGGGGCGGCTCCCGTCGATGCGATCCTCGACATCGGCAAGCACATGATCCTGCCGGTCCTCGTGCTCGTCCTCGTGAGCATCGCCGCGGACAGCCGGTTCGTGCGGGCCAGCATGCTGGAGACCCTCAACCAGGACTATGTCCGGACTGCCCGCGCGAAGGGCCTGCCGAAGCGCAAGGTGTACATGAAGCACGCCTTCCGCAACGCGATGCTGCCGGTGGTGACGAACGTTGGCCTCGAGCTGCCGTTCCTGTTCAGCGGCGCGATCGTGACCGAAACGATCTTTTCCTGGCAGGGCATGGGCCTGCTCTTCATCACCGGGGTCAACGACCGCGACTACTTCATCCTCATGGGCCTCATCCTCATCACGTCGACGCTCGTCGTCGTGTTCAACCTGGTCGCCGACGTCGTCTATGCTGTCGTCGACCCGCGTATCCGGTACGACTGAGGCCGCATGTCCGAGTACAACCGCGCACTCGAACCGACTGCCCCGCCCGCGTCGCGAATCGCCGCTGTCGAGGAGGAGGGCGGCGGCGGCGGCGACTACGAGGTCAGCCTCGAGTCGCTCAACCAGTGGCAGCTGGCCTGGCGGCGGTTCAAGCGCCACCGGCTCGCTCTGATCGGCGCGGTTGTCCTGCTCGTGATGGTCTCGATGGCCATCCTCGGGCCGATCGTCTGGCCCTACGACCCGACGCACATCCCGGGCGTCAGCCAGCCCGGTGGCGACCCGCCGACGCTCGAGTCGTTCGACCGCATCTTCGGCACGGACTTCGGTGGACGGAGCGTCCTCCAGTTCATCGTCGTCGGTGCGCGCATCTCGGTCGCGGTCGGCTTCTTCACCGCGCTCATCGCGACGACGATCGGCGTCACGATCGGCGCGATTGCCGGTTACTTCGGCGGCCGGGTCGACAACGTGCTCATGCGCTTCGTCGATCTCATGCTCGCGATCCCGTTCCTGTTCGTCATCCTCGTCGCCGCCCGCTTCTTCGGCGGTGGCGACCCGGTGACCCTGATCCTCATCTTCGGGTTGCTCTCGTGGCCGGGCCTGTCGAGGCTGGTCCGCGCCCTGTTCCTGTCCCTGCGAGAGGCGGACTTCGTCCAAGCGGCGCGGGCGGTCGGGGTGAGCGACCTGCGGATCACGTTCCGCCACATCCTGCCCAACACGCTCGGCCCGGTCGTCGTGTCGTCCACGCTCATCCTGGCCAACGCGATCGTCCTCGAGGCCTTCGTGAGCTTCCTCAACTTCGGCATTCGGGCCACGGACGTGAGTTGGGGCAATGCGCTGTCGAACTCGAAAGGTTTCCTGCTCCAGGGCAACTGGTGGTGGCCGTTCTTCCCGGGCATGGTCCTCGCGATGACGGTCATCGCGGTCAACTTCATGGGCGACGGCCTGCGCGACGCGCTCGACCCGCGGTCCAGGGAATCCTGACAGCGTGACGACGACCTACTCCAGCGGGGTGGTCGGAAGCCGCCCGCCGGCGAGCGACGTGCTGCTCGAGATTCGCGATCTGCGGACCCATTTCCACGTGATGGACGGCGTCGTCAAGGCGGTCGACGGGGTCAGCTTCGGGATCCGGCAGGGAGAGACCCTCGGCGTCGTCGGGGAGTCCGGCTGTGGCAAGAGCGTCACCGCGCTCACGATCATGCGACTGCTCGACACGCCGCCCGCCGAGATCGATCCGGACAGCGAAATCTGGTTCAACGGCCGCAACCTGCTCACCCTTGCGGAAGAGCAGATGCGCGCCGTCCGTGGCAACGACATCGCGATGATCTTCCAGGAGCCGATGACGAGCCTCAATCCGGTCTACACGGTCGGTGACCAGATCGCCGAGGCGGTGGCGCTCCACCAGCGGTTGTCGCAGAAGGCAGCCTGGGAGAAGGCGGTCGACTCCCTCAAGGCGGTCGGCATCAATACGCCGGAGCGCCGGGCGAAGCAGTATCCCCACGAGCTGTCCGGCGGGATGCGTCAGCGCGTGATGATCGCGATGGCCCTCTCGTGCGATCCCAAACTGCTCATCGCTGACGAGCCGACGACGGCGCTCGACGTGACGATCCAGGCCCAGATCCTCGAGCTCATCCGCAAGGTCCAGGATGAGACCGGCGCGGCCCTCCTGCTCATCACCCACGACCTGGGGGTGGTGGCCGAGACCGTCAAGGACGTCGTGGTCATGTACGCCGGACGGGTCGTCGAGACGGGTACGGTCGACGACGTGCTCATGTCGCCCAAGCACCCGTACACGGAAGGGCTCATCGCGTCGATCCCGTCCAAGGAGAAGCGCGGCGAGCGGTTGAACGTGATCCGGGGCACCGTTCCGAACCCGTTCAACATGCCGGCCGGCTGCAACTTCGCGCCGCGCTGCCCGTACCGCTTCGGGCCGTGCGCCGACCATGACCCGCGGATCGAGGACGCCAGCCCGCCGGACGTTGCCTGCTGGCTCTACACGCCGGCGCCGGGCAGTCCGGTTCCGCCGCGCACCCGCGCCCGCGCGGCCGGCAGCACAACCTGAACGTTGACAGCACAGCCGACCGCCGAGCCACGACCGACACCGTCAAAGGGACCGCCCAGCCGATGACCGAGCCGATGACGACCGAGGACACGTTCGCCCAGCCGGCCGCGGCCGCCCAGCCGCGTGAGCCGCTCGTCGAGATCCGGGACCTCGTCAAGTACTACCCGATCCGCGGTGGGATCCTCCGTCGCAAGCTCGGCGACGTGAAGGCCGTCGACGGCGTCTCGTTCGACGTTCTCCGGGGCGAGGTCTTCGGGCTCGTCGGCGAGTCCGGCTGCGGCAAGTCGACGCTCGGCAAGACGCTGATCCGGCTCCAGCCGCCCACATCGGGCTCGGCGGCGATCGGCGGCGAGCCGATCTTCGACAAGAAGGGCGCGGATCTGAAGCGCCTTCGGCGCCGGATGCAGATCATCTTCCAGGACCCGGTGGGATCGCTCAATCCCCGCATGCCGGTCAGTGACATCATCGGCGAGGGCCTGCTCGCCCAGGCGGACAAGGAGAACAACTGGGGTACCCGCAAGGTCCGCGACGCGCGGGTCGGGGACTATCTCGAGGCGGTCGGCCTGCGGCGCGACTACGCCCGCCGCTATCCGCACGAGTTCAGCGGCGGGCAGCGCCAGCGGATCGGCATCGCACGGGCGCTGGCCCTCGCTCCGGAGTTCGTCGTGTGCGACGAGCCCGTGTCGGCCCTCGACGTGTCGATCCAGAGCCAGATCCTCAACCTGCTCCTCGACCTGCGCGCCCAGTTCGGGCTGACCTACCTGTTCGTCGCCCACAACCTGTCGGTCGTGCAGTACATCAGCGACCGGGTCGGCGTGATGTACCTCGGCAAGATCGTCGAGCTGGCGTCCGTCGAGCAGCTCTACAGCAACCCGCGCCACCCGTATTCGATCGCCCTCCTGTCCGCCGTGCCGAATCCGAACCCGCGGATTCGCAAGAAGCGACTCGTCATGAAGGGCGACGTCCCGTCACCGGCCGCGCCGCCCTCGGGCTGCCGATTCCATACGCGATGCTGGCTGCGCGAGCAACTCGGCAACCCGGAGAACTGCGTAACCGAGGACCCGCCGCTGCGGGATATCGGTGGCGGCCACCAGACGGCCTGCCACTGGGCGGAGAAGGCGACCGAGGAGGCCGCGGGGGTCTTCGCCGCCCGCCAGGCCACGGTCGACGCCGCCATCGCGGTCGAGGTCTGACCGCCGGCCGGACTACCCGACGGGCGCTCCCGCCTCGCGCTGTGCGCGTTCCTCGCGGGCCTCCCGGATCCGCACCTCCCCATCCGGCCCGCGGAAATGACAGGCACACGCGTGATCGGCGTGCTCGGCGCCGAGCTGTGCGAGCGGCGGCACCTCCCGGGCACAGATGACCGGTCCACCGAGTTCGGCCCGCAGCTGGCAGCGCGGGTGGAACCGGCAGCCGGCCGGTGGGTTGACCGGTGACGGCACGTCGCCGCGCAGGATGACCCGCTGCCGGCGCAGCTCCGGGTTCGGGATCGGAATCGCCGACATGAGCGCCTGGGTGTACGGATGCTCCGGGTCGCGGAACAGCTCACGCCGCTCGGCGATCTCGGCGACCCGTCCGAGATACATGACCGCCACGCGATCGCTGATGTGCTCGACGACGCCCATGTTGTGGGCGATGAAGACGTACGTCAGGCCGAGTTCGCGCTGGAGCGACTTGAGCAGGTTCAGGACCTGCGCCTGGATCGACACATCGAGCGCGGAGACCGGCTCGTCGCACACGACGAGATCCGGCTCCAGCACGAGCGCGCGGGCGATCCCGATCCGCTGGCGCTGGCCGCCGGAGAACTCGTGCGGGTAGCGGCGTGCGTGATACGGCGCGAGCCCCACGAGGTCCATCATCCGGCGGACCTTCTCACGCCGCTCCGCGGGCGTCCCCACGCCGTGGATCCGGAGGCCCTCGCCGATGCTGTCGCCGATCGGCGTGCGGGGATCGAGGGATGCATAGGGGTCCTGGAAGATGATCTGCATCCGGCGCCGGTACGGCTTGAGGGCGCGACCGGGGAGCCTCGTGATGTCGACCCCGTCGAAGCGGATCGTGCCGGCGGTGGGCTCGATGAGTCGGAGCAGGAGCCGGCCGACGGTGGTCTTGCCGCAACCCGATTCGCCGACCAGCCCGAGCGTCTCGCCGCGCCGGATGTCGAACGACACGCCGTCGACCGCCTGGACGACGGCGACCGTGCGCGACAGCACCCCGCCGCGGATCGGGAAGTGCTTGATGAGGTCGCGAACCTCGACGAGCGGATGGGTGCCGGTCGCAGCCGCGGTCGTCATCGGACGTCGTCCAGAGCGAGGTCCGGTGGGTTCGGCATCGCATGGCCGGCCGCGTCGTGGTACAGCCAGCAGCGCACGTCATGGCCGGCCTCCGCGGGCAGGAGGCTTGGATGGACGTCGAGCGCGATCGCCACGTCGTGCTTCACCCGAGCGGCGCAGCGCGGCGCGAAGCGGCAACCCTTCGGCAGGTCGATGAGGTTGGGCACGTTGCCCGGGATGACCGACAGCTCCTCGCGCAGGTCGCCGACGACGGGGATCGAGCCGATCAGCCCACGGGTATACGGGTGGAGGGGCCGCCGGAAGAGCGTCGTCACATCCGTCTGCTCGACGATCTCGCCGGCGTACATGACCGCGACCCGGTCGCACGTCTCGGCCACGACACCGAGGTCGTGGGTGATGAGGATGACCGCCGTGCCGGTCTCGTCGCGCAGATTGCGGATGAGGTCGAGGATCTGGGCCTGGATCGTCACGTCAAGCGCCGTCGTCGGCTCGTCGGCGATGAGCAGCTCCGGCTCGCAGGCCAGCGCCATCGCGATCATGACCCGCTGGGCCATGCCGCCGGACAGCTCGTGCGGGTACGCCCGCAGGCGCCGCTCCGGATCCGGGATGCCGACCATCTTGAGCAGCTCCGCCGCCCGACCGCGCGCGGCCCGGCGGCTCATGTTCCGGTGCAGCTCGAGCACCTCGCCGATCTGCCGGCCGACGTCCCAGACCGGGTTGAGCGACGACGTCGGCTGCTGGAAGATCATCGTGATCTGGCTGCCCCGCAGGCGCCGCATCTGATCTGTACGGAGCGTGAGCAGGTCCTGCCCGTCGAACAGCACCTGGCCCGCGTCGATCCGCCCGGGCGAGGCGATGAGGCGCATGATCGACAGGCTCGTCACGCTCTTGCCGCAGCCGGATTCACCGACCAGACCCATGATCTCGCCGCGGTCGACCGAGAAGTCGATGCCGTCGACGGCCCGGACGACGCCGTCCCGGGTGTGGAACGACGTTTGGAGGCCTCGAACCTCGAGCAGCGGCTGCGCTCCGCGCTCGCGACGTGGCCGGCGTGCGGCGGCCGGGACGAGCTCCTCGACGACGGTCTCGTCGAGCGCGGGCCCCAGGGACTGGACGGCGCCGTCGGCCGACGGGTCGGTCATCGGTTGAGCCGTGGATCGAGCGCGTCGCGCAGGCCGTCGCCGAGCAGGTTGAAGCCGAGCACGGTGAACGTGATCGCGAGGCCGGGCGCGAGGATGATGTGCGGCGCGTTGAACAGCTGGTTCCGCTCGAGCGCGATCATCGAGCCCCACTCCGGGACCTCGAGCGAGCCGGTCACGCCGACGAACGTGAGGGCGGCGATCTCGAGGACCGCCCCGCCGATGCCGAGCGTGCCCTGGACGACGAGCGGGGTGAGCGAGTTCGGCATGATCCGCCGGAGGAGGATTCCGAGGCCGGATTCGCCGAGCGCCCGCGATGCCGTCACGTAGTCGCTCTCGCGCGTCGACAGGACGGACGAGCGAACGACGCGCGCATAGACCGGAATCGACACGACGCCGATCGCGATGAGCGCGTTGATGAGCCCCTGGCCGAGGGCCGTCACGATCGCGATCGCGAGGAGGAGCGACGGGAACGCGAGCAGGACGTCCATGAACCGCATGAGCACGGTGTCGAGCCAGCCGCCGGCGTACCCGGCAACGGCGCCGATGAGCGTGCCGACGATGATCGCGAAGGTGATCGCCGCGAGCCCGATCGAGAGCGACACCCGGGCTCCGAAAATGACCCGGCTGTACACGTCCCGGAAGTTGCCGTCCGTCCCGAAGATGTGCTCCGGCTTCGACGGGTCGCAACCGAGCGCGTGGATGCACGACCCGTCCCGCCGCTCGACGCCGGGCTCGATACCGAGCAGCGGCTCGTTCGGGTCGTGGGTCGCGATGACCGGCGCGAACGCGGCGACGAAGACGAGCGTCCCGAGGATGAGCAGGCCGAGGACCGCATTGCGCTGGCGGAGGATGCTCCCGAGCGTGTCCCGCCACAGGTTCGCCGGGCGTTCCGTGGCGAGGGTGTCGGCGCCGGACAGGGGCGCCGCAGGCGCCGTCATCGGGCGCGAACCCGTGGATCGAGGATGCCGTACGAGATGTCGACGATGAGATTCACGAGCACGTAGGTGACCGCGATGATGAGCGTGAAGCCCTGGATGACGATGTAGTCGCGGCCGGTGATCGCCTCGAACATCGTCCGCCCGACACCGGCCAGGTTGAACACCGTCTCGGTCAGGACCGCACCGGACAGGAGCGCGCCGAGCTGGAGCCCGATGATCGTCACGACCGGCAGCAGCGCGTTACGGGCGGCATGGCGCATGACCACCGTGCGCTCGCGGAGACCCTTGGCCCGCGCCGTTCGCACGTAGTCGAGCCCGAGCACCTCGAGCAGGCTCGAGCGGGTGATCCGGGCGACGATGGCGAGCGGGATCGTGCCGAGCGCGACGGCCGGCAGGATGAGGTGGCGGACCGCGTCGATCCAGGCCTCCCACTGGCCGGTGATGAGCGCGCTGAACGTGTAGATCCCGGACACGAAGTCGAGAATCCCGCGCGGCGGTCCCTCGAGGTCCTCCATCCCCCAGATCTCGACGAGCGGCTCGACGAACACGCCGGACGACAGTCGGCCGGACGGCGGCAGCGAGAACGGGGAGTCCTTGAACACGATCGCGAAGAGGAACGCGAGCAGGAGACCGAGCACGAAGACCGGTATCGACACCCCGAAGTTCGCGAACACCATCGTCCCGAGGTCGATCGGCGAGTTCCGCCAGTAGGCGGACAGGAGGCCGAGCGGAATGCCGATGACGATCGCGAAAACGAGCGCCCAGAAGGTCAGCTCGACCGTGGTCGGCAGGCGCTCGACGAGGAGCGTCGTGACCGGGCGGGAGTGCTTGATCGACTCGCCCAGATCGCCGGTCGCGATCTGGCCGAGATAGAGTCCGAATTGAACGGGGATCGGCTGGTCGAGGCCGTAACGCTGGATGAAGTCGCTGCATACCGCGTCGGTCGCCCGCTCGCCGAGGACGGCCCGGCACGGGTCGCCGGGAATGATCCGGGCCAGGGCGAACACGATGAACACGATCCCGAGCAGGACCGGGATCGTGACGAGCAGGCGGCGGGCGAGGAAGCGGGTCACCCCTCGGAATCAGCCCCTCGGATGTGGTGAGCGGGGGCGCCGCGACTGCGACGCCCCCGCTCGCTCTACCGCGTTGAGCGGAGGATTACGAGGACGGTGGCGGCGGGTTGAGGAACCCGCCGAACAAGCCGGGGAAGTATGGGAACCCGCCCGATCGGCCGACATGGAGCTCGTGATCCGCGTCCCACTGGACGGCGTAGCTGAGCACGACGTCGTTGGCGTCGAGATCGGCGCCGTCATGGAACGTCACGCCGTCGCGCAGCGTGCAGGTCCACACGGTCAGGTCGTCGTTCGCCGTGCACTCGGTGGCAAGCGCCGGGATGGCCGCCGTCCCACCGATCTCGTAGGCGTAGAGCGATTCCTTGACCTGCTCGCAGATCCGGAGCGTCTCGCCGTCCGACTCGTCGCCGCAGTACATGCTGAGCGGTTCGGCATTCTGCATCCATACGAGCGTGCTGCGATCACCGGCCTGCATCGGGGCGAAGGCCTCGTTGCTGAGCGGCGAGGAGTGCGCGCCTGTGACGTCCGCCTTGAAGACCGTGCCGGAGCCGCCATGAGACACGATGACCGCCGGAACGTGCTCCTTGAGGAGGTCGTTCGCCTCCTCGTACGCCGCGGCGCGAACCGCGTCGTCGGATGACTGGCCGCCCCGGTTGAGGGCGTCGACGATGTCCGGGAAGGGCTCGCCGAACTTCTGCCCGGAGCCGGACCCGAAGTGATAGTCGAGGAAGTTCGTGGCGTCGGGATAGTCGGCGCCCCAGCCGAGGAGGTAGATCCCCTCGAGCGAGCCCGTGTCGTTCGCGTCGAGGAACGCGCCGGACTCCATCAGTTGCGGGGTCGCCGTGATCCCGAGGTTCGTCTGCAGCTGATTGGCGATCTCGGTGGCGATGACGGGCGGGTCCGGGAGGTAGCCACGGACCGCCGCGCGGAACTGGATCGGGATGTTCTGCGAGAAGTCGAAGCCGGCCTGCTCGAGCAGGTCGCGGCCCTCGGCGGCGTCGAAGTCCCACGTGTCCTCGCCCTCGCAGGCGAACGGAATCGCGCACGGGGTGAAGTGGGTGGCGACCTCCGACCCCTCCGGGTAGAAGTTGTCGACGAGCCGGTCGCGGTCGATGCCGAGCGCGATCGCCTTGCGGACGTTCACGTCGGTCCACGGCTCGAGCGTGTTGTTGAAGCCGAGGTAGAACGTGTTCAGGCCCTCGCGCGGGTAGAACGTGACGTCCGAGTTGGCCCGGATGGCGTCGATGTCGTCGGCGCCCGGGTTGTCGATGCCGTCGACCTCGCCGGACTGGAGCTCCAGCCAGCGCTGGGCGGCCTCGTCGCTCCAGCGGAATTCGACGTTCGGGGTGAGCGCGGCATCGCCCCAGTAGCCGTCGAAGGCCTCGAGCACGATGCGGTTGCCCTTGTCCCACTGGGCGAGCGCGTACGGCCCGGTGCCGTTCGGCTCGTCGAGGTAGCTCTTGTCCGGCGCGTGGGCCGCCAGATAGTCGGCGTCGTCGATGCCGAAGGCGCTGAAGGCGACCTTCGACAGGAAGGCGACGTCCGGATTGCACAGCTGGAACTCGACGGTCAGGCGATCGATCGCCGTGATCCGCTTGAAGTTCCCGGTGTAGCCCTCCTCACCGCACGGGGCATCGCCGTCCTCGGGATAGGACATCCCGTCGTACGGTGCCTCGCTCTCGGGCGGCTCGGTCGGGGTTGACGTGGCGGCCGGCGAGCTCGGGCTCGGGCTGGCCGCCCCGGCACAGGCGGCGAAGACGATCGCGGACCCGACGACGAGCGCCGCCAGCCGCAACCACTTCGAACTCTGGGACATGCTCCCAACTCCTCCTCTACGGCTCCGGCGACGGACGCACAGGCCTCCCGGTCCGGCTCGGAGCGCAGGTTCCGCTATCGGCGCACATGGCCGAAGGTCGCGGGTGCGCGGAAGCCTAGCACCGTCTGCCGTGGCCGTCATCATCGAACTACCGCCCGCGACGCCCGGACGTTCACTGGATCGGCCCGCCGTCGCGCTATGCTCGCCTCGTGCAGCGCCTCCGGATCGCCCTCGCCCAGACCGCGCCGCGGCTCGGCCAGCTCGACGAGAACCTGGCTCGGCACCTCGCGCTCATCGCGGAGGCGCGCGAGAGCGGAGCCGGGCTGGTCGTCTTCCCGGAGCTCGGGCTGACCGGCTACCTCCTCCAGGACCTCGCGGCGGAGGTCGCGATGCGGCTCGACGACCCGCGGCTCGCCGCGCTCGCCGCGGCCACGGAGGACCTGTCGGTCATCGTCTCGTTCGTCGAGGAATCGGGCGATCACCGGCTGTTCATCGCAGCGGCCCTGCTCGAGGACGGCCGGATCCGGCACGTCCACCGCAAGCTGTTCCTGCCGACCTACGGCCTGTTCGACGAGCGGCGGTTCTTCGCGGCCGGCGACGTGCTCCGCGCCGTGCCGTCGCGGCTCGGCGTCGGCATCGGCATCGGCGTGTGCGAGGACTTCTGGCACCTGACCGTGCCGCAGTTGCTCGCCCTGGACGGCGCTCAGGTGCTCGTCAACGTGTCGTCGTCGCCCGGCCGGGACCTCGCCTCGACGAACGAAGTGGGCCTCGGGACCGCGACGTCGTGGCGGACCCTCATGCGGGCGTACGCCCAGCTGACGACCTCGTTCGTCGTGTTCTGCAACCGGGTGGGGATCGACGAGTCGATCTCGTTCTGGGGCGGTTCGGAGGTCATCGGGCCGGCCGGCGACACGATCTTCGGGGCGCCGCTCTACGACGAGGGGCTGTACACGGTCGACGTCGACCTCGGCGCCGTCCGGCGCGAGCGGATCGCCCTGCCGCTGCTGCGCGACGCGCGGCCGGAGCTCGAGGTGCGCGAGCTGGCCCGGATCGTCGCCGAGCGGGCCGGGCTGGCGCCCGATGCGACGGCCGAGGACGGGGCCGGCCCCGGGCTCGACCTCGCGCCGGACGAGCCCACCGCACGACCGATCGGCTTCGGGAGCGGCCGATGACGCGCGACGGAGGGGCGCGCGCGGCGACCGCCCCGCTCGGGGCCGACGGGACGCCCCTGTTCGAGCTGCCGGCGGAGCTCGGGATCGACACGACCGTCGCCCGCCGGGTGATCGGCGAGTTCATCCGCGCCCAGCTCCGGCAGGCCGGCTTCGAGCGGGCGGTCCTCGGCCTGTCCGGGGGGATCGACTCCGGGCTCGTCGCCTTCCTCGTCGCCGAGGCGATCGGCGCGGAGCGCCTACTGTGCGTGCTCATGCCGTACCGGACCTCGTCGCCGGCCTCGCGCGCCGACGCCGAGGAGGTCGTCCGGCGTCTCGGATGCGCGAGCGAGCTCGTCGACATCAGCCCGATGGTCGACGGCTACTTTGCCGGCGATCCCGACGCGGCCGCCCTGCGGCGCGGCAACTTCATGGCCCGGATGCGGATGGCCGTCCTGTACGACCGATCGGTCACGTCCGGCGCCCTCGTCGTGGGGACGGGCAACAAGACCGAGGCGCTCATCGGCTATACGACCCTGTTCGGCGACAGCGCGTGCGCGTTCAACCCGATCGGCGACCTGTACAAGAGCCAGGTCCGCCAGGTCGCGGCGGCGATCGGCGTGCCGGAGGCGATCATCCGCAAGGCTCCCTCGGCGGACCTGTGGCCGGGACAGACCGACGAGACCGAGGCCGGGTTCACGTATCACGAGCTCGACCGGCTCCTGTTCTGGCGGATCGACAAGCGGCGCTCGGTCGACGAGCTCGTGGGGCTCGGCTTCGACCGGGCGACGGTCGAGCGGGTCGACCGGATGGTTGCCGGATCGGAGTTCAAGCGCCAGGTCCCGCCGATCGCCAAGCTCGGGCCGCGGACGGCCGGCGTCGACTATCTCTACCCGCGGCGCCGGCCCGGGTCCGCCCGGTCGTGACCGACGGCCCGCGCGGGTCGGCCGAACCGACCGCGACGGGCGGCACACTGTTCGTCGTCGCGACGCCGATCGGGAACCTCGGCGATGTCACGTTCCGCGCGATCGACGTCCTCCGCGCGGTCCCGCTCGTGGCGGCCGAAGACACGCGGCTGACCCGGCGCCTGTTCGCCCGCCACACGATCGACTCACGGCTCGTGAGTTTCCACGCACGGAGCGCGCGATCGCGTCTCGCGGAGCTCGTCGCGCACCTCCGTGGCGGCGCGGATCTCGCGCTCGTCACCGACGCCGGCACGCCCGGCGTATCGGATCCCGGCGAGGCGCTCGTCGCCGCCTGGGCGGCGGGGGGCGGCCGGGTCGTACCGATCCCCGGCGCGTCTGCGGTCCTCGCCGCCGTCGCGGCGTCCGGCGTGGCGGGACCGCGCTGGGCGTTCGAGGGCTTCCTGCCCCGGTCCGGCCGTGAGCGCCGCGAGCGGCTCGCCCGGATCGCCGCCGACGAGCGCGGAACCGTCCTGTTCGAGGCCCCGGGTCGCGTCGCCGGCACGCTCGCCGACCTGGCCGCCGCGTGCGGCGGGGAGCGTCCGGCGGCCGCCTGTCGCGAGCTCACGAAGCTCCACGAGACGATCGTCCGGGGGTCGCTCGCCGACCTCGCCGTGAGAGCCGCCGACGGACGGATTCCCGCCCGTGGGGAGTTCGTCCTCGTCGTGGGTCCGGCACGGACCGTGGCCGACCCGTCCGCCGCGGCCGACGTCGAGACCGCCGCGCGCGAGCGGGTTGGACGGCTCGTCGCGGACGGCATGGCGCGCGGCGAGGCGGCCCGACGGGTCGCCGCCGAGAGCGGGATCCCGCGCCGCCGGCTGTACGGCGCAGCGGATCGGCGTCGGTCGTAGCCCGGCCGCGACGCGGCGCCCCGGTGCTCCGGCGCCCCCCGATGCGGAGATGCATTCCACTCGAATACCGCTCCCGGGTCGCTACAATCGACACCCGACATCGCCGGACCGCACACCACCGAACTCCGTCGGCGTTCCCGTTGCCCGGCCCGACGTCGAAC
>Ga0214471_10002792_pt1 | contig 13658 bp, 11 predicted proteins | sample RVTome_5_FD_207665 | JGI IMG/M metagenome (GOLD analysis project Ga0214471, IMG submission 207665) | Soil microbial communities from uranium-contaminated site in the Upper Colorado River Basin, Wyoming, United States - RVT142D155 | ecosystem: Environmental > Terrestrial > Soil > Contaminated >...
TCGGTGACCCAAGCCTCACGGTCGATAAGGTCTCTCTAGCCATACGACTGCGTGTCCATCCAGGGCCGATAACTCTGCTATGCGGTTGCTTAGCACTTCGTTAGCAACGAATCCGTATCCTGAGATCAGGATGAGTCTCCACCTCGTCATGCTCGCTGCGTCTGCCGCGCTGCTCGTCGCCTGCTTCGGTGGCGCTGACGAGCCCGCCACACCCACCGCAACGCCAGAGCCGCTGCCCACCGCCGTCTTCGATGAGTTCGCTGTCGGACGGCCGCAGAACCGCGTTGGCGTGGGCGACGCCGAGCGCGCTCTGGCGCGCTTCGAGACGACGCGGGGCGACCTGATCGCGGCGTTTCGGGAGCAGGGCTGGTTCCGCGATGGCCTCAGCGAGGACGAGTCGATCTTCGTCGAGCGCAGCCTCAGCTTCGTGGCCGGGCACCCGGAGCCAAGCTTCGAGAGCATCCACCCGCAAGCCGTCAGCGACAAGCTGTACATCTACGACACGCTGCAGCTGAGCCAGCGCAAGGTCGGCCTGTTGCTGATATACGAGCCCGGTGACGACGCCGAGAGCGAGTTCGCGTTACTCAAGGCAGTCATCGCGCAGCTCGAGCGTGAGGTAGGCATTGAGTGGCCGGAGCCGATCATCACGGTGGTCAACGGCAGCTACGGCATCAACGACTACGACAGCAACGGCTTCATCCGCATCGACGGCTGCTGCAAGCTCGCGGCGTTTATTCTGGCGCACGAGCTGTCGCACGTCTACTGGACCGCGGGACCGTTCTGGTTCAACGAGGGCATGGCCGACATCTACGCCACACTGTCGCTGCAGGCTCTGAGCGACGACCCGCCCGAGCCGTGGGGCCACTTCAACGCCGATATCGATGACTATTATGCGCAGCGCAAGAGCGTGGTCGACTCCGCCGGATTCCCGCAGCTGCCCTTACCTAACCGATTCGCGTCGGACGGCCTGTACCAGGCCGCGGACGTCTTCTTGCTGACGATACGTGACATCATCGGCGCCGATGCCTTCCGGGATGCCGCCCGTGACATCTACGCCGCGTCCGACTTCGCCCGCCTCAACATCAGTGAAAAGCGCCTCGAAGACATCGTTCTGCGCTACACAAGCGATTCAAACGCCGGCGCGGTGATGCAGCTGTTCAACCGCGAGGTATGGGGCGACAACGGCGAAGAGTACCAGCGTCTCAAGGAGTTCGAGGGCTCTTAGCCTGAACGACCCATTGCGAGCCATCGACCGGCAGGGAGAAGCGAAGCAATCTCGTCGGCGCGTGTTCCGAGGCATGTCAAGCTTTACAACAACAAGTCGTTGACGGTGGCGACGTTAGCCCGGGATTGCCTCGTCGCTAGACGCTCCGCGCAATGGGAGGCGGTCAGCGGCTGAGGCGCTTATCCAGGGCTTCTCGCGTGATGCGTGCCTGGTTCAAGTGCTGCAGGTCGTGCTCGTGCAGCTCGCGCGCGATGTCGTAGACGGAGATCTCGCCGCGGTAGGGGTGGAGGCCCGTGCGCAGCCAGTCGTCCTCGCCCAGCGTGTAGAGCAGCCAGACGGTCTCTTCGCGCGCCGCCTCATATTCGTAGAGGAAGTGCTCCAGCGGCTCGTCGACGTAGTTGCGCTCGGCCGGTAGCACGTCCAGGGGCTCGTGCTGCAGGCGGACCGGTGTCGTGTAGCCGTGAGCGATGGCCTCGATCTGGCGCTGGTAGAGCTGTTCGGCGTCGCGCATGTGAGCCGCGATCTCCTTGAGGCACCATTCGCGCGGCGCGGGACGCCAGCGCAGGCCCTTTTCGTTGACGCCGGTGAACAGGCGGTATAGCTCGCCCGCCATCTCGCGCACGGCCTTCATGAGCCAGCGGCGTTCTCCGGATGAGACGTGTTGTTCGACCATCGGGTCCTGATTTTACTCCTTCGGATTACTGAAGTTCTCCGGCTCCTGTCATGCTGGCGCACCGAGTCATCAATCCTCACGGGCCCGGTATCTAACGGGCCGCACGTGGCATCGGGCGGGTGAATCATTCGTCTCGCGGGACCTTGACGCGATCTTATGTGCAGCTAGTGTGATCTTATGTTAGACTCCGCTGCTGGCGGGCCGAGGGCTAGGCTTGCGGTTCATCCGCTTCTTCTCACCAGGACGCATACTCCTGCTGGCGACGCTTATCGTCTCCGGCTACATGCTCCTGTCTGCCGGCAACACCTTTCTCCACTCTTATCGCCTCGTGAATGATGAGAATCGCCTGCAGGAGCAGGTCGACACACTCAAACAGCAGCGCGAGCAGCTGATTCAGATCCGCGACTACCTGCAGACGGACGAATACGTCGAGTTCATGGCCCGCCGCGTGTTCGGCCTGGTCAAGCCGGGCGAGAAGCTCGTCATCGTGGACGCCCCGGCCCCGGAGCCAGCGCCGGGGCGCGACGACCTCACCTGGTGGCAGCGGTTGTTTAGCGGTCAGTAGTAACGCACGGGAATCAAGGTCGCTGAGGTTTCGGCCTGCTGCTTCAGTGGGTCCGGGGTGTCCCCGGCTTTCAAGTCGAAGCAGCGGTTGTTTAGCGGCCAGTAGAGGCAAGGGGAATCAAGGTCGCTGAGGTTTGACCGGTTTCCTCAGTGGGGTCCGGGGTGTCCCCGGCTTTCAAGTCGAAGCAGCGGTTGTTTAGCGGCCAGTAGAGGCGAGGGGAATCAAGGTCGCTGAGGTTTCGGCCGGCTGCTTCAGTGGGGTCCGGGGTGTCCCCGGCTTTCATGAGGCGCAGTAACAGGTAACCCGTAACAAGTAACTGGTCACAAGTTCCCGTACCGTGACCTTACCGCGTCAAACTTGTTACTCGTTGCCTGTTACTTGTTACTCTTCCTCCATGAACACGCGCCCACCGGGCGAACCGCAGCGTAAACGCATCGAGGGTAGCGTCCGGCGCCAGATGCTGGACCACGGCTTGCAGGCTGAACGCCGCCTGCTGCTGGCCGTGTCCGGCGGCGCCGACTCCTCCGCGCTGCTCCTGATCGTGGCCCGTCTGGCGAAGAACCTGCATCTGCAGCTCGGCGTGGCGCACTTTGACCACGGACTGCGGGGACAACGAGTGGCCAAAAACGAAGCGCGCTTTGTGCGTGGTCTGGCGTCGTCCCTCGGCCTGCCTTTTTATACAGGGAGCGGTCGCGGCGCGCGGCTCGCCTCCGAGGACGCGGCCCGGCGTGCTCGCTACGAGTTCCTGGCCTCGGTTGCGGAGCGCGAGGACTACGGCGCGGTCGCCACCGGGCACACGGCCTCGGATCAGGCGGAGACGGTGCTGCTGCACCTGGTGCGCGGCGCCGGGTTGGACGGCCTGGCGGGTATGTCTGCGAAGGCTGCCTGGCCTTTTCAAGGCCACGGGAGTCTGACGCTGCTGCGCCCGCTGCTACACCTCTCCAGAGAGGAGACGCTGGCCTACTGCACGGCAGCGGGCATCGAAGCGATGGAGGACGCCAGCAACGCCGCGCCGCGCTACCGGCGCAATCGCGTGCGGAACGAGCTGCTACCGCTGCTGCGAGAGCTCAACCCGCGTATCGATGAGGCGCTCGTCCGGCTGGCAGACGCCGCGCGTGAGGACGTCACGTTCCTGCGGGGCGTGGCGTCGGAGGCGCTGATTGATTCGCCGGAAGGCTCGCAAAGCGTCTCGCGACATGTGCTCGCGGCGTGGCCCGCGTCGCCGCGGCGACACACGCTGAGGCTGGCGGTCGCGGCGTTGCTGGGGGACGGGCGGGAGCTGACGCAACGTCACCTGGAGGCGCTGGAACGCCTCGTCCTCGAAGGCAAGACGGGCGATCATCTCGACCTGCCGCGCGGCGTGACCGCCGTACTGCGCGGCGACACGCTGGAGCTTCGTCTCAAATCCACGCAAGCTCCCCTTAAGCCCGAGCCCGTCACGCTTGAAGTACCGGGTCAGACTCGGTTCGGCGCGCTGGTGGTCGCGGCCTCGGTCGAGCCGCCGTCTGCTTGCGAAACCGCCGAAGTGGACGCCGCGGCGGTGGCAGAGGGCCTGTGCGTGCGGCGACGCCTGCCGGGCGACCGGTTTCGGCCGCTCGGCATGACGGGCCGAAGGAAGTTACAGGACTTTCTCACCGACGCTCACGTCCCGCGCGACGAACGCGACACAATCCCCCTTTTCGTCTCGCAGCGCGGTATCGTCTGGGTCGGCGGGCTGCGTATTGCAGAATGGGCCCGTCCTCAACCGGGCCGACCCACCACGTACCTCTCTTTCCATCCCTTCTAGCTCAGGAGAATCGAATGCCTCTCGCAAGCGTCAGCCAGCGCCGCCTTGCCTTCCGTGCCCATCTCGCAGCCACGCAGGCGCTGCCGGCCGGCTCCGTCTTCGACGCCGCCTCGGCGCGCCTGGCGCAGGCCGCCGGGTACCAGGTTGGGATGTTCGCCGGCTCGGTGGCCTCGGCCGTCGTGCTGGGGGCGCCGGACCTCGTCGTGATGACGCTGAGCGAGTTCGCGGACCAGGCGAGGCGCATCGCGCGCGGCTCTGACCTTCCGTTCATGGTCGACGCCGACCACGGCTACGGCAACGCGCTGAACGTGCGGCGCACTGTGGAGGAGCTGGAGACGGCCGGCGTCTCGGCGATAGCGGTGGAGGACACGGTGCTGCCGCGTGTCTACGGCGGCCCGGAAGCCGGGCTGATCCCTCAGGCCGAGTTCCGTGACAAGCTGCGCTCGGCGGTCGCTGCGCGTGTCGAGCCCGAGCTCGTGATCATCGGGCGGACGCAGGCGCTGCGCGACGCGGGCATGGACGAGACGTTGGCCCGCATCGCCATCTGCAACGAGACCGGCGTCGACGCCATCTTCGTGGTCGGCGTCAACAGCATCGAGCAGGTGCGGTCGCTGCATGCGGCGACGGCGCTGCCGCTGATCCTCAACGCGATGCCGTCCGACGGCACGCCGGAGGCGGTCGCGGCGCTGGGCGGGCGCCTCTATCTGCAGGGCCACCTGCCCTACTACGCCGCGATGAACACACTGTACGAGTCCTACAAGCACCTCGTCGAGACGGGCGACCAGACGGCGCTACAGCCGAAGGTGCTGTCGAAGGAGCTGCAGGCGCTGGCGATGGCGGAGACGGAGTACGCGGCGTGGACGCGGGAGTACATGGGGGTGGAACACTAGTATTCCGGCGGAGACGGCGGCCTGGCCGCCGCGATGATGACGATGGATGCCACAGGCAAGGTCATCATGAGGAGGAGGCCCGGCCCGAACTCCCCGAAGGCATCTCGCAGCAAAGCCAGCGGCAGCGGCGCGGTCGCCGCGCCGGCAATGGCTATCATCACGCCTGAGCCCTGAATGCGACCCAGGCGTTCCCGGCCGTAGAAATACGCCCACGTAACCCCGGAGAGCGCCTGTGTAATGGCGCCGGATGCTCCCAGCATGACCGCGTAGATGGTCGCGGAGACGACGGAGTCCACGAACTGGAGCCACGCCAGCGCCAGGAGCAGCAGCAGCATCGCGCCCACGAAGACCTTTCGGGGACCGAACCGATCGATGAGGATTCCCCCAGCCACGACGGCGATGGCGGAGGCGATGGCAAACGGAATGAAAATACCGCTGGCTACCGACGCGCTGAGGCCTTGCTCCGCCAGGATGCCGGTTTGGTGGAAGATCAAGGCTGTGCCAACGAACGCCGGCGTTGCGAGTGGCAAGGCTAGTAGCCAGAACGTGAGCGACGTGAAAACCTTGCGCCGGTCGGGTCCGCTGGACGTGGCCGCCTTGACGAGGCGGTCTTTGGGAGCCTCGTCGCCGTCCGGGAGAAGCCCCACGTCCTCCGGCCGGTTGCGGACGAGGACTAGCGTGCCGGGCAAGAGCAGTATGAGGACGATGGCGCCGAGGACGGCGTAGGCTTCGCGCCATCCTACCGACACGATGAGCTCGCGGCACAGGGGCGGAAGGACGGCTGTCGAGGCCGCGAAGCCCAGCGTCATTACGGCAACTGCCCGCGCGCGGTAGCGGATGAACCATTGCGCTACTAGCAGCGTCCCGTTGACGGGGAGAGACCCCTGGCCCAGCGCTCGCAAGGCAGCGAACGCGATAAAGAACACGAAGATAGACTTCGCGGCGGCCATGAGGAAGCAGGCGGCGCCGAGGCCGATGCCAGCGAAAAGCAGTATGCGTCTCGGCCCATAACGGTCGGCTGCACGGCTGACCAGGGCGACGGTGACCGCGCTGACGCCGCTGCCGATGGCGTAGAGGGTCGAGATGCCGGAGCGAGAGAAGCCCGTATCCTCAATCATCGAGTCGATGAACACAGAGAAAACAAAGGACTGGCCCGGGCCGGAGCAGAAGGCGATCACGGCCGCGAACAGGGCTATAACCCAGCCGTAGAAGACGGGACTGGTCCGGAATGGGAGCGTTTGGATGCCTATGGGAGCCTTTCCAGCCAGGGCGTCGTAGTCAACGCTGAGAGCGTGGCCGCTTAGCCAATGCTACATCAGCAACTTCGCCCAGCCGCAGGCCCTGCATGTCTGCGCTACCATACCTGCAGGAGACATAATGCCTGCGAAATCTACGACCATTGAGATCGGCGGCATAGAGGTCCAGATCACCAACCCGGACAAGGTGTTCTTCCCCAGGCTGGGCCTGACCAAGCTCGACCTCGTGCGCTACTACGAGTCGGTGGCGGAGGGCGCGCTGCGTGGCATCATGCGCCGCCCGATGATCCTCAAGCGCTTCGTTAACGGGGTCGAGGAAGAGCCGTTTTTCCAGAAGCGCGCGCCCAACAACCTGCCACCTTACGTAGACACGGCGCGCGTGCGGTTCCCCAGCGGCCGCTTCGCCGACTTCGTGGTTGCCGACCAGCCCGCCGACCTCCTCTGGGCGATCAACCTCGGCTGCGTCGACCTCAACCCGTGGCCCGTGCGCGCCGAAGACGTGGACCACCCGGACGAGCTGCGTATCGACCTTGACCCCACTCCGGAGGCAACGTTCGATGACGTGAAGCAGACGGCGCTGCTGTTTAGGCAGACGCTGGAGGATTTCGGCTACCGCGCCTTCGCGAAGACGTCAGGCTCGCGCGGCATCCACGTCTACGTGCGCATCGAGCCGAAATGGGAGTTCGGCGTCGTGCGGCGCGCCGGGTTGGCGCTGGCGCGAGAGGTGGAACGCCGCGCGCCGGAGCTGGTGACGACGAAGTGGTGGAAGGAAGAGCGCCACGGCGTGTTCATCGACTACAACCAGAACGCCCGCGACCGCACGATCGCGTCCGCGTACTCGGTGCGCCCGACGCCCGACGCGCGCGTCTCCGCGCCGCTGAGCTGGGACGAGCTGCCCGGTGTCGAGCTGGCCGACTTCACGGTCGAGACGATGCCGGAGCGCTTCGCCAGGCGGGGAGACCTCATGGCGGCCATCGACGACGAGGCGTTCTCGCTCGAGCCGCTGATCGAGTTGACGCGGCAACAGGAGGAGGCCGGGCTGGGCGACGCGCCATGGCCGCCGCAGTTCGCCAAGGCACCGGGCGAGCCGAAGCGGGTTCAGCCGTCGCGCGCCCGTAAGGAAACAGATGAGAAGCCGAGGACGGGCCGCCGCCAGTCGATTCATCCGCTGATCACGATCGCGCACGCGGAGCACAAGGCCGACGCGCTGGCCGGCCTCGAGCGCTGGAAGGCGCGCCAAGCCGCGGCCGCGTCCCACATCACTCCCGGCGATGTGCTCATCGACTCGATGCGCGGCCCGTCCTCGCCCTGGACCCGCATCCGCGTCAACCTGCGCAACGTCCCGGAGGCAGAACGCCCCGCGGAAGAGGCGCCTGATCCCGATTACGACCCGTGGGCCGAGATGGCGCCGGAGATGCGAGGCCGCCAGACGAAGCGGGTGAATCCCAAGGACGGGCGGTTGTAGACAACTATCGTTCGTTAGCCGAATATTCGTGTATGCAGCGCAAGCGGAGACGCTACGCCCGCCGCCAACCGCCTGACTTTTGGGCCGACCTAGGTCCGGGCGATCCTGGTTACCGACTGCGACCTGGGAGGACTGGATTCGATCCGGTGGAGATGTATGCGGAGTATGGCCGGCTCATCGGGCTGCTGCTCAAGGCAACGGCTACGGGGCACGTGGGACCGTTCCCCCGTATGTCGTTGGTGGTTCTCGTCGGCCTGACGCTGGCCTTCTTGCCAGGGTTCGCAGGAAGTCTTGACGTCGTGGTCGACCGGCGAAACCTCTATTTCGAAGTCACGTACGCAACACTCGGCGGGTTCGGCGGCTTCGGCGGCTTGCTAGTCTGGGTCGCGCTCCGGGCGCTGTTTCGCTGGCGCAGCGGGGCTTAGAGGGCGGGCCCGAGAAACAGAGCCCAATCCCGTATGCCAGTGGATTACTGCCTAACGCCGTCCCGAGATCGTTTTCGTCGCTCGGCGCTCCTCGCAGTGCGTGCTGACGACTGGGCCTCGCGGTGCCGCCTGCCGAACATGATGGTGAGAGCTCGGAGTCTCTCGCCACCTCATGGCTGAAGCTTCACTAAATACGAAACGCACCTCATCAGCGCTCACGCTGCCGTCGATCGACGTCACGCGGGCTGGGCTGATCATCGCCTGCGTCTTCCTGCTGGGCGCCGCGTTCGTCGGCACGACTGACCCCGATTACTTCTGGCACCTGCGCACCGGCGAGATCATCGTCGAGAACCTCAGCGTCCCCACGGCGGACCCGTTCTCCTTCACCAAAGAGGGCGCGCATTGGGTGGCGCACGAGTGGCTGTCCGAGGTCGTCATCTACGGTGCCGTGTCGGCCGGGGGCTACGGCCTGGCATTGGTGCTCTTCGCATCGGTCGCGTTGGGCGCCCTGCTGCTGACGTATCGCACCAGCCTGACGCTGGGCGCCTCACGCAACGCCGCGATGCTGTTCTTCCTCTGGGCCGGCGTCATGACCTTCCGTTACTGGACGGTGCGGCCGCAGGTGTTCACCTGGCTGCTCTTCGCCGCCTTCATCGCCATCTGCCTCGAGCACAAGTCGGGCCGCGCCAACCGGCTCTGGCTGCTGCCGGTGATCACGGTTGTCTGGGCCAACCTGCACCTCGGCGTCATGTTTGGGCTCGCTGTCGTCGGCGTGTATGCGCTGTCGCAGACGCTGGAGCGCTACATCTGGAAGCAGCAGCTCGACCTCAAGCCGATCTACCTGACGCTGGTCGCCTGCGTCGTTGCGATGCTATTCAACCCCAACCCGTTGGAGCTGCTGCTCTACCCGCTGCAATACATCGAGCCCGGCAACACGAACGTAGAGTTGATCGCGGAGTGGCAGTCGCCCGACTTCCACGACGTGGCGTTCCTGCCGTTCGCGCTGGCGCTGCTCTCGCTCGTCGCGATGGGCGTATTCGGCCGGCGGCGGGACCTCTTTCTGCCGCTGCTGGTGCTGGTGTTTGGCTTCTTGACGCTGCAGTCGGTTCGCAATCAGCCGTTGTTCGCCATCGTCTTCCTGCTCGTGGCGTCGCAGCGCGCCTCGGAGCTGTGGGGTTGGGCCTCGGCGACGGTGCAGCAGGCAAAACCGAGGCCGCACTCGGCGATTAACTGGGTGCTCGTCGGCGTGTTCACGTTGCTGATCGCGGCCTTCGTCGCGGGCTCGCCAACGCAACAGCTACGCGCCGAGCCTCGCCTCGACCACGGAAGCGTGAAGTACCCCGAAGCAGGGGCGCACTTCCTGCGTGACAACTACCCCGGCGCCCGCATGCTCAACGACTACGACTGGGGCGGCTACCTGATCAACGAGCTGTATCCGCGCAAGGTCTTCATCGACGGCCGCTCAGACTTCTACGGGGCGAAGCTGATGAACGAGTTCCTCACGCTCAGCACGGTCGCGCCCGGCTGGGAGGAGATCCTCGAGGAACACGACATCGAGGTCGTGCTGATCAAGCAGGGCTCGCCGCTATCGCATCGTCTCGACGCTGAGCCGGAGTCGTGGGTACGCGTGTTTACCGGCGAATACGAGGCCGTGTTCGCTCGCACCGATATCGCCCACTAGTCCGTTCCCTATTGCTTGGTCGTTGCACGCTTCTCGCCTCCGGGCACGGTTCCTGTTCCACCTTTCGGAGCCCTCTCTTGGATGCCCAACGACAGGCGAAGGACGCGAACCGTAGACTCTTGTTCCAAGATGAGACATACGCAGACATCGCCTTAATACAGGAGGCCTTGCCGGCGCCGGTTTGTTCCCGTGTTTTGGAGCCCAATTGAAGGGACCGCGATGGCAGGAAGCTAGAATCCGTTCGCTCTAAAGTCGGCGAATTCTGTATAAAAGGTGTCGGGTGATATGCCGAAGGCCTCTTCGAAGGCGGACTTCCATTCCATGCCGCCGCCAATCAGACGGTAGTATGTCGCGAGCGTTTCCAGTCCGATCGATGAGGTAAGGCGATTAGAAGCCAGCAGCCCGAGTTGGTATGACGGATTGACCGTCTGAAATCCGGCCGGTGTTTCCATCGATTGCAGATTTGCAATGCTGCTCTTAGCTTCAGACGCTTGTTGAGCCAGCATGCCAGCCTGACTCTGACCGCTCAACTGTGCCGCAGCGAGGCGTCCTATTAGTTCAGCCGAACCTTCAATCAGCCAGTTCGGTCCATAAACCCGGAGCTGCGGCGGGGGTGTGGTGCGGGCGATGTCCGCAAGTGGCTGCCCAATGAGATCATACTGAATGACGTGAAAATACTCGTGCGCAAGTACGATCTGCGGATCCCGCTGGTCGCGCCAACCAGGTCCAGGGAAGATAAAGATGCTTCTGAATCCGGCTTCGGCGGAAAGCCCTTGCCATCTGCCTATAATCGAATTGCGGGCTTGAGTTCCGATACCGAAGTAGCTCATGTACATATCGGTAAGTTCCCCGGGATTGGCTGAAACAAAGACGCTCGTGGGTGGGGAGTCCACCCCAAAACGTTGATTGACGAAGATACGGGCATATTCGAGACCTTCACGAATGATTTTGCGGTCGGTTTCCGGCACAGATGTGCCAAAAGTGAAATTGAAGCCGGGTGAGAGGTTCTCTGAAGCCGTTTGCTCCGCATTTCCGGGCTGAGACTGCGCCTCCGTCGTCGCAGACTCAGACTCCTGTTGCGGGTTTGTCTGCTGCGATGGCGGGGACTGGGCTGACGCCTCGGGCCCTGGGACGAAACAGGACTTGTTCTCTATAGAAGGACTGTCGGGAAAAATAAGGCAGGCCGCCAGGAGGTTGTTTCCGACCCCATCCGGCGCAGTCGTGCCAACCCGGATGGTGCTGCGGAACTCGCGGCTGCCATCCTGGTTATCCCACCAGATCTCGACTGAAGGAGCTCCTTGAAAGTTACCGGCGATCCACTCCGAGGTGCCAGGTTCAATGGGTTGGAAGAATCTGGCGAAAACATCAGGAATGCCTTCAGGCGTTGCGGCGGCTACGTCAATGCTAGACTCAATAAGGTAGATATCAAGGGAGAGCACTTCGCCACTTTCCGATGTGTAGCTTTCAAACGTGAAGGTTCTGCCTTCGACCTCGACCTGATATGTGGTCTGCAGGCCGTACGGAGTCTCAGTGGAGCCGGTATTCTCTGCGAGAGAGTCTGGAAGGAAGGTCGGGAGCAGTACGCGGCGTGCGAAAGCCAAGAGAGTTTCAGGGGGCGTGGGTGTCGCAGTGGCGGAGGGCCTCGGCGAGGGTTCAGCTATCGCCAAGGACGGTGACGCCGGGATCGTCGGCCGCGCTTCCTGTGGTGACTGTTCGTTATCCCCACCACAGGAAGCGCCAGTCGCTAACAAACAGAGAGCACCAAGAAGCAGCCATCGTTTAATTCGCACTATCCCCTCCAGCGCCAAAGGCGCATAGAATTATGGCGCTCACGAGTAACAGGCGCAAGATGGCTTGTCTGGTTTTGACCGCACTCACCCCACCGAGGGGAGATCGTGGGGTTCTACGCCTCCGGAACCTGGCGGTGGGCGGTTTGAGGATGGTTCGTCAAGGATTGCTTCGCCTCTTCATGGCGGTCGATGGCTCGCAATGGGAGCTGGGCTAGGCGAAGATCTGGCGTAGCTCGTAGGGTGGCGTCGTGGCGATCTGGTCGAAGGTGCACTCGATCGGCGGCTTGTCGTGGCGCCAGCGCTTGAACGTCGCGGCGTGGCGGAAGCGCGTGCCCTGCAGGTAGTCGAACCTGACCTCGCAGACCAGCTCCGGCCGTAGCCGTACCCAGCTCATGTCGCGATCGCCGGTCCAGCGGGACGGCTCGCCCGGCATGCGTCCCTGGCCGAAGCCCTCGCCCTCATCCTCGCTGACGTATGGCGCCAGGAACGAGACGAGATCGCGTTTCTCCTGCGCCTTGAAGCTGGACGTGTGGCCGACCTGGTGAAACACGCCTGATTCGTCATACAGGCCGAGCAGCAGAGACCCGACGGAGCGGCCTTCTTCGCCGCGGTTCCAGCGATATCCGCCGAGAACGCAGTCGACGGTGCGCAGGTGCTTGATTTTGACCAGGGCGCGCATGCCCGGCTTGTACGGCTCGTCCAGGCGTTTGGCGATCACGCCGTCGAGGCCCGCGCCCTCGAAGCGCTCGAACCAGTCCTGGGCCGTCGCGGGGTCGTCCGTCGCGGGCGTGACATAGACTGGTGGCTTCGTCGTTGCCAGCGCTTTCGTCAGTCGCTCGTGGCGTTGGGCGAAGGGCGCCGTACGGAGGTCTTCGCCGCCAAGGGCCAGGAGGTCGAATGCTACGAACGAGGCCGGGGTCTGCTCTGCCAGCATCCGAACGCGTGACTCCGCCGGGTGGATACGCATCTGCAGCGCTTCGAAGTCGAGCGCCTCGTCGCGTGCGATGACGATCTCGCCGTCGAGGACCATCGGCCCTTGCAGCACGCCGGGCAGCTGGGCTTCGAGCTCGGGGAAGTAGCGGCCGAGGGGTTTGAGGTCGCGGCTCTGCAGGTAGACGGCCTCGCCGTCGAAGAAGACCAGAGCGCGAAAGCCGTCCCACTTCGGCTCGTAGAGCCAGCCGTCGCCGGACGGGATCCGGTCGGCCGCCTTGGCGAGCATGTGCTTCAGCGGTGGCAGAAACGGAAGCCTGGGGCGAGTACGATTCGTCAATGGCCTACAAACCGGCGCGATCGTAACATGTGGCCGAAGACCAATGCCTTCACGCCGTGGCGGCGCCTATACTCGACGCTGCTAACGATAGGGTCGGTGTATGCCTACGAGTCCGCGGGGTTGAGGCCGGCCAGGAAGGAACCGATAACTCAGCAATGGCAGGGACCGACTTCCCGTGGGCGATCCTCGATAACCAGTACAACACGCGCTTCCAGAAGCTGAAGCTGCAGGAAGTTCCCGTGCGCCAGCTAACGCTGCGCTCCGCCTGGAACTACCGTCTCTTCCTGGAACGGCCCGAGTGGTTCAACTACACCGTGCCCGGCATGTTCGCGATGCTCGGCAAGCTCAACCCGGTGACGGGCCGCATTGCAGCCCGCGCGTACTCCATCGTTTCAGCGCCGCACGAGGACCTCCTTGAGTTCTATATCGCGTTGACGGTTGAAAACGTGAATGAGCTACCGGAGCTGACGGAAGACGACCCAGACAAGGAGACGCTGATCCGTCAGTATCCCTACGTTTCGATGCTGCTCGAGGACGTGGTCGAGAAAGAAGAGCTTGTCGACCCGGCGCTGAACCACGTGCTACTGGGCCAGGCAACCCTGGGCAGCTTCCGCTTCGACACGACGGACCAG
>Ga0214471_10002794_pt1 | contig 13653 bp, 12 predicted proteins | sample RVTome_5_FD_207665 | JGI IMG/M metagenome (GOLD analysis project Ga0214471, IMG submission 207665) | Soil microbial communities from uranium-contaminated site in the Upper Colorado River Basin, Wyoming, United States - RVT142D155 | ecosystem: Environmental > Terrestrial > Soil > Contaminated >...
CCCTGCGCACGGACCGCTTCGTCGCGGCGTGGTGGACGTAACCACCAGACCTCCTCGCACGTACTCCTAGTCCCGGGTCCGCTGGGAGACCGGCGAGTACGGTGTCGGCTACGGCTCGTGGTTCGTCCATGGCTTCGGGTCGGCCGAAGATGCGCCGGCGCCGCTGTGCATCCCGCTGATCTGCGAATGACCGAGGAGGCGCGCCAGATGGACCCGAAGATCGAGCGCTATCGCCGTTCGTACGCGTGGGCCGGAGGGTTGGGGATCGGCACCATCCTCGCCGCCACGACCGTCACGCAGCAGTGGTCGGTCACGGGTGCGATCCTGCTGATCCTTGGACTGGCGTCGGGGTTCATGTTCGGAGTGGGGGTCAGTCAGCGTTTCCTGACCTTCATGGCTCCGGTCTGGTCGCGCGCCAAGCACAGCCCAGCCGAAGAGGGACCGGATAGCTGACAGCACGCCGAACTGACTCGACGAACACGCGACCCACGCGCGGACCGGCCGGGCGTGATGCTCAGGCCCCGCGAGTACCGCGTCGGGCAGTTGGCGGCACGCGGGGCCCTGAGCCGGGGGATCCCCGACCAAACTGAAGCTGTCGGTGCGCACGGTCGACAACCACCTCGCCGCCGTCTACCGCAAGCGTGGCGGGGCGCGGGGCGCTCGCCGACCTGTTCGCGGTGACCCCCGACGGCTGATGCACGCTCACCATGACAGGCTGCGGATCGTACCCAGCCCATCGCGTCGCAGCCGCCACGACATGCCCGCGTCGTCCGACACGAACAGCCGGCCGTCAGCCGTGCCGACCGCCACGTCCAGGCCGCGAGCAACGAGGCAGCCGGTATCGACGTTGCCCCCGAGGTCGTCGGGCAGCCCGAGGCGCCGCAGCCCGTCTCGGCTGCCGACCGTCCGCGCGTGGACCGCGGCACCGCCGCCCCCTGGTCCTCGCGACGACGACACCAGCACGCGGTCGCCCGCGACCGTGACCGCCCGGCAGTAGGTGTCAGGGAGGCCCGCCGCCTCGATCCGCCACGTCCGGCCGTCGTCGTCGGTGGTGGCCAGTCCACCCGCACCGAGCGCCGCGTACACGCGGGCGCCGGCCGCCAGCACCTCGTGGACGTCGGTGTGCAGGTCGATGGTCGGCTGCCACGTCCGGCCCTGGTCGGTCGAGCGCAGGATCCCACCCACGTGGACGTTGACCAACCAGGTCCCGGCCGCAGTCACCGTCATCGAGCGCACGTCGGGCGGACCCCCCCACGGCGTGTGCCAGTCCTCGAACGTGTCGGCCTGGCGGAACGCGGCGAGCTCGCGCGCATCACCGTCCGGGTCGACCACCCACAGGTGGCCGCCGGCCGTGCCCACGAGCAGCGATCCACCGACGTCGCGCACGACGGTCGGCTCCTGCTCGACCGCATCCGCCGCTGGTTCCCACGACGCTCGATCGGGCGACCGGTACGCGCGACCGTCGACGACCGACAGCCACCGCCCGTCGCCACGAGCCACCTGCCGCGCCTCGCCCTCGAGCACGACCTCGCCGTCGCTGGCGATCACACCTTCGTTCGTGGCCACCAGCACGACCGCTCCTTCCCGAACCGTCCCGGCACCCACCGTACGTGACCTGACGTCATGCCACCGACGGCCCGACGGCGTGGACGTCGTCGTCATCGTCGACCCTGCCCACGACCCGGGCCGGAACACCGACCGCGATGGAGCCGTCGGGGATGTCGCCACGCACGACCGCACCGGCACCGATGACGCAGCGTCGGCCGATGCTCGCGCCGGGCAGCACCAGCACCCCGTGACCGAGCCAGCTTCCGGCGCCGATCGCGACCGGCCCGATGGTGCCGAACTGCCGGCCGATCGGCTGATCGGCGTCGCTCCAGCCGTGGTTGGCGTCGCTGACGAACACGTTCGCACCGGTCCACACGTCGTCGCCGATCGTGATGCGGGCGTGCGCGTTCACGACCAGGCCCCGCCCCAGCCAGCAGCGGTCGCCGATCACCAGCCGGGGGGCCTCGCCCTGGGGGCGCGGTGGCTGGCCCGGCAGGCCGGCACAGAGGGTCGCGTACGGGCCGATGACGCAGCCTTGACCGATGACGGTCCGGTCCTCGCCGACCAGCGCGACCGCAGGGAAGCCGATCACCGACCCCTCACCCAGCGACAGGAACCGCGCTGCGGACCGGCGCCCGGGAGAGACGGCGCCATAGTGGGTCGTGCGCTCCCAGGCCCAGGCAACCAGCCGCGACGCCGCCACGTCGAGCGGGTGCGCGATCCGCTCGACGCCCACGGTCAACCGGTCGTGACGGTAGGGCGATAGGTCGGGCGCTCCTGCTCGAACGCGCTGATCCGGTCCTCGTGCTGCAGCGTGATGCCGATCGCGTCCAGCCCGTTCAGCAGCCGGTACCGGGTGTGCTCGTCGATGTCGAAGCTGGCCTCGATGCCACCGCCGACCACGGTCTGGGCCCGCAGGTCGACGGTGAACCGCGCGGCCGGATCCTGGTCGACCACGTCGAACATCCGCCGCACGGTCGGCTCGGGCAGCTCCACGCAGACGACCCCGATGTTGCCGCAGTTGCTGCGGAAGATGTCGGCGAAGCTCGGCGCGATGATGGCCTGGAACCCGGCGTCCTGCAGCGCCCACGGTGCGTGCTCTCGCGACGAGCCGCAGCCGAAGTTGCGGCCGGCGAGCAGGATCGCGGCGCCCTGGTGCTCGGGCCGGTTCATCGGGAAGTCCGGAGCCGGGTCGCCGTGATCGTCGTAGCGCCGCTCGTAGAACGCGAACGGACCGAACCCGGTGCGGTCGATGCGCTTCAGGAACTGCTTGGGGATGATCAGGTCGGTGTCGGCGTCGGCGATGTCGATCGGGCACGCCGTGCCGGTGACGGTCTCGACCGGCTGCATCAGCTCACCTCACGGACGTCGACGAAGTGGCCCGCCAGGGCAGCCGCAGCCGCCATCGCGGGCGACACCAGGTGCGTCCGTCCCTTGAAGCCCTGCCGCCCCTCGAAGTTGCGGTTGGAGGTCGAGGCGGCGCGCTCTTCGGGAGCGAGCTGATCGGGGTTCATCCCGAGGCACATCGAGCACCCAGGGGCGCGCCATTCGAACCCGGCCTGGATCAGGATCTCGTGCAGCCCCTCGGCCTCGGCCGCCTCCTTCACCAGGCCGGAGCCGGGCACGACCATCGCGCGCACACCGTCGGCGACCTTCCTGCCCTGCACGACCTCGGCGACGGCGCGCAGGTCGCTCAGCCGCCCGTTGGTGCACGAGCCGATGAACACGACATCGATGCCGATGTCGGTGATGGCCTCGCCGCCCGACAGCCCCATGTACGCCAGGGCGCGCTCGTACTGCTTGGCGGTCTGCTCGTCGGGCGCGTCCTGGATGCTGGGAACGGTGCCGGTGATCGGGACGGACTGCGCCGGGGTGGTGCCCCACGTCACGTACGGCACGATCTGCGTCGCGTCGATCTCGAGCACGCGGTCGAAGGTGGCGTCGTCGTCCGAGCTCAGCTCGCGCCAGTCCGCCAGGGCCCGCTCCCACGCCTCGCCCTTCGGGGCGTAGACCCGGTCCTCGAGATACGCGAACGTGGTCTCGTCCGGGGCGATCAGCCCCGCCCGTGCGCCGCCCTCGATGGACATGTTGCAGACCGTCATCCGCTCCTCCATGGACAGGTCACGGATCGCCTGCCCGCGGTACTCGATGACGTGCCCGACGCCACCGGCGGTCCCGAGGCGGTTGAGGATGAACAGGATCAGGTCCTTGGCGGTCGTACCGACGGGCGCCTGCCCCCCGACCTCGACGGCCAGGGTCTTGGGCATCCGCTGCGGCAAGGTCTGCGTGGCCAGCACGTGCTCGACCTCGGACGTGCCGATGCCGAAGGCCAGCGCCCCGAACGCTCCGTGGGTCGCCGTGTGCGAGTCGCCGCACACGATCACCTGGCCCGGCTGGGTGAGGCCGAGCTCCGGACCGATGATGTGCACGATGCCCTGGTTGCGCGAGCCCATCGGGAACAGCTTGATCCCGAACTGCTCGCAGTTGGCCCGCAGCGCCTCGATCTGGGCCGCCGACATCTCGTCGGCCAGCGGCAGCCTGCCGGCCGCCTGCTCGGGATCGGTGGGCACGTTGTGGTCCATCGTGGCAACCGTGAGGTCGGGCCGGCGCACGGTCCGGCCCGTCAACCGCAGCCCCTCGAAGGCCTGCGGGGAGGTGACCTCGTGGACCAGGTGCAGGTCCACGTACAGCAGGTCGGGCTCACCGTCCGAGGACCGCACCACGTGCTGGTCCCAGACCTTCTCGATGATCGTCGCGTTCAACGTCGGCTCGCTCTCACGAGGTCCAGCGCGAGCTGACCTCGGTCCGCTTCGAGACGGCCTGGTAGTCCACCTCTTCGGGCTTGCTGAGCTCGACCTCGACGTCGCTCTCGCCGGTGGAGTCCTGATAGGACATCGCGACCTGGAAGACCAGGGCGGCCTCCTCCTCCGGAGTCTGGTCCGGTGGGACGTTCAGCTTGATCTTCGCCATGACGTTGCCCTTCCTGCGCAGCTACGGGCGGAACTCATCGGCACGCCTGGTGATGCGGCGCGAGCGGTTCAACGCGTCAAGGTACGCCCTGGCGCTCGCCTCCACGATGTCGGTCGAGACACCGCGGCCGGTGTAGCGGTCGCCGTCCTCGACCTCGATCTGCACCGTGACCTCGCCGAGGGCATCGATGCCCTCGTCGACCGCTGACACGTTGAACGACGTCAACCGGACCTCGTCGCGTCCCAGGGCGTGCCGGATCGCGTCACACGACGCGTCCACCATCCCGTCGCCGGTCGCGGTCGCCTGGACCGTGCGGCCCTCCTCGATCAGGCGGACCTCGACCGTGGCGGTCGGCTCGGTGGTCGTGCCGCCCGTGACCGACAGCGACACCAGCTCGTAGTCGTCGTCGGCCTTGACGTGGGTCTCTGCGAGCACGATCGCCTGCACGTCCTTGTGGCTGACCACGCCTTTGCGGTCGGCCAGCTCCTTGAAGCGGTCGAACGCGGCCTGGAACTCCTCGTCGGTGACATCGAGCCCGAGCTCGTCCACCGCCTGGCGGAACGCGTGCCGTCCGGAGTGCTTGCCCAGGACGATCTCGGAGCCGGCGGCGCCGACGTCCTCGGTCTTCATGATCTCGTAGGTCTGCCGGTCCTGCAGCACGCCGTGCTGGTGGATGCCTGACTCGTGGGCGAAGGCGTTGGCGCCCACGACGGCCTTGTTCTTCTGCACCGAGTAGCCGGTCAACGCGGACACCAGCCGCGACGTCCTGATGATCTCGGGGGTGAACAGGTCGTGATCCAGCCCGAGCAGGTCGGCCCGGACCCGGATCGCCATCGCGACCTCCTCGAGCGAGCAGTTGCCCGCCCGCTCACCGATGCCGTTGACGGCCACCTCGACCTGGCGGGCGCCGTTACGGACCGCCTCGAGCGAGTTGGCCACAGCCAGACCGAGGTCGTTGTGGCAGTGGACGCTGACGATCACGCCCTTCTCGCGCATCGCCGGGATGCGCTCGTGCAGCGTGGCGATCCAGCCGCCGAAGTCGTGCGGCAGCGCGTACCCGACCGTGTCGGGGATGTTGACGGTGGTCGCGCCGGCCTCGACCGCGGCCGCGCACAGGTCCACGAGGAACTCGAAGTCGGTGCGGGTGGCGTCCTGCGGGCTGAACTCGACGTCGTCGGTGTAGCCCCTGGCCAGCTCGACCCCGCGAACCGCCTGCTGCAGGACCTCCTCCTCCGAGGCCTTGAGCATCGCCGAGCGCTGGATCTCGGAGCTGCTGATGAACACGTGGATGCGGTGGCGCGCGGCCGGCGCCAGGGCCTTGCCGGCGGCCTCGATGTCGCCGGGCATGCAGCGCGCGAGCCCGGCGATGACCGGCGCGGGCCTGGCACCGTCCTCGGTGGTGACGTCGAGGTTGCCGACGGTCTCGGCGACGGCCTTGACGGCGCCGAAGTCACCGGGCGACGCGGCGGGGAAGCCGGCCTCGATGACATCGACCCGCAGCTTGGCGAGCTGCTCGGCGATCTCGACCTTCTCGCGGGCGTCCAGGCTGATGCCGGGCGACTGCTCGCCGTCGCGAAGGGTCGTGTCGAAGATGGTGACGTGGTCGCCGAAGGTGTCCTTCGATGCGACGTCAACGGGACTGGCCATGGTGGCTGCTCCTGCCTCGGTGTTCCCTCGTGTGCTGCCGGTCACGCCCGACTGAGGGTTCGTCTCCCTCACGCCTCCGCGGTCGTCGTCGTGGTGGGCGGGGACGACGCCGCGGCGCTAAAGGAGCAGCAGCAGGAACAGGCCCAGAACCAGGACCAGCGCCGGCAGGGCACGCTCGTCGCCCGACCCGGTAGCCGGGACGGCGATGGCGGTGGTGGTGTGCGTGCTCACGATGGCCGAGTGTGGGGCAGGTCGAGCCTCCCGTGCAAGCGACACCCCCCGCACCGGGCCCGAACGCGCAATGGTGTCCGCTGTGCGCTCGCGCCGGGTCGTGGCGGGTGCGCCAGATCGTGGCTGGCCTGCGCCGTCACCCACCCAGCAGCGACGGGTCGTTCAGCAGGCTCCCGAGCTCCTCGAGCTGCTCACGATCGTAGGTCACCGCGTCCGCCGGCACGTCCGGAACCGCCGCGCTCCCGTGGTCGCTGAACTCCAGCCGCAACACGATGTCACCGGAAGCAAGGTCGCGGTCGGGGTCCAGCGCGGTGAGCAGGACGCCGATGTCGAACGACACCTCGGTGAGGTCGCCGTCGGTGACCGTCGCCGACAGGCCCGGGATCGACTCGGGCGCGTCGGCCAGCAGATCCTGCAGATCGGCCTCGGCGTCGACGCCGTCGAGCGACGCCCCGAGAACATCCGAGAACGGTGACAGCAGCGCCTGGACCTCGCGCAGGGCGGGTTCGGTCTGGATCGCCACGTCGTACTCGACCCGACCTTCCAGCTCGTTTCGGCTCACGATCGCGATGTCCTCCAGGAGCTGGTCGATGTCGGACAGCCGCTCGAGCAGGTCGTCACGGAGCTGCTGGAACTCCTCGACGTCGACGCCGAGCTGCGCCGCGGCCGCCTCCTGGTCCTCGCTGACGCCGGCGTCCAGCCCGGTGAACCCGACCCACTCACCGCCCAGCAGACGGCTGAACAGCTCCCCCGCGTCGCCCGGCAGCTCGGCCAGCGCCTCGGGGGACAACCCGAAGTCCTCGAGGTTGCCGCCGAACGACTCCAGGACCTCGGACACGCCGACGCGCAGGTACAGCTCGTCGCCCGACCCGTACGAGCGCACGCTCAGCGGCTCGAAGCCCATGATCGAGGCCCCGAAGCTGAAGCCGCCGTCGCCCTTGACGCCGCGCAACGCCACCGAGTTCACCAGGCCCGCGACCATGCCAGCGTCCGGGCCCAGCACCTCCTCGGCAGCGGCCGCCTCGAGGTCGAGGGTCATGGTGTAGCCGAACGAGGTCTCACCCAGCGCGGTGATGGCCTCGGCCAGCTCGCTGGCCGGATCAGCGTCGGAGCCGCCGCATGCGGGGGCGACGAGCGCGATGACCGCGAGCAGTGCGGTGAAGGGGCGAGCGAGCGAGCGCGACATGACAGATCCCCGTCTTGGTCCGGCCGACGGCCGCGGACGGTACCGATCCGCGCCGGCCCCGGCCGGTCAGTGGCCGTGGAAGGGCGTGCCCGAGGCCGCGAGGAACGCCTCGCCGATGGCCTCGTAGAGGCTGGGGTGAGCGTGGGTGACGGCGGCCACCTCTGCGGGCAGGGCGCCCCAGGACGTCGCCATCGTGGCCTCGGCGATCAGATCGGTGGCGTGCGGACCCACGATGTGGACGCCCAGCGTCTCGCCGCCCTGCTCGTGGACGACCTTCACGTGCCCGCCCTGACCGGCCAGGATGCCCTTGGCGTTGGCGCGCAGGTCGTAGGTCGTGGCCACGACCCGGTCCCTGCCGTGCCGCTCGACCGCCTGCTCCTCGGTGAGGCCGACCGACGCGACCTCGGGGTGACAGTAGGTGACCCGCGGGACCTGGATGTGATCGACGGGGACCGTGGGCTCGCCCGCGATGACGTCGGCGACGACGAAGCCTTCGGCGAACGCCGCGTGCGCCAGCGCCAGGGTGGGCAGGACGTCGCCCACACCCCAGACGTTCTCGACGTCGGTGCGCCCGAACTCATCGGCCTTCACGAAGCCGCGGTCGTCGAGGATGCCCAGTTCCTGTGCACCGGTGTCGGCGGTGTTGGGTCCGCGACCCACCGCGACCAGCACCACGTCGGACATGATCGTGCGCGTCTCGTCGCCCACGGTGACCTCGACGTGCGCCTCGTCGTAGTCGGCGAGCTTGACGCCCTCGACTCGCGCACTGGTCAGGACTTCTATGCCCTTCTTCTTGAACGCGCGCTCGATGGCCCTGGACGAGGCGGCGTCCTCGAGGGGCAGGGCGCGGTCGAGCGCCTCGACGACCGTGACGTCGGTGCCCATCGGATGCCACATGGAGGCGAACTCCATGCCGATCGCGCCGGCGCCGATGATGACCGCTCGCCGGGGCGCCTCGAGGAACCACAGGGCCTGGTCCGACGTCAGGACGACCTCGCGGTCGATGTCCACGCCGGGAATCGTGCGGGGTACCGACCCGGTTGCCACCACGACGTGCCGGCCTTCGACCCGGTGCGACCCGCCGTCGCGGGCCGTGACCTCGACCACGCCCGGCTCGAGCACACGCCCGCGACCTTCGTGCAGCGTGCAGCGCTGGCGGACGAGCCCGTCGAGGCCGGTGTGGAGCTGGTTGATGACCCCGGCGCGGAACCCGTCGAGCACCTCGCCCTTCAGGCCGTTGAAGGTCACGTCGAGGCCGAACTCGCCGGCCCGGTGGACCTCTTCGAGCACCTCGGCGACGTGCAGGATCGCCTTGGACGGGATGCAACCCCGGTGCAGGCACGTGCCTCCGACCTTGCCCTCCTCGACCACGGCGACGTCCAGCCCACGGGCGGCCGCACGGAAAGCCACGGCGTACCCACCCGGGCCGCCCCCCAGAACAACGATGTCGTGCGCCATCTGGTGAGTCCTCAGCCGTGCAGCAGGATGCGGGACGGGTGCTCGCAGAGATCACCCACGTAGGTCACGAAGCGGCCCGCCTCGCCGCCGTCGGAGATGCGGTGGTCGAAGCTCAGGTTGAACGTGCAGGTGCGGCGCACGGCGAGCTGGCCGTCGACGACCCAGGGCCGCTCGCGGATCGCGCCGACGGCGAGGATCCCCGACTCCGGGTGGTTGATGACCGGCATGCCGTCGTCGGTGCCGAACGCGCCGTGGTTGGTGACCGTGAAGGTGCCCCCGGTGAGGTCCTCCGGCGTGGCCCTGCCGTCGCGCGCCTTGTTCGCCAGCGCGTTGAGCTCAGCGGCGATCTGCAGCACCGACTTGCCGTGCGCGTCCTTGATGTTCGGCACGACCAGGCCGCGGTCCGTGTCGGCGGCGAAGCCGAGGTTGATGTGCTCGATGAGACGGATCTCGTTGGCCTGCACATCGAGCGTGGCGTTGAACGTCGGGAACCGGCGCAGCGCCAGGACCACCGCGCGCAGGATCACGGCGAAGGCGGTGATCTTGACGTCGAAGCCCTCGGCCCTGGCCCGCTCGGTGAGGTCCTTGCGCAGCTCCCACAGCTCGGTGAGATCGGCCTCGCGCGAGCAGTAGGCCTCGGGGATCTCGCCCCGCGACGCCTCCATCTTCGCGATGATCCGCTTGCGCACGCCGCGCACCGGCTCGACGTCGCCCGGGGCCCGGCCACGGAAGCCCGGCACGGCTTTCTCGCCCCCGGTCGGGGCCGAGAACGTCGGCTGCTGGAGGGCCGCGGCAGCGGGTGCGGTGGCCTCCGCGGGCTGCGTCGACAGGCCGGTGGGCTGCGCAGCGCCGACCGTGCCCGCGGCGGACCGGACGTCGTCACGCGTGATCACGCCGCCTTCCCCGGACCCGGGTGCGATGGTCGCGAGGTCGACGCCGAGGTCCTTGGCCAGCTTGCGCACCGGCGGCTTGGCGAGCGGCTTCGTGGCGGTCGCCTGGCCGTTCCCGGACGCCTCGGACGTCCCGGACGCCTCGGACGTCCCGGACGCCTCGGACGCAGCCGTCTCCGTCCCGGCGCGACGGCGGCGCGGCCGCTTGCCGCCCTTGCCCTGGCCGTAGCCGACCAGCGGCTGCGGCTCCTCGTCGGCGTCCAGCCCGGTCGACGGGGCGGCCTGCCGGGCCGCCGGCGCCCCGCCCGCATCCACCTCGGAGGCTTGCCCGCCGGCCCCGCCGGTCGGTGCGGCGTCCTTGTCGAGGTCGATGCGGATGAACGCGGTGCCGACCTCGACGGTGTCACCCACCTGAGCCAGCAGCTCGACCACGGTGCCGGCGAAGGGCGACGGGACCTCGACCGCGGCCTTGGCGGTCTCGACGACGGCCACGTTGTCGTTGAGCTCGATCTCCTGGCCGGTGGCGACCAGCCACTCGACGATCTCGCCCTCCTCGAGCCCCTCGCCCAGGTCGGGCATCAGGAAGTCACGGATGTTGGCCACGGTGCGTCCTTCGTGGTGGGACTGCGGCGGAGGTCAGTAGGTCAGGGACCGCTCGACGAGGTCCAGGATGCGGTCCGCGTCGGGCAGCCAGTACTCCTCGAGCTTGGCCGGTGGGTACGGGGTGTCGAACCCGGTCGCCCGCAGGATCGGCGCCTCGAGGTCGTAGAAGCACTCCTCCTGGATGCGTGCGGCGACCTCGGCGCCGACCCCCAGCGTGCGCCCCGCCTCGTGCACCACGACCGCCCGCCCGGTCTTGTGGACCGAGCTGAAGATCGTGTCCTCGTCCAGCGGGTTGAGCGAGCGCAGGTCGACGATCTCGAGGTCGTAGCCCTCGTCGGCGCCCATCTCGGCGGCGTCCAGCGCGGTGCGGACCATCGGCCCGTAGGCGAACACGGTGGCGTCGCTGCCCGGCCGCACGACCTTGGCCTTGTGCATCGGCTCGGTCTGGACCGGCAGCTCCAGGTCCGCCTTCATCCAGTAGCGCCGCTTGGGCTCCAGGAAGATGACGGGGTCGTCGCTGGCGATGGCCTCGCGCATCATCGAGTAGGCGTCGGCCGGGTTGCCGGGCGTGACGACCTTCAGCCCGGCGGTGTGGACCCAGTAGGACTCGGGCGACTCGGAGTGGTGCTCGACCGCACCGATGCCGCCGCCGTAGGGGATCCGGATCGTGACCGGCAGCTTCACCGTGCCGCGTGAGCGGTTGCGCATCTTGGCCAGGTGGCTGACGATCTGCTCGAACGCGGGGTAGGTGAACCCGTCGAACTGCATCTCGGGGACCGGCCGGTAGCCGTACATCGCCAGACCGATCGCGGTGCCGACGATCCCGGACTCCGCCAGCGGCGTGTCGTAGCAGCGCGCCTCACCGAACGTGGCCTGCAACTGGTCGGTGACGCGGAACACGCCGCCGAGCAGCCCCACATCCTCGCCGAACACCAGCACGCGGTCGTCGGCCTCCATCGCGTCGTTCAAGGCTCGATTGAGTGCCTGCGCCATCGTCACCGCCATGCGCGTACCTCCCGGGTCGTGCCGAGCCGGCCAGCGCAGGCGCGCCGTGCGTGCTCGCTTCGCTCCGCGCCACCGGCGACATTGAGTGCCTGCGCCATCGTCACCGCCATCAGGCGTCCTCCCCTGCTCGGAGCTCCTCGCGGAGCTGGGCCTTCTGGGCCTCGTAGCTGGCCGGCGGTTCGACGTAGACGTGCTCGAACAGCTCGAGCGGGTCACCGTGGGGTGCGTCGTAGATCTCCTCGCGCACCCGCGTCGCCTCGGCCTTCGCGGCCTGGTCGACCTCCTGCTCGAAGTCGGAGTCCCACAGGTCGCGTGCCCTGAGGAAGTTCTCCATCCGCAGGATGGGGTCGAACGTCCTGGCCAGCTCCTCCTCCTCGGTGGTGCGGTAGCGGCTCGGGTCGTCGGAGGTGGTGTGCGCCTCCATGCGGTAGGTCAGCGCCTCGATCAGGGCTGGTCCCTCGCCTGCGCGCGAGCGCTCGACGGCCTTGCGCGTGACGGCGTAGGTCGCGAGCACGTCGTTGCCGTCCACCCGGTAGCCGGGCATCCCGTACCCCACGGCCTTGTGCGCCAGCGTCGGGGCGTGGGTCTGCTTGCTCAAGGGCACCGAGATCGCGTACTGGTTGTTCTGGACGAAGAAGATGCAGGGCGCCTCGAACACGCCCGCGAAGTTGAGCGCCTCGTGCGGGTCGCCCTCCGAGGTCGCGCCGTCGCCGAAGTAGCCCATCACGACGATCGGGTTGTCGTCGAACTTCGCGCCCATCGCGAAGCCGGCGGCGTGCAGCGCCTGGGTCCCGATCGGGATCGCCATCAACGCGAAGTTGTGCTTGTACGGGTCGTGGTCGGACAGCCAGGTCCCGCGGTACAGGTGCAGGAGCGCGCTCGGGTCGACCTTGCGCACGATCGCGGCGCCCATCTCGCGGTACGACGGGAAGATCCAGTCGTTCTCGCCGAGCGCGAACGCGCCGCCGACCTGTGCTGCTTCCTGACCGAGGCACGACGCGTAGACGCCGAGCTGGCCCTGGCGCTGGAGGTTGATGGCCTCGCGGTCGACCTTCCGCGTCACGACCATGAGCTGGTACAGCTCGCGCAGATCGGCGTCCTTGAGGTCGACCGGGTGCTCCGGGTCCTCGTGGTAGGTCCCGTCCGGATCCAGGAGGTGGACCGGTTCGTCAGGAGGCAGCAAGGCCTGGGGATCGATGCCATGGTGTGGCACGTCCGGGCTCCTCTCGTCAGTTCGCGACCGGGGTCACCGTGACCGCGTACGGCTGAGCGTTGGTGCTGGGTGATCGCGCCGTCCGGAGCGGGATCCAGCATCGGCACGGATCCCATCGGCCCGTGGGGTCGCCACGGAGCCGGGTCTCCCGGTGTGCCTGTTGCCAGTCGGCTGCGCGCCTTCCTGGCACGGTCTGGACCCTACCCGAACGGTCGGGGTTGGGGGACGTCGTGACGCGCGACCGCGCGCGGTCAGCATCACGCGGCCGACGCTAGCGACCACGGCCGTCGCCCGCACGACCCTCCCGTCAGGCGAGGGTGACGGCGCGGGCCTCGTGGGCGCCGATGCGCTCGACGATGGCGTCCAGCACGTCGCGCGGGACGCTCTCGTCCAGGCTGAGCGCCATGATCGCCTCGCCCCCGGCGGCCCGCCGGCCGACCTGGGCGGCGGCGATGTTGACCCCTGCCTCGCCGAACCCGGTACCGACCGCGCCGATGACGCCAGGCCGGTCCTCGTACCGGAAGAACGCCATGTGGTCCGTCGGCTCCACGTCGACGGGCGTGTTCCAGACCTCGACGAGCCGCTCCCGCTCGCCCGGCTGGAAGATGGTCCCGGCGACGCGGATCGTGTGTCCGTCCGTGCGCGTGCCCTCGACGCGCAGCAGCGACACGTAGTCCTCGCTGTGGGGCTCGCTGATCTCGCGCAGCGTGATGCCGCGGTCCTGGGCCAGCAGTGGGGCGTTGACGAACGTGACGGGCTCGGCGACGACCGGACCGAGCACGCCCTTCAGCACGCTGAGGCCGACCACGCGGCAGTCGGCGTCGGCGATCGCACCGTGGAACTCGATGGTCAGGTCGCCCTTGATGCCATCCTCGGCCAGTGCCGTGAACAGCCGGCCCAGC
>Ga0214471_10002795_pt1 | contig 13651 bp, 11 predicted proteins | sample RVTome_5_FD_207665 | JGI IMG/M metagenome (GOLD analysis project Ga0214471, IMG submission 207665) | Soil microbial communities from uranium-contaminated site in the Upper Colorado River Basin, Wyoming, United States - RVT142D155 | ecosystem: Environmental > Terrestrial > Soil > Contaminated >...
CATCTCGTGTTGACCGCCCAGGAGAGATCTTGAATGCGCGCGCCAGGCAAGGACAGGTTGAACGTCGACCGTGCCCCCGGCTCGACGCCCAGACCGAACACCCACACCACGACGCCGGCAAGGAGCAACAGGACGGTGCCGATGACCACTGCCCGACGTTGCTCCGGTGTGGCGCGGGCAGTGACCCTGACGTCGGAGGTGGTCGATACAGCGGTCATTTCGTCCACCCCGTCGAGATCGAAGTCTCCAACTCGTGGTCGGGGGTCTTGATCCGGTAGATCGCTCGCACCAGCGCCGGGGCGGCGATCATCACGATTATCAGTGCCTGGAGGACAAGCACGAGGTCGATCGGGATGCCGGCGGCGCCCTGCATCTCGCGGCCCCCGGCGCGCAGTGCACCGAAGAGGAGGCCGGCGAAGAGGACGCCAATGGGATGAGATCGTCCGAGGAGGGCAAGCGCTATTGCGTCGAAGCCGACGGACCCGGCGAAGTTGGAGATGCCGCGGTAGGGCTCTAGGCCAAGGATCTGATTGGCGCCGGCGATCCCGGCGAGCGCCCCGCAGACTGCCATCACCGCCACGTAGATCCAGGCGACGTTCATCCCTCCATAGCGGGCACCGGACGGGCTGAAGCCAACGGCGCGGAACTCGAATCCGATCGTCGTCCGATACAGCAGCCACCAGGAGATCCAGACCGCGGCGAGGGCGAGGAGGAACCCGATGTGGAGGCGGTAGTCTCCGAGGAATCGCGGAAACTGGGCCGAGGATGCCGCCGGCTGGGATATCGGGTCGTTCCGGCCGGGCTGCTGAAAGATCGACGACTTCAGCAAGTAATCGACGAGAAAGATCGCGATGAAGTTGAGCATGATGGTCGTGATGACCTCATGCGCCCCGGTGCGCGCCTTGAGCAACCCGGCGATCCCTCCCCAGACCGCACCCCCGGCGATCGCCGCCAGTATCGCCAGCGGGATGTGGATGATCGCCGGCACGTCGATGCTGAAGCCCACCCACAAACCGGCCATCCCCCCGATGAGCATCTGGCCGTTGACGCCGATGTTGAAGAGACCCGCCTGGAAGCCGATGGCCACGGCGAGACCCGCCAGGATCAATGGCGTGGCGGCGAAAAGCGTCTCCGTGATCGCTCTCCACGACCCCAAGGATCCAATGAACAGGGCGCGATAGGCGTCGCCGATACCCGACACCGTCAAGCGAAACGCCTCGCCAGGGTCGTCACCCCAGACTCTCAGGGTGTCGATGTCGGTCAGCGCGATGATGACCGCGCCGACGATCAGGGCGCTGATGACGGCGAGGGCCGGCAGCATGAGGGCGCGCCCCACGGACGTCCCGACGCCGGTAGCGCGGTCCAGCCAATCGGAGTCGCCGGTGTTTTCGGGGGAAGGTGCTCGGTCGCTCACGACGGTCCGGGGGCGGTTTCACCGAGCATCGCCAACCCGCACTCCGTTGCAGTCACCGAGTCGTCGAACTCGGCGGCGAGCCGGCCCCGATATATCACCAGGACGCGGTCGGCAAGGGCGAGTATCTCTTCGAGCTCCGAGGAGACGATCAGCACCGCGACCCCTTGGTCCCGTGCCTCGACGATTCGAGAGTGTACGTATTCGATGGAGCCGACGTCGATGCCTCGCGTCGGTTGGGAGGCGACGAGGAGCCGAATATCGCGGTCGAACTCGCGTGCCACGATGACTTTCTGCTGGTTCCCTCCAGAGAGCGTCGAGACCAGCACCTCGGCGCTCGGCGTTCGCACGTCGTACTGCTTCACCAAGCGACTGGCACGCGACCGGGCCGCGTCCCAGTCCATCTGGATCCCGCGAGAGATCGGGGATTCGTAATAGGAGTCGAGGACGACGTTCTCAGTAACGGTGAACGCCAGGATCAGGCCGCTCCCCTGACGGTCCTCGGGTATATGTGCCACCCGGCGCCTGTGGATGCCGCGGGGCGAGCGAGTCGTGATGTCCTCATCGACGAGTCGCACCACACCGTGCACCGAAGGCCGGAGGCCCGTGATCGACTCGACGAGCTCGGTCTGCCCATTTCCCTGGACGCCGGCGATGCCGACGATCTCGCCGGCTCGGACTTCGAAGGACACGCCGTCGACAGCGCGCTGGTTGCGGTCGTCGAGAACGACCAGATCGGCGACCGAGAGCACCACCGCTCCCGGCTTGGCCTTCTCCTTGCGAACCTCGAGTTCGACGGGCCGCCCCACCATCAGCTCGGCGAGCCGCTCCTCGTCGACCTCGGAGGGCAGGACCTCGGCGACAGTTCGACCGCGACGCATGATCACGATTCGGTCGGCGACCTCCAGGGCTTCGCCGAGCTTGTGGCTGATGAACACGATGCCTTTACCGTCGGCCTTCAGGCCCTTCGCGATCCTGAAGAACCCCTCGACCTCGGTGGGAGTGAGGACCGATGTCGGCTCGTCGAAGATGACGTACCGCGCTTCACGCTCCAGTACCTTGATGATCTCGACCCGCTGCTGGATGCCGACCGGAAGGTCCTCGACTCTGGCGTCTGGATCGACTTCCAGGCCATAACGGCTGGAGATATCGCGCACGGTCTTGCGGGCCCGCCGTTTGTCGAGCCATCCGATCCGTTTCGTGGGCTCGTCACCGAGGATCACGTTCTCGGTGACCGTGAACACCGGGACAAGCATGAAATGCTGATGCACCATGCCGATGCCGGCGGCGATCGCATCACCCGGTCCGCTGAATCGTTTCTCCTCGCCGTCGATGAGCACCTGGCCCGACGACGGGCTGTAGAGCCCGTAGAGGATGTTCATGAGCGTGGTCTTGCCGGCGCCGTTCTCGCCGAGTAGAGCGACGATCTCGCCCTTGGCAACGGTCAGGTCGACGCCGTCGTTGGCGAGCACGCCGGGGAACCGTTTGGTGATCCCCTTCAGCTGGAGCCCCATCACCCCTCCCCGAGGACCACACCGGCATGCGACGGAGACCGATGCCGTCTTTCACGCCGCGGACATGGCGGGCCCCCCATCGGGGGGCCCGCCAGCGGTCCACAGTGCATCGATCGGCTCAGTACCCGACGGGCGTGTAATCGGCCTTGATCACGCCGCTCTCGATGTCGGCCAAGAGCTGTTCGACCTCGGCCTGCAGCTCGTCGGAGACACGATCATCCCAGTCGTGGAACGGGGACAGGCCAACGCCGTCGTTGCTCAGGTCGCCGACGAACGAACCAGGTGCCCAAGTCTCTGCCGCCTGGTCCGAGACGGCCAGGGTGACGAAGGGAGCGATCGCCTTCTCAATAGTCACCAGCCAGAGCGACTGGTACTGCTCCGGCATGGCGAAGAACGCATCGGCATCGACGCCGACGAGAGCAGCATCGATATCGAGGCCGAGGATGGCGTCACCTGCGGGCAGGTTGATGGCACCTCCAACCGGGAGAATGACGTCACACCCTTCCTGGAACATGCCGTCGGCGGTGCTTCGGGCCAGGCCCATGTCGGTGAAGCTTCCAGTGAACACACCGTCCTTCAGGTCGGGATCCCAACCCAGGACGGTGACATCGGTGCCCTTCACCTCGTTGTAATGAGCCGCACCCCGTGCGAAGCCGTCCATGAAGATCGACACGGTCGGGAAGTTCGCCCCCCCGTAGGTGCAAATGATCCCGCTCTCAGACACCCCGGCGGCGAGATACCCCGCGGCGAAGGCTGCCTGGTCGGTCTGGTACACCAGCTCACGGACGTTCGGAAGGGCCAACGGTGCGAACGTCGCATCGGTCAGCACGTTGTCGATCATCGTCCAGATGATCTCCGGGTGCGCCTGGGCGTTGATCGCGGTGACCTCTCCGAGGGCGAAGCCCACGGTGACAATGTGCTCGCAGCCTTGTGAGAGCATCTGGTCGATGTTCGGCTGCCAGTCCGACGCATCGTCCGACTCGAGGTAGAACGAGTCCTCGGTGGCCACGCCGGCGGCCATGGCGTCCTCGACGCCCTGCCATGCGCTGGCATTAAAGCTCCGGTCGTCGACGCCGGCAAGGTCGGTCACCAAACAGGTCTTGATGGCCTCAACGGCCGCGGCAGTCGTCGTCGTATCCTCGCCGGCGGTCGTAGTGGTGGCAGCGGCGGTTGTCGTCGTGGCCGGCGCGCCTGTAGTGGTGGTGGCGTCGTCGTCGCCGCAGGCGGCGACTACGAGGAGGAAGGCCGCGAACAGCGCGGCGAATCCCCAGGGTTTCTTGAACATGATTGTTTTGCTCCTATGCATGCGTTGGTGATCAGCCCGAGGAGGGCCGACACGCAGGCATTATAGGCATTGGGTTGGGGGCCCGCGGTGGCCCCGGAGGCGAGAGTCCCGAGTTCTTGGCTCTTGGACGGGCAACGGGCAACAGGCAACGGGCAACGGGCGACGAAGGCTGCTTCAGCCTTCGGAATCCGCCATCTCTACGGGCGGCTGGTCGGGCGCCTCGATGCGAGAGAAGGTGATCTGCTCGGGATCCTCGGGGTCGACATCCACCAGGATCGTCGTGTTGGCCGAAAACTCGCCGAACAGCACCTTCTCCGACAGCTGGTCCTCGAGCATCCGCTGGATGGCGCGGCGCAGCGGCCTGGCGCCGAGTTGCGGGTCGTAACCCTTGCCCCCGAGCAACGCCTTGGCATCGTCGGTGAGCACCAGGTCGAGCGCCTGCGACTTCAACTGCTCGCGGATCCGAACCAGCATCAGGTCGACGATCGATTTGACCTCGTCCATCGTCAGCTCGTGGAAGACGATGACCTCGTCGATGCGGTTGAGGAACTCGGGCCGGAACTGCTTCTTGAGGGCCTCGGTGACCTTCTCCTTGATGCGCTCGTACGACAGCTCCTCGGACTCGGAGGCGAAACCGATCGACTTGCGCTTCAGGTCCTGTGTCCCCAGGTTCGAGGTCATGATGATCACAGTGTTCTTGAAGTCCACCGTGCGGCCCTGTGAATCGGTCAGCCGGCCGTCCTCGAGAATCTGGAGAAGCGTGTTGAACACATCCGGGTGCGCCTTCTCGATCTCGTCGAAGAGCACCACCGAGAAGGGCTTGCGGCGCACCGCTTCGGTGAGCTGGCCGCCTTCGTCGTATCCCACATAGCCGGGAGGCGAGCCGACGAGCCGGCTCACCGTGTGCTTCTCCATGTACTCCGACATGTCGAGCTGGATCAGGGCGTGCTCGTTGCCGAAGAGGAACTCGGCGAGCGCCTTGGCCGTCTCGGTCTTCCCGACGCCCGAGGGGCCGAGGAAGATGAACGAGCCCGCCGGGCGCTTCGGGTCCTTGAGCCCGGCACGGGTACGGCGGATGGCGCGGCTAACGGCCTGGATCGCCTCGTGCTGGCCGACGATGCGCTTGTGGAGCTCTTCCTCCATCTTGAGGAGCTTGGCGGTCTCCTCCTCGGTGAGGCTCTGGACCGGAATCCCCGTCCACTGGGCGAGCACCTCGGCGATCTGCTCTTCGTCGATGATCGAACCGACGACGTCTTCGGACTCACCGAGAGATGACTCGGCTTCGTCGCGCTCGGCGACCAGGCCGCGCTCCTCGTCCCGAAGTGAGGCGGCTTGCTCGTACTGCTGGTCCTGGAGCGCGGTCTCCTTGCGCTTGCGCACGTCGGAGAGCCTGCCCTCGATCGCCTCGAGCTCCGGCGTGGCCGGCCTGCGATTGATGCGCATGCGGCTGCCGGCCTCGTCGATGAGGTCGATGGCCTTGTCGGGGAGATGTCGGTCGGCGATGTAGCGGTCGGCGAGGTTGGCCGCCGACACGAGCGACTGGTCGGTGTACGACGCCCGGTGGTGCGCCTCGTACTTCTCACGGAGGCCGGTGAGGATCTGGATGGTCTCGGCGACCGACGGCTCGTCCACCTGGATGGGCTGGAACCGGCGCTCGAGGGCAGAGTCCTTCTCGAGGTACTTGCGGTACTCCTCGAGGGTGGTGGCCCCGATGGTCTGCAGCTCGCCGCGGGCCAGCATCGGCTTGAGGATGCTGGCAGCGTCGATGGCGCCCTCGGCGGCTCCGGCGCCCACGAGGGTGTGGATCTCGTCGATGAACAGGATGATGTCGCCGCGGGTGCGGATCTCCTTCAGCACCTTCTTGAGGCGCTCTTCGAAATCGCCGCGGTAGCGCGACCCCGCAACCAGGGCGCCGAGGTCGAGCGTGTAGAGGTGCTTGCCCGTGAGCGTCTCGGGCACCTCGCCGGCGACGATGCGCTGGGCGAGGCCCTCGACGATGGCTGTCTTGCCGACTCCGGGCTCACCGATGAGCACGGGGTTGTTCTTGGTGCGGCGAGAGAGGATCTGCATGACGCGCTCGATCTCGCGCTGCCGGCCGATGACAGGGTCGAGCTTGCGGTCGCGGGCGTACTGGGTGAGGTTGCGCCCGAACTGGTCGAGCACCGTCGAGCCGCCGGCGCTCTCCGAAGCGCCGCGGCTTCGTCCCGAGGAACCGGACGACTCTGCGGACGACGGCTCGTCACCTTGCGCCCCCGACAGGAGCTGGATGACGGTCTGGCGAACCTTGTGGAGCTCGGCGCCGAGCTTCTGGAGCACCTGGGCGGCGACGCCCTCACCCTCGCGGATGAGGCCGAGGAGGATGTGCTCGGTCCCGATGTAGTTGTGGCCCAGTTGGAGGGCTTCACGAAGCGACAGCTCGAGCACCTTCTTGGCCCGGGGGGTGAAGGGGATGTGGCCCGAGGGTGCCTGGGCGCCCTGCCCGATGATCTCGACGACCTGGCTGCGCACCGATTCGAGCGAGATGCCCATGCTCTCGAGAGCGCGCGCTGCGACGCCCTCACCCTCGTGGATCAGGCCGAGGAGGATGTGCTCGGTCCCGATGTAGTTGTGGTTGAGGAGACGAGCCTCTTCCTGCGCGAGTACGACGACTCGCCGTGCTCTGTCGGTGAACCGCTCGAACAACGTCAGACTCCCTAGACGACGATGGCGCTTCCGGATCCCGTCCGGAGGCGCCCCCGCGACTATAGCGGTGGGCCCGTGAAAGACGGGGGTGCCGGTTCCGTCCCCTGCAACAGCATTGTCGGCCCGATGCTTCCCGGACTGGAGGGGTCCCGTCGCCCGTCGCCCGCCGTCCGTTGCCCGTTGCCCGTTGCCCGTTGCCCGTTGCCCGTTGCCCGTTGCCCGAAAGAGGGTTCTCCACAACCCTGACGCGTAGACAGGTTTCGCCTTTCCCCTTTCGCCCATCGCCGCGGAGCGAAGCGACACCTTCCACCTTCCGCCTTCCGCAAGAGCGTCCTCCCCTGTGCCGAAGGCACGGGGGAGGTGGCTCGGCCAAAGGCCGAGTCGGAGGGGGCTGCGGAGACAGCGTGCGCGCTGACACGGATTCGCCCATCGCTTATCGCCCATCGCGGGCCGAGCGCATTCACGGCCCGTCGCCAATCGCCAATCGCCAATTGCCAATTTGCCGGCTGAGCGTCAGCGAGGGCCTCCCGACACCCCGTCGAATCGGTCCCGACTCGCCGTCGAAGCAGTCGGCGCGTACCTTCGCCGCCGTCATGCTCATCGTCGCCGCCATTCCGGTGCTCCATTACCTGCCCATCGCCTCGACGGCGGTCGCTGGGACGTTCACGGTGATCCTCTGGAAGCACTGGAGGCGCTCCCCGCAGGCCCGGTATCTGATGTGGTGGACCATCGGCGTCGCGCTCTTCGGGCTCGGTACGTTCACCGAGGCACTCACGACGCTGGCCGGGTGGAACGCGCCCACATTCCGCGCCTGGTACATCGCCGGTGCCTTGCTCGGCGGCGCACCGCTTGCCCAGGGCACCGTCTATCTGCTGATGAAGCGGCGGACCGCCGACCGTCTGACGGTGGCACTCATCGTCTATGTGGCGATAGCCGCGGTCTTCGTGCTCACGACTCCTCTCGCCGCCGATGCCGCCGAGGTCGGGCGTCTCGACGGCGACGCAATGGAGTGGCAGTGGGTTCGACTCTTCTCTCCTCTCATCAACACCTACGCGTTGGTGTTCCTGGTGGGAGGAGCTATCTGGTCGGCGAGAAAGTACCGACACACCGTGGGCGCCGGGGCGCGGGTGGCCGGCAACTGGTTCATCGCCATCGGCGCCCTGCTCCCCGGGGTCGGGGGGGCCTTCACCCGGGCCGGTCATGTCGAAGTGCTCTATGTCGGTGAGTTCATAGGTCTCCTCCTCATCTGGAGGGGATACGCGCTCATCGTCGGCGACCGAACACCGTCGATCCACCAGGCACAGCGCGCCGCCGCCGGCGGCGCCTCCCCAGCGAAAGGCACCTGATGACCATGAAGCGATTGGCGATCGTCGTCGCCCTGACTCTGATCGGCGCCGCATGCGGCGACGACGACGCCACGACCACGACCACGACGGCTCCCGCCATCACGACGACAACCGGTGCCGCGACGACTACCAGCACGATGGAGGCACCCGGAGCCTTGACGATCGTAGGAGACGACGGCGTCACCTCCGCGATCGCCGACGCCTCCCGAATCGTGTCGCTGAGCGGCGATCTGACCGAGATCCTCTTCGCCCTCGGCGCGGGCGATCGAGTGGTCGCCGTCGACGTGACGACGACCTTCCCCGACGAGGCGACCGGGCTTCCGAGCGTCGGATTCGGTCAGATGCTCGCCGCCGAGGCGGTGCTGGCCGTTCAGCCGTCGGTAGTGCTGGCCAACGACCTGACCGGACCAGCCGAGGCGATCGATCAGATCCGCGGCGCAGGCGTGCCGGTCGTCGTGCTGAACACCGGGGGCTCGTTCGATGCGGTCGGCCACAAGATCCGCACCGTCGCCGAGATGGTGGGATTGGCCAATGAGGGCGAGACGCTGGCGGCTCAGGTCGAAGCCGAGATCGCCGCCGCCACGACTCTCGCGGCCACGGCCGAGTCGACCCCCCGCGTGGCGTTCATCTACACACGCGGCCCGCAGCTGATGTTGCTCTTCGGCATCGGCATCGGCACCAACGCCATGATCACCGGCGCCAATGCCGTCGACGTAGGGGCGGAGTCCGGGATCTTCGGCGCAGCACCGTTGTCGGCCGAGGCGCTCGTCTCGGCGGCACCGGAAGTGATCGTGTTCCCTGAAGCAGGACTCCAGGCCCTCGGCGGTTTCGACGCACTGCTCGGTGCCGTGCCCGGGATCGCGGAGACCCCGGCTGGCCAGAGCGAGGCGTTTCTCGCCTACGACGAGGCGTACTTCTTCAACCTCGGCCCACGAGTCGGGATGGCCCTGATGGAGTTCGTCCTCGACCTCCACCCGGAACTCGCCGAGTAGTCCCGATTGGGACAGGGCGCGACGCGCTCCGTCGACGACCCCTTCGGCGCCCGGCGCCGAGGGGTCGTTGCCGCGCTGCTGGCCCTGCTCATCGGAGCGGCCGTGGCCAACTTGTGCGTCGGCCCGGTGGTGATAGCTCCGAGCACGGTGCTCCGAACCCTGGCGCGGGCCGCCGGAATCGCCATCGGTGACGAGCCGAACCCCCTCACCCGGGCGGTGATCCTCGACATCCGGCTGCCCCGGGTGCTCGTTGGAGTGATGGCGGGGGCCGCCTCCGGAATCACGGGAGCGGCCCTACAGGGGCTGTTCCGCAATCCGGTCGCCGACCCACATCTGCTCGGGATCGGGCCGGGAGCGTCGCTGGGGGGAGCCCTCGGGTCGTTGACGGGCTCGGTGGAGGGTGCCATCGCCGGCGGAGCCGTAGGCGGAATGCTCGCCGCCCTCGTGGTCCGACGGCTTGGGGCGTCGCGCGTGAACGAACCATCTCGGTTCGTGCTCACCGGCCTGGCACTCGGTGCGGCGATCAGTGCGTGGGTGGGCTTCGTCGTGTTCGCCGCGGACCGCACCAAGGTCCCGCCGATCGACTTCTGGCTGCTCGGCAACCTCGGAGCCAGCACATGGAACACCCTCAGCACGCTTGTGATCACCGCCGGGATCGGCGTCGTCGCCCTCCTCGGCGCGGCCCGGACTCTCGACCTATTCGCTCTCGGCGAAGCCGACGCCCGGCGTCTCGGGGTCGACGTCGACATGGCGACGCTGGTGATCCTTCTCGGCGTCGGATGGGTCACCGGGGCAGCGGTAGGCGCCGTAGGAGTCGTCGTCTTCATCGGACTGGTGATCCCCCACGTGGTGAGGCGCCTGGCGGGCGCCGCCCACCGCACCGTGCTACTCGGGTCGGCTGTGGGTGGCGCCCTGATGATGCTGCTTGCCGATCTTGGGGCGCGAACGGTGATCTCGCCACAGGAGATCCCCGTCGGATTGCTCACTGCCGCTGTCGGCGGACCGTTTTTCCTCTGGCTGATCCGCCGGCCCGAGGTGCCTCGCCCGTGACCCTCGCCGCGCACGAGATCTCGTACCGGGTTGGCGAGGCCGAGATCCTCCAGCGAGTCGATCTCGAGTTCACCCCGCGCGAACTGGTGGCGGTCGTCGGACCCAATGGGGCCGGGAAGACGACCCTGCTCCAGATCCTCGGTGGTGAGATCGTCCCGACCACGGGCGAGGTGACTATCGACGGCGAAGCCCTGGGGGACATGCCGGTGCTCGAACTCGCCCGGCACCGGGCGATGCTCACCCAGGACGGACCGGTCGACATCCCGTTCCCCGTCGCCGGGGTGGTGGCTCTGGGTCGCGCCCCGCATCGGCGGACCGAGGGGAACTCCGCAGGTGCTGACGCTGCAGTCGTGGCCAAGACGATGGAGGATGTCGGGATCGGAAACCTCGCCGCCCGGATGTTCGGCACCCTGTCTGGCGGCGAGAGGTCCCTGGCTTCGCTGGCGCGGGTTCTCGCCCAGTGGAGCCCGGTGCTCCTCCTCGACGAACCGACCGTCGCCCTCGACGTCGCCATCGAGGAGCGGACCATGGCGATGATCCGCGACCGATCGCGCGCCGACCAGATCGTCGTGGCGGTGATCCACGACCTCAACCTTGCGGCCAAGTACGCGGACCGGACGGTGCTCCTCTCTCGCGGGACGGTCGTCGCCGACGGGACCCCGGGTGAGGTCCTCACCTCCGACCTGCTCACGGAGGTCTACCGCCATCCGATGGAGGTCGTGCCCCATCCGCTGCGCGAAGGTCCGCTGATCCTCGTTGGCTGAGGGGGTCAGGTCGGGCAACCGTGGCACCCCGCGTACTATGCCGCGATGGAACTTCCCCTCCTGCGCGAATTGGTCCCCATCGAGCGGGTGTGGACGCGCCTCGAGTCGGTGGAGCGGCGGCTCCACGAGGTCTCGACCGCTGACAACCCCTTCGTGACCGAGATCGCTCAGCACCTCATGGCCGGCGGCAAGAGATACCGGCCGATGCTGGCACAGGTGGCCGCCGAGATCGGCGGGGCCGACGGCGACAACCCCATCGAGGCCGGCGTGGCAGTCGAGTTGATCCACCTTGGGAGCCTCTATCACGACGACGTGATCGACGAGGCCGGAAGCCGCCGCGGCCAGACCTCGGTGAACGCCAATTGGTCGAACACCATCGCAATCCTCGCCGGAGACTTCCTCCTCGCCCGCGCCTCGGAGGTGGCCGCACCCCTGGGGACCGAGGCCGTCGCTCTCCTCGCCCGTACCTACGCCCTGCTCTGCGAGGGTCAGGTGCTCGAGCTCCAGCTGGGGAACGATCTCGACCACGGTCCCGACGATTACTTCCGGGTGATCGAGAACAAGACGGCGAGCCTCATCCGAGCATCTGCCCGACTGGGGGCGATGGCGGGCGGCGCCTCACGGGAGCAGATCGAGGCCGCCACCCGCTGGGGCCACGAGGTGGGGCTGGTCTTCCAGTTGACCGACGACGTGCTCGACCTGCTCGCCACCGAGGAGTTCCTCGGCAAGCCGGCGGGCTCGGACATCCACGAGGGAACGTTCACCCTTCCAGTGATCTACGCGCTGCAGTCGGATCAGGGTGATCGGGTGAGGGCTCTGCTCTCTGGCGGTAAGCCCTACGAGGCGAAGGCGGTCTCGGAGGTGATCGGGATCGTGCGCTCGGGGGGGCACCTCGACCGGGTGCTCGACGAGACCGATCGCCGCATCGCGGCCGCCGGCGAGGCGATCGGCGCCCTTCCCGAAGGAGAGGTCACCAAGGTGCTCCATCGCCTCGGCGACTTCCTCGTTGAACGAGTGGATGCGGCGCGGCGGGGGTAGTGATCAGAGGACTGAACCCAGTAGGTGACCCAGAGCGACGGCCACCACCCCCGCCGCGAGCAGACCGACGAGGTTCACCACTGAGCGTCGCCGGCCGTCCCCGCCTTCGAGCCACAGATGAACGCACTCGATCATCCATGTGGAATAGGTGGTGAATCCGGCGAGAAGACCGACGACCGCGTCGGTGGCGAGGCCGTCGAATCCCGTGCCCGCAACGACGCCGAGCGCAAATGCTCCGAACGTGTTCACGACAGCGGTCCCCCATGGGAGTTCGGTACGCAGCCGCTCCTGGATCGCCGATCCGGCGAGGAATCGCACACCCGCCCCGATACCACCAGCCACGACGACTGCCACGGCGGTCACGGGCGCTCTCCCAGCCGATGGCCCACCGAGGCGACGGCGACTCCTCCGCCAATCGAAAGCAGCGCGTACGCAGTGACGGCGGCCCACGACCTCGACATGATCAGTTCGAAGGTGTCGAGCGTGAATGTCGAGAACGTCGTGTACGCCGCCGCCACGCCGACCGCCCCGAACGCCACCCGCCGGCGGCGACGACTCCGGGAGTGCAGCGTGGGGAGAGTCCATCCCACGGCCGCAGAACCGGTGAGATTGACAACGAGCGTGGCCCAAGGGAACCCGGCAGCCGGGAAGAGGGCCGTCAGCCCGACTCGCGTCGCAGATCCGAGGAATCCGCCGACGACCACCAGCGCGGCGAGGTGATGACGGGGTGCCGTCGCGACCGGTGGCATGGGCTCCTCTCCTGTCGGTAGGAGCCATCAGCCCGGTCCGGGCACTCGACGGCGAGCTCCATCGCCGGAGGCGGGGAGTGTAATCCGGCCGCTCTTGTGTCACACCCGCGTGGCATCTTGTCGGGTATGGAACGGCACTACATCGTCGAGGCCGTGGAGTTCGCCACGAAGGCGAATCGGGTCTTGTCTCCGGACCAGTGGTCCGATGCCGAGGCTCGTGAGATGCTCGGCCACTACGCCCTGCTGGAGAAGCTCGCCGCCTACGGGAAGACCGCTGCAGCCGCCCGGTTGAACGACGCCGGAGGCCTCGCCCGGGCGTCGGGGACCTCGATGGGGAAGGCACGGGAGGCGCTCAGGACCGCTGAGCAGGCGGCGAAGACCCCGGAGCTGGCCGAGGCGATGCGGGCAGGTGAGTTGTCTTTGGATCAGGCGACCGAGATCGCCAAGACCGAGACCGTTGCCCCCGGTTCGGTCGGTCCGCTCTTGGAACGCGTCCGCGGCGGCGCTCCGGTCCATGTGCTCCGCGACGACGCCCGACGCCGCCGCCTCCAAGCCCAGAACCCCACGGACCTGGCCCGGCGCCAACACGAGGGCCGGTTCCTCCGCCACGGGATCACCGACAACGGGAACATCCGGCTCGAAGCCGAACTCGAACCCCATGTCGGGACTCTCCTGGTCAACGGGCTGCGGGACGAAGCCAAGAAGCTGTCTCGGGAAGCGAAAGCAGCGGAGCCGTTCGAGCGGTACCTCGCCGACGCCCTCCCCCAGCTCCTCGACGGCAAGGGAACGGGCAAGGGCCGCACCGAAATGGTGGTCCTGG
>Ga0214471_10002796_pt1 | contig 13648 bp, 13 predicted proteins | sample RVTome_5_FD_207665 | JGI IMG/M metagenome (GOLD analysis project Ga0214471, IMG submission 207665) | Soil microbial communities from uranium-contaminated site in the Upper Colorado River Basin, Wyoming, United States - RVT142D155 | ecosystem: Environmental > Terrestrial > Soil > Contaminated >...
AGACCGCCAAGGGCATCGACCCGATGCTCCGCCACCTGGTGAAGCTCAGGGCCTCGCAGATCAACGGCTGCGCCTTCTGCGTGAAGATGCACCTGGCCGAGGCGCGCAAGGACGGCGAGACCCACGACCGGCTCGACCGGCTGGTCATCTGGGCGCACGTCGACGACTTCAGCGAGCGCGAGAAGGCGGCGCTGGCCTGGACCGAGGCGCTGACCTATCTTGACCGCGGCGCCGACCACGCGCCCCTGAAGCAGCGCCTGGCGCAGAGCTTCTCGGACCCGGAGATCGCCACCCTGACGGCGACCATCGCGATGATCAACCTCTGGAACCGGCTCATGGTGGCCACCCACTAGGCATGATCGACGACAGCGACCTTGCGGCCTTCGAGCAGGCACGGCCCGCCCTGCGCGGACTCGCCTACCGCATCCTCGGCTCTCTCGCGGAGGCCGAGGATGCCGTGCAGGACACCTTCGTGAAGTGGCAGGCGGCCGACCGCGCCGCCATCGAAACGCCGCAGGCCTGGCTCACCACGGTCTGCACGCGCCGCTGCCTCGACCTCCTGAAGGCGGCCGATCGCGCCCGCGTCGACTACGTCGGCCCCTGGCTGCCGGAGCCGGTGCACACGGTGACCGACGGCGCGCCGGCCGAGCTCGCCGCCTCGGTCACCACCGCCTTCCTGCTGCTGCTCAACCGCCTCAGCCCGAAGGAGCGCGCGGCCTACCTGCTGCGCGAGATCTTCGACCATGACTACGCCGAGGTGGCGCGGATCCTGGGCGTGCAGGAGGCCGCCTGCCGCAAGCTGGTGTCGCGCGCCCAGGCCGCCCTCCGCCGGGAGAAGCCGCGCCAGGTGGTGCCACCGGCCCGGCAGGAGGAGCTGCTCGACGCCTTCCAGCTTGCGGTGAACAGTGGCGCGACGGATCGTCTGAGCGCCCTGCTGGCCGATGACATCGCGCTGAGGGCCGACGGCGGCGGCAAGGTGGCGGCGGCCAAGCGGGTGCTGCGCGGTCGCGACGAGGTCCTGGCTTTCCTCACCAGGGTGCTCGGCAAGGCCTGGCCCCAGTGGCGCCAGGCGCGCCAGGAGATCAACGGCGGTCTTGGCATGGTCCTCTTCGAGGGCGAGGCGATCCGCGCCTCGATCACCTTCGGCTTCGATGCCGACGGTGCGGTGAGCGACATCTACATCATGCGCAATCCGGAGAAGTTCGGCGGGCTGAGCGGCGATCGCGGCCGCCTGCACTGAGGGCAGACTTTCCGCCACTGCCGGGAGTCGTACTATCTTGGCGCAGGGGCGTAAGGGCGGACAGGGGCCAGTGAAGCCGATGCGACTTTCCGAGATGACCTGGCCGGAGGTGGAGGCCTACCTGAAGACCTCCCGCAGCATCGTGATTCCGACCGGCTCGACCGAGCAGCACGGGCCGATCGGCCTGATCGGCGCCGACGCCATCTGCGCCGAGGCGGTGGCCCTGCGAGCCGGCGAGGCTGCGGGGGCGGTGGTGGCGCCGACCCTGGCGCTGGCGCCGGCGCAGTTCAACCTCGGTTTTCCCGGCACCATCTCGCTGCGCGCCGAGACCTTCGCCGCGGTGGTGTACGATGTCCTTACGTCCCTCGCGCGCCAGGGCTTCACCCGCCTCTACATCGTGAACGGCCACGGCGCCAACCTTGCGCCGATCCGCGTCGCCCTGCACGACGCGACTCACGACCTCGGCCGGGAGCCCGGCGACGCTTTCGCGGTGCGCCTGCGCTCCTGGTGGGACTACCCGGCGGCCGATGCGCTGCGCAAGTCGCTCTATGGGGAGTGGGAGGGCATGCACGCCACCCCCAGCGAGATCGCCATCACCCAGGCCCTGGTGCGCTGCGTCGCCGGGGCGGAGACGCCGCCGGAGCGGCTGCCGGAAGGTTACCTGCGCGACCGCGCCGGCGATCTGCACGGACCTGCGACTGAGCACCGCCGGCGCTTCCCCGACGGCCGCGTCGGCTCGCATTCGGGCCTGGCGACGCCGGAGCAGGGGGCGGCGCTGCTGGCCGCCGCCGCCGGCGACGCCGCGGCCGACTACCTGGCCTTCCTGGAGGAAGGGTGAGCCGCAGCGGCGCGCCGACGACGATGCCAGCGCCGAGCCGAGATCACCTGATCGAACTCGCCGACGGTTGGCTGCGGCGGGAGGGCCGCGGACAGCGCCGCCGCCGGCCGGGGTCGTCCGGCATTTTCTCGAAACGGCGGAACGCTACGGCTACTGGAATGCCACGCCGGAGGAAAATGCCCGGCACGGCATTGTCCTGCCACCGCCCTGAGCTGTTGTGGGAAAGGAGTACCGCCCAAAGCCGTCCGTCGGCTTTTTCGAGGTAGCCCCGGTGAAGATGGAAGAAATGTCAGGCATTTCGGCGTAGCTGCGTGCATCCCCGCGCGCACCACAACTGCCGGCTCGTTGCCGCCTTTCACATACGGTGCGCTAATTGGACCATGGCGCGTATGTGCAAGTGATCTCCAGTGGTTTGCGAGCATCTTACGAACGAAAAACTGGGGGAGACGAGAAATGCCAGATGCATCCATCCTGACGCAAAGCGGAGCAGCCTGTCGGGTAACCGGCGAGTCTCTGGACGGCCTTAAGGGGCAGCTGCGCGGCTCCCTTCTCGCGCGGGGCGAAGAGGGGTATGACGAGACCCGCTCGATCTGGAATGCCATGGTCGACCGGCATCCCGCGGTGATCGTGCGCTGCGCCGGCGCCGCCGATGTGCGGCGGGCGGTGACCCTCGCAAGGAACAACAACCTCATCGTCGCCGTACGCGGCGGCGGCCACAACATCGCCGGCAATGCCGTCTGCGAGGGCGGCCTGATGATCGACCTCTCGATGATGAAGTCCGTACGTATCGATCCCCTGCGGAAGATCGCCTGGGTCGAGCCGGGTGCCACCTTGGGCGATCTGGACAAGGAAGCCCAGGCCTTTGGGCTCACCACTCCGACCGGCATCAATTCGACAACCGGCGTTGCAGGCCTCACCCTTGGCGGGGGGTTCGGCTGGATTACGCGCAAGTTCGGCATGACGATCGACAATCTGCTTGCCGCCGACGTGGTCCTGGCAAGCGGGGATCTTGTGCGGGCCAGCCAGACGGAGAACAGCGATCTGTTCTGGGCCCTGCGCGGCGGCGGCGGCAACTTCGGCATCGTGACGGCCTTCGAGTTCAAGCTGCACGAGGTTGGCCCCGAGGTGCTTTCAGGCCTGGTCATCCACCCGCTGGAGGGCGCGGCCGACCTGCTGCGCTCCTATCGCAAGATCGCAGCGGCGGCGCCGGATGAGCTCACCGTCTGGGTGGTGCTGCGCAGGGCGCCACCGCTGCCCTTCCTTCCGGAGGAATGGCACGGACGCGAGATACTTGCCTTTGCGGCCTGCTATTGCGGCGACATGAGCACGGGCGAGCAGGCCCTGGCGGAGCTGCGCGCGCTCGGCAACCCCATCGCCGACGTGATATCGCCGCACCCCTTTGTCGGCTGGCAGGCAGCCTTCGATCCACTGCTGGAGCCAGGCGCGCGCAACTATTGGAAGAGCCACGACTTCACCGAGCTTTCCGACGATGCGATCGCGGACCTGCTGGCGGCGGTCACGCGCTTGCCGACCGCGGAATGCGAGGTGTTCCTCGCGCATGTCGGCGGCGCCATGAGCCGGGTTCCGGCGGATGCGACCGCCTATCCGCAACGCAAGTCGCACTTTATCATGAACGTGCATACGCGCTGGCGCGACGCCGGCCAGGATGCCGCCTGCATCGGCTGGGCGCGCGAGCTGTTCGGCACCATGGCCCGCCACGCCGTCGGTACCGTCTACGTCAACTTCATGCCTGATGATGAGGCGGACCGCATCGAAGCGGCCTATGGGCCGAACTACAGCAGGCTTGCTGAAATCAAGGCGAGATACGATCCAGCCAACCTGTTCCGCATGAACCAGAACATAAGACCGCGCGCATAGAACAGCGGCGGACTGCCATGCAGGAAAAGCCCCCGGAGCCCTGAAACGGCTCCGGGGGTGACATGATCTCGGGGGCCAAGGCCGGCGGAAGGCCTTGCCGTGCCGCGTTGGGCTCAGACGACCTTGGTGTGCAGCTCGCCGATGCCGTCGACGTGGCCGTGCAGCACGTCGCCGCGCTTCACCGCCGAGACGCCGGACGGCGTGCCGGAGAGGATGACGTCGCCGGGCGCCAGCTCGAACAGGCCGGAGAGGTAGGCGATCATCTCCGGCACCTTCCAGATCATCTGGTCGAGATCGCCTTCCTGGCGCACGCTGCCGTTCACCTTCAGCCAGATGGCGCCCTTGGCCGGATGGCCGATCTCGCTGGCCGGCACCAGCTCGCTGCAGGGCGCCGAATGCTCGAAGGCCTTGCCGACCTCCCAGGGCCGGCCGGTCTTCTTCGCCTCGCCCTGCAGGTCGCGCCGCGTCATGTCGAGCGCGACGCCGTAGCCCCACACGTGGTCGAGCGCCTTGTCGAGCGGAATGTCCTTGCCGCCCTTGCCCAGCGCCACCGCTAGCTCGATCTCGTGGTGCACGTCGCTCGACTTCGGCGGATAGGGAAAGTCGCCGCCGCCGGTGACCAGGTTGTCCGGGTTCTTCTGGAAGAAGAAGGGGTCCTCGCGGTCCGGGTCGTGGCCCATCTCGATGGAGTGGGCGGCGTAGTTGCGCCCGACGCAGTAGATGCGGTGGACCGGGAACATTCCGTCGCTTCCGCGCACCGGGATAACGGCAGCCTTGGGCGGCGTAATCACAAAACTCATCGTAGTCCGATCTCCAGAGGAAGAAGCCAGGGTACTAGTGTCGGGCGGCGGCATAGTAGTCGACCTTTCTTTCAAGCCAGGCAAGCACTTCATTGAGGGTAAAGGCGAAGGCGAAGAGCACGAAGAGCAGCGCCCAAAAGTGCTCCATCAGGAAGCGCGAGGAGTACAGCTCGAAGAGGTGCCCGAAGCCGATGATGGAGACCAGGAGCTGGCCGATCACCACGCCCTTCACCGCGCGGATCATGCCGAGGCGGACGCCCGACAGGATCTCCGGCAGCGCCGCCAGAACGTAGACCTTGCTGAACGCCTGCCAGCGGCTGGCGCCGAACACCTGCGCCATCTCGACCAGCGAGGGCGAGATGCTGCGCACGCCGGCGCGAGCATCCAGCACGATGATCCAGACGGCGAACAGCACCACGGTCATCACGATGGTGGTCTCGCCGAGCCCGAAGATCACCATGATGACCGGCACCAGGGCGGTGAGCGGCGCCGAGAGGAAGAGGTTCACCCAGGGCAGGAAGATGCGGTCGGCGATCACCGAGCGGCCCATGACGACGCCGAGCGGCACACCGAAGACGACGGCGATGAGGTTGCCGAGCAGGAAGGCCTTGCCGGTGATCCACAGCGCGTCGGCGAAGCTGGCGGTCGGCACGATCTCCACGATGCGCGCGAAGATCGCCGAGAGCGGCGGGATGATGAAGCTGGCACCGCTCTGGCCGACAACCTCCCACAGCGCCGCCCAGATGATGAGCGAGCAGAACATGGGAACGCGGATGTTGACGCCAAAAATGCTGAGGGTCATGGCGGCGGCCTCAGTCCAGGTACTTCTTGAGGCCCTGCCAGATCTCCTCGACGGTGTCGATGTAGACCGGGTCGCGGCGGATGTCTTCCGGGTCGTCGCCGCGCGGGATGTCGGGCTCGACGATCTGCGAGACGCGGCTCGGCCGCCGCGACAGCAGCACGATGCGGTCGGAGACGTAGACCGCCTCCTCGATCGAGTGGGTCACGAAGATGAAGGTCTTGCGCTCCTGCGCGACCAGCGCCAGCAGATCCTCCTGGAACTTGCGCCGGGTCTGCTCGTCGACCGCCGAGAAGGGCTCGTCCATCAGCAGCACCTTGGCGTTGACGGTGAGCGCGCGGGCGAGGCCGACGCGCTGGCGCATGCCACCGGAAAGCTCATGCGGGTAGGCCTTCTCGAAGCCCTTGAGGCCGACCTGGCCGATGTACTTCTCGGCGATAGCCTCGCGCTCGGAGCGCGCGACGCCGCGCAGCTCCAGCCCGAAGGCGACGTTGCGCAGCACCGTCGCCCAGGGCATCAGGGCGAAGTCCTGGAACACGAAGGCGCGCTCCGGTCCCGGGCCGGTGACCCGGCGGCCGTCGACCCGCACCTCGCCGGCGGTTGCCGGGATGAGGCCGGCGATGATCTTCAGCAGCGTCGTCTTGCCGCAGCCCGAGGGGCCGAGCAGGGTGGTCAGCTGGCCTTCCGGGAAGTCGAGCGTGATGTGGTTCAGCGCCTCGGTGCCGCCGGGGTAGACCTTGGCGACGCCTTCCACCTCGACGATGGCGCGCGGCGCCTGGCTGACGGCTTGGGCTCGGGTGGCGGTCATCGGGCGGCTCTCTTTTCAGGGCGGAACAGGGTCACCTCCAGGCGCTCGAGCAGTTCGATGAACAGCACGGAGAAGACGATGATGGAGAAGATCGCGGCGTACATCTTGGCGTACTCGGCGACCGACTGGTTGTAGGTGATGATGTCGCCGATGCCGGTCGGCGTGATCAGCAGCTCGGCGAGGATGACGCCGATGAAGCCGGCGGCGCAGCCGAGCCGCAGGCCGGCGAAGATCACCGGCGCCGCGGAGGGCAGCACGATCTTCCAGATGATCTGCCGGCGCGAGCCGAGGAAGCAGCGGCCCATCTCCAGCAGCGAGGCCGGCGTGTGGCGCACCGCGTTGAGCGAGTTCAGCACGATGACGGGCATCGCCATGATGCAGACGGTCATCACCTTGGAGGTCAGGCCGATGCCGTAGGCGAAGGTGAGGATCGGGATCAGCGCGGCCAGCGGCGCCGACTGCGCGATGATGAAGACCGGCGCGCCGAGCCATTCCGCAAGGCGGTTGAGGCCCATGGCGACCCCGCAGGCGACGCCGACGAGGACCGACGCCACGAGGCCGATGACCAGCGGCTGCAGGGTGATCCAGAAGGCGTACAGCAGGCTGCCGTCGGCGAGCATGCCGACGAGCGCCGCCATGGTTTCCACGAAGGTCGGGAAGGCCGGGCTGATTGGCACGCGGCCCGCATACTCCCAGCTGCCGACCACGATCACCACCGAGGCGAGGCGCAGGAAGAGCGGGTGGCTGAGCAGCCGCACGAGCGGGCCCGCCTGATCGGCCGGCGGCCGGCCTGCGGCTGCGGAAGAGGAACCCGGCCCTGCCTGCGGGGCAGGGCGGGCGGGGACAGCGGCTGCCTGCCGCTGTGCCCTCAGGGCCGGGGATGAGTTGCTAGGTTGCAAGGAAAGTCTCCGCCTCACTTAGAGGCCGAGCTTCTGCTTGGCCGCGTTGAGCGGTCCAAGATTCCAGAAATCCTCGACTTTCAGGGATTCCGCCGGGCCTTCCAGCTGGCCGGCCTCGGTATAGAACATGAAGTCCGCCTTGGCCGCCTCCATGCCGCCGCCGGCGGGATCGAAGAGCCCCTCCTTGGCACCCTCGGTATAGAAGGGCACCACTTCGGCGAGGATCTCCTTCGGCTGGTCGGCGAGCAGGTTGCGCTTGGCGCGCTCCTCCTCGATGATCGCCGGGTTCTCCTTCATCTCGCTCCACAGCTTCAGCAGCTCTTCGACCACGACGTTGACCGCTTCGGGATTGTCGGCAATCCAGGCGTCACTGGCGAAGATCAGCTCGTCGCTGGGGACTTCGCTGACGCCGGGCAGCACGTGAAACTTGTCGCCGCCCAACTCCATCAGCTTGTTCTTGTTGGCGAGGTCGACGATGGTCGCGTTGATCTGGCCGTTCACCATCGCGATGATGCGGTTCTCGGAGCCGGGGACATAGCTGCGTTGGCCGAACTCGATGCCCTCGCGCTTGGCGATGATGTTGCCGATCGCCTCGGTGCCGGTGCCGCGGGCGTGGAAGGTGAAGGGCTGGCCGTCGAGATCCTTCCAGGTCTTGTAGTCGACAGAGGCGACCGGGAAGAACACAAGACGGGACATCTGGAAGACCACCTTCAGCGGCAGCTTGCTCTTCTGAATGACCGAGTAGGGTGTCCCGACGCCGAGATCGGCCTGGCCGTTGATCATCGACTGAATGGCCAGCTCTTCCTTGGCGAAGGAGGTCATCTCGTAGTCAATGCCGCGGTCCTTGGCGCGCTCGAGGGCAACGAGAAAGGCCAGTGTCTCGACGGAGACCACATCGCCGAGGGCGACACGCACCTTCTCCGCCGCCTCGGCCGTAGGGGCCAGCGCAGCCGTGCCGGCCAGCAGGCCGGCCACGGCGACCGCCGCGACGGAATGTCTGAAGATCGATTTGAATGGCTGCATGGCAGTTCCTCCCTGGCCTGCGCGTTGCGCCCCACCGACCAGAGGGCGGCAGGAGGCAGGCCTTATTGCTGATGACCAAAGCCTAACCAATTCTTGATTGGTCCCGCAATTGATTTATATTGGTCAGCCGTAATCGGTTGCGATATAGGCTTTCCCAGTGCCCCCGGCAGACGGGGAGTCGGTCTATCGGGAGCGATGACCGCCCGTCTGCCCCTTCACGACGGAGCCCGCATGGATCAGGGACAGGGTGCTTTGACGCAGTTGCGCGCCTACATGGCGCAGCGCGATTTGTCCGCCAACTCCCGCCTTCCCCCGGAACGCGAACTCTGCGACATCCTCGGTGTCTCGCGCGGCGAGCTGCGCAAGGCGCTGGCGGTGATGGAGAGCAACGGCGAGCTGTGGCGCCATGTCGGCAAGGGTACCTTCATCGGTGCCCGCCCGACCAAGGAATACTCCGACGTCGCCGCCATCGCGGCCTTGACCAATCCGCGCGAGGTGATGCACGCGCGCCTGCTGATCGAGCCGCAGATCGCCCGCGAGGCGGCCCTCAACGCAACCGCCGGCGATATCGGCGAGTTGAAGCAATGCATCCTGGCCTCGCGCCAGGCGCAGACCTGGCGCCAGTACGAGAACTGCGACAACCGCCTGCACCGCGCGGTCGCGGAAGCCGCGCACAACACCGTGCTCCTGGCACTCTTCGATACGCTGAACGCGGTGCGCCGTGCCGTCGTATGGGGCCGCCTGCGCGACAAGATCGACCGGCCGCCAACGGATCACCACAGCTTCAAGGAGCATGAGCTGCTGGTGCGCGCCATCGAGGAACGCGACATGGACGGCGCCGGCCAGGCGATGCTGCGGCACCTGTCGCACGTTCAGGCCAACCTTCTGGCGGCTCGCCAGGCCGCCGAGTAGGCGCCTGGCGGTGCCACAGGCGGGGCGGCGGACGCTACGGAATACCCGGCGGCGCGTTTCATCACCGGGCGGCGGCACGCCGCCCCGCGCAAAGCCGCTGTTGGAAGGGCCCATGAACGCACCGCCAGACTCAAGCGCTCCACGATGGTAGACAAGCTGGGCGTCACCAGCGCCCTGACGGAATCCTGCCCGGAGGCAGTGTCCAGCGGCGAGGCGACCTCGCCGAAGCGGGCGGCGATCATCGCCGCGGCAACCGACCTCTTCACCCACGCCGGCTATGGTGCGGTTTCCATGGACGCCATCGCCGCCAAGGCCGGCGTCTCCAAGCGCACGGTCTACAGCCACTTCCCCGGCAAGGACGTGCTGTTCGCCGCGGTCATGACGCGGCACTGCGGCACGGTTGCCGGCGCCGACGGCTGGGTGCTCGACCCCGAGGTCGAGCCGCGCCAGATGCTGACCGACCGCGGTCGGCGCTTCCTCAAGCTGATCACCTCGCCGGAGGCGGTGGCGCTGTTCCGCACCGTGACGGCGGAGGCCGAGCGCTTCCCCGAGCTCGGCCGCGCCTTCTTCGAGACCGGCCCGAAGTGCTGGGCCGGCAGCTTCGAGGACTATCTCAGGGCGCAGCACCAGAAGGGACGCCTGCGCATCCCCGATCCGACGCTTGCCGCGAAGTTCCTCTTCTCGCTGCTGAAGGACCCGCTGCATCTGCGCTGCATGCTGGGCGTGCAGAGCAAGGTGACCGATGCCGAGATCGCCGCCCACGTCGAAAACGTGGTCGACGCCTTCCTGGAACACTACCGCAAAGGCTGAGTGCCTTGGCGCCCGCCAGGGTGCGTGATATTGAGGCTCCATCGTCAACCTGTTCCACCCATGCCATGAAGATATGTTACTTGGCGAACTCGATGCTGCCATCGCGGTACGCCAATTCCGTCCACGTGACAAACATGGCGGCCGGCTTGGCGCAGTCGGGCGCTGAGGTCACGCTGTTTGCGTTCAAAGGTGACGGATCCTTGCTGCCGTCTGCCGGCGACGACGCAGTGTTCGACTTCTACGGGCTGGAGCCCTCCTTTCGCATCGTGTGGCTGCCTCAGCCTCTGCCTCGCGGCGTTTCGCTAATTTCGTCGATTTCCGTATGGTTCACGATCAGCGGCTTCGCGCCCGACCTCGTCATCGGTCGCCACGGCAAAGCCTGCCTGGCAGCGGCACTACGGGGCGTTCCCACTGTCTACGAGACGCACAGGCCGCTTGCTTGGCAGGCACCTGTCGACCGCTTCCTTGTGCGCCGACTGCTGAGGCTGCGCGCTTTCCGCGGCCTCGTCACGATCTCGAACCCACTGCGGGATATACTGGCGGAGGAAACGGGCCTGCCCGCGTCCCGTATCCTGGTGGCCCACGACGCGGCGCCGCCGCCCTCGGCCATCGAGCCGGCCAGCTTCGCACAGGGCGACCGCCTGCAGATCGGCTATGTCGGTGGCTTCTATCCCGGCCGCGGCATCGAGTTGGTGCTCGATGTCGCCGCCTCACTGCCGGAAATGGACTTCCACTTGATCGGCGGTACCGCGACCGACCTGGAACAATGGCACGCCGACGTGCCCGACTTGGCGAACGTCCGCTTCCACGGATTCCAGGCTCCCGCGCACGCCGCAGCGATGCGCGCTGGCTGCGACGTGCTGATGGCGCCCTACCAGCACAAGACGCTCATCAAGGATGGTTGGGACACGACACGGTGGATGTCACCTCTGAAGATCTTCGAGTACATGGCTTCGGCCAAGCCGATACTTTGCTCCGACTTGCCGGTGCTGCGCGAGGTCATGACCGACGATCGCAACGCCGTGCTTCTTGCGCCAGACGATCGATCAGCATGGGTCGCTGCGTTGCGCCGCCTGCAGGCAGATCCCGCCTACGCTCGCGCGCTGGGAGAACAGGCTTTTGAAGACTTCATGCACAACCACACCTGGGAGCAGAGGGCCCGGCGCATCATTGCCTTCGCCGGCGAGAGTCAGTAGCGGTTCAGGGTCTCTCGCAAGAGAGGCGCCAACGCCGCCATGACGCGGTCGAGTACGCCGGCCTGCGCGGCGGCGTAGTCTTTTGCCGCCGCCGCCATGGCCTCGCGCTCGGCCGGCTGCGCCAAGAGGTCGGCGACCGCCGCGGTGAGGGCGGCGGGGCCGCCCACCTGGCGCAGCGCGCCGGCGTCGGTCAGCTCCGCCGCCAGGCGCGCGAAGTTGGCGGTGTGCGGCCCGGCCAGGATGGCGCAGCCGAGCGTCGCCGGCTCCAGCAGGTTCTGTCCGCCGTGGGCCACCAGCGAGCCGCCGACGAAAACCACCTCCGCCAGGCGGTACCACAGGCCGAGCTCGCCGATGCTGTCGGCCAGGTAGACATCGGTCGCGGGAGCGATCGCTTCGCCGCGGCTGCGCTGGGCGACCGTCAGGCCGAGTGCTTCCAGCTCGCGGCGGATGCTGCCGGCGCGGCGGGGATGGCGCGGTGCCAGCAGGGTGATGAGGCCCGGGAGGCGCCCTCGCAAGGCGCGCTGAGTTTCGCCGGCGATCCTCTCCTCGCCGGGATGGGTGGAGGCGGCGAGCCAGCGCGGCCTGCCTTCAAGCTGCGCCTGCAGGCCGGCCAGTTCCGCCGCGTCGGCCATGAGCGGCGGCGCGGCCGCCTTCAGGTCGCCCAGGCTCAGCACCGGGTGGGCGCCCAGCCCCAGCAGGCGGTCGCGGTCCTCCGGCGAGCGGGCGGTGACCAGGGCGAAGCAGCCCAGCAATTCCTCGATGATCGGCTTCGCACGTCCCCAGCCGCGATAGGAGTCGGCGGAGACGCGGCCGTTCAGCAGCGCCAGGCGGGTGCCGTGGGCGGCGGCGCCGCGTAGCAGGTTGGGCCAGAACTCGGACTCGATGACGAGCCCGACATCGGGCCGCCAGTGGTCGAGGAAGGGCGCGACGGCGCCCGGCAGGTCGACCGGGACGTACTGGTGGATCGCCCCGGCCGGCAGGCGCTGGCCCATCAGCTTCGCGGAGGTCACCGTGCCGCTAGTCATCAGGATGGTGAAGCCCGGCCAGTCACGCCTGAGGCGCTCGATCAGCGGCAGCGCCGACTGCGCCTCGCCGACGCTGGCGCCGTGAATCCAGACCAGTGGCCCGTCCGGCCGCGCGACGCCGGCCTTGCCGAGCCGTTCGCCGAGCCGTCCGGCCTCCTCGCGGCCCTGCGCCAGGCGCCGGCGCAGGTAGCGGTGCACCAACGGCGCCGCGAGGCGCCCGAGAAGCGCATAGCCGCCGAAGGCGGCCGCTGCGACGAAGCTTTCCCGCCTGCTCATTGTGCGGTGTCCCTGAACGTGAGGGCGAGGCCCCCGTCGAGGCTGAAGCTCGGTGACCAGCCGAGCGCGCGCCCGATCTCGGCGTTGCTGACCGTGAGGTCGCCGGCCAGTGCCTCCACCAGGGCACCGCGGCCGAGCAGGCGCCCCGCCAGGCGCAGCAGCCCGGGCGGGCAGGGCAGCAGGCGTGCCGGACGGCCGCAGGCGCGGCCGATACGCCGCGCCAGCTCCGCCGTCGAGACGTCTTCGCCGTCGCAGAGCGGCAGCGGCGCGGCGGGGGTCGCCGTGCAGGCAAGCGCCGCCTCGACGGCGCCGGCGAGGTTGCCGACGAAGAGCTGGCTGCGCCGGTTGGTGAGGCTCGCCAGCGGCAGCGGCCGGCCGGCGGCGACGAGGCGGGCGAGGCGCGCGAAGTTGCCCGGCGCGCCGGGACCGTAGATCAGCGGCGGGCGCAGCATGACCAGCCGCAGGGCGCTGCCCGCTGTGGCCTCCTGCAGCGCCCGCTCGGCCTCCAGCTTGCTGCTCTGATAGGGCAAGGCGTAGGCCGGGTCGCGCTCGGCGACCGCAGCCCCGACCGAGCTCAGGAAGACAAAGTGGCCGACCCCGGCGGCGCGGGCTTGCTGCGCGAGGCGTCGGCTGGCCTCAACGTTCACGCGGCGGAAGGCCGCCAGCGGGTCGGCCTCGGTCTCGCGCAGCACATGCACGCGCGCGGCGCAGTGCACCACGGCATCGACGTCCGCGAGCGCGGCGGTCCAGGCGGTGGCGCCGTCAAGCGGCCCGCTCACCACTTTCTCGACGCCATCGGGCACCACGGCATCGGCGCGCCGCACGGCGCCGCGCACGTGCCAGCCGCGCGCCAGCAGGTGGCGGCAGATCGCTCCGCCCGCAAAGCCGTTGGCACCGCTCACCAGGACACGCGCCATGGCCTAGAATACCAATCGCTTCAGCACGGCGCGGGCGCCGTAGTGCAGCATGCACCAGGCAGCCTGCAGCGGCCCCAGCTTCTCGACCTTGCGGTAGACGTCCCACACCCAGGCGGCCGAGCGCTTCGGCTTGCTGGAGAGCAATAGAGGTAGCGGCATTCCGCCGACGAAGTCATGCCCGGCACGGCCGGCAACTCGGGCAGCGTGACGTCGTCGAAGCTGGAGAC
>Ga0214471_10002797_pt1 | contig 13646 bp, 11 predicted proteins | sample RVTome_5_FD_207665 | JGI IMG/M metagenome (GOLD analysis project Ga0214471, IMG submission 207665) | Soil microbial communities from uranium-contaminated site in the Upper Colorado River Basin, Wyoming, United States - RVT142D155 | ecosystem: Environmental > Terrestrial > Soil > Contaminated >...
CGTACCGCTGGCAGACGAACACCGACACGCCGGGGCCGTTGTCGTCCTCGACCCGGATGCTGCGCAGTGTCGATGGAACCTGGAAGATCTGACCGCCGACGCTCGCGGGAGAGTCTTCGTAATTGACGCCCAAGCCCCCCGGAGTCGCTACGTACTCCACGCTCTGGCTCGTCGCCTCGCACGGTCGGGGGCGGAGGTCGTACGGGTTGTCGCGGCACTCGGGGTCCGGTCCTTGGAACGCCCGCCCGTCACCAGTCAGAACGTCGTCGGCAGAGCCAGAGCCGTGGGGCGTGAGGTCTGATCCGCGAGACAGACCGTCCGCTGTCAGCGGAACGAATGAATCTGCGGGCGCGCCCGCATAGTCGAGCGCGAAGCCGGTTGGATAGCGCAGCGTGACATCCCGCCCGGGGAGCCGGGATCCGATCAGGATGCCACCCATGACCAGCGTCATCGAGATCACGACCGCGAGGAGGGGTCGTATCCCCTCGAGGCTGCTCGGTCTGCTGATCGGTGCCATATCGTCCCCTGTGGCACATAGTGCCCCTCACGGATCGTGTGTCGCATCGGGGGAGGCCCGCGAAGATGGCTTGAGGGTTACCCCCAGCTCAGAAGATGCGGGGTGTGCTCCATTGCGCGCTCAGCACTGGGATGTGAGACTCCGCCCATGACGGTTCCAGAGCCGGCGACGGTGATGCTGGTCGACGACCACCCGATCTGGCGTGAAACGCTTCGCGCGATGCTCGAGCGCGCGGGCGCGCGCGTGGTCGCCGAGGCCGGCGATGCAGGCACGGCGTTGACCATGCTCGTCGAGACATCCCCCGAGCTGGCGATCGTGGATATGGGCCTGCCCGGCGAGAGTGGTGACCGGCTGGTCGCCCTGATGCTCTCGAACACACCGGCGTTGAAGGTCCTGGTCTTGTCGTCGTCGGAGGAGCGGTCTGACGTCCTCCGAGCCGTCAAGGCAGGTGCGTCCGGATACCTGGTCAAGACCGCTGAAGCTTCCGACGTCATCGATGCCGTTCACGCGATCCGCGCCGGTGAGATCGTGTTCCCGTCAACCCTCGCCGGGTTGGTGCTCACGGAGCTGCGCCGCTTGGCCAACGTCGAATCACGGCTCCGTGTGACCGTCGCACACGGTTCGATGTTCATGCGCGAAGGGATCGTGCGCGTGGTGGGGGACCTCGGGTTCGACGTGCTCGGTTCGGTGGAAACACTGGAAGATCTGTTCGCTCTGATCGCAGAGCAGCCCTGCGACGTCGCGGTCGCGGATGCCGCGCTCGTCCGAACCGATGCGGAGGTCGCGCAGCTCCGTGCGTTCCGAGCCGATCTGCCCATCCTGCTGCTGTCCGACGCCGCCGATGTCGCGGTCGTGACGCGAGCGCCGGGCATCGGGCTGCTGCTCGATCGCCGGATGTCCGAGCCACACCAACTCCGCGACGCGCTCGTGCGGCTGGTGGCCGGTGACACCGTGATCGATCCCGACGTGGTTCGCTCGCTGGTGGGAGGAGGAAGTGCTCTCCTCGCTTCGATCTCACCCCGTGAGCGTGAGGTGCTCGCGTTAATGGCGGAGGGCCGGTCCAATCAAGCGATCTCCGAGCATCTCTCGCTGACCGCCAAGACGGTCGAGGCGCATGTGCGGAGCATCTTCACCAAGCTCGGGCTCGAGGTCACTCCCGACGACCACCGCCGCGTCCTGGCCGTCATCGCGTATCTCCGTTCCGCCTGACACGCGACCGCTGTTACGCTTGCGTCGGCGATCCTCGCCACATGCCCGACGGCGGCCCACAGGGAGGGAGCGATGTCTCGAAGGGCCGCACGGGTTCGGACGCCCCACCGGCGATCGTGGTTCCGCGATCTCCCGCTGTTCTGGAAGCTGCTCATCCCCTTCTTCGCGCTTATGGTGATCGTCGGTACGGCGGGCGGTTTCCGGATCATCCACGAGCTCGCCGCGCGCGCCGAAGCTCAGCTCGACCAGGAGCTGCTCCAGCGGTCCCTCAACGTTCGCACCTTGCTCCGTGATCGTGAGCTCTACCTGCTCGAGTCGGTCAACTTCGCGTCGAACCTCCAGGGGATGGCGACGGCGGTCTCGGACCGGGACGTGCGCGCGGTATCGCGGCTGCTGGGCTCCGTGCAACGGTTGAAGAGCGACCTCGACCTCTCAGTGGTCCTGGAGCCGACGCGCCGGCCGGTCGCGCTCAGGTCGAGAGGATCGGAGCCTGGCCCGGCACCGCGGTTCGACGAGCGCTTCGTCGAAGTGGCCCTCGCAGACCGCGACGGGGGACGACATGCAGGTGTGCTCGAGGATCAAGATGCCAGGATGCTGGCGATCGCGACGCCGGTGTGCGCTTCGTCCGAGCCGTGCGAGGTGGTAGGCGTGGCCATCGTCGCGATGCGCCTGGAGGGTCTACTCGACGAATCGCTGGCGCGAGCCTCCGGCGAGTTCCCAGGCGACGAAGCCGTCGCGCTCTACACGGCAAAAGGGAGTGAGTTGGGAACGGCCGGCCCTTGGTTACGACCGACGAACGTCCCGATGTTGGACGAGGGTACCTCCCGCCGCCAGACCATCCGCAGCGGCGGTCGGGAGTTCGCCGTCCTCTACGCGCCCTACGAAGTGCAGGGACGAAGGCTCGGGACGCTGGCGTTCCAGACCCCCACGGCGCCTGCCTTCGCAGCCGCGCGCCGAGCAGCGGTCCAGCTTGGCCTGCTGCTGTTGGTGGGGATGGCCGGCGTCGTGGGGATCGGCGCGTTGCTCTCCCGCGTCGTCGTCGGTCAGGTCCGGCCGTTGGTGTCCACGGTTCACAGTCTCGGCCGGGGCGAGTTGAGCGCGCGCGCCACCATGGAAGGCGCCGACGAGATCGGGTCGCTCGCGCTCGGGATCAATCAGATGGCCGATCAGTTGCAGTTGAGCCATGACACGTTGGACGCCCGCGTGAAACAGCGCACCGAGGAGGTGCAGCGCCTGCTTGGACAACGCAACGAGCTGTTCGCGTCGATCTCGCACGAGTTGCGGACACCGCTGGCCGTCATCCTCAACCAGGCGGCGATGCTCCTGGAGCAGGCGCCCAAGGACGCCGTCGTCGCGCACGCCGGCCGGCGGATCGATGGCTCGGCGCGCGAGCTGCTCGCCCTGGTCAACGAGATCCTCGATTTCGCGAAGATGGAAGCCGGCATGCTGACGATCGAGCCAGAGTCGGTGTCGGTCCGCGAGGTCCTCGACGATGTCATCCCCAGCATGCAGCCGCTGTTCGATCAAGACGACCTCATCGTCACCGTCCGGATCCCACGCACCCTGCCGCGCGTCATCGTGGACCCGCGGCGGCTCAGAGGCATCGTGCAGAACCTTCTCGACAACGCGGTCAAGTACACCCCGCCTGGCGGGCGGATCGAGGTGCGCGCGGTCGAGAGCAGCGGCGCGGTCGAGGGCAGCGGCGCGGTCGAGATCACGGTGAGCGACACGGGCGTCGGCGTGCCAGCCGATGCCTGGGATCTCATCTTCGAGCCCTTCTACCGGGCCCAAGGAACGGCGCCGCTGCGCGGTCAGCCCTCGACCGGCCTGGGGCTCGCCTTGACCAAGCGGCTCGTCGAGGCGCACGGCGGGCAGATCTCGTTCCAGAGTGAGCCGGACAAGGGCTCCATCTTCCGGTTCACGCTCCCGCAAGCCCCTCGCTCCGAGCACCGGCGCGCGCTGGCCCGAGGCTAAAAGGGCGGCGCAGGGAACCTCGCGGAACAGATGCGATAGGAGGGCCCCTGATCCTCGGCTGCGAGTCCCGCGTACCACATCCGCAGAGTTCCGTCGTGCAGGCGCACTGCGCATGGGCCGTGTACCGAACGCGCGTCTGGTCCGGTCCCCGACGGCGAGAGCGTCGTTCCGCGTCGTTCCCAGGTCACGCCGTCGCGCGAGGTCGCCATCTCTATCGTGGAGCGGCTGCCGTCGTCGCAACCGAAGAACATCCAGAAGGTCGCCGCGACGTCGAGGACGCAGGCATGCGAGAGGGCAACCTCGCCGGGGGCGGGCTCGAGCACCGGGCCGATGCGATCCCAGGACGCACCGGAGGGGGACACAGCGGCCATGATGGTTGCCCGCGGCAGGTTCGCGACCTCGGAATGGCCCGTGTAATACAGCCACACCCCTGATCCCGAAACGAGCAGGCAAGGATCGGTGGCCGCAAGGACGTCCTCCGCTTCCCGCTGCATGATGGTGCCTTGCGGAGCCCAGTTCAGTCCATCGGCCGAGGTCGCCATGTGGAGCCTCGTGACTTCGCCGTCGAAGCCGCCGTAGGACATCAGGTACCCGCCGGGGGTGCGCACAACGCACGGAGACTCGACGCCATAGTGGTCCGCATCGCCCGAGAAACCGGCATCGATGACCACACCGATTCGCTTCCACGCTTCCCCGACCCTTTGGACGGCTCCAAGGATCCGAGACGTCGAGCCGTCGTGACCCGCGTACCACATCCGCAGATCGCCGGCCTCATCCTCGACCACCGTCGGTCGAGTCGCGCGGGAACTGTCCGGCTCACCCGGCAAGGCGGGCGGCAGAGCTTCTCCTTCTCGGATCCAGTCCATCATCTGAAGACATCTGACCGTCGCCCCGTGGTCCCCCGCCTCCGGAACTAGCCAACGATCGAATGATCAGGCAGGCGTTCGAGCGCCTCCTCCGTGCTGCCTGTGGTCAGCATAATCGAGATCGCGCAGCCCGCTTCGATCAGTCCCGCCGCGCATCCGAGCACGCGTCGCGTGACGACGGTTGGACCCCTCAGTTGCTTCAGGCCAGCGTGCGGTACGTGCGCGACACGCAGTCCGTGCCTGCGTCGTCGAAGCAGATCGTCACAACCGCTTCGCCCCCATCGACGCTCGACGCGCGCGCGATCGAGAAGAAGGCGCTGTCCCAAAGCGGCTCCGGATGGCTGACGGTTCCCTCAGGCTCGAACGTCCACTGGGTAAGCCCACACACACCGTCCGCGCACGACCTTGAGTCGGTCAGACCGGGGAAGGCGAGCGTGCTCACGTCCGACGGCCTCTCGGTTCCCAGCACGCGCACTTGCAGGCTCGAGGAGCCGGGATTGATGTGATCCGTGTCGACATGCCCCGCCGGCATATGGCAGCCGGCCAGTCCCGCATCGATAAGCAGCCCGGTCCCCGAGTGCAGCACGATCCGATTGCAGTGATCAGCCTGCGCGGGCGGCGCTGGACCCGAGACCAGTACCGCGGCGGCTACGGCGGCCAGCGCCACAGCAGCGCGGGATCTGGAGACGTTCACGGGAGGACCTCCCCACAGCTCGAGTGAGAACTCCATCACAGATTCGTCCTTCGAGGCTCCCTCTCCTGCCCGACCGCTTCCCCACCTGCTCTCAGCAGCCGACGATGATGCGCCACTCGCATTCGACGGTCTCGAGCCCCTCGCGATCGGCACGTCGAGCCCTACGCGATTTCCCGTATTGAACCTCGTCGTGCGCGCGCATACGTTCATCGCATCAGTCGATCCGGGGGCCGTGTTCGCCGAGCGCGTCCCGGCGAGGGGGGAGATCCACGATGCGAGCGAAACGTGCTTTGGCGTTGGTGGCCGTGCTGGTCACGATGGCGCCGTTCTCGACCGCCGTCGGTCGGGGGACCGATCCCGATCCGTCGTCACGGATCGCGTGTAAGTACTCGCCGGCGGGTCGTTCGTCGTGCTTCGCAACCACGCTCACGGTCGTCTCCGATGGGCTGACGGCAGCGCAGGGCGACGCGCTCGTGGCCGCATTGAGGCTCGGTGGACGGCTCGGCGACCGGCCGCCGATCGACGACAACGGCGTGTTCTGGTTCCTGGACGAGGCGCAGTTCCAGCAGCTTCCCACGTTGTTGACCGTGCCACCTCTGGGGCCGACCATGCCCGAGGGACTGCCCGAAGAGCTCTATTTCCTCGCCGATCCCGGTGATCCGATCCCCGGCCTCGACACGTTGAACCTGCTCGACATCGCGTTGACGTTGCAGAACGGCGGCCCAGCAGTGCTCAGCGCCGAGGCCGCTACCGACTTCGTTGAGGGAGCCCTCGACGACGCCGCGCTCCTTCCCGGGAACGCGATCAGCACCGTCTCCAACTCCAAGGTCGCATTCCAACTGAACCCGAATTCGCTGCTGCCGGCTCTTCCCGGCATCGGCGACCGCGCCGAGTGGCTGTTCGATACGCAGGTCTCCATGCAGATCGCGCTCGACGGGGTTCGGGTCACGGGTCCGGGAGCCAACGTCAGCGTCACGGTGAACCCCGACGGGACGGTGGCCCAAGCCCAGTACGCTCTGCGCCAGGTCACCGACGGGGCTCGCGTTCCGATCGCGGATCCACTCGCTGGACCGAGCATCTGCGACGCGGCCCTGGACGCACCGGAAGGAGCTGAGATCTCCGCCGACCTCGTCTACTTCGCACCCAGCCTTGACGTGAAGGTCGGAACGCTCGTGCCGCACTTCGAGTGCAGCGCCAGTCTGCCCGAGGGCGTCGACGGCACCATCCCGCTGGACCAGTACGTGCCGGCCGTGTTGAACGCGCCGCAGGCCCAGATCGGTGGATTCGTCGATGGGTCAACGGTGAGCGCGATGGCCGAGGTTTCCGGCGGGACGGAGCCGTACGCCTACGCGTGGACCTCCGCCACCAACGGCAGCGTGGGAACCAACTCGAGCGAGGTCTCCTACGAAATCACCCCCGATCCGGAAAGGGCACTCATCCCGATCCCTGAGACCATCCCGATCCCTGAGACGCTCACGCTGATGGTGACCGACGCGAACGGCTTGGTCGCCACCGCGCAGCAGAGCTTCGAGATCTCGCTCGAGCCGCCCGTCATCGATGAGCCACCCGCAGCCGCCGCGCTCGGGCTCCCGCTCCCCGACTTCGAGGGTCATGGCGGCAGCCACGCGCAGGGGGGGAACCAGGTCGCATCGTGGTCAGGCACCGACAGTCCGGCCTGCTCGCCCTACACCGGCGGGTTCCGCGACTGGACCAACAACTCGCCGAGCCCCCGGCCCCAGGTCAGGTGGACGTGGTCCACGAACTCCTCGTGGGAGAGCGACTTCAAGTCTGACACGATCTCAGGCGGCAACGATCATTTCTACGCCGACGACGTGGACTACGCCTTCTACTGCGGTCACGGAGGTCCGAACAGCTTCACGTTCGAGAACACCGTCGGGCCGACGGATCAGTCGCTGCAGTTCACCGAAGCCCGCTGGGGCGACCGGGATCTCGAGTGGTTCGCATTGCTGTCCTGCCAGGTGCTGCGCGACACCAGCTCCTCGCGTGCGGCCAGCCGCTGGGGCCAGGCGTTCGACGGGCTCCACGAGATGATGGGGTTCCACACCAACGCAGCCGCGTCGGGCAACCTCGGAGCGGGCATCGCTCTGCGGACCCAGGGCTACCAGTGCTGTGGCGGCTTCACCATCGCACCGATGAAGGTGCACGATGCCTTCGTGCAGGCGGCGATCGATTCCCAGCCCGACGATCGCGTCTGGGTGACGATCCTGCCGGTGTCCTACTCCTGGCAGTACAACCGGAACGACTACTACTGGGGCCGAGGCGACACCTACAACGACATCCCGGCCAGCCAGATCTACTACTTCCTCACCTACGCCGGGAACACTTAAGCCGAACGATACGAGGGCCCGGGCGCGAAGCGCCCGGGCCCTGCTAGTTCCGGGACCTTGACGCCCTCTTCCCTCACGATGTATTCTCTATACATCATGCGGCGAACCCAGATCTACCTCGATGAATCCCAGCACGAGCGCTTGGGTAAGCGCGCCCGTGCAGCCGGCACCACGAAGTCGGATCTCATCCGTGAGGCGGTCGATGCCTACTTAGCTGGGCCGCAGACCGAGAACACGAGGCTGCTGGCGTTCAGGGAGGCCGTTCGCGATGCCGCAGGCTCGGTTCGTCGGCTGCCAAAGGGACGCCACTATGTTGAGGAACTCCGCCGCGGAGACACGCAGCGAGAGCGGGACCTGGAGGATCGGCGGCATCGATGAGTTCCGTTCTCGATACCACCGTTCTCATAGACATCTTGCGAGGACATTCATCGGCCGTCGCGTACGTGCTGGAACTTGAGGACGTTGGCGTGTGCTCGGAAGTAACCCGTGTCGAAGTGCTTCGTGGACTACGGAGCGAGGAGCGACGACCCGCCGAGCGACTGTTCCAACAGCTTCGTTGGGTTTCCGTGGATGAAGAGATCTCGCGCATCGCTGGCGAATTTGGTCGCAGACTTCGTCGGAGTCACGGTGGCATCGGCGTCGCGGACCTGATGATCGCGGCCACTTCGGAACGGCTCGACTTTCCGCTCGCAACCACCAACGTCCGACACTTTCCGATGTTCAAGGGTCTGCGGCCCCCGTACCGTGATTGAAGGGGTCGGTTCGCGCACAGTCAGATTAGCTCGAAGGGCGCGTAAGCAGGCTCACCAGCCGGCATCCGATTCGTCCACGAACACACGCACCACGCCGCGCACGCCCGCGAACACATCCGCCATGCGAGCCTCTCTCGTAGGCGACAGGTCAGTTGGCAACGCCATCCACTGACAAGCGGAGCGCAGGGGGTGGACAGGAGGGATAGGCCGCTTTCCGGGGAGGTCGGCACCCAAGCGGTTCGCATGTCCGGATCCCTCGACCCATTCTCAGTCCGGGGCGACCGTCCCTCGCCACCTGTGCACTCACCGGCCGATCGACGTCTCGGACAAGAGCGCTTCACCGCTCCCTTCTCGCGCGAGAGAGCGGCTCGGACGGCGTCCGCGACCTCAGCTGGTCGCTCGTGCACACGCTTCCAGGTCACTCGAACCAGCACCCATCCCACGCCGCTGAGCGCTTTGTGGCGGCGGACGTTGCGATCGACCTGACGACGGCTGGAGTGCCATCGAAGACCTTCCGCCTCGATCGCGACGCGCTCGGCGAGATAGGCGAGATCGACCCTGGCGATCAAATCGACCCTGGCGATCAAATCGACCCTGGCGATCAAACGGTTCCCGGCCCCCCCATCGTCGTCGCATACTGTCACATGGCGAATTTCGCTTCTCCCCTGACGCGCGGAAGGAGTGCGGGGGTCCATCGCCGAACCCCCCTGACAAGAGTTCCTGTCACCACTGGGAGGGGATCGCGATACGCACTCGGGGAGCAAGCGAACGTTCGTCGCGGCAGCGGCGGTTCACGCATCTGTTGGGTTTCGCGCTGCTCATCGCGGGGATCGGTGCGACGACGCCGGCCTCTGCCGAGGTCCTCGAACCCCAGAACGATCCGTTCTACCAGGCGCCCGCCGGCATCGAGGACCTCACTCCCGGGACGATCCTGCGCTCACGTCAGGTCGACGTCAGTCTCATGCAGGTCCCGTTGACCGGCATGCGGTTCCACGCGTACCAGTTGCTCTACCGCACAGGAGACGTCGCCGACCGTCCGATCGCGAACGTGACAACGCTGATCGTTCCCGATGCGGATCCGCCCGCCGGGGGCCGGCAGCTGGTGTCGCTGCAGAACGCGGAGAACTCGCTCGACCCCAACTGCGCGCCGTCCTACCAGCTGCAGGTTGGCCAGCAGGCGCCGAGCGGTGCGGTCAACCGGAACCTCGTGGTCGAGCTCACCGCCATGCTTCCGGAGATCGCGGCCGGCCGGGTCTTGGTGATCCCTGATCCCCTGGGTCCGGACAAGGGCTACATCGTCCGCCTCGTCAACGCGCACATGGTGCTCGACTCGATCCGCGCCGCGGAGAGCTTCGAGCCGGCTGGTCTCTCCGGCACAAGCACACCGGTGGCACTGTTCGGCTACTCCGGGGGCGCCTTCGAGAGCGCGGCGGCGAACGAGGTGCAGCCGACGTATGCGCCGGAGCTGAACGTGGTGGCGGTCGCAGCCGGCGGCGTTCCGGTCGGCAACCTCGCCAACGTCCGCTACATCGACGGAACGCTCGCGACGGGCACGCTGATGGCGGTGGGCGTGGCGATCAACCGCGCGTACCCGGAGATGGACCTGTTCGCCGCGCTGAACCAAGCCGGAGCGGCGTTCGCCGATCGGATCAAGACCGGCTGCTCGTCGGCGATCTTCGCTGCTCCGCTGGCCCACTTCGATGACTGGACGACCGAGCCGAACTTCTTCGCCCGACCCATCGTGCGCGGTGTGCTCGAAGGCAATCAGCTCGGGCAGGACACGCCGACGGCACCGACGTTCTACTACAACGCGATCAACGACGAGATCATCTGGATCGCGCCGCTGGACGCGCTAGTGGCCGAATACTGTGCGGCCGGAGCGAACATGTTCTACGTGCGCGATCCGGCGGGGGTTGAGCACATCCAGGGGGCGGCGAATTTCATCCCCATGGCGCTGGACTACATCGAAGCACGCTTCGCGGGACTGCCCATCCCAACGACATGCGGCCTGCCCACGAACGCGGCCTAGAAGGATGCCGGGCAGGCTCCCAGGGACGTGGCGCCTGCGGTGACGCCTCGCGGCGGCGCTGAAGTACCCTTCTCCGAGTGATGGGTGGCAGATCGGCAAAGAACGAGCCCGTTCGAGGCGCTGAGATCATCGCCGCCGCGTGCCTGGCAACCGATCTGGGCATGGGCTTTCCGTTCGAGCATGGTCTGCGCGGCACGCTGATGACCATGAAGCTCGCCGAGCTGCTCGATGTGGATCGCAAGACCGAGTCGCAGACCTATTACGCGTCCCTGCTGATGTACTCGGGGTGTACCACCGACGCAGACATCGCCATGCGGATCTTCGCGGGGAGCAGGAGCGACAACATCACCCCCGTCCAGTTCGGATCGGTGCCGGAGGCCGTGGTGGGCCTCATCCGCTCCCTCCCTTCCCCCGACGATCCCCCCTACCGGCGCGCGTACGAGGTGGCCAGGCGGCTGATCCCGGCGGGGAAGTTCATGAAGCCCCACTTCGCTGCTCTGTGCGAGGTCGCGGAGATGATGGCGAAGCGGCTCGGCCTGCCGCCCGAGGTCCAAGACCTGTTCGTCCACCTCACGGAACGGTGGGACGGCAAGGGGATGCTGAAGCGAGCCGAAGGAGAGGAGGTCTCCCTCCCGCTTCGCATCGTGCACGTCGCTCGTGACGCCGCGTACCAGCGAATGATCGGCGGGGATGACCACGCCGTGGAGGTGATCCGCAGGCGAGCAGGGCACGCCTTCGACCCACGCGTCGCGCGCCGCTTCATCGAGGAGGCGCCGGAGATCATGGCCGCGGCGGATGAGCCGGACTCGGCATGGGAGACGACCCTGGCCGCGGAGCCCACGCCCTGGCTCACCCTTGACAGCGAAGGGGTGGACCGAGCCCTCGCCGCCATCGGCGACTTCGCCGACCTGGTGTCACCGCATCTCTCCGGCCACTCGAGCAGCGTCGCCGAACTGGCGAGCGCCGCGGCGCGCATCTGCGGCTTCGATCCCTCGGACGTGACGCTGGTGCGGCGGGCGGCGTTCGTCCACGACGTGGGGCGGGTAGCGATCAGCCCGCGGATCTGGCAAAAACCGGCTGCCCTGACGCTCGACGAGTGGGAACAGGTTCGCCTCCACCCCTACCACACCGAGCGCATCCTGCTCCGCGGCGGGTTCCTCGCCTCGCTCGCCGACACGTCCTGCGCTCACCACGAGCGACTCGACGCGACCGGATACCACCGCAGGCTCTCTGCGTCCGCGCTCCCCGCGGGTGTGCGCCTGCTGGCCGCCGCCGATGCGTTCCACGCCATGTGCGAACCCCGCCCCTACCGACGCGGGATCCCACCCGAGGACGCAGCCAAACTGCTCGGTGAGGAGGCGCGCGCCGGGCGGCTGGACTCGAGGATGGTCGCGGCGGTGATCGAGGCCGCCGGCGAGGAAACCCCTCAGATCCAGCGCCCGGCGGGTCTGACGGAGCGAGAGGCTGAGGTCATGGGGCTCGTGGCCCGAGGCCTGCAGACCAAGCAAGTGGCGCGCAGACTCGGCATCTCGACCAAGACAGCCGATCGCCACATCCAGAATTCCTACCGGAAGATCGGAGTCTCGACGCGGGCCGCCGCAACGCTGTTTGCGATGGAGCACGGGCTCGTGCCCCAGCAGGGACGGGTCTGATCCCGCTCGGTGCCGCACCTTTTCGCTGAACCGACCGCCACCTGGAGTCACAGCGTGCGGACGGGGCGCCCTCGATATGGGGAAGACTCCCGATTCCCCGAACCGCCCGGCGACCGTACCGTCGGAGGCATGGCCCCAGGAGGTGGCGACATGAACGAGCAGCGCGTAGAGACACTCGTGATCGGTGGAGGTCAGGCCGGCCTAGCGGTCGGGTATCACCTCACCCAACGCGGCCTTCCATTCCTCATCGTCGATGCGAACGGCAGGATCGGGGATGCATGGCGCAAGCGCTGGGATTCCCTCCGGCTCTTCACACCCAACCGCCTCAACAGCCTGCCCGGGATGCGCTTCCCCGGCCCTCGCTGGACACTGCCGACAAAGGATGAGTTCGCCGACTATCTCGAGTCCTACGCCAGGCGCTTCGACCTGCCCGTCTGGACCGGCGTCGAGGTGGAGGGGCTGACCCGGAACGGGGATGGCTTCACGGCGACGGCAGGCGGCCGACGTCTGGAAGCCGACAACGTGGTGGTCGCCATGTCCTCATGGCAGCGACCTCGGGTCCCCGAGTTCGCAGCCGAACTCGACCCGAAGATCGTCCAGCTCCACGTCGCGGACTACCGCAACCCTCGACAGCTCCGGGAGGGGGACGTCCTCGTCGTAGGGGCAGGGAACTCAGGAGCCGAGGTGGCGTTCGAGCTGGCGGCGAGCCGCCGGGTGTGGCTGTCGGGGCCGGATGTCGGGCACCTCCCCTTCCGACCCACGAGTCGCGTCGCGCGCGTGCTGATGCCGTTCATCGGTCGAGTCATCTTCCACCGCGTGCTCACGACCAGCACGCCGATCGGACGCAGGGCTCGGCCGCGGATGCTGGCTAAGGGCGACCTCCTGATCCGGGTCAAGCCGAAGGATCTTGCAGCGGCGGGAGTGGAGCGGGTGCCGCGAACCACGGGCGTCCAAGAAGGACTCCCCCAACTCGAGGACGGCCGGCGCCTCGATGTCGCCAACGTGATCTGGTGCTCGGGATCTCATCCCGGCTTCTCGTGGATCGACCTGCCCGTGCTCGGCCCGCAGGAGCCGATGCACGACCGTGGAGTCGTCGGGTCCCAACCCGGCCTCTACTTCGTCGGTCTCAAGTTCCTCCACGCCAAGTCATCCGAGCAGATCCACGGGGTGGGCCGCGACGCCGCACGCATCGCCGGGCACATCGCGCGACGGAGCAGCCGAGCGAGATCCTAGGGTGAGATCCTAGGGGGCTCGTGGTCTTGAGAGACCGGTGCGCGAACCGCATCCTGTTCGATTGCCCGCCCGACCTGTGTGCCGAGAGCACGGGAACCATGGTGGCCAATGCGCATGCACGCACTCTGGTGGGCCGGGCCCTGCTCTTGTGACGCGAGCTCTTAACCGGCCGCGGAGACCCGCGGATTGGGTGGGACTGGGCTTGATCGGCCGCGGCGAGTCCATCGTCGCGCTGCGGAGCCTCCTCGCCGAAGCACGGCTGGTCACGCTGACCGGAGCTGGGGGCTGTGGCAAGACACGTTTGTGCCTGCAGGTCGCCGCCGACCGGCTGGACGACTATCCGGATGGCGTGTGTTGGGTCGACCTGGCTCC
>Ga0214471_10002798_pt1 | contig 13644 bp, 19 predicted proteins | sample RVTome_5_FD_207665 | JGI IMG/M metagenome (GOLD analysis project Ga0214471, IMG submission 207665) | Soil microbial communities from uranium-contaminated site in the Upper Colorado River Basin, Wyoming, United States - RVT142D155 | ecosystem: Environmental > Terrestrial > Soil > Contaminated >...
CACCGCCTGGGCGCCGCCGACGGTGTAGATGCGATCCACGCCGGCGATGTCGGCGGCGGCCAGCACCATGTCGTTGAGCGCGCCGTCCGGCGCCGGCACGGTCATGATCAGCTCCGGCACGCCGGCGACCTTGGCCGGCAACGCGTTCATCAGCACCGACGAGGGATAGGCGGCCTTGCCGCCGGGCACGTAGAGCCCGACGCGGTCGAGCGGCGTGACCTGCTGGCCCAGGACCGTGCCGTCGGCCTCGGTGTAGGTCCAGGAGTCGATGCGCTGGCGCTCGTGGTAGGCGCGGATGCGCTCCGCCGCGGCACGCAGCGCGGCGAGCTGCGCGGCGGGCAGCGCCCGCGCGGCGCGCGCGATGCGCCCGGGCGCGACCTTGAGCGCGCCGGCGTCGGCGACGCGGTAGCGGTCGAAGCGCGCGGTGAATTCGAGCAAGGCCGCATCGCCGCGCGTGCGCACCTGTTCGACGATGTCGCGCACCGTCTCCTCGACCCGGCGGTCGAGCGCCTCACCGCGGTCGAGCAGCGTCGCGAGCGCGGCCTCGAAACCGGCGTCGGCGCTGTCGAGGCGGCGCAGCTTGAGGCTCATGCCGCCACCGCCCCGGCGAGCCGCTCGATGAGCGGCTTGAGCGTGGCGTGCTTGGTCTTCATGGCCGCCTTGTTGGCCACCAGCCAGGCCGAGATGTCGGCGATGTGCTCGACCTCGGTGAGCCCGTTGGCCTTGAGCGTGGCGCCGGTGCCGACCAGGTCGACGATGCGATCCGACAGCCCGGCGAGCGGCGCCAGCTCCATCGAGCCGTAGAGCTTGATGATGTCGGTCTGGATGCCCTTGGCGGCGAAGTGGCGGCGCGTGATGGTCGGGTACTTGGTGGCGATCTTGAGCCGCGTCCAGGCGCGCGGATCGTCGCGCGAGGCCAGACTCGCCGGCTCGGCGACCATCAGCCGGCAGCGCGCCAGCCCGAGGTCGATGAGCTCGTAGAGGCCGTCGCCGTCGTACTCCATGAGAACGTCCTTGCCGGCCACGCCGAGGTCGGCGGCGCCGTACTGCACATAGGTCGGGACGTCGGCGGCGCGGATCACGACGATCTTCAGGCCTTCGACGTCGGTGTCGATGATGAGCTTGCGGCTCTTGAGCGGATCCTCGCGCGGCGTAATGCCGGCGCGCTCGAGCCACGGCAGCGCCTCCTCGAGGATGCGGCCCTTCGACACGGCCAGGGTCACGGACGGGCTCATGGCCTCACCCGGCGGCCGCGGCCGCGCGCGCGCTGCCGCCCGGCACGCGCCGGATGCGCGCGCCGAGCTGGGCGAGCTTTTCTTCGATGCACTCGTAGCCGCGGTCGATGTGGTAGATGCGGTCGATGACGGTCTGCGACTCGGCCACCAGCGCCGCCAGCACCAGGCTCGCCGAGGCGCGCAGGTCGGTCGCCATCACCGGCGCGCCGCTCAGACGCTCGACGCCGCGCACCACCGCGGTGTTGCCGCGCAGCTCGATGTTCGCGCCCATGCGCATCAGCTCCTGCACGTGGTGGAAGCGGTTCTCGAACACGGTCTCGGTGATGGTGCCGGTGCCCTGGGCGATGGCGTTCATGGCGACGAACTGCGCCTGCATGTCGGTCGGGAAGGCCGGGTACGGGGCGGTGCGCACGTTGACCGCCTGGGGCCGCCGGCCGTGCATGTCGAGGCGGATCCAGTCCGCGCCGGTCTCGATCTCGGCGCCGGCCTCGCGCAGCTTGTCGAGCACCGCCTCCAGCAGGTTCGGCTGGGCATTGCGCAGTTTCACCGCGCCGCCGGTCATGGCGGCCGCTACCAGGTAGGTGCCGGTCTCGATGCGGTCGGGGATGACGTTGTGGAAGCCGCCGCCGAGGCGCTCGACGCCTTCGATGGTGATCTCGTCGCCGCCGGCGCCGCGGATGCGCGCGCCCATGCCGTTCAGGCAGCGCGCCAGGTCGGCGACCTCGGGCTCGCGCGCGGCGTTCTCGATCACCGTCACGCCGTCCGCCAGGGCCGCGGCCATCATCAGGTTCTCGGTGCCGGTGACCGACACCATGTCCATGAAGATGCGCGCGCCCTTGAGGCGCTTGGCACGCGCCTTGATGTAGCCGTCCTCGATCCGGATGTCGGCGCCCATCGCCGCCAGGCCCTTGATGTGCAGATTGACCGGCCGCGAACCGATCGCGCAGCCGCCCGGCAGCGACACCTCGGCCTCGCCGAAGCGCGCCAGCAAGGGCCCCAGCACCAGGATCGAGGCGCGCATGGTCTTGACCAGCTCGTAGGGCGCGCGCAGGTCCTTGATGGTGCTGGTGTCGGCCTCGATGGTCAGCTTCTCGCCGATCACCAGGTTCACGCCCATGCGGCCGAGCAGCTCCAGGGTGGTGGTGATGTCCTGCAGGTGCGGCACGTTGCCGATCTGCATCGGGCTGTCGGCCAGGATCGACGCGACCAGCACCGGCAACGCCGCGTTCTTGGCGCCGGAGATGCGGATTTCGCCGCGCAGCGGGACACCGCCGGTGACGATCAGTTTGTCCATAGTGCTCTACTCTGCCACGGCAAAAAAAGAAGGCTGCCCACGGCAGCCCTCGAGTGATGCGTGCGGCCCTGGCCGGCGCGGCGCGCCGCCTGGCGGATAGCCGACTATTCCGCTCAGGATTTGGCGGCGGCGACCAGTTTCTGCAGCTCACCCTTCTGGAACAGCTCGGTCATAATATCACAGCCGCCGATGAACTGGCCCTTGATGTAGAGCTGGGGGATGGTCGGCCAGTTGGAATACTGCTTGATGCCGTCGCGGACCTCGGCGTCGGCGAGCACGTTCACCGCCGCGAACTCCGCGCCGCAGGCCTGCAGCAACTGCACCGAGCGCCCGGAGAAACCGCATTGCGGCATCTGCGGCGTGCCCTTCATGAACAGAATGATGTCGTTGCCTTCGATCTGCTGCTTGATCTTGTCCTGCGCGCTCATGTCTCACTCACCTCTCTCGACTTCGAATCAGGCCGTCCGGCCCGTGTATTCTTCCGGGGTCAACGTGCGCATCGACAGCGCGTGGATCTCCTCGCGCATCCTGTCGCCGAGCGCGCGGTACACCAGCTGATGCTGCGCCACCATGGTCTTGCCGGCGAACTCCGGCGAGACGATGACCGCCTCGAAGTGATGCCCGTCACCGGTCACCTCGGCGCGCGCGCCGGGCAGGCCCGCCTCGATCAGCTGCTTGATGTCTTCGGGTCGTACCATGGTTGTCGTGTTCACCGTCGATTGCGCCCTACAGGATACGCTGTCGGTCGCGGACAATAAAGTCGGACCGCCGCAAACACCCACCGGTATTGAGTTTATTGCGCTGCCGGCGACGATCCGGCAAAAACGGTTGGTGGCCGATCAATGAGGTCGCGAGCGGCGAATTTCAAGCGCGGACGGCGAAAAGAGCATGCCCGGCGCCGCGCGCGACGGGATCGGCGGTCAGGCACGGCCCGGGGCCGCGCCGAGCAGCGCCTCGCCGAGGCCGCTCACCGCGATCAGATTGCGCACCTGGGCGGGCACGTTGCGGAATTCGGCGCGCCCGCCGGCGCGGCGCGCGAGCCGCAGCCACTCGACCATGAGCGCCACGCCGGCGCTGTCGGCCTGGGTGACGCCGGCCAGATCGATGACGACGTCGGCGCCGGGCGCGAACCAGCCGCGCGACCCCGCGAGCAGCGCCGTCACGGAGTCGAAGCTCAGCGCCCCGGTCGGGGCGTGCACGGGCGCCTCCGCGCTCAAGGCTTGGCGCCCGCCGCGGCGGGGTTGCGGTTGCTCTGCGCCATCGACACCAGCAGCGCCTCCAGGCCCTCCGCGCGGATCTTGGTGGCGTACACCGAGCGGTAATTGGTCACCAGGCTCACGCCCTCGATGCTGACGTCGTAGACCTTCCAGGCGTCGCCCTTCTTATAAAAGGTGTAGTGGATGGGCACGTTCGGCGCGCCGCCCTTCTGCTTGACCTCCGTCTTGACGGTGACCTCCTCGTCGCCCGGCTTGCGCGCCACCGGCAGGACCACGATCTCCTGATCGGTGTAATTGAGCAGCGCCGTCGAGTAGGTGCGCACCAGCAGGTCGCGGAACTCGACGACGAAGCGCCCGCGCTGCTCGGGCGTGGCGTCGCGCCAGTGCCGGCCCAGCACCCACTGCGACATGCGCACGAAATCGAAGTGCGGCAGCACCTTTTCGTCGGCCAGCTTGTAGAGCTTCCGGTGGTCCTGCTCGAAGGACTTCTTGTCGGCGCGCACGATCTTGAGGATCTCGTCGGTGGTGTCGCGCACGATCTGCTCGGGCGGCGTCTCGGCGAAGGCCAAGGGCGCCCCCAGACACAGTGCGATCAGCAGTCGTGACAGTATGGTTTTCATGGCATGCCCTCGTTTGGCGATGTGCCGATTCAATAGTTGCTAATTCTGCCACGGGGGACACGGGGGACACGGGGAATACAAGAATTTTCCCTGCCGCACTTCACGTTGTTTCTCCCCGTGTCCCCCGTGCTCCCCGTGGCTAATCCTCACGACCTATCCGAGCTACTTCTTCTCTTCGGGCTTGGCGGCCATGTTGTACAGGAACTGGCTGATGAGCTTCTCCAGCACCAGCGCCGATTGCGTGAGCTTGATCTGGCCGCCGTCTTTTAGATACTCGTCGCTGCCGCCCGCTTCCAGGGCGACGTACTGCTCGCCGAGCAGGCCGGAGGTCAGGATCGAGGCGCTGGTGTCGACCGGCAGGGTATCGTACTGGCGCTCGATGCCGAGCACCGCCACCGCCTGGTAGCGTTCCTTGTCGAAAAAGATCTCGGCGACGCGACCGATACGCACCCCCGACATGGTCACCGGCGCCTTCACCTTGAGGCCGCCGATGTTCTCGAAGCGCAGCTCCACCCGGTAGCTGCCGGCCACGTCGATGGACTTGATGTTGCTGACCTTGAAGGCCAGCACCGCCAGGGCCGCGATGCCGGCCGCGACGAACAGGCCGACCAGGGTCTCCAACCACTTTCTGCTCAACATGTCACAGTTCTCCCAAGGTCAGGGCGGTCATGACGAAATCCAGCCCGAGCACCGCCAGCGACGAGGTCACCACGGTGCGCGTGGTCGCGCGGCTCACGCCTTCCGAGGTCGGCACGGCGTCGTAGCCCTCGAACACCGCGATCCAGGTGACTACCACGCCGAACACCACGCTCTTCAGCACTCCGTTCAGCACGTCGTCGTAGAAGTCGACGCCGTTCTGCATCTGCGACCAGAACACGCCGGCGTCGACGCCGACCTGGCCGACCGCGACGAAATGCCCGCCGAACACGCCGACCATGGTGAACAAGGCGGCCAGCAGCGGCATGGCGATGATCCCGGCGAACAGGCGCGGCGCCACCACGCGCGTCAACGGATTGACCGCCATCATCTCCATGCCGGCGAGCTGCTCGGTGGCCTTCATCAGGCCGATCTCGGCGGTCAGCGCCGAGCCGGCGCGGCCGGCGAACAGCAGCGCCGTGACCACCGGTCCGAGCTCGCGCGTCAGCGACAGCGCCACCACCAGCCCGAGCGAGGACTCGGCGCCGAAGTCCACCAGGGTGTTGTAGCCCTGCAGCGCCAATACCATGCCGACGAACAGGCCCGATACCAGGATGATCACCAGGGTCAGCACGCCGACCGCGTAGACCTGCTGCACCACCAGGCTCGGGCGCGCCAGCAGATGCCAGGAGCCGGCCAGCACGTCCGACAGGAACACGCTGGCGCGCCCCAGGCGCTCGACGCTCAACAGGGTGCGCCGCCCGAGCTCCTGAAATATGGTCACGACGCCACCTCCATCAGGTCGGCGAGATAATCCTTGGCCGGGTAGTGATAGGCGACCGGCCCGTCCGCCGTGCCCTCCATGAACTGTCGCACTTCGGTCATGCTCGAATTCTGCATAACGTCCGGGGGGCCCTCGGCGATGACACGGCCGTCGCCGACCAGGTAGACGTAGTCGGCGATGGTGCAGGCCTCGGCGACATCGTGGGTCACGACGATCGAGGTCATGCCGAGGGCGTCGTTGAGGCTGCGGATGAGCTTGACGATGATCCCCATCGAGATCGGATCCAGCCCGGTGAAAGGCTCGTCGTACATCACCAGCATCGGATCGAAGACGATGGCGCGCGCCAGCGCCACGCGCCGCGCCATGCCGCCGGACAGCTCGGCCGGCATCAGCGCGCGCGCGCCGCGCAGGCCCACCAGCTCGAGCTTGGTCAGCACCAGGTGGTGGATCAGCGCCTCCGGCAGGCGCGTGTGCTCGCGCACCGGGAAGGCAATGTTCTCGAAGACATCAAGGTCGGTGAGCAGCGCGCCGGTCTGAAACAGCATGCCCAAACGCTTGCGCAGCGCGAACAGCTCGCGGGTCTTGAGCGCCGGCACCGACAGGCCGTCGACGATCACCTCGCCGGCGTCGGGCCGGAGCCGGCCGCCGAGCAGATTGAGCAGCGTGGTCTTGCCGCTGCCGCTGCCGCCCATGATGGCGGTCACCTGGCCGCGGCGGATCCGGATATTCAGGTCCGAGAAGATCGTGCGCGCACCGCGCAGGAAGCGCAGCGCGCGCACCTCCGCGAGGGTCTCGGCATCGGTGTCGCGCGGGGCATCGGGAGTCACTGGCTGTCCGTTGTTGGGGTGGCGTGGTCCGGGTCGACCGTCCGTCGGGCGACTGACCCCGGACATTCTAGACGGATCGTTGCGATCTTGTCAGCCATGGCGGGGAATTGGCGACGGCCGGCGGGGTTTGCTATCTTGAGTGGAAACAACGGTCGCCGACGCATGCCGCGCGGCGGCGCAAACATCCATCAATCCACACGAGGAAGAGCGAATGAAACGGAAGCGGGTTGCAAGGTTCGGCATCGCGGGCCTGGTCCTGGCGTCATCAATGGCGGTCATCGCGCCCGCCCATGCCGACGGCGCGGTCCTGCTCAGGGTCGGCAGCGTGCAGCTGTGGGACGAGCTCCAGCAACTCGACGGCAATCCCCGCGCGTTCGAGGACAGCAGCTCGCGCACCTTCTCGGTGGCCTGGGAGGCGCGCAAGCGGCGCGGCGCGGCGTTCGGCATCGAGTATCTCATCTATCGCCACGACTTCACGCCCGGCACCCTGATCACGAGCCAAGGCCAGGCCAAGACCCAGGCGCTGATGTTCCGCGCCACCAAGTACTTCGGCGGCGCCGACGTCCGGCCCTTCATCGGCATCGGCTTCGGGCCCGGGCATACCAGCGTGAGCGGCACCAACCTCGATCCCGAGCTCAACCTCATGATCCAGGCCGCCGCGGGCGTCGAATTCCGGGTCGAGAACTTCAGCTTCCTGGTCGAGGCCCGCGGACTGTACAACGACAGCGACGGCGAAGTGGGCAACGAGTACGACCCGTCGGCCACCGGCTACTTCGGCGGCATCGGATTCTTGTTCTAGTCAGTATTTTTGCTGCAAACGGCGCAGCCGATGTCCACGGCTGCGCCGTCTCGTCAAAATTGATTACATAGGTTTCAACATTCCCACGGCTCGGCCCGAAGAAAGCTGATCTCGGTCCAGTCGTTCTTGAATATGTCAACGCCGCCCGCGGCCTGCCGGATCATACGGCCAGCAGTTCGGCGATAATTCGCGCCTGCTCGGAGGCTGGCGCCGCCCCCGCGCCGTGAAAGAATAACCCGGCGACACCCGACGCGTCACAGGCCTGCGACAACCGCTCGATCCACGTGCGCAGCGTCTTGGGCGGCGCGCCCGGGGCCAGGGCAAGCTGCAGGCGCCCGGTCGCCGGCGGCGCCTCGCCTTCGGCCGGGTGCCAGCACAGGCCGATGCCGGCGTCGGCCAGGCGCTGCGCCCCGGCACGCCAGGCGCCGGCCGGAAGATCGACACAGAGCGGAAATACCGCATCGAGCCGCCGGATGACGCGGTCGAGCCAGTCGAGATCCAGCGGCGTGCCCGCCGGCAGGCGCCACAGCGCACCGGCGACCTGGGCACGGATCGGCGCGACCCGCTCTGTGAAGGCGGCCAGGGCGGCGGCGCGGCCCGCCTCATCGGCCGCCGTCGCGAGCGTCGACGGCAGTTCCAGCACGAAGCGAAACCTCGGATCGCTTTCCTCGCGCCACGCTTCCGTGATGGCCGCGTCCACCCCCGCCCAGGCCTCGCCCGGCACCAGCACCGCGCGCAGCCGGTTGCTGTAGTAGCAGAAGCGCCACTCCGCCGGCAGCTCCTCGGGATAGAACTCGGGCACCCAGTCGGCATGATCCCAACCGCGCGCACCGATCAGCATCGATTCGCTCATGACAGTCGCCGCATCTCGTTTCCTTGCGCGCAAGACTAACCCATGGGCAAGCCGCCCGGATAGGGTATGCTAGCGCGATGCGCTTCGACCTCTTCCACGAGCTCGCCGTGCCGCCGTTCGACGGTCGCAGCGAGGCCCGGGTCTATCGCGACACGCTCGACGAGCTGGCGGTGGCCGACGGCCTCGGCTTCGGCACCGCCTGGCTGGTCGAGCATCATTTCATGCGCGGCTATTCGCACTCGTCGGCGCCCGATCTGGTGCTGGCCGCCGCCGCGGCGCGCACCACGCGCCTGCGGCTCGGTCACGCGATCCTGCCCTTGCCCTATCACCACCCGGTACAGGTGGCCGAGCGGCTGGCGACGCTCGATATCCTGTCCGACGGCCGTGTCGATTTCGGTTTCGGCCGCGGCTTCTCGCCGGCGGAATACGCCGCCTTCGGCGTGGCCATGGACGAGAGCCGCGCGCGCGTCGAGGAGTCGCTGTCGATCCTGCGCGCGTTCTTCGCCGGCGAACGCGTGAGCTTTCACGGCCGCCACTACCGGATCGACGATCTCGATATTCTTCCCAAGGTCGTGCAGCGGCCGCACCCGCCGTTGTGGATGGCCGCGGTCAGCCCCGAGAGCTACGCGCTGGCGGCGCGGCTCGGCGTCGGCGTGCTGGTCGGGCCGTTCAAGCCCTGGTTCATGGTCAAGCCGGACATCGAGCACTACCGCGACGCCTGGCGGCGGCAGCACGGCGACGCCCACGGCGATCCCGCGCTCAATCCGCGCGTCGGCATGACGATCGGGCTGTTCTGCCTGGAGGACGGCGAGCGTGCCCGCGAGATCGCCCGCACCAACATCACCTGGTTCTACCGCGAGCTGCTCAAGACCACCGCGCCGGTGCTCGAACGCCTGCACGCCGGCTACGAGTACTACCGCAAGCTCGGCAACCTGAAGTTCCTGCTCGACAAGGCCGTGCACCTCGCGGTGCTCGAGACCGCCGGCATGGTGGTGGCCGGCGATCCCGAGCACTGCCGGCGGCGGCTCGCGGCCTATCGCGATGCCGGCGTCGATCACCTGCTGTGCGCGATCGCCGCCGGTGGCTCGCCGTCGGCGGTGGTGATCGAGTCGATGCAGACCCTGGCCCGCCACGTGATGCCGCACTTCACCGCATGCGAATCGCCGTAACCGGCAGCGCGTCGCGCCTGGCACGGGTGCTGCTGCCGCGGCTGCTGGACGACCCGCGCGTGGCGGAGGTCGTCGGCATCGATGTCCGCGCGCCGCGCCTGCACCACCCGCGCCTCACCCCGGTGACGCTCGACGTGCGCGCGCCCGAGCTCGGCGCCGTGCTGGACGGCATCGACATGCTGGCGCATCTCGCCTTCGTCGTCATGCAGGCCGATCTCGGCCGGCACCGTCGCGACCGCGCGCTGATGCGCGACATCAACGTCGGCGGCAGCATCAACGTCTTCAGCCGGGCGGCGGCGGCCGGGGTGCGGCGCATCGTGCATCTGTCGAGCGCCGCGGTCTACCGGCTCGACGGCACGGCGCCCATGACCGAGACCCAGCCGCGTGCCGCGCTCGCCGGCTTCCACTACGGCGCGGACAAGGCGGCGGTCGAGGACTGGCTGGACGGCTTCGAGCGCGATCACACGCGCATCGGGGTCGTGCGGCTGCGTCCGCACGCCATCCTCGGACCGCAGGCCCAGCCGTTCCTGCGGGCGCTGCTGCGGCTGCCGTTCTATCCCGCGCTGCCGGCGCCGGCGCCGCTCACCCAGTGCGTGCACGAGGACGACGTCGCCGAGGCGGTCCTGCTCGCGCTGTTCGGCGCGGCGCGCGGCGCCTTCAACCTGGCCTGCGCCGACGCCCTGCCGTTCCGCGCGCTCGTCGGCGCCCGGCACCGCCTCGCGCTGCCGCTGCCCTGGGGCCTGGCGCGCGCCGGCTTCGCGCTCGGCTGGCGATGGTTCGGCTGGGGCACCGACCCCGGCTGGCTGCCGGGGCTGCGTCATCCGGTGGTGCTCGACTCGACCCGCGCACGCCGCGAGCTCGGCTGGCGGCCGCGCCATGACCGCGCCGCGGACATCGTGCAGAATAGCTAGCCGGCAACACTCTCGAGCGGCGCGCGCATGGCCGACATACTCAAATTCAAGAAACCGTCCGCCCGGGACCGGAACCAGGGCAAGACCTTGTGCGGCAGCGGCTTTCACAAATGGGCGGTCGTGACCGGGCGCAAGTTCGACGTCAAGCTCGGCAAGCTCGTCACCCTGGAGCGTTGCGCCCGCTGCGGCGAGGAACGCACGCGCCTGCTTTAAGATTCATCGCCGGCGAGTCACGCGAAAAACAAAATCTGCCACGGGGACACGGGGAGCACGGGGAAAAACAGATTTATTCTCCCCGTGCTCCCCGTGTCCCCCGTGGCTAAATCAAATCCGGTGACCACCGCGGCGCTCATTCGCCGACGTTGAGCAACAGCCCGCGGCGGCGCGCGGCGCGGAACACCGACAGGAATACCGCCACCCCGAGCGCCAGGTAGACGACATTCAAAAGCACCGCGTTGACCAGCAGGTCGAGCCGGAAGCGTTGCTCGATCAGCACCGCGCGCATGCCTTCGAAAACATGGCTGGCGGGCAGCAGATCGGCGACGACGCGCAGCCAGTCGGGCAGCACCGACACGGGATAATAGATGCCGCTCACCGGCGCGACCGCGAAGATCGCCACCCAGGCGAGGTTTTCGGCGCCGAGCCCGTAGCGCAGCACCATGGCCGACACCAGCAGCCCGATCGCCCAGCCCATGACCAGCAGATTGACGAAGAACGCCAGCAGCGGCAGGCCCATATCGAAGATCGAATAATGGTAGAGCGGGATCGCCAACAGCGCCGCGCCGCCGACGCCGATCAGGGTGCGGATCAGGCTGATGGTGAGCAGCGCCAGCACCAACTCGTAGGGCCGCAAGGGGCTGGCGAACAGATGGCCGAGGTTGCGCGAGTACATCTCCTCGAAGAACACCGTCGACACGCCGAGCTGGCCGCGGAACATCACGTCCCACAGCAGCACGCCGGCCAGCAGCACGCCCGAGGCCTGCGCCAGCCAGGCGCTGTGGCCGACCAGGAACTGGGTGATGAAGCCCCACAGGATCATCTGCATGGTCGGCCAATAGGCGAGCTCGAGGATGCGCGGCCAGGAGCGGCGCAGCAAATAGACATAGCGCAGCACCATGGCATAAACGCGCCCGGCCGAAAACGCGCGCGGCGCGCCGTTCATGGCGCCGCCCGGCGCGTGCCGGCGTCGCGTTCGCGCGCAATGTCGAGGAACACGTCCTCCATGGTCTGCCGGCCGTAGCGCGCAAGCAGCGCCGACGGCGCGCCGCGGTCGACGATGCGCCCGGCGCGCATCATGATCACGTCGTCGCACAGCCGCTCGACCTCGAGCATGTTGTGCGAGGCGAGCAGCACGGTCGCGCCGCTTTGCGCCTTGTACTCCATCAGGTAGCGGCGCATGCGGTCGGCGGTGTCGGGGTCGAGCGAGGCGGTCGGCTCGTCGAGCAGCAGCAGCTCGGGCGCGTTGAGCAGCGCCTTGGCGAGCCCGACGCGGGTCTTCTGCCCGGCCGACAGATTGCCGTAGGCGCGGTGCATGAGATCGCCGATGTCGAGATCGGCGCCGAGCTGCGCGAGCCGCTCGGCGCGGCGCCGGATGCCGTACAGCCGCGCGTAGACGCCCAGGTTCTCGGCCACCGTCAGGCGATGCGGCAGATCGACGTAGGGCGAGGAAAAATTCATGCGTCCGAGCACCCGGTGACGCTCGCGCAGCATGTCGGCGCCGAGCACGCTGATGCTTCCGGCGCTCGGCAGCAGCAGCCCGAGCAGCATCGACAGGGTGGTGGTCTTGCCGGCGCCGTTGCCGCCGAGCAGGCCGCAGACGCTGCCGGTCGTGACCGTGAAATCCAGGTCCTCGACGGCCACCACCTGCTGGTAGTGCTTGGTGAGCGCCTCGACGCGGATCACGGTCGCGCTCATCGGTCGTCCGCTCCGAATCGCGCCGCCAGCTCGGCGACGCGCCGCCCGGCGGGACTGTCGGCCCGGCCGGCGGCGCGCACCGCCTCGCGGTAGCCGGCGAAGAACGCCGGCAGCGCGCGCACCACCGCGCGCTGGCGCAGCCGGCCCGCCCCCTGCACCGGCCAATCGGCGCGCCAGCCGGCGTGCGGCAGCGCGGTGCAGATCTTGAGGCTCCAGCCGGGCGCGTGGATCCGCCAGGTGTGGCGCCGCACCACCAGCCGATAGACGTGCCGGCCGGCCGCGATGCCGACCTCGGGACCGTAGTACTCGACCTCGAGCTCGGCCGCCAGTTCGGCGAGCATCCGGTCGAGGCGGGCGAGCGCGGCGTCGAGCGGCGCGTCGGGCGCGATCTCGGGCGCCCGGCTCTGTGCTGCGAGAAAATCGATGAAGGTGGACATGGGCATTCGTCGTCGCGCCGCGTCAGAATGGATCATAATATAGTGAACCGACCGGATCACGCCGCCGCGCGCGGCGGCCAGCTGAGGACCTGCCCATGAACCCGCCGGATGAACGACGCTTCCAGGAGATCGAGGCGCGGCTCGCGCGGCTCGAGGCGGGCGCGCCCGTCCCGTCGCCGTCCCTGGCGCTGCCCGACCGACTCCACCCGGCCTGGGCGCTGGCATTGAGCGTCGGCGCGCTCGGCTGCGGCTATTTCGGGCTCGGCCTGCCGCAACACTACTATCAACCGCTGTTCGCGCTGCTGTTCCTGCTGCTCGGCTATCACCGCGGGTTCTTCCGCCCGGCGCCGGGCGCCTGGCGCTGGCCGCAGGTGGCGGCGAATTTCCTGTTGCTGGCCCTGTTGTTCAAGCTGCTGCTGGGCGGCGGCCTGCAATACCCGTTCGACTGGCTCAAGGTGCCGGCGTTCATCCAGTCGCCCGAGGCCGGCGACGGCAGCTGGTACAAAAAGCTGCTGCCGGATTATCAACTGACCTGGCAGGGCGTGCCGGGCGTGAGCGACTGGTACATCAACATGACCAAGATCCAGTCGCTGCTGCTGGTCGCGACCCTGGCCGGCGCGCTGTTCCGCTTCCAGCCGTTCGCCTCGTTCACCGCGCTCGTGCTGCTGCTGGTGTCGTTTCCGAGCTATCTTGGCTTCCACTGGGACTGGGTGATTCTGTTCCTGGTGCTGGGCGGCGCGGCGCTGTACCTGCAGTCGGGCAAATCCTAGCCTCATAGAGATAGCGGGGCTGGAAGATAGCGGGGCTGGAAGCCCCGCCTACAATAATTTATACGTCAACCCTCGAGCAGGATCTTCTCGGCCTCGTCGAGACCCTCCGGGCTGCCGTACAGCACCAGCACGTCACCGTCGCGCAGCCGGGTATCCTCGGCCGGCTGCGGGCCGCTGA
>Ga0214471_10002800_pt1 | contig 13637 bp, 13 predicted proteins | sample RVTome_5_FD_207665 | JGI IMG/M metagenome (GOLD analysis project Ga0214471, IMG submission 207665) | Soil microbial communities from uranium-contaminated site in the Upper Colorado River Basin, Wyoming, United States - RVT142D155 | ecosystem: Environmental > Terrestrial > Soil > Contaminated >...
ACGATCAGGGGATGCCGTCGGGGATCCCGGAGGTAGTTCGGGTCGAGCGGCATCGGTTTCGCGTACGCGAAGACCGGGATGAGGAACGCCGCGCCGGACGCCACCAGGATGAGCGCGAGGCCGGGAAGGATCACCGTCCCGAAGGGATCGATCAGCGGCCTGGGGTTCAGCGTGAGGCGACCCCAGCGCCTCGGGCTCGGATCGCCGAGCCGATCCGCCGCGAGCGCGTGCGCGTACTCGTGCATGACGAGAGCAGGCACCAGGGCGACCAGCAGGTACAGGGCGAACTTGACGTTGTCCAGGTCCACCGAGCGCCTACTCCCCGTACCAGCCGTAGACGAGGGGTGTCGGCTCCACCGGGTCGTCGCCGACGGTCAGCGCCTCGCCGATCCGGGAGAGACAGCCCCGGGCATCGTCCTCGTTGCGGGCGTGGACGGACCCCATCTCCCGGCCGGCCTCGAGCCGGTCCCCCACCTTCGGCCGGAACACGATGCCGACCGCGGGGTCGATCGGATCGCCCTTCTTCTTCCGCCCGGCGCCGAGCTCAACGCTTGCGCGGCCGAGCGCCTCGGCGTCGACGGCGGCCAGGTACCCGTCGCGCTCGGTCACGATCGGGGTGACGACAGGTGCTTTCGGCAGGACGTCGTGCGGGTCGTCGATGACCCTGGGGTCACCGCCCTGGGCCTCGATCATCCGGCGGAAGGACTCCACGGCCCGTCCCGAGTCCAGCGCCTCCGCGGCCCGAGCGCGCCCTTCACCCATGCCCGCCCCCGTCAGCTGACTCAGGGCCTCGCCGGCGAACATCACGACCGCGTCGCGCAGACGCCCCTGCATCTCGCCGCGCAGGAGCTCGAGCGCCTCGACGACGTCCAGCGCGTTTCCGATCGCGTCGCCCAGGGGCTGGGACATGTCCGTGACCGCGCAGCGGGTCCGATGACCCCAGTCCGCTGCCAGCTTGGCGCAGGCTTTCGCGAGCTCCTCGGCGTCCTCCGGCGTCTTCATGAACGCGCCGCTTCCCGCCTTCACGTCGAGCAGGGTCAGGTCGCTCCCGACGGCGAGCTTCTTGGACATGACGCTCGCGGCGATGAGCGGGATCGACGGGACGGTCGCCGTCGCGTCCCGGAGCCCGTACAGCGCTCCGTCCGCGGGGACGATGTCCGCCGTCTGCGCGGCGACCGCACACCCGATCTCCTCCACCTGGCGCTCGAACTCCGACGGCTCGAGGTCGGTTCGGAGGCCGGGGATCGACTCCAGCTTGTCGAGCGTGCCGCCCGTGTGCCCGAGTCCCCGTCCCGAGAGCTTGGCGACCGCCAGGCCGAGCGAGGCGGCGAGCGGCGCGAACGCGAGCGTGACGCCGTCGGCGACCCCGCCGGTCGAGTGCTTGTCCACCTTCGGACGCGTGACGCCCTCCAGGGGCAGAGTCCTGCCCGAATCGACCATCGCCCGGGTCAGGGCCAGGGTCTCCTCGTCGTCCAGGCCCCGGATGAAGACGGCCATCAGGAACGCGGCCGCCAGGTAGTCGGGGATCTCGGCCCTCGTGTAGGACAAGACGAAGGCCCGAAGGTCTTCTGAAGGAACATGTTCGCCGTCGCGCTTGGCGGCAACGACGTCTCGAGGGTCGGCGTACGTCACGGCAGTCCTGTGCGTTCGCTCGAGGCTCTCCGGAGGCCACCCTCAGGTCGAGGTCGAGGGTGCTGCCGTGCACTGGGCGCTCGAACCCTGGACCTCCACCGCAGGGGACCCCGCATCAGAACCCCACCTCGCCCGCGAAGCTTCGACCCTCGAGGTCCCAGGGGACCCCGAGCAGGTCCGCCGCCGTGGCGCCGAGATCGGCGAACGTATCCCTCGCGCCGACATCGTAGGGGCCCCCCGGGACGCCCGCCATCAGCATCGGGGTTCGCTCCCGGGAGTGGTCGGTGGGGGGCGTCGTCGGGTCGCAGCCGTGGTCTCCGGTGAGGAGCAGCACTCCCCCGTCGAGCGCGCCGACGAGCTCGGGCATCCGCCGGTCGAGCGCCTCCACCGCGCGCCCGTATCCGGGCGGGTCGTTGCGATGCCCGTACTTGCTGTCGAAGTCGACGAGGTTGCTGAACACGAGCGCGGGACCGGGTCGTTCCAGGTACCGGAGGGTGAGATCGACGCCGTGCTCGTTCGAGTTCGAGTACAGCGCCTCGGTCAGGCCCTGTCCGGAGAAGATGTCCTGGATCTTGCCCACGCCGTAGACGGCGACTCCGTGTCGCACGCAGAGGTCCAGGAGCGTGGGACCGGGCGGGGGTACGGAGAAGTCCCGTCGCTCCGGGCGGCGTTCGAACGCTCCGGGCTTGCCCGTGAAGGGACGCGCGATCACCCGGCCGACGTTGTGCTTGCCGGTGAGGAGCCGGCGCGCGATGCGGCTCCACTCGTAGAGCTGCTGCAGGCTCACGACGTCCGTGTGGGCCGCGATCTGGAACACGGAGTCCCCGCTCGTGTACACGATGGGCCGGCCGGTCCGCAGGTGCTCCTCGCCGAGCTCCGCGATGATCTCGGTGCCCGATGCCGGCTTGTTGCCGAGCACCGCGTGGCCGACCTGCTCCTCGAAGGGCTCGATGATCTCGGGCGGGAACCCGTCGGGATAGAGCGGGAAGGGGTCGGAAAGGACGATCCCCGACATCTCCCAGTGTCCCGTCGTGGTGTCCTTGCCCGCCGAGCGTTCCGAGAGCCGCCCGTGGGCGGTCCCCGGTTCGGCCCGCGGCGGGGTCCCCTCGATCGCGGTCAACAGGCCGATGCCGAGCGCCCCGAGGTTCGGCGCGGCGATCCCACCGACGGCCCTGGATGTGTTCCCCAGCGTGTCGGAGCCCTCGTCGCCGTACTCGGCCGCGTCGGGCGCGTCTCCCACGCCGAACGAGTCGCAGACCAGGATGAGAACGCGCGGGACCACCGCCTCGGTCCGCGACGACACGTCAGCGGCCTTCGCCGCGACGAGCGCAGTCCACGCACAGGATCGCCCAGGGGAGGGCCTCGAGCCGCTCGATCGGGATCGCGTTGCCGCAGCGCTCGCACGTCCCGTAGGTCCCCAGCTCCAGCTTCGTGAGGGCTCGGTTCACCCAGCGAAGGTTCGCCCGGAGGGCCTTCATCACCGAGAGGAGCCGGGCGCGTTCGGCGGTGCTGTGCGCGCTGTCGGCGAAACCGCGTTCGACGTCGATCGAGGCGTCGTCGGAGTCGGGATCGGCGCCCTGCTCGACGAGCTCCTTCCGCAGGTTCTCGCGTTGCTCCTCGAGCGCCGATCGGAGCTCGTCGAGCTTGGCTTCCTCGATCACGCCGGTTCCTTCCTCTTGCCCCTTTGGCCCGACCGCGCTCGCGGGTGGGACGTGAAGTACACCTCTCGCAGGTGCTCCTTGCTCACCAGCGTATAGACCTGGGTGGTGGCCACGCTCGCGTGCCCGAGCAGCTCCTGGACGACCCGCACGTCCGCTCCGCCTTCGAGCAGGTGCGTGGCGAAGGAATGCCGCAGGACGTGCGGGCTGACCTTCTTGCGGATGTTCGCCGCAGCAGCGTGCTTGCCGACGATGCCGGTGCACCCCTGCCGCGTGAGCCGGCCACCGCGGAGGTTCAGGAACAGCGCCGAACGCGAGCGTTTCGTGGCGAGCTGCGGTCGCACCCGGGTCAGGTACGCCGTGATGGCGTCGCGCGCGTATCGCCCGATCGGGACGTCCCGCTCCTTGCTCCCCTTGCCCAGCACCCGCACGCTCCCCTCTTCCAGATCCACGTCGTCCACGTCGAGCCCGGCGAGCTCCGAGATCCGAAGGCCGGCCGCGTACAGGGTCTCGAGCACCGCGCGGTCGCGGAGGCCGGCGGGGGTCGCGGGTTCGGGTTGCGCGAGCAACCGCGTCACGTCCTCGAGGGACAGCGGGCGCGGCAGCTGGCGAGGGAGCTTCGGCCGGATCACTCCCGCCGTCGGGTCGCGGTCGCTCTCACCCTCTCGAAGCAGGAACCGGTGGAACGCGCGGATCGACGAGAGAGCTCGGACGATCGAGGTCGCGCGGTACGGCTTCCCGTCGCCGTGCGTCGACGCCGACACCGTAGCGATGTGGGCCGTCACGTCCTTCTCGGTCACCTTCCGCGCGTCGGCGATCTCCCGGGTCTGCAGGAAGTCGACGTACCGCTCGAGGTCCCGCCGGTACGCGCCGATCGTGTTGCCGGACAGGCCGCGCTCGACCAGCAGGTGATCGAGGAACCGCTCGGCCTGGCTTGCGATCCGGTCTCGCACCGGGGCTCCGCGAACGGTCAGCCGAGCCCCACGTCGGCGAGCGGCACGAACGCGAGACCGTGGGCCTCGGCCACGCCCTCGTTCGTGACCGCGCCGGCGTACACGTTCACGCCGCGAGCGAGCTCCGGATCCTCGCGCGCCGCGCGCTCCAGGCCTTTCGTCGAGATGTCGAGCGCGTACGGGAGCGTGACGTTCGTGAGCGCGTAGGTGGACGTGTTGGGGACCGCCCCGGGCATGTTGCCGACGCAGTAGTGGACGACGCCGTGCTCGACGTACGTCGGGTCCGAGTGGGTGGTCATCCGTGCGGTCTCGACGCAGCCGCCCTGGTCGATCGCGATGTCGATGATGACCGAGCCCGGCCGCATCGACTCGACCATCTCCCTCGTGACCAACTTGGGTGCGCGCGCGCCGGGAACGAGCACCGACCCGATCACGACGTCCGCCTCGCGCACGCGCTGTGCCAGCGTCAGCCGGTCGGACATCAGCGTGATGATGCGCCCCTTGTGGATCTGGTCGATGAACCGCAACCGGTCGAGGTTCTTGTCGACCACGACGACCTCGGCCTCCATCCCGGCGGCGATCCACGCGGCGTTCGAGCCCGCCATCCCCGCTCCCAGCACGAGGACCTTCGCCGGCCGCACCCCGGAGACGCCGCCCATCAGGATGCCGCGGCCGCCGAGCTCCTTCTCCAGGAGCCGGGCCGCGACGTGCGGGGCCATGCGGCCCGCGACCTCGCTCATCGGCGCGAGGAGCGGAAGTCTCCCGTCGGCCGTCTGGACCGTCTCGTACGCGACCGCGGAGACCTTGCGTTCGATCAGCGCCTGCGTGAGCTCCTTCGACGCGGCCAGATGAAGGTAGGTGAACAGGATCTGTCCCTCTCGGAGCCGGCCGTACTCCTCGGGCACGGGCTCCTTGACCTTCACGATCAGGTCCGAGCTCGCCCAGACCTCCTCGGCGGTGGCCACGATCTCGGCACCGGCCCGCTCGTACCGCTGCTGCGGGATGCTGGAACCGGCCCCCGCGCCGTCCTCGACGAGGACCTCCAGTCCCGCGCGCACGAGCTCGTGGACGCCCTCGGGCGTTGCGGCGACCCGGTACTCGTTGTCCTTGACCTCTTTGGGGATCCCGACGATCACGTCGGCGCTCCTCCTCGTGGTCGCTCCTCCGCGAAGCCTACCCGAGGTTCGCGACGCCCCGGGCCTCGCCGAGCAGCAGCGCGACACAGGTCTTGGCATCGCGCACACGTCCCGCCTTCGCGGCCGACGCCATCTCGGCGAACGGTGTTCGCACGAGCTCGATCCCCTCCTCGGGATCGCGTGCGGGTTCGGCTTCGGTCCTCGCCCAGAACAGGTGCACGTACTCGTCGGAGAAGCCGGCGCTCGTGTAGATGCCGCCGAGGAACTCGATCGACGTGTGCCGGTATCCGGTCTCCTCGAGCAGCTCGCGTGCGGCACACGAGACCGCATCCTCCCCGTCCACGTCGAGCAGCCCCGCCGGCATCTCGACGATGGCCTGCCGGATCGCGGGGCGGAACTGACGGACGAGGAGCACCTCCGCTTCCGGCGTCACGGGAAGGACGGCGGCGGCGCCGGGGTGACGGACGACGTCGTACGGGTGGTCGGCTCCCGGCCAGCGCTCGCGGACGACGGAGACGATCGCGCCCCGGTACGCGGGCTCGGAGGACTCGGGGGTGTCGGGCATCGCCGCCGGTCAGCCGGGGATGGCGACCTGCGGCTGCGCACCCGTCTCGGTGCGCGCGCGCTCCCGCGCCGCACCGATGAAATCGCGGAACAGCGGATGCGGCCTCGTCGGGCGCGACCGCAGCTCCGGGTGGAACTGCCCCGCCATGAAGAACGGGTGCCCCTCGAGCTCGACGATCTCGACGAGCCGGCCGTCGGGAGAGAGGCCCGAGAACACCAGCCCTTTGCCCGAGAGCGCGTCGTGGTACGCGGGATTGACCTCGTAGCGGTGACGGTGACGCTCGTACACGACGCGCTCGCCGTAGACCTGCTCCGCCTTCGTGCCGGGCACGATGTGACAGGGCTGCGCGCCCAGGCGCATCGAGCCGCCCAGGTCCGTCACGTTCTTCTGCTCGGGCAACAGGTCGATCACCGGATGCGGGGTCGCGGGATCGAACTCGGAGGAGTTCGCGCCTTCGAGCCCGCACACGTTGCGCGCGAACTCGATCACGGCGCATTGCAGCCCGAGGCACAGACCGAGGTACGGGACACCGCGCTCGCGCGCGTAGCGGATCGCTTCCAGCTTGCCCTCGACGCCGCGCCACCCGAACCCGCCGGGGACCACGATGCCGTGCATCCCCGCGAAAGCCTGCGACACGTCCGCGTCCTCGAGGTCGTCGGAGGAGACCCAGTTCAGCTCGACCTTCACCCCGTGATGGAACCCGCCGTGCCGGAGCGCCTCGATGACGGAGAGGTACGCGTCGCGCAGGTTCACGTACTTGCCGACGATCGCGATGTTGACCGTTTCCGAGGCGGCGTCGATCCGGTCGACGAGGTCCTGCCACTCCGAAAGGTCGGGCTCCGTGTCGATCCGAAGGTGGTTCGCGAGCTCGCGGTCCAGGCCCTCGCGATGCAGGACGAGTGGAACGCGGTAGATCGAGTCGACGTCGACCGCCGAGACGACGCCCGAGATCGGCACGTCGCAGAGGAGGCTGATCTTCTCCTTCAGGTGCCGGCCGATCACGCGGTCCGAACGGCAAACGATCGTGTCGGGCTGGATCCCCAGCGAGCGCAGTTCCTTCACCGAGTGCTGCGTGGGCTTGGTCTTCAGCTCGCCGGAGGGTCCGATGAAGGGCATCAGGCTCACGTGCACGAACGCGCAGCGGTCGCGACCGACCTCGTTGCGGAGCTGGCGGATCGCCTCGATGAACGGGAGCGACTCGATGTCGCCGACCGTGCCTCCGACCTCGACGATGACGAGGTCCGCGTTCTCGGCGGCGGCATGACTGCGGACCCGCTCCTTGATCTCGTCGGTGATGTGCGGGATGACCTGCACGGTCTTGCCGAGGTAGTCCCCGCGGCGTTCCTTCTGGATGACCGCGGAGTACACGGCACCGGTGGTCACGTTCGAGCCCCGGTGAAGGTTCTCGTCCGTGAACCGCTCGTAGTGCCCCAGGTCCAGGTCGGTCTCGGCGCCGTCGTCGAGCACGAAGACCTCGCCGTGCTCGAAGGGGTTCATCGTCCCGGGGTCCACGTTCACGTAGGGATCGAGCTTCTGGAGAGCGACCCGGAGGCCTCGTGAACGGAAGAGTCGGCCGAGTGAAGCGGTGGTGATCCCCTTGCCGAGGCCCGAGGCCACTCCGCCCGTGACGAAGATGTACTTCGCTTGTTTGAGGATCGGGTCTGTCTGCACCTCGGGACGAAATCGTAACAGAGCGGCCGGCGGCGGTCAGGTCCTGCGGCCCATCGAGTCGTACCAGCGCAAGGGCGGCACGATCTCGATCAGCCGCGTGAGCGTCACGGTGTCCGCCAAGACGTTCAAGGCCACGGCCACCACGGCGGCCACGACGAGCGCCCAACCGTGCACGAGGTGGAACAACCCGAGGCCGGCGGCGAAACCGAGGAGGTTCGCGCCGGCATCCCCCAACATCGCCCGCTCGCCGGCATCCCACGGCAGCAGCAGCAGGGCGCCGAGCGCCACGCCGGGGAGGAACGGCTGCGCCGGCCACGGCGTGGCCAGCACGGCGACCGCAACCGGCAGGAAGAACTTGATCGCGCGGCCCGGCCGGACGTCGAGGCCGTTCCACACGTTGGCCGAGGCGGCGATCAGCAGCGCGCCGGCCAGCCGCGCCGGGCCCGTGCGCCCGGGGACGGCCGCCACCGTCACGGCGGCCGCGCCGACGACGACGACGAGCTTCACGATGCCCGTCGAGACTCGCCCCGCGGCGAGCGCCCGCAGGTGGTCCCGGAAGCCTCGGGGACCCGACGGAGTCAGGTCGTCCACCAGCCCGGCGGCCAGGACGAGCGCCAGGGCCGCCGTGGCGATCCATCCCGCACGGTCGACCCGGTCGAGGAGGGCCACCGTGGCCACGGACGCGGCCGCGACCCCGCCGAGCGCCAGCCCGAGGATCGCGGGGATCTCGACCCCGCGGTGGTTCGCGACGCGGAGCCGCTCGATCACCGAAGTCCCAGCATCCGCGGGAGCGCGGCTCGAAGGATGTCCCATCCCTGCCTTCCCCGGTGCGCGAACCCGCGGACGTCCCGGTAGGTCGGCCGGTGCCCGAGCTCGGCCGGCACCTCGAGCACGCGGAGCCCGGCACGGACGGCGTCGATCGTCATCGCCGTCTCGACGCCGAAGCCACGCGCGAGCGGGCGCACGACCTCGAGCGCCTCCGCGGTGATCGCCCGCTGGCCCGACAGCGGCTCCTGAACGTCGAGGCCCGATCCCAGCCGGATCGCGTGTCTCGCCGCCCGTTTGACGAGCCCGAAGCCGCCCCCCTGGCCGGGAGGGAACGTCGCGATCGCGAGGTCGGCCTCTCCGGCGATGACCGGAGCCAGAACCGCGTCCAACGACGCGGCCGTCGCCGCCAGATCGCCGTCGGCGAGCAGCCAGACGTCCGCGGCGCGATCGCGCAGCCGGGTGAGCGCCCCTTCCAACGCCCGGCCCTTGCCCCTGGCCCGGTCCAGGCGCAACACGGTCGCGCCGGCTGCGAGCGACGTCGGCGCCGTCTCGTCACGAGAGCCGTCGTCAACCACGACCACCTCCGCCACGGGCTCCAGCCCGCGCAGGGCGGTCACCGTCTCGCCGATCCGATCGGCCTCGTCGCGCGCGGCGACGAGGGCCACGACGCGTTTCACGAGGGCGGCAGCGGGGGCAGGGGCTCGGCTCCGTCCTTGAACCCGTAGGCGCCGCCCTCCCCGCGTTCGAGGAGGGCTTCCAGGCCGAGGACCAGCGCTGCGCCGCCCATGCTCAGGTCGAGGTCGTCGACCGTCACCGCCCCGTCCGTGCCGTCTTCGAGGATCAGCCCCACGAACGGCACCAGCGTGGTGGAGGACTCGCCGGCCGCCACGGGAACCTCAAGCGAGATGAGCGAGCGCACGAGCGGGACGCCGAACTCCTCGAGTGGTAGGACCGGTTCCTCCACGGATCCACCCCCGAGGACCACGACCACCTGTCCCGGCGCGCCGATCTCCTGAAGGGCGGCTTCGGAGACACCGGTCCCGACGGGCGCGAGGAACCCCGCGGACAGGAGCTCGTTCAGCAGGTCCTCGCTCGGCGAGCCGGCCCCGTTTCCGAGCGCCAGCCGCTCCCCGATCGCGGCCGCCGCGAGCGAGGGGAGGTCCTGCGGCACCGCGTCGGGTCTCCGGAGGATCTCGGCGAGGCCGACCTGCGTCTCGGGGTCCTGCGAGGCGAGCTCGTTGCGGGCCGACAAGACGGCGAGGACCTCGGCTCCGCTGTCGACGAGCGACCGCTGCGTCTGACCGAGCACGGCGTCCTCCACGCCTTCCTGGGAGATGACCACGACCTTCGTGCCGACGAGCCGATCCGACGTGAGGTACGGAAGCGTGGCGTCCGCGAAGGCGGCGAGCGCGGCGACCTCGGCCCTCGTCTCGGTCAGCGCCTCGTCCCGCTCGCGCAGATCGTCCCGCAGCCGATCCGTCTGGATCCGGAGCTGGTCGACGAGCTCGGGCTGGACGAACGCGCTTCCCGCCAGCAGGCCGATCGCGAGCGCGAGGAACACCGCCACGATCGTGACGATGTGGTACCGGAACGAGATCACAGCAGCTCCTTCAGGTTGAAGATCCACTGGCGGAGCTGCTCGAACAGCTGGCTCACGTAGAGCCGGAGCGGCGGTGACACCACGATCACCGCCGCGATCGCCATCATCGCCGCGCCGACGAGCAACAGGCTGTCGCGCGTCCGGATCCGCGGCGAGTACACGCGGGACACGCCTTTCGCGTCCATCAGGATCTCCCCGACCCGGAGCCGGACCAGGAACGTGCTCGCCATCCCCTCTCGGCCCTTGTCGAGGAACTCCGGGAGGTTGCCGTGGCTCCCCACGGCGACGATCGTCTCCGCCCCCTTCTCGTGGGCGAGCAGGAAGGCGACGTCCTCGCTCGTGCCTGCGGCGTCCACGACCGCGTACGGAACGCCCAACGCCTCCAGGCGCGCGCGCCCCGGAGCCCGGCCGTCCTGATACGCGTGCAGGACGAGCTCGGTGGCGAGCCGGCGGCCGAACCAGCGGCGCTTGCCTTCGGCCGCGGCGAGCAGCAGCGCTCGATCCGAGACGCTGTCCATGTCGCCGACGATGAGGTCCGGCGTGTAGCCGGCCTCGATCAACGCGTCCGCCCCCCCGTCGACGCCCAAGAGCACCGGCCGGACGTCGCGGATGTACGAGCCGAGCACGGCCAGGTCCTCCTTGTAGTTGTAGCCGCGCACGACGACGAGCACCGGCCGGTGCGAAAGGTCGTGGCGCAGCGTCGGCAGTCCGAGACCGCCGAAGAGCAGGTCTCGCTCGCGCTGCATGAAATCCACCGTGTTCGTCGCGAAGCGCTCGAAGTTCTCGGCCAGGGACAGCTGTGCCTCGGCCATCGCGCCGCGCACCGATGTCTCGCTCTGCCGGATCCCGACGCCGACGAGCCGGTCCCCGACGAGGACCCGGTCCCCGTCCAGGCGCACGGCATCACCCTCGCGCACCTTGCGCAGCAACAGCGGGCCGACGCAGTCGATCACCGGCACCCCCGCGCGAACGAGCATCAGCGGTCCGAGGTTCGGGTACCGGCCGCTGATCGACCTGGCCGCGTTCACGACGCCGGCGACCCCTGCCTCGACGAGCGCCTCCGCCGAGACGCGATCGAGGTCTTCGTGGTCGATCACGGCGATGTCGCCTGGGTCGGCGCGCTGAACGAGCTGCTTCGTGCGCGTATCCACACGAGCGACACCCTCGCGCGGCCGTTGCCGCCGAAGGGGCCGCCGAAGCAAGCTCCTCGACCTCGATGCCGTTGGGATCCCTCCTGAGTGCGGGCGCGGCTCGGGCGCCGGCGCGGCGAGTCCGTTCGCAGCCGCGCCCAAAGCCTACCCTCCGGCGCGCCCCGGCGATGTGCCTAGCCGGAGCCCTCGCGGTGACCCGGCAGGTCGAACTTCCGCCGGACCAGCTCGTGGAACGGCGGGGCGTCCTCGCGTCGCACCAAGCGCGAAGGCTTGGGCGCGGCGCCGATCTTCACGCGAGAGCCGATCGGCAGCTCGAGCGAAGACCGTCCGTCCGCCGACAGCAGTCCCGGCTCCTCGCCGAGGACCTCCAGTGTGACGCACTCGTCCGCCTGCAACACGAGTGACCGGTCGAAGACCATGTGCGCGGCAACCGGCGTGACGACCGTCCCCGCGACCGACGGCGACACGATCGGGCCGCCGGCCGAGAACGAGTACGCGGTCGATCCGGTCGGCGTCGCGACGATCACGCCGTCGGCCGAGAACGTGGTGACGTACGTGTCGTCGACCTCGACCGCGAGCCCGATCAGGCGGTGCCGCGCGCTCTTCTCGATCATGACCTCGTTCAACGCCCACTGCGGCGCGAACGCTCCGTTCTCGGATTCGGCCAGGACCGCGAGCCGTTCCTCGATACGGACCGTCCCCGCGAGGATGCGCTCGAACACCCGGGGCGCGCCGTCCGGCTCGACCTCGGTGAGGAACCCGAGGTGGCCGACCTTGACGCCGAGCACCGGCACGTCTCCTCGCGAGGCGAGGTGCGCCGCCCGCAGGAAGGTGCCGTCGCCTCCGACCGCGACGACGAGGTCGAGGCCGTCGGCGAACACGTGCGCCGCTGCTTCGTCTTCGGTGTTCGCCCCATGCGAACGCCGCACCTGCACGTCTCGCTCGCCGAGCCAGCGTTCGAGCTCGTCGGCGGCATCGCTCGCCTCGCGTCGCGACGGATGCACGACGAAACCCACCCGCTTCACGCGGTCCCCCCGATGCTGCGGCCCTCGGCGACCGCCTGGTCCAACAGCTCGGCCGGGAGCGCTCCCCGCTCGGAGCCTGCCTCGGCCACGGCGTGGAGGAAGAACTCCACGTTCCCGGCGGGACCGGCCAGCGGCGAGGCCATCGCGCCGCGCGGCGGAAGACCGGCCTGCGCGAACGAGATCGCGACATCCTCGACGACCCGCCGCCAAACCTCGGGATCGCGGACGACGCCGCCACGTCCCACCTGCTCAGGCCCGGCCTCGAACTGTGGCTTCACGAGCACGACGAAGTCCGAACCCGGCTCCGCGACGCGCGCGAGCGCCGGGACGGCCAGACGCAGCGAGATGAACGACAGGTCGGCGACCACCAGGTCGGGAGCGTACGGCAGGTGGGCGGGGGTGAGCTCGCGGACGTTCGTGCGTTCGAGCACCGAGACGCGCTCATCCGTGCGGAGCGACCACGCGAGCTGGCCGTACCCCACGTCGAGCGCGACCACGTGCGCCGCTCCCCGTTGCAGCAGGCAGTCGGTGAACCCACCGGTGGAGGCTCCGGCGTCCAGCGCCCGGCGCCCGGCGGTGTCGACGCCGAAGCGATCGAGTGCGGCCGCGAGCTTGTCGCCACCGCGCGAGACGAACCGCCGCGCTGGCGCGACGAGCTCGAGCGGGTCGGCGGGATCGACCAGGGTCGACGGCTTCTCCGCGGGACTGCCCGAGACGAGCACCAGGCCTTCGCGCACCGCCGACTGCGCCTCGCTTCGACTGGCGACGAGGCCTCGGCGCACCAACTCGGCGTCCAGGCGGCGGCGAGCCAAGGCGCGCACTCAAGCCCCTGCGAGCGAGCGGGTGCCGATGGCCGCCTCCATGGACCTTCTGAACTCGCCCGACCACATACAGGGTCCTCCTCGCTCACGTCGTCCGTGGCGTCCGGCAAGGATACTCGTGGCGGGGAGCGTCCCCGTCCGGCAACGCCACGCTGCTACGCTGCAACGATGCTGGCGGTCCGCGGTCGGCGCCCGTGATCCCGATCCGCGACGCCAACCCGACGTCTCGGGTGCCGATCATCACCTTGGCGATCATCGCGGCGAACGTCGCCGCGTTCCTGCTCTGGCAGCCGGCCTTCGGGACTCCGGAGGAGCAGCAGGTCTTCTTCTTCTGCCACGCCGAGATCCCCTGGGAGGTCTCGCACCAGACGAACCTCGTGCGGGGTGGTGCCGAGGCCAGTCTCGCCCTCGACCAGGATCTCGCGCCCGGTGCCGGCGAATTCTTCCAGACCCGCATGCAGCGATCGTGCCCGGACAAGAGCTGGCTGATGTCGATCTTCGTGGCGATGTTCCTCCACGGCGGTTGGCTACACATCGCCGGCAACATGCTCTTCCTCTGGATCTTCGGGAACAACATCGAGGACCGGCTGGGCTACCTCGTCTTCCCGGCGTTCTACCTCCTGGGGGGTCTGGCGGCCGCCGGGCTGCAGTTTGCGT
>Ga0214471_10002802_pt1 | contig 13628 bp, 16 predicted proteins | sample RVTome_5_FD_207665 | JGI IMG/M metagenome (GOLD analysis project Ga0214471, IMG submission 207665) | Soil microbial communities from uranium-contaminated site in the Upper Colorado River Basin, Wyoming, United States - RVT142D155 | ecosystem: Environmental > Terrestrial > Soil > Contaminated >...
AAAACTTGTCAAAGCTGAGCAGTGCTCCCTTGCAAAAATCCACCGTACTAGTAGACTTTGACTTGTTGAACTTGTTTGTGAGAAACCTGTCTCTGTTTCTCTGCACATTCAAATATCCTAACTCGTCAATCTTTTCTCGTTCTATCATTTTATGATGTTATGGGGCGATCAAAGTATAAAAGAAATCCTAACCCTTTAGAAAACTACCTGCTTATCTTTCTAACTCTTTAATTTTTTCTGCTGTGATTTCAGCAGCCTTTCTTCCTGAAAATAGCATTGACCCATATGTTGGACCCATTCTTGCTAATCCATGTGTTTCAGTCACAGACATTCCTGCAGCTACTAGCCCTGGATATACTTCACCAGTTTTGTTAACTACATGTTCTTCTCCTTCGTTTACATACATTGGGTTCATTCCCTTCCATTCCACCAGTCCTCTGTCGACAAGTCGTTTTACTGCAACAGAATCATGTCCTGATGCATCGATAATCATTTTTGCTTCAAGTGCAATTGGATCAACACAGGTAATGTTTCTTGGTAGTGCTGATACTGGCATCCAATTAACAACAATACCACAAACTCTACCATTTTTTAAAACAAGATCATCAAACTTTGTTAGGTTGAGGAATTTTACTCCTGCATCACATGCAGCTGCAATTAATTTTGAAACTGCGTGTGGACCTGGTGTCAGGTATAATCCTTCTGAAACTTTTTTGTATGGTATGCCTAACTCGTCCCAAATTTTTTGGGCTGGTTCTCTAACTGTTACTGGATTCATCATATATCCGCCTAACCAATAACCTCCGCCAAGGTAATTGTTTTGCTCTACAACTAAAACTTTGAAACCCATGTTTGAAAGATCTCGACTTGCAGTTAATCCTGCAGGACCAGCTCCTATAATTATTACATCAGATTCTGCTCTGTCTATTAGAACTGAGTGCCATTCGTTTGCAATTGCACGAGTAATCTCAACTTCCCTAACATCTGTGAATATTTTTGTTGATTTTTCTGCAACAGTAGCTTTTTGCACAAAAATCAAGATTCTTAGAACCAATTAATACTTTACCACTTTTTTGAAATTAGGATAAACTAATTCTGAATTGCTATGGTTGTTTTTAACATGAGGAAAATTCCTGTATGCTATCAACCCCTTTTCTCCTAAACTTCCCTATATCAAAAATTTATATCATAACTCAAAGCACTTTCTGTTGTATTGACTGTATCTGATCTAAAGCAATCATATTCAGATTCACCCAAACCCAAAATTAACTGGGCAAAAATTGAGGAAGCTGAAAACTTTGCTAACACTGTAAAGTTATTCCGCCAAGGCAAATACGATGAAGACAGTTTTAGACGATATAGACTTCAGCATGGGGCGTATGGCACAAGAATGACTAATGACTATGCAATGGTTCGAATTAAATTACCTGCAGGCGAAATCTATCCACATCAAATTGAAAAAATATCTCAATTAAGTGAACAGTTTTCAATAGGTAGCGCCCATTTTTCTACAAGAGAAAATATCCAATTACACTGGGTAATACTAGAAGATGTCTCAGAAATTTTACGGGGACTAGCAGAAGTTGGTCTTACATCTCGTGAGGCATGCGGTAATTCTGTACGAAATGTAATGTGTAGCCCTTTATCCGGTGTTTGTCCTGATGAAGAATTTGATTCAACACCATATGCACTTGCAACTGCAAGATTCTTTTTGAGAAATCCGATGTCTCAAAATCTTCCAAGGAAATTTAAATTCAATTTTACATGTTGTGAAAAACACGGTATGGTAAGAATGGTCGACGTTGGATTAATTCCGCAAACTAGAGATTTAGATGGTTCTATCCAAAAAGGATTCAAAATCTTTCTTGGTGGTGGATTAGGTAACAAATCTTTTGTAGGTCATCAATTAGAAGAGTTTACTCCAGAAGAAGATCTTCTGTATACATCAATTGCAGTATTGCGAATTTTTGATAGACTTGGTGACAGGAAAAACATGGCACGAAATAGAATGCGTTATCTTGTAAATGATATGGGTTGGGAGAAATTCCAAAACTTGGTTCTTAAAGAAAGAGCTATTGTGAGGGCAACTCAATCTGTTGTTACTGCGCTTGAAGTAGATCACACTCCATCAGTAATTAAAAGACCAATCAGAATATCTGATGAAAGTGGAAGTCCTAATCCTGACGGTTACCCTAGATGGTTAAAGACCAATACACTAAAACAAAAACAATCTCCATACTATTCCGTATTCATTACTCTTGAAGCAGGAGATATTACATCCAATCAGCTGTCTGAACTTGCAACTGTAATTCAAGAATTTTCATCAGAGGGTCATGCTCGAGCTGGATTTGTTCAAAATATTGCATTACGTTACGTGCATGAAGATGATTTACCGCGATTGTATTTGAAATTACTTACAGTTGGATTGGCAAAATCTGGTGCATTGACTATGGCAGCACCTATAGGTTGTTCTGGTACAACTTCATGTAATCTTGCTTTGACTAATTCTCATAGATTGGCAAAGGAGATACAGAGAAAGTTCCTTGAACTCAACTTGGATCAAGACGATGATTTACATGATTCATCCATTAAGATTAGCGGATGTCCAAATTCATGTGGTCAGCATGGCATTGCCACCATTGGTTTCTTTGGAGGCGGCGGTAGAGTTGGAAAAGAAATGTTTCCTAACTATCAGATGTCTCTGGGTGGACGTTCTGATGGGCAAACAATGCTTGGTACAACATGTCATAGAATCCCTGCAAAACGAGTAATCCCAGTAATTTTAAAAATTATTGAATTATTCAAACAAAACAAAAAATCAAATGATACTCTTAAAGATTGGATTCATAGAATTGTAAATGGAAAAGAAGATTCTGAAATAAAATCTATTCTAGATATGAGAAAAGCTCTGGACTCGTTTACAATTCCGCCAACTAAAGAAGATGATCCTGACTTTTACAATGATTATGGCAGTGATTCAAGCTATCACACAAAAACTGGAAAAGGTGAATGTGCAGCATGAGCCAAGAAAAAACAATCAAGACAACAACTAATGTCGATTCACTAAGATCTGAAATTCGAGATAAAAGTGTCCGAGTTATTGATGTACGAAGAGAAGAAGATTACAAACAAAGTCATATTCCAACTGCCGTAAATCTTCCATTGGCAAATTTATTATCTGACGATAGTCCAGAACGTGTTTTAAAACTTGTAAATTCAATGGGTATAGACGATGAAACTCCGGTGGTTGTTTATGATGATACATTTGGTGCACTTGCATCTAGAGTTGCTTGGACCTTGGAATATCTGGGTCATTCTGAGGTATCTTTACTTGAGACGACTTTTAGTACATGGAAATCTCTAGGGCTAGAAAATGATAATCAGATACCCAATATACAAAGCAAAGAACACTCTATTCATCTAAGGCCTGAAATTTTAGCTACTTCTGATTATTTGGAAAAATCAAAAGACAATTCTGATGTAATTCTAATTGATAACAGGGAGAGGCTAAACTACCTTGAACAACATATTCCAGGTGCAATTAACCTTCCATACAGAACACTTGCAACTCAAGATAAAATCCTCCGACCTAAGGACGATATGAAACGGCTTTTAGATAATCGTAGAATTTCAGGAGATTCTGAAATCATTACTTATTGTGGAAGTGTTGGGACCCTTTCTGGCTTGGCATACTACGCACTAAAATCTGTTGGATTGCCTAATGTCAAATTGTATGTGCGCTCGTTTAAAGAATGGAAAGGTCTTGAAAAACCGATAGCAAAACAACAAGATGCACACTATTGGGATTTATCTGCAGAATAACTTAGGCTATTTCGTTTCTAAGTTTTTTGGTAATTGTCACTTCTACGTTATCGAAAAGATTTAGCATTCTTACCTTATTTTCAATAAGATAATCGACACCTCTATCTTTTAATCTGATTTTCCATAGCCTTATCTCTCTATGTTCTTCAAAGAACTGTTCAATCATTTGTTCTCCTGATTTTGTTGGGTCGATAAACACTTCAAAAAGTTCCATGGTCTTTTCAATATTTTCTTCTTCTATTGCTTCTCTAACTGATTGTATTGCTTGGCTGATTTCTTTCAAGTTCTTGACAGGTTTTGGTAATTGCTTTTTTGTAATTCCAAACAATCCTTTTTTCTCTTTTCCCATTCTTTCTGCAACTTCTACTGTAAGATCATATATTGGAATTTTACTCAGTCCATCTCGCTTTTCATGTTGAACAATTAACCCCTTTTCGAGCAATTTTCTTAACGCATCTTCTGCGTCAGCTTTATCTAGAAATGTTGTCCACACAATAGAGCCAATTGTATGGTAACCTTGTCTAATTGATTCTAAAACTACAACTTCTACAATTCTTTTAAAACCTTCTTCAATTCTAACATTTGAAAAATCTTTGTCTCTGATTGATTTTCTTGCATTTTTCACATCAATTTCAATTGAGCGCTTTAATGCTTCCAGTGATTCTGGAACTTGGTTTACTAGCGACAGAAAACATGCTTTGTTATACCATGCCATTCCATATGTTGGATCTGATTCTACTGCTTTTTCAATTGAATCTAGAGCTTTAGCATAATTTTTTTGTTCATAATGGACTAGTGCTTTTAAATTCCAGGCCTCTGGATTCGTAACATCGATATCTAAAATTTTATCATAAATCTTTAATGCCTCATTATAATCTTCCAAGTGAAATCTTGCATAGCCTAGTTTCATTAAAGTCTCAATATTGTCTGGCTCTATTCGTAAAGCCTGCTCAAAAATATCAGCTGCCTCTTCAATCTTCTCATCTGCCATGAGATTTACCCCTTTTTTAAATAATTTTTTACGATTATAGTCAGGATCTACTAGGCTAGTCTCTTTTACAGAGTCTGCATTTTCATTTTCTGCCTTTTTTTCATTTGACTTTTTTTGAAATAGTTTCTTCACTAGCTCATCTTTGGGCTTTTGTCTAGATAAATACTATCCTGAATTGAGCCTATTTCTACGTGGATTATTGTTTTCGAATTCTCATTTTTTTGAGGCTAAACTACTTGAGTCATGATAAAAAAACCAATAATTTTGCACCAAATACAGAAATACTTGGAATTTACACAAACGATTATGTCTTCAAGGTTGGAAGTTCAAGGTCAAGCCCCATTCAAACAATCTGGCATCTATGAGGTACAGATCTTCATTACTGACTCTAAACCTACTGCTGATAAAATTAGAACTAAACAATTCTCTTCACTTTGGAAGGGAAATTTCCATCTTAGAGTAAAAGATGGAATGTTTGCAGAGACGCTTGGCTCTGATGCAAATCCATTACCGCAATCTGTTTCTGATCTTGATACTGTTTGGATTGTCGTCGTTGATCTGTTTTCATCATTACATTCTGTATTTGATGTGTCGTTAGGAACTAGAGAAACTAAACAAGACCCTAAACCTGAAACTAAACGCGAAACTCGATCTGAAACAGAATCCCAAAAACCACAACGTACTGTAAAACCAACTTTTGATTCTACATATGGTGCTCCTGGCCCACAAGGCAACAAAGGTCCGACTGGTCCGATAGGTCCACCTGGCGATAAAGGTTCACAAGGTCCAACTGGTCCTCTAGGTCCACAAGGAGAAAAAGGTCCAACTGGTCCTCAAGGCATTCCTGGTGACAAAGGCCCGCAAGGCGATAAAGGTCCGCAAGGTGACAAAGGCCCACAAGGAGAAAAAGGAATAACTGGAGATAAAGGCGATAAAGGTGATAAAGGAATTTTTGGTCCTTCTGGAGAAAAAGGTGACAAAGGTTCAACAGGTCCAATGGGTGACAAAGGTCCTGAAGGAATACGAGGTCCGATTGGTCATCCTGGAGACAAAGGATTAACTGGTCCAACTGGTGATAAAGGCCCACTTGGGTTACGTGGAATTCCTGGCGATAAAGGCGACAAGGGTCCACAAGGCGATAAAGGCGATAAAGGAATAACTGGTCCAACTGGACCACTTGGGGATAAAGGTCCAACCGGTCAGTCTGGTATTCAAGGAGACAAAGGAATTCAAGGTCTTCCTGGACCTATTGGAGAAAAAGGTCCGACTGGACCGCTTGGTGATAAAGGCCCACTTGGCATGCAAGGTCCAACTGGAGACAAAGGAATAACTGGTCCAACTGGACCACTTGGGGATAAAGGTCCAATCGGACCATCTGGTCTAATTGGAGAAAAAGGACCACGTGGTCCTGAAGGTCCTGTTGGAGAAAAAGGTCCACAAGGCCCACAAGGTCCTGCAGGTGCAAAAGGATTAACAGGCGTTCCTGGTCCACAAGGAGAAAAAGGAGAAAAAGGCCCAGTGGGCCTACAAGGCGATAAAGGATTAACTGGTCCTACTGGACATATTGGAGAAAAAGGTCCACAAGGTCCACAAGGTCCACAAGGCGAAAGAGGCGCATCCGGTCCCCCTGGAGAAGAGGGTCCACAAGGTCCACAAGGCATTCAAGGCCCACAAGGCGAAAGAGGTCAAACCGGTCCACTAGGTCCACAAGGAGAACGTGGTCCAATAGGAGAACAAGGTCCTGTAGGTCCTGCAGGTCCTAGAGGTCCACCTGGTCCGCCTGGAGAAAAAGGCCCTGCAGGTGGAATGTCTATAGAACAAAAGGCACTATTCAAAGAACTTTTGGAAATACTGACTAACAAAAATATCATTAGTACTGAAGACCAAATCAAATTAATGAGCTATCTTTACTAATGTATGACAAAGTGAATTACTGATGAGTGAAAATCCAGAAAAAATAGAATTTAAGATGTTAGATTACAAACGCCTTGAAAATGATTTTGTATCTTTTGAATTAGAAGATGGAACGATTGTAAAAGTTAAGGTTGATTTGGATAGAGTTGGAATAGCTGTTAATTTTAAAAATCCTGATGGCACTCCTCATTACGCAATTAATACTTCGGTAAAACTTTCTATCACCCCACCTAACAAAACATTCACCGTTCAAAAAAATAGCATCAAAGGAAAAAATTCGCAACCACCAAGTCAAATGTTTTCTTAGATCTCGAATTTGGGATTTTTGCTTTCCTTTTTGATTTTTTTTAGAAATACATCTGTCTTCACTTTTAGTTCTAACATTACTTCTTGCATCTCTTCTCGATAGTCCTTTTTGATATCCTTCAAACTAATCCCTCTCATACAATTGACAAATGGTGATTTAACCGATGCTGTTATTTTCTTCTTTATTCAATGCCATTTTGGCATTTAGTCCTATGTGCGTGGTTCCATTTAACTAAATGAAAATAGTCATTAAGTCATGATCGATGGTTTAATCTTAGAAATTAGAAAAAGGAAAACAAATCGCCATTAGCTGACGATTGTTAATATTTTTGACGTTTTATCGTCGTCTTTTTGGAGCTGCTCGTCTTTTTGGAGCTGCTCTTTTTGCTGCGGCTTTTCTTTTTGGAGCTGCTCTTTTTGGAGCTGCTCTTTTTGCTGCGGCTTTTCTTTTTGGAGCTGCTCTTTTTTTAGCAGCTGCTTTTCTTTTTGGAGCTGCTTTCTTAACGACGGTCTTTTTAACAGATCTACGTTTAGAGGCAGCTTTTCGTTTTGTAGCCATTGATAATTCGGCATTTTCATCGTTTTTCTATGGTTAGACTAAATAAAATTACACAAATTGATTACTATTTGTCAACGAAATTTTATTTTTAAAATTATTTTTGATCGGAAAATATTTCAATAAATCAATTTATCTTACAAACTTTTTCTTACATGCCATTTTTTTCCATTATTGTTACATTTGTGTTGTATTTTACGCATGTATGTTGTTGTTTCTAAAAGAAATATCTGTTGTTTTATTTTTGTAATCGTATGTTGATGATATTTTTTATTTATTTTTTGATCTATTTTGTAATTGAAAACTAAATTATGCTCCACGTGTTTTAATTATTGTTAACACATCTTCATCTTGTACAATATGGTCTAATCCAACTCGCTGTCCTCCAAATTTTACACTCTTTCCCCAAATCAATCCGTATCTGAACTGTCTTTTCATACTTCGATGTAGTTTATTGCAAATATCTTCTACTGTGTCTCCCTCTCTTGCAATTAACGGTTCTTTAAAATCCGTTTCGCCGCCTTTTGGTCTCATGTATATTCTAATAAAATTAAGTTTATCATAGATTTTCTCTTTTAGTAATTCTATGTTGATATCAGAATTGGCTGATACTTCTATGACGTCTGACTTTATTTTTGTTTTCAGATCTTCTAAAAATTCCCTATCTACAAGATCTATTTTATTTAAAATTGTAAGTGATTTTGAATAACTGATATTTCCTGCTATGTGATCTGCAAGCTGTTCTGATGTTACGTCTTCTCGAATTACGACTCTTGCACTAACCAATCCATAAATATGTAAAATATCTTTTAGGTGTTGTTCTGAAATTTTTGTTAGTTTTACCTGTTGAGCAATAGCAATTCCTCCCATAGGGGATTTTTCGATAGTGATGTTAGGGGGTAATCTGTTTAATCTAATTCCTATGTTTCCTAGTTCATTAACTAAGACATCTTCGTGAAAAGGCTGAAAAACATCCAGCATAAGTAAAACTAAATCTGCAGTCCTTGCAACTGACAATATTCTTTTACCTAATCCTTTTCCACTTGATGCGCCTTTAATAATACCCGGTAAATCAAGAACCTGAATTTTTGCCCCTCTGTAATTCATCATCCCAGGTACCACTGTTAGAGTTGTAAACTGGTAAGCTCCTACTGTTGACTTTGCATCTGTTAATTTATTTAGTAATGTGGATTTTCCAACACTTGGTAATCCAATAAACACAACAGTTGCATCTCCTGACCGTCTTACATCGAAGCCATCTGTTTTTACGCCACTCTTTTGAATTTCCTTGTCTTCTTGCTCTCGTTTTAGTTTTGCAATTTTTGCTTTTAGTAAACCAATGTGGTGGTTTGTAGCTTTGTTGATCTGAGTTTTTGCCATTTCATCTTGAATAGCTTTAATTTTTTCAGGAATTCCCAAATCTAATCACTCCTTTTGCTATTCTTTTCAAATAAAATCCTATGATTTTTCTTAATTGACTCTATTCTTGTGATTGGGATGGTTTGAAAATTGGTTGATTCTTTGATAAATTCAGGCAATGTAATTTCTTTTACTTTATTGAAATCTCTGTAAAGTACTGTGTATTTTTTTGCATTATCTGCAAATCTTGCCTTACTAAAAATTTCTTCTATCGCTCCCTTTTTTGCCATACTTTATCTAATTTTCATAAACTGATACTTTGTAATTCTTAAAAAGTTGTATCTTAAACGACTCATTTTCATCAATTACGCCGGTATTTATCCCTGCAATTCATAAGTATATGACTTGGTTACTTGTGACAAATGTTATCATGAACATCATGATCAATGTATGGGAAAGGCTGGAATGTTTGAGTGTGATTGTAAGTGTATCGTGTCATCTTGATTTTTTTACCTAGTAAATATTTTCTAAAATCTGCGATTCTTTGCTTTAAATAACAATACATTCTAAGTAAAGCATGCCTCAATTACAAATTACCGCAGAAACAATGACTAGAATGAAGACAATTACTGGAATTAGCCATGTCCGTGATGGGGATTTTATGGTTAATGAGCTCATCGATATTTTAGAACAAAAAATTCGAGAACGTCAATAATTGGTTTATCTGGAATTTGAAATTATGTAAAATTTAAAAAATAATTGTAAAAAAATCAATTATTCTTTATAGTGAACTAATAGCGTGTCTTTCATTACTGGATGAACTGATATTATGTTTTCACCTTTCTCAGCTAGAAATTCATTAACTACGTCTTGAAGGAATACTCCTTGAGATAAGTTTCCTGCTTCAAAATATTGGATTTTGTGAATCATTGTTAAATTGTCTATTGCGATACTAATAACTATTCAAATTTCATTATGGAAACTAACAATAAATAACAAGAAAATCTATCTAATTCATGCTAGCTGTAATACTTATTCCTTTAATGATATCGGCTGCTGTTGGAATTATTGGATATTTGACATATCGATTAGTTATCTTTGATTATTGGTGCAATTATTCTGTTAATTCGACTTTAAAAAAATACAGTATTAAAAAAACTCAATTTCAAATAATAAAAGAATTTTATGATAATAAAGGAGAAACAATTTCTGAAAAAAAAGTCTCTCAACTTGCTAAACAGTATAGGCAAAAAGAACCTGAGCAGTTTCTAGCGATGTATGATTCTGTTAGAGATAAATTAGAAAAATAAATTACTAATGATTATCTTGTTGGTATTTGAATAAATGGTGTTCCGCCCTCTCCTACTACAAGTGGTAGTTTACCATCCCATGCTTGTACTTTGAGCCATTCTAAATAATTTGGATTTTGCGCTAAGGCCTCATTGATTATTTTGATTGCCTCTGCTTCACCTTGTGCTTCTGCTACGTTTGCAGCAGCTATGCCCTTTGCCTGTTGCTCTTGTTGTCTTGCCTCAACTTCAATTCTTCTGAGATCATTTTCTGCTTTTAGGGCTTTTTGCTCAGCCTCTACTTTAGATTCGATGGCCTGTGAAAATAATGGGGAAAATTGAAAATCTGTGATGGATATGGCGTCTGTACTAATATTGTATGGGTTAAGACGGGCAGTGATTTCTGTTTCTATGTCTGCTTTTACCAGTGGTCTTTTTGTGATCAACTCTTCTGCGTTATACTTTGCCGTAATTTGCTTTACTACTTCTTCTACTGCTGGCTGAATAATTCTACCTTCATAATCCAGTCCTACTTCTTTATAGAGTACATGGACAGAATTTGGTGATGCTCTATAGTTGACAGTTACTTCTGTAGATACCGTTTGAAGATCTCTTGAAGCACCAGATGTACCTTTAACATATTTGAGTGTTCTAACTTCCATGTTTATCACTTTATCTTGAAATGGCACTACGAAATGCAGTCCCTCTTGTAATGGTGGAACAGTAGTATCTACGGCACTCCAATGCAGTAATACCCCTCTATTTCCAGAATCAACTATTTGCACTGAAGCTGCAGATATAGCTGCAATAATTACTAGTGCGATTATGCCTAAAATTGCTAATTTGACTTTACCAAAATTTACATTAACCTTTGGTTGCTGATATTTTGACAATACTTTGTATTTTTTTTACTCTAATTATACTGTGGTATCTCTGATCTCAATATCGATCTAATGATTTAGTTTGATTATTAAAAAGACAATGATGAAATAGATACAAAATACATCATCAATATGGCTGAAAATGGATTTATTTGGATTTATCTGATATTTTTCTTAATTCCGTTGGCTAAATTATTGCCACGTTTGATAAAAAAATGGAAAAATAAATCTAGCATTATGCAGCCGCAGTATGATACTCGATACAATATCTCAAATGAGACCGTGTCCGAATCATATCCAAAAAAATCTGAAATACCTTCCCATATGGATTCAAAACCACAATCTACTGACATGTTGGTATTAGGCGAACTAAACCATGGTACAAAAATTTTTGATACTCTTCAAAAAATATTGGGGGTAGACATTGACACTCTGAATTCTGTTTTAGAAGATTTAGAAAACAAGGGATTTATGCGAGTTGAGCACAAACAAGGGCTTTTTGGTCCAAAAGTAGAGTTATACCCTACTGAAGAAGGGATAAAAAAACTCTATTCTTGATTATGTTTTGTGATTTTTTGGCTTGAATTTGAAATGCATCAATTTGTGGTATATTCTATTTTTCAAAATAATACAACGGTACTTAAGAGGTAAAAATTACATAAAATCATGTCCGAAGAAAGAACAATGTATCCTTGCACATGTGCAGATTGTGGCAAAGAAGACAAAGTACCTTTTGAACCAAAACCTGACAGACCTGTATATTGTAAAGCATGTCTGCCAAAACACAGAAAGTAAAAGATTTCAAGTTAATTTCGTTTAAAGTAATTTAAATTCAATTATCTTTTTCCCTTTTTTATGATTTTTTAGATATTGAAAACTCGTAACATATTTTATTGATCTGAACAAAGAATCATAGCAAATATTATTCGGTTCTAAAAATTACTTGTATGAAAGCCAAAACATTTGCAGTAGATATTGATGGCACTATAACTGAAAACGGTGTTGGTCGAATTAATTTAGATGCTCTTTCTGCTTTAAGACATATGACAAATATCGGTCATAATGTGATCTTTGTGACAGGAAGATCTTCTGTAGAAGCATATTTGCTGTCAGTCTTTGGTGGTACCACCAAAATCGCTGTAGGTGAAAATGGCGGTTGTATCACTGTTGATACAAATGAGCATATTTTACTTGGCAATATGCAACAATGTCAACATGCCCTTCAAATTATTAAAAAAGAAATTGATAATGTTTCAGAAAAACCTGTTTTTCCACGAATGACTGAGGTTGTATTGGAGCGAACATTTGATTTGGAACTCGCAAAAAGACTGGTTTTGGAAAAAAAATTAGACGTTTTGCTTTCAGATAGCCAATATGCATTTCATATCAATTCAGCAGGGATTGACAAGGGTACTGGATTCCAAAATGTTATGAAACGACTGTCTATACCCAGCGATGACGTGATAGCTATTGGAGATAGTGCAACTGACATTCCTTTATTCAGAGTTGCAAAAACAAGCATTGCCTTGGGAAATTCATCAGAATATGTACAGTCTCAAGCAACAATGACTACGACTGCCAAATCTGGAGACGGAGTTATAGAAGCATTAGATAAATTAGCACCCACATTATCTGAGGTATAGTATTGTCATTCAAATCATTAATCGATGAAATTGAAAATAATCTCCACAAAATACTGGATGGTATGTCAATATCCGATATTTCATTTACTGTCGAGCCTGCAAAACCTGGATTTGGTGATGTGAGCTCAAACATTGCATTTCTACTTGCTAAACATCTAAAGAAAAGTCCAAAAGAGATTGTCGATATGATGTCTGAAAAATATAAAAATTCTCAAAATATTCTTGTATCGACGGTGGAGCCGCATCCATCTGGATATCTTAACTTTTTTGCTAATTGGGAAAAACTAAGTCAATTAATTTTATCCGAATCTAATTTGGATGAATTTGGCTCTGTAGATTTGGGTAAAAATTCTCCGATTGTGGTGGAACACACCAGTGTAAATCCAAACAAAGCTCTTCACATAGGTCACATACGTAATATTGTTCTTGGGGACACTGTTGCTAGAATTTTAAAAAAATCAAATTACAAAGTTCACGTGCTTAATTATGTTGATGATTCTGGTTTACAAGTTGCAGATATCATTGTAGGTTTTAGACATCTTGGATTTGATCAACAGTCCCCATCTGGAAAAAAGTTTGATCACTATTGTGGTGATGATGTTTATGTCAAAACAACTGAAAAATATGAGCAAGATCCTAGCTTTGAAGAGATTCGAAAAAACATTCTCAAGGAACTAGAAGATGGTACGTCTGAAACTGCCAAATTTGCTGACTCAATCACGCGTCGTGTTTTAGAGAATCAGCTTGAAACTTGCTGGAATTTAGGAGTGTATTATGACTGTCTGAATTTTGAATCTCAGATAATTCGCTCAGGACTCTGGGGTAAAATCTTTGAAAAACTCAAAGAAATGAATCTGGTGGAATTTG
>Ga0214471_10002803_pt1 | contig 13627 bp, 15 predicted proteins | sample RVTome_5_FD_207665 | JGI IMG/M metagenome (GOLD analysis project Ga0214471, IMG submission 207665) | Soil microbial communities from uranium-contaminated site in the Upper Colorado River Basin, Wyoming, United States - RVT142D155 | ecosystem: Environmental > Terrestrial > Soil > Contaminated >...
ACGAGCCTCGGATATACAGAGCGGCATGCGAAGAGCGGCGTGGAGGCCGGGCTGCCTGAGATTGAGACCTGGCCCAATCAGTACAAGGGCTACGAAATTACCATCGAGATCCCCGAGTATACGGCCATCTGCCCCAAGACCGGCCAGCCGGACTTCGGTACAATCCGGCTGCGGTACATGCCGGACAAGGCCTGCCTGGAGTTGAAATCCCTGAAGCTGTACATCCATGCCTACCGGAACCTCGGCATCTTCTATGAAAATGCCGTGAACCGGGTTCTGCAGGACGTCGTGAAGGCCTGCCGTCCCGTCTGGGCCGTCGTCACCGGAGAATTCACTGCGCGGGGCGGGCTTTCATCCACGATCGAAGCCAAGTATCCATGAGGCAGGCGTGAAGGGACTGCTCATCGTTGTCCTTATCATAGGGTCCTACTGGTGGTTCTGGGGGAGGATGGACGGGGCCGTGACGGTGATCGAGTCCCAACTGGACGCCCTCGGCCATCGGGATTTCGCCACGGCCTACGACTATCTCTCGACGAGGGCGAAGGGCACCATGTCGGCCGAAGAGTTTCAGGATCGCGTTCAGAAAAACGACCCCGTCATGGACCGCGCCAAGAGTCAGTTCTGGTCCCGGTCAATCGACAACGATGTGGCGACCATCTCCGGCACCATCGAGGCCCTCAACACCAAGCAAACCAAAGCCCGGTATGTCCTCATCCTGGAAGACGACCGCTGGGTCATTCAGAGTTTTTCCTTCCAATAGTTTCCCCGCCTGCCGCGCCTCGCTCGTGAGTGAGGTCTCCGCATTGCGCACGAGCGCAGCACGCCGACATATGCGACGGATGAGTGGATACGGCGTGAGAACGACAGGGACGATCTATTCCTTGCCGGCTTCGCGCAGACTCTCGCGGAACGCCTTATAGAAGTGATCGTTGTCGGCCACGGCCCGGCGGGCGACCGTCTTGATCGTGCCGAGGTCCGGCTCGGCCAGGACGAAATGCACGCTTCTCGCGAACGCCGTCATGTGGTCGGATGTCTTGAGTTGTGCGCCGATCAATCCGACACACATGTGCCGCCGCAGCGGCATGGCCATCGTCTGGATCGCCTTGAGCACCAGATTCTGTTCCGGCGAACCGCCGTAGGCCTCATGGATGAGCACCAGTTCATACCGGTTCTGCGCCAGCTGCTCCAGCGCGTCTTCCGGCTTGGCGGGAATGTGGACGGTATATCCCAATTCCTGCAAGGCTTCCTGGATGGGCGCGGGCTGCTGCGCCGAAGCCAGGCAGATCAACGCAAACCGGGGATCGCCTTCCGATTGTGCCGCTGCGCTTGTCTGAGTCTGACTTGATTCCGGGCTCATAGACCCCCCGCTGTTGCCGTCCGACGGCTGCCGAAATTACTTGCCGAGTTTTGGGAACTTGCCCGTCCCGTATTCCTTATCGATCGTGAGGCCCGTGATCCCCTGATCCTGGTCGCCACGTGTTTGCTTGACCCGGTCGATGCCCCGCTGCACGATCGCCTTCCTCGTCGAATACATCTCCGCGGTTTCCGGCGTCACCAGGCCTTCGTTGAAGGCTTTGACCAGCGCCTGATCGAAGGTCTGCATGCCGAACGGCTCGCTGGCTTCCTGAATCTCGTAGAAGGTTTTCCCGTCCGATTCCCCGTTCAGAATGGATTCCTTCGAACGAAGGTTATTCCCCAGAATGTCATGGATGGCGAGCCGCCCTCCGCCGACCTTCGGGACGAGCCGCTGCGAGACGATCCAACGAATGGTCGAGGCCAGCCGTTGGCGGATCTGTTTCTCTTCGGCCTGGTCGAACATGCCGACGATGCGATTGATCGTCTGGCCGGCATCCACGGTATGGAGGGTGCTCAGCACCAGGTGCCCCGTCTCGGACGCTTTGAGGCCCAACTCGACGGTTTCGCGGTCCCGCATCTCGCCCACCAAAATAATTTTCGGCGCTTGCCGCAACGCAGCGCGCAACCCGCTGGCAAACGCATCAAAGTCGCTTCCCAGCTCGCGCTGGTTGAACGTCGCCTTCATGTTGGGATGCACGAACTCGACCGGATCTTCCAGCGTCACGACGTGAATCGCCTGGGTTTCGTTGAACTCCCTCAGCAGCCCAGCCAGGGACGTGGACTTGCCGCTGCCGGTCCCGCCGGTCACGAGGATCATGCCGTTCTTTTCCTTCGGCATCTCATAAAACGCCTTGGGAAGGCCCAGCTCTTTCATCGTCGGGATGACCGTGGACAGCTTGCGCAGGATGATGGAATAGGTGCCGCGCTGAGAAAAGATATTGACTCTGAACCGCGCCTTGTCGCCCAACGAATAGGAGCTGTCACAAGACCCCTGCTGGATCAAATTCTTGGTCAGCCGCCGGTCACCGCCGGTCAGATTGAGCGCGAAGATTTCGGTCTGGAACGGGGTCAGTGACTCGATATCGGGCTCAAGCGGCACCTTGATCAATTGCCCGGAGGACTCGACCTGCAGGGGACGGTTGCACGAGATATTCAGGTCCGACACGTTCTCGAACGTGAACAGCATCTTGTCCAGCATGTGATCGATTTCAGCTTTTCTCATGGCAAGACTCCTCTTTCACCGGGCGCGTTTCCGCAATTCGATCAGAAGGACAGTTCATCCGGCGGCGTCTTCAAGAGCGGGATAAACCGGGTCTTGTCGATGGCTTTCTCATACGCTTCCTCCGGCGCGATCCATTTCTTAGTGACGAGGTCCAGGATCGCGTCGTCCAGCGTCTGCATGCCGAGTTTCTTGCCGGTCTGCATCGCAGAGGGAATCTGGAAGGTCTTGGCGTCGCGGATCAGGTTGGCGATGGCGTTGTTGCACACCAGAATCTCCAGCGCCGCGCACCGTCCTTTGACGTCCACCCGCTTGAAGAGGTTTTGCGCCACGACGATCCGGAGGCTGGTGGAAAGCGTATTGCGAATCTGCGCCTGCTCCTCGGCCGGGAACACTTCGATGACGCGGTCCACGGTCTTGGCCGCGTTCGTGGTGTGCAGCGTGCCGAAGACCAGGTGGCCGGTGGCCGCCGCCTCGACCGCGAGACGGATCGTTTCCAGGTCGCGCATCTCGCCGACCAGAATGATATCGGGATCCTCGCGCAACGCGCCGCGCAGCGCCGCCCCGAACGACTTCGTGTGCAGCCCGACCTCACGGTGATTCACGATGCATCCCTGGCTCTCATGGACGAACTCGATGGGGTCCTCGACGGTGATGATATGGTCCTTACGGTTCTTGTTCGCGTGATCGATGATGCCGGCCAATGTCGTGGATTTCCCGCTGCCGGTGGGACCCGTCACCAGCACCAGGCCTTTTTTCAGCATCGCCGCTTTCATCAAAATGGGCGGCAGCCCGAGCTGCTCGGCCGACAAGACCTTACTGGGAATCTGCCGGAACACGGCCGCACAACCATACTTTTGATTGAAAAAATTGGCGCGATAGCGGGCCATGCCCGGAATCTCGTAGCCGAAGTCCACATCGCCGGTTTCTTCGAACTGCTTGATTTTTACTTCCGGCGCAATCTCGTAGAGCATGGCCCGGAGCTCGTCATTCTTGAGGATGTCGAATTTCACCCGCTCCATTTCGCCTCGCACACGCAAAATAGGCTGCTGGCCTGAGACCAGATGCAAGTCCGACGCGCCCTGCTCGCCCATGAGTTTGAAGAATGCGTCAATTTTCGCCATGACAGGTCCTCCGTCTAAGAATGAAGCTCGCCAATTCGAGCAAAGCGGCGCAACGGTACCATAAACCGATGGCTCCGTAAATATCCTCAAAGCTGGGGCAGGTGATGTGGGATGGAAGGAAGATAGGGACGGGTCGAACCGAGCCGGTTACCGACCGCCCCTCCATTGGACGAATGCGGTGAACATGGTGCACACCAGGGCTCCGGCGAGCACCGCCGTCATATCCTGTTGCGCATCCCAGATATCCCCCTGGGTGCCGAGATACAGGGCGCCGAGCTCGGGACTCACGATCTGCGCCACCCAGGCCTCCAGAATTTCGAACAGCCCGCTGAAGGCGACAACGGTCGTGAGCGCAAAGTAGTGGCTCCAGAATCCGCGCAGATGAGCCAGCCGCACGAACAGTTCCCGAACCGGATACGTCAACAGCAGCCCGAAGCCGGCGTGCGCCAGCCGGTCGAAATGGTTGCGCTGCAGATCCAGGGCTTGCTGCATCCAATAGCCGGCGGGCACATGCTCGTAGGTGTAATGGGCCCCGACGGCATGCAACGCCATGAACAGCGCCATCAGGACGTACGATCGATCGGAAAACCGGAACCACCGATACGTGCCGATCAACAACCCGAACAGCAGCACGGCCAAAATGTTTTCCAGCAGCCAATCTCGACGGTCGACGGGGGCGATCGCCAGGGCCGCCCACAGAACAAGGTAGGCCGCAAGCAACCACCGATGCAGGCGGACGCTCAGCGCTTCGGCGCCGGCCGGCTCTCTGGATGAGGACGCGGCATCGGGCATGACTTAGACCGGTTCTCGTCGACGGGACCGGGCGGCTGCGACCAGCAGAAGACAGAGCAGACTGCCGGTCACGGCGGCCGCCATGTCTTTCTGCGCATCCCAGATATCGCCCTGCGACCCCAGATACGCATCGCCCAAGTGCGGGCTGACGATGCGCGCCACCCAGGATTCAATCACCTCCCAGAGGCCGCTCAATCCCAGCGGCGTCATGAACGCGAGGTACGAGGCCAGCGCCCCGCCGACATTCGCCAGCCGGACGAAGACCTCGAGCAGCGGGTAGGTCATCAACAACCCGAAACAGAAATGCACGATCCGGTCGAAGGGATTCCGGGACATCTCGAACGCGCTCTCCAGCCATTGCCCGAACGGCACCTGCGCATAGGTATAATGCGCGCCGACCATGTGCAGGGTCAGAAACAGCGAGATCAGGGCGTAGGCGCCGCGCGATAGGGGAAGCGTCCGGTGTGTCGCCGCCAACACGGCCACAAGCAGAAAAGGCAGAATGCTCGACAGGATCCAGTTCTGACCGTCCACGGGCGAGAACGACATCCCGACCCAGAACAGCACGCACCAGGCGAGCAGTGCAGCCAGAAATGGTTTACCGCGGGCCATCAGCTTCGTACTCCAGCGTCAAACGGCACGACGGCAACGTTGTCGGCCTGGGCTAGGAATAACTTTCGGAGTCGGTGGGATACTTGCCCTGTTCAACTTCCTCTTTATAGCGACGCAGGGCCTGGAGCGCGTCGGCCTTGAGGTGCGCGTAGGGTTTGAGAAATTTCGGAGCGAAGTCGTCGAAGAGCCCCAGCAGATCGTAGAGCACCAGCACCTGCCCGTCGCAGTGCGCGCCGGCGCCGATGCCGATCGTAGGAATAGTCAGCGACTCGGTCACGGTCTTGGCCAAGGCTGCCGGAATCGCTTCCAGCACGAGGGCAAAAGCCCCGGCCGTATCCAGGGCCTTGGCGTCGGCCAGCAGCGTGTCGGCTTGCGCGCGTTCCTTCCCCTGTACCTTGTAGCCGCCGTATTGATGCACGGATTGCGGCGTCATGCCGAGGTGGCCCATGACGGGAATGCCGAACCGGGTCATGGCCTGCACGCGATCCACCACCGCGGCGCCACCCTCGAGCTTCACCGCCGCCGCACCCGCCTGCAACAATCGGCCCGCGTTGCGCACGGCTTCTTCGACGCTGACCTGATAGGAGAGAAACGGCATGTCCGCGATTACCAGCGCCCGCTGCGCCGCGCCGGCCACCAGCCTGACGTGGTAGAGCATGTCGTCCATGGTGACCGAGAGCGTGTCCGGCTTGCCCTGGACGACCACGCCGAGTGAATCGCCGACGAGGATGGCTTCAATGCCCGCCTGTTCCGCAATTTTCGTGAACAGGGCGTCGTAGGCCGTCACGAGGATGAGCTTCTTCCCCTCGCGTTTGTACTGCTGGAATGCCGGAACCGTCATCCGTGCCATGGGATGAATCCTACCATAGAGAACGGCGATGCGTGAAACGGGGGAGCGATTTAGCCCAGTTGAGCTTTCGTGAGAATTTCAGGGAGGCGGTCGATTGCTTTTAATGCCATGACATGCACGCCGTCGCAATGCGGACGGACGGCCTTGATCGTCCGCACGGCAATCTCGATCCCGACCTCCTCGGCATGGTTGGGGCCGGCAGCCCGCAACTCGGCGATCATGTCGTCAGGCACTGCAATGCCGGGAATGTTCGCGTTCAGAAATTCGGCCGTCTTGGCCGAGCGCAGCAAGAGAATGCCCGCCAGCACCTTGGCCTTCAACGGCCGGACTTTCTTCATGAACGAGTTGAACTGGTCGGCTTGGTAAATGGCCTGGGTCTGGAAAAACTTCGCCCCGGCATTGACCTTGGCCTCGAATTTCGCCAGCATCGGCCCCTGCGGGTCCATCTCGGGAGTCACCGCCGCGCCGATCATGAAGTCGGTGACGCCGTCGAGCTTGTTGCCGGCCAGGTCCCGCCCCTGGTTGAATCCCTGCACCAGCTTCATGACCTGCACGGAATCAAGGTCGTACACAGGCTTGGCGTCCTTGTGGTCGCCGACGGTCGGATAGTCACCGGTCAAGCAGAGCACGTTTCGAATGCCCAGCAGGTGCGCGCCGAGCAGATCGGATTGGATCCCCAGCCGGTTGCGGTCGCGGCAGGTCATCTGCATGACGGGGTCATGCCCCATTTCGTAGAGCAGGCGGCAGATCGAGAGCGAACTGGCCCGCATGATCGCCGCGGTATTGTCCGTGACGTTCACGCCGCTCACACGGCCGATGAGGGACTTGGCGTTGTCGAGAATAGTGGCGGCGTTGATGCCCTTCGGCGGGTTGTACTCGACCGTCACGGCGAAGTCGCCACGCTCGAGTATTTCCTTGAGACGACGTCTGGGGCCAATGCTCATCTCTTACGTCCTTAATCCAGATTGAAGGATGCTCAAAAAGGTCATCCAACGAGGCCGCAGGAAGCGCGGCGACTGAGGCGTACGTTTTTCGGTACGCCGCAGGGAGACGGGCGACCGAGAACGAAGTTGGAGGCCTTTTTCAGCATCCTAGCCCTTGGCGGCAAACCGCTTGGCTGCTTCCACCGTATTGTAAAGCAGCATCGTGATCGTCATCGGACCGACGCCGCCCGGAACCGGTGAAATCCAGCCGGCCTTCTGGCTGACGGGCCCGAAATCCACATCCCCGACGAAGGTCTTGTCCGGAAGCTGGTTCGTCCCGACGTCAATCACCGTCGCCCCCTCCTTGACCATGTCCGCCGTGACGAATTTGGCCTTGCCGATCGCGACCACAAGAATGTCCGCTTCGCGGCAGAGCGCCGGCAAATCCCTGGTCTTGGAATGGCACACGGTGACCGTCGCATGCCGGTGCAACAGCATCAGCGACACCGGCTTCCCGACGATGGTGCTGCGCCCCACCACCACCGCCCGCTTGCCTTCGATACTGACGCCGGTGGACTCGATCATCGCGATGATGCCCTTGGGGGTGCAGGCCTCGAACGTCGGGTTGCCTTCGAGCAGGCGTCCGAGGTTGTAGGGATGGAATCCGTCCGCGTCCTTCGCAGGCGAGACTGCATCTAGAATTACCTTGCTGTCGATGTGCTTGGGCAGGGGCAGTTGCACCAGAATGCCGTGGACCTTCGGATCGGCGTTCTTCTTCTGAATGAGGGCCAGTAAATCAGCCTGGCTCGTCGTAGCCGGCAGTTTGTGCTCGTCCACGTAGATGCCGGCCGCGTCGCAGGCCTTCTGCTTGTTCCTCACGTAGAGATGCGAGGCCGGATCGTCTCCGACCAGGATCACCGCTAGGCCGGGCCGTACGCCGGTCTTCGCATGCAGGTCAACGACATCCTTGGCCATCCGTTCCCGGATGGACTGCGCCAACACCTTGCCGTCAATCAATTTCGCCGCCACAGAGCCACCTCAAGGAAGGTTTAGGTTGAGGCTAAGGTTAAGGGAAGAAAGTTGAGGACAGGCTTCCCTCAGCCTCAGCCTTAACCTCAACCTTTTAAAAATCCGCCGCACAATAGCAGGGCCCTGAAATCGGTGTCAACGTTCCTTGACACCGATTCGGAGCCTCTCGTACCATGACGCAAGTCTGCTGGCCGCGATACACAACCGGAAAGCCCCAACCGTGAACCGCCATCTCCTGTTTGGTGCGATCTCTCCCGCGCTTGTCGGCCTGTGGCTGTGCGCGCCGGCCGTGGCCGTCGCGCTGCAGGTCACCGGCCTGCAATCCCCTCAGAGCTTCGTGTCCGATCAGGCCTGCGACTGCTACTTCATTTCCAGTATCAACGGCGAGCCGGACGCCAGGGACAACAACGGTTTCATCACGAAGCTGGACCGGGACGGCAAGGTCGTCGCCGCGCAGTTCATCCGCGGCGGAGACGGCCCGACGGTGCTCCACGCACCCAAGGGCATGGTGATCGTCAACCACCTGCTGTACGTGGCCGACCTGGATGCGCTCCGCGCCTTCGACGTCAAGACCGGCAAATCCGTCACCACCGTGTCGTTCACCGGGCAGCCGGGTCCGATCGGGCTGGTGGATGTCGCCGCGGATCCACACGGACTGCTCTATGCCTCCGACATGGAGGCCAACGTCATCTACCGGATCGACCCTGCGAAGCAGTATGCAGTGTCCGTGCTGGCGCGTGATACCGCACTGGCCGGACCGCGTGGCCTGGCCGTACACCCGAAGACTGGGCGGCTCATCGCCGTCAGCTGGAACAAGGGCAGCATCGCCGAGATCGCCCCCGACGGCACCATCACCGAACTGGTCTCCAACGGCTTCTTCTCGTCACGTTTCCACAACCTGGACGGTGTGGACTTCGATACCTGGGGCAACATGTATGTGTCGGACTTCACCGCCGGGAAGATCTGGCGCATGCGTCCCGACCATCACTTCAACGTGATCGCCGAGTATCTGCCCACCCCCGCCGGCATCAGCGTGGACCGCGTAAAGAACCTCATTCTGGTTCCCTATCACTACGGCAATACCGCGGAGATGAACGGGCTCGAGACACCGGGCAAGTCCCGCTCGAAGAATCGCACCCTGGCGGACTACGGATTCACCGGTCCCAAGCCGCCGCAGAAAGATGCACCCAACAAATGAGCACGTGCGTTTACTGCGAGGGACGAAAGGGCAAGCGATCCTGTCCGGCGCTGAACGGAATGATTTGCAGTCAATGTTGCGGCGAACACCGCATGACACGCATCGCCTGCCCCTCTGACTGCCGATACCTGGACTCCAGCAGCGATTACCAGCAGAAGCGGTCGGGCGAGCGGTTCGCGCAGGCACGCAAGGAATTCTACAAGGAGCTCTTCGCGCTGGGCGACGACAAGGCCGCCGCGCTATTCAACTTCATCGAGACGATTACGTTCGGATATTTTTGCAACCGCCGGGACGGGCAGGACGCGGAGGTTATCGCCGCGATTCAGTCGCTGCGCCGGAATCTCAGCCCGCTGCACATCCCTGCGGCCATGGCGCCGGTGTTCGCGGAGCACCTGAAAAAACAGTACGAGGCCTTCAGCAAGCAGAAAGACCAGCCGGTGCCTGATACCGCCATGGCAACCGAGGTGCTGGACCGGGCCATGAAGTTTGTGACGGAGTTCTCAGGCGGCGGGCTGCAATCGTCGCGGTTTCTCAACGGCTTGACCGGCTACATCCGAGCACACCATCCGCAGGTCGCCGAACACCTGGCCAAGCAGCATGAGAGCGGTCATATCATCCTCCCCGGCCAATTCACGCCCCAGCCGACCACTCCGGCACCCCACACCCACGGCCCCGACTGCGGGCATCGTCACTGACAGCGTCATCCGTAATTCGTCATTCGTTATTCGTGAAAAACTGGGCGGGAGTCTTCTTGCCGCTGAGGCAAGCCGAAAACTCCCGCCCATCTCTTCCGAGCGGGGACAGGCCCATCAGCGGTCTGTCCACGCCACGCTCTCCCCTCTTTCTGACGGCAGGCGAACCGTCCTGATTTTCCCCTTTCTTAGCGAGTGCGGCTTGGTCTGCTCCAACTGCGCGCATCGAGGCAGCACATTCTGCCACGGGAAAGAGGCGCGTCTTGGCGCGCCTGGGGCGGGCGGGTGTGAAGGCTCGCCCTCTGCGAGCACAGAAGGGAGGCTGACCGCCTCGCTCGTCCTATATTTCGCGTTGCGCGAGCACAGCGAGCCAACCAGGAAGCCTGCCTCTTTACTCCACTATCGTCACTGTCATCTCGATTCGCTGCAACGGCAAGTCCCTATTATCCCTCGGCTGCTGCACAATCTTGTCCGCCACGCCTATCCCTTTCAGCACCTGCCCGAACGCCGTGTACTGGTGGTCGAGGTTGAAGGCATTTTCCACCACGATGAAGAACTGCGAGCCGGCACTGTTCGGATCGCTGGCCCTCGCCATGGACACAATCCCGCGCTTGTGTTGGACGTCGTTGAACTCCGCATTCACCTGATAGCCGGGCCCACCCTGGCCATAGGCCGCCTTGTTCGTCTGGTCCTTCGTATTCGGATCCCCCCCCTGGATCATGAAGCCGGGGATCACGCGGTGGAAAAGCGTCCCGTTGTAAAAACCGGCTTTGGCCAGCTTGATGAAATTCGCCACATGGTTGGGGGCCTTGTCCTGGAAAAACTCGATTTCGATCTCTCCGAACTTGGTATTGATGATCGCACGAGGCCCCTTGGCCGCAGCCTTATCCTTGTCCGCCGCCAGGCCTGCTCCTGCCATGCCCCACGCCATGACCGCCGCCACGCCCAGGCACGCTATCAATTTAAAATGCGCTCGCATCATCGTTCTCCTCCTCGTTTCACGTTTTCCGCCGGCAACGGCGGGCATGTCTCATGTGTCACTCTTGACCCGTTCCATCGCTTCCTGCGCCGCCGCCTGTTCCGCCTCTTTCTTGCTCCGTCCCGTCCCTCGCCCCAAGGCCCTGCCGCGCACCAATACATGAATAACGAACGTCTTTTGATGGTCCGGGCCGGTTTCCCGTTCCGTCACATATTGCGGCACGCTGTCGTAGCGCCGCTGGCACCATTCCTGTAGTTGCGTCTTGTAATCGCCGGCGAGCACCCCGCCCGCATCGTGACTCGCGGCCTCGCACAGTTCCTGTGCAAACGCCTTGAGGGAAAAACTTCTTGCCGCCTCCAACCCCCCGTCCATGTAGACCGCCGCCAGGACGGCCTCCATGGTGTTGGCCAGGATCGATTCCTTCTCGCGTCCGCCCGTGCGTTCCTCGCCGCGACCCAGCCGGAGCAGTTTGCCCAAATCCAGCCTGCGGGCCACCGTGGCGAGCGTCGCTTCGCTCACCAGATGGGAGCGCAGCTTGGAGAGGGCGCCCTCGGCCAGGTCCGGGCAGGCCGAGGCCACGTGCTCGCTGATGATCAGCGCCAGGACGGCATCGCCGAGAAACTCGAGCCGTTCGTTGTCTTTCGAACCTTGGTCCTTGAACTCATTGACGTATGAGGTATGCGTGAGCGCTTCGTCCAGGAGGCGGACGTCCCGAAAGGTGTGGCCGATCGCCTGTTGCGCCTCATCGAGTGGAGTCCGCGCCATGTCAAAAAATAGCCGGTAGCGAGTAGCACATAGTGAGTAGCTGGATCAGGAGGCTTTGCTTTCGATCACTATTAAGGAAAATCCCCTTCGGGCTACCAGCGATTAGCTATGTGCTAATCGCTTGAACAGCAGGCAGGCGTTCACGCCGCCGAAGCCGAACGAATTGGACAGCGCCACCGTGACTGTCGCCGGGCGCGCCTTTCCCGGGATGTAGTCGAGATCGCACGCGGGATCGGGATGGTCCAGATTGATCGTCGGCGGCAGCAGCTTGTGGTGGATCGCCAGGACGCAGAACACCGCTTCGATCCCCCCGGCTGCCCCGAGCAGGTGCCCGGTCATGGACTTCGTCGAACTGACCGGAATACGTTTGGCCTGCTCCCCGAAGACCTGCTTGATCGCCCTGGTTTCGATCGCGTCGGCCATCGTGGACGTTCCGTGGGCGTTGATATAGCCGACCTCGCCCTTTGAAATCCCGGCGTCCTTGATCGCCAGCTCCATGCAGCGGACCGCACCCTCGCCGTCCTCGGACGGCGCCGTGATGTGATAGGCGTCGCTGTTCATGCCGTAGCCGACCAGTTCGGCATAGATCCGCGCCCCGCGCCGGCGGGCCCGGTCCAGTTCTTCGAGCACGAGCACGCCTGCACCTTCCCCGAGGACGAACCCGTCCCGATCCTTGTCGAACGGCCGGCTGGCTTTGGTCGGCTCGTCATTGCGGGTGGACAGGGCCTTCGCGGCCGAAAAGCCCGCGACCGCCAGCGGCACGATGCAGGACTCGGTGCCTCCCGCCAGCATGGCATCCGCTTCTCCGCGCTGGATGATCCGGAACGCGTCGCCGATGCAATGGTTGCCGGTTGCGCAGGCCGTGACCGCGCAGGAATTCGGCCCGCGCGCGCCAATCCGGATCGCCACCTGCCCCGAGGCCAGGTTGATGATGACCATCGGAATAAAGAAGGGCGAGATGCGGTCGGGCCCCTTCTCCAGCAGAATCTTGTGGTAATGCTCGATGGCCGGCAGGCCGCCGATGCCCGCGCCGATGTAGACCCCGACGCGCTCCGATTCCTCCGGCGCGACTTTCAGGCCCGCGTCATCCACCGCCATCTGGCTCGCGCCGACGGCGTACTGGATGAAGGTGTCCATTTTCTTGATTTCTTTTTTCTCGATGAAGGCGGCAGGATCGAAGCCCTTCACCTCGCCCGCGATTTGGGACGCGTATCCGTCGGGATCGAACCGCGTGATGCGGCCGATGCCGGACTGTCCCTCGCAGATCCCCTTCCAGGTGGGGCCCACGCCGATCCCGAGAGGCGAAATCAGCCCCAGCCCCGTGACGACCACCCGACGTCTGCCGTGCTCCGCCATAGACCGCACCGGCCCGAGTTACATCTTTTCCTTGATGTAGTCGATGGCCTTGCCGACCGTGAGGATTTTTTCGGCATCCTCATCTGGAATTTCGATGTCGAACGCCTCCTCGAAGGCCATGACCAGCTCGACCGTATCCAGGGAGTCGGCACCGAGATCGTCGACGAATTTGGCGTCCGGAACGACTTCGTCCTCCTCCACCCCGAGATTCTCCGCGACGATTTTTTTGATTTTTTCTTCTACTTTTCCGTCTGCTGCCATTGCGTCCTACACCTCCCCTCGTCCTATGCCATGTGCATGCCGCCATTGACATGCAACACATGGCCCGTGATGTACCCTGCCTCGTCCGATGCCAGAAACTTCACCGCCGCCGCCACGTCGGACGGCTGCCCCAGCCGCGCCATCGGAATTTGCTTGGATAGCATCTCCTTGACGTCAGCCGACAAATGCTGCGTCATCGCCGTATCGATGAAGCCCGGGGCCACCGCGTTGACCGTCACAGCCCGGCTGGCGTATTCCCTCGCCACGGCTTTCGTGAAGCCGATCACAGCCGCCTTGGACGCCGCGTAATTGGCCTGCCCGGCATTGCCGATCGCGCCCACGATCGAGGCGATGTTCACGATCCGGCCGGACCGCTGCTTGCTCATCGGCTGGAGCACCGCTTTGGTGCAGTTGAACGTCCCGTTCAAATTCACTTGGATCACGAGGTTCCAGTCCTCTTCCTTCATGCGA
>Ga0214471_10002805_pt1 | contig 13623 bp, 13 predicted proteins | sample RVTome_5_FD_207665 | JGI IMG/M metagenome (GOLD analysis project Ga0214471, IMG submission 207665) | Soil microbial communities from uranium-contaminated site in the Upper Colorado River Basin, Wyoming, United States - RVT142D155 | ecosystem: Environmental > Terrestrial > Soil > Contaminated >...
CTTCAGTTACCGGGTGATTGACGCACCTTTCCGGCTCGCACATTATAACAGAATCCGCATCAGAAACGAAAGTGGCAGTACCGCCGACGTGCGGTTGCTGCTGCTGATTACCTGACTCGCTTCCTTCGCAGGGGAACAACATGCTCAACGCCGACACCGCCATCGCCCGCGCTCTTTCGCTTCTCGAAAAGCTCACTGAGGAGCACTTTCAGTGCCGACCGCTGGGAGAGAAGTATAACGTCGACGTCAGCCGCGCGCCGGGCCAGCGACACCTCACGTTCCGCATCGACAAACTCGAAGTGGTGGGATTCGACGAAACGATCGCGTCGCCCGTCTTTCGTTCGTGGTGTGGGGGATTCGACATCTCCGCAACGACAGAGTACATCGGAGAGCAGTTCGTCGTTATGACAGACCGACCGCCACAGGAGGTCCGCCTTTGCGAGGTGTTTTACCACACGGTAATTCTCCCCACAGACGACCAAAAGTCGCGCGCGGAGGAACTACTCAGGAAGGTGCTGCACCAGCCGAAGATGAGCGACGAAGAGATGAAGGCACTCGCGGCGAAGATCCGTTTGCCCAACAGCCGAACGTGCATGGTGAGCAAAGAAGAAATCAACGAACTTGACAACAAGAAGCAAGAGTCATGGCGTGACCGCGCGCCCATGATATAATCAAAACGACGGCAGGGGTGCCTTCGCGTCGGCTGGCCGGAGAGAGGCCGCTCATTGTGGGCGACGCGATCAAGCCGCACCTTGTAAAAAGGCCCCTGCCATGAGCGCTAAAAACGTCAACCGTCTCCTCGCCCACGATCTCGCCGACAAGCTCCTCGACCCCGGCTCCGGCGGCACGCTGCAAGCATTCGAAGGCGCTTTCAAAGTCTGCGGCATTCGCACCGCCGCTGCCGAGAACCGTACCATCGCCGCGCCCGATCAAGTCGGCAAGCGGCTCACGCTCTACTTCGAGAGCGACGGCGGCGACGCCACGCTCACCGTCACCGATGGATACGATCAGGCGGGCAATACGTCCATCACGTTCGGCGACGTGGGCGACATGGCCGATCTCGTCGCCATCGACGACAACGGCACGGTTCGCTGGGAGGCGCTCAAGATCGTTTCCTCCAGCGAGACGCTCGAACAGCAGGACCTCAAGATCGCCAACGGCTTCGGGCTGATCGTCGGCCACACGGGGCAGGAGACGATTTCGGACGGCGGCGGCGCAACGGACGTGATTCCCGAAGTGCAGGTATTGGGCACGGCGCAGGCCGACTCCACCCTGATGATCGCCCAATTCAGCACCACCAACGCCAGCGGCCCCATGCTGGCGCTCGTCAAGGGCGGCAACGCCGCGATCGGCTCGCACACCGCCGTCGCCGACAACGAGTATCTTGGCCGCATCATCGCGTTCGGCGACGACGGCACCGACATCGAAGCGCCCGCCGCCGAAATCCGCTTCATCGTCGACGGCTCGCCGGGCACGGGCGACATGCCGGGCGAAATCGAGTTCTACACCACGGCCAGCGGCGGCGAAACGCTCACGCTCGCCATGAGCATCCGCGCCAACCAGAACGTCGTCATTCACAACGGCAACGGCCTGATCGTCGGCGACGCCTCGCAGGAAACCGTTTCCAACGGCGACGGTGCGACCGACCTTGTTCCCGAAGTGCAGGTGTTGGGCACGGCGCAGGCCGACAGTTCTATGCTGCTGGCCCAATTCAGCACCACGGCCACTCGCGCCGGCGCGCCGACCATCGCGCTCGCCAAAGGCGGCAACGCGGCGATCGGCTCACACACCATCGTCACCGACGACGAAGTGGTGGGCAACATCATCGCGTTCGGCGACGACGGAGTCGACCTCGAAACGCCGATCGCCTCGATTCAGTTCGTCGTCGACGGCTCGCCCGCCGCGGACCAGATCGGCGGCAGCATCGAGTTCTACACCACGCCGGACGGCAGCACGACGCTCACCAACCGCTGGACCATCAACGAGGCGGGCAACCTCGTCGCCATCACCGCGCTCGACGTCGTGGTGCAGGCCAACACCGACAGCGCGCTCGAATTCAGCGACGGCACCACGAAAGTCGTCGACATCGACTCACGGACCACGCTGAAAAACGTTCACAGCGTCACGATCACCGGCTTTCCGCTGACCATCGCGAGCGAAGCGGCGGCACACCTCAACTCGTCGCTCAACCTCGCCGCCAAGACGATCACCTACACCGGCACGACCGGCACGACCAGTTCGTTCGGCGCGATGCTCAACGTCGGCGAACTGACGATCACGGACGCGTCGACGATGACGCTTGACGCCGCCAGCGCCGTACACGTCAACGCCCTCGCGGCCGCCGGCGGGAACCTGACGATCTCCGCCTCTTACATGATCTCGACCAGCGTGAGCGACTGCTTCCTGACGAACGCGGGCGTGTGGACCGACACCACCTGCTGGGAGAGCACCAAGCAGAACGTGCTGCGCAGCGATTCAGCCGCCGCGATCGCCGTCAACGACGTGCTCGACCGCATCAAGCCGGCGACGTGGCAGTACCGCGACCGGGCCGTGCTGCCGAGCATCGACCCCGAAACCGGCGCAATCGTCGATCGCGAGTACCCCGTAAACGACAGGGGCCGCAACCGCTGCGGCATCGTCTATGACGACCTGCCGGGCGAACTGCGAGCGCCGGGCGAAGAGCGCGGCGTTTCGGCGGGGCTGCTGGCTTCGTTCAGCATCGCCGGCCTGAAGACGCTCCGCGACGAATTCCGCGAGCGGCTCGACGCCATCGAGTCGCGGCTCAACGCTGCGTAACACCGTGGCAATCCATAAAACAGCGACCGCGATCCTGATCGACGGCGAGCAGCGCGCCGGCGTTTCGCAAACCGCCCTCACCGACAACACCGGCGGCACAGCCGATGCCACGCTGGTCGACGTCACGACCGCCACCATCGCCGACCCCGCCAAGATCAACGCCAACTTCGCGGACGTGGCGCGGCTGCTGAACGAACTGCGGGCTACGCTCATCGCTCTAGGTACAATCAAGGGCAGCGCTTGATAGAATCTCGCCATGCTCCTGATACCCGGCAAGTGCGCCTTTCTCTGCATCCCCAAGTGCGGCACCACTTGGATTCAAACGCTCTGCGCGGAGAACCGGCTAGGGGCCGTGCAGGTGGGCGGTAAGCACGGCGCGGGCCGCGTCGCCGACGTGCCTCACTTCACTGCCGTTCGCAACCCGCGCCGCTGGCTGCCGAGCATCTATGAACAGTGGAAAATCGGCCCGATCTACTTTGCCGAAGGTTTGTGGCACGAATCGCCAAACGGTGACTTCACGTCCTTTGTGAAGCACTACCTCCGCTACCCAGGAATTATCGGACGCACCTTCAGCATCTACACCGACTGTGCCGACGTCGTCGGCGACCGGGCCACCCTCACAGACGACGTGTGCGACTTTCTGGAAGCCTGCGGCGTGGAGCGGCCCAAAACCCTGTCCCCGCCGCAGAACGTCACCAAGAGCCTCCCTGAGTGGCCTGAAGGACTGTTTGACAGGCTTCGCGAAAGTGAGCATACTCTGTTTCAGTTACACCCGGACTGGAAATGAGACGCCGCCAAACCACCAAAACCCTGCCCAAACCCAAGCGACTCTACCGGAGAACCGTGAAAATGCTGCTGACCGCCCTCGACCGCGCCGCCATCATGCGATCGATGCCCGAGAAGACGGACTTTCAATCGCTGCTCTTGATCGGCGACATCAACCGCGCCGTCTCGTTTACTGACGACGAATTCAAAGCGGCCCGCGAGAAGCAGACGGGCGAAGTCGAGGCGAATCAGGTGCGGCTCACCGACATCCCGCCACGGGAATGCGAATTCAACGAATCACAGAAAAACCTAATCGCCTCCCGACTGCGGGAGCTCGACAAGGCCAAACAACTCGACGGCGCGCACGTCGGCATCTACCGCATGTTCGTGAACGGCGAAAACGGAGAAGCAAAGTAACGTGAGAACCAACGCGAACCACAAGCCGTCCGGCCAGCCGCGAATGAGATTTGAACACGTCCCTGACGAGAACGTCTCTGCCGTCAATTTCCAACTCAACGGAAAACACCCCATCGACAATGGGCCGATGATTCTCAATCGGCAACAGGGCGGATGGACGAAGACCGAAGACCTCGCCCACCGCATCGCCATTGAACTCGTTCGGCTGAAGTGCGATGATGATGAAATCGCGAGCCGCGCGGTGAAGATCGCCCGGCAAGTAAGAATCGAACTCACAGGAGAAAACGATGGACAAATTCAAGATGCCTGACATTCACGCCGACGAGCCGCCCACGCTCTACGAGTACGGCGGCAGTTGCGGCGGCCAGTCCGAGAGCGAGGCCGGACTCGAAGAGGCCATGCAGCGCGACAAAGAGGTGTTCGGCGAGGGCTTCACCTACCGCCGCGAGCACCGAGACCACCCGATGTTCGACGACATGTATTGAACCGGGAGGCAGGGGATGCGACTCAGCGACCTTATCAGCGAGCCGATTCCGGCCACCGAGCGGCTGCCGGAGATCGTCTATTTCCTCTCGCGCAAAATCGCGTTCGTCGCGGAGGGCCGCCTGCACGTCGGGCACTACGACCGGAACGGGTACTTCTTCTCTTACGGCTTCGCCCAACCGGAGGGCGTCTTTGCGGGGCCGCAGAATGTCATGCGCGAACCGTCGCAAGTCTCGCACTGGATGGAACTGAAACCGCCTGCGTGCGCTTCTTGCCGCACTCCGATAGCAGAGAACGTCGGCTTGTGCGAGGATTGTCTGAAGCGGCAGACAGCCGACGATCATTGGGCCGAATACGATCAACTGCAAAGTAAACCACATGCCCCTTGAACAACCGCAACTCGACGAACTGATCGGCTTCGTCACCCGCATCGCACTCAAATGGCGATACACGTCGTGGACGTGCTGGCGACAGGAGAGCGAGGAGGAACACGCGCCGGGCGACGTGTACATTTTCCTGCTCGGGCGTGGTCACGCGAACTCGCCACTCGAACTGTCAGCCGATTTCTCCGTGTTCGAGGCGGAACTTGCCGGCTGGAAAATGTCGGATTTCATCCGCGAGCACGTCATGCCGCGCATGGCCTGTCTCGAATTGGACATGCTGCGGCTGAACACCGAAGACCCGCGCCAACTGGCGAAGCCGCTGAATTTGATGCTCCTCCCCGAAACTCCCGAATCGGCGGATTTCGATTATCCCGTCAAAAACACGATCTGGTATCGCCCGTATCTCTTCGATTGCGACGTAGAATCGCTGCCGGAGCCGCTGCGCACCGCGGCGAAGGAAAACCAATTTCAAGAGATTGACGACGATGACGAGCTCGATGACGACTGACGAGCTTGACGAGAATGGGCTAGAATACGGCGACTCACCAATCACCGTCACGGGCAGGGGTGCTCCGTGACACATGGCACGCGCCCCAAGACTCATCGAGCTGCAAGCGCCCAAAGGCGGCCTTTTCAGGCGGCTCGCCTACCAGAAGCACCAGCCGTTCACGTCGCCGGAGCTGGAAAACGTCTGGCCAGACGACCCGATTCTCGAACGGCAGAGGATCGGCAGCCGGCCCGCCTACCGCCTGAGCCACACCACGGAGCTTGGCAGCGGCAACCCAGTCCGACTGCTCGCCGACGTGATGTACGTCGCCAGCGGCGTTCACACGCCGCTCTCGATCGCCTCCGCCAACGGCGTGCTGTACAAGGCCGCGCAAGACGCGACGGCGTGGACCTCCATCACCAGCGGCGTCACGCTCGCCAGCAACCGGATGCTGTCAGCCGCCGACCACCTCCAAACGCTGTGGATCAGCGGCAACAACGCCTCGCCGTCCGCCATCTGCTCGTACACCCCCAGCACCAACACGCTGGCCGTGATTAGCGCCTCGGCGGGCACCGCGCCCACCAACGTCTACAACCTCGATACGTGGCGGGACCGGCTGATGGCCTGCGTCGACGTCAGCAACCCGCACCTGTGGTATCTCTCAGCCGCCGGCGACCCGACCGACTGGGACTACACCGCTACCGGGCTGGGGCGGGCCGTAGCCGCAGCCAACACGGAAGCCGGCAGGCTGGGAGAGCCGATCACCGCCGGGCTGCCGCTGAACGACGACTGCTACATGTTCGGCTCAACCGGCAGCATCGCCGTGCTCCGCGGCTCGCCGGCGGCCCCCTCGTCGAGCATCGATTACGTGTCCCACAAAGTCGGCGTGCTCGATCGCGGGGCGATTACGATGGACCCCGGCGGCAACGTCTGGTTCCTCTCCCGCGACGGCCTCTACTGGATGCCCGCCGGTTGCGGCCAACCGCCTGTCAGCGTCTCTCGTGAAATGCTGCCGCAAGAGCTGCGCAACATCGACACGTCGACGTACACGGTGACGATGGCGCACGACTTCTTCAATCGCGGGCTGCACATCTACGTAGCCAAGAACTCCGCAGACGACGGCACGGGGCATTTTTGGGTGGACACAAAACAATGGGAAACCGGCGATCGCGAAGCGCCCGGCGCGGCGTTTTTCTTTCCGATGAAACTGCAAACCGATCACGAGCCGTTCGCCCTGTTCGAACTGCGCGACACCACCAGCAGCTATTCGCACGTGCTGGCCGGCGGGCGGGATGGAAAAGTGCGGCGGCTGCAATCGGACCAGCACCAGGACGACGGCGACAACGAGATCGTCTCCTACGCCTACCTTGGACCGATCGCACTCGGCGCGAACGGTTTTTTCGAAGGCATGTTGCAGCAGCTTGTCGGCGTGCTCGGCGCGGATTCGGGCGACGTGCGGTGGGAAGTCTACGTCGGCAACAGCATCGAGGACGCATATAATAAGGCTGTCGCGACGGCGGAAGGCCGCTGGCGAGTCAGCCCGCGCGATGCGAACATGGGGGCAAACGCGATCAGCCACCCGCGCGTGCGGGGGGCGGCAATGTTCATCAAGGTGAGAAACGGCGAGAACGACAAGCGGTGGACGCTCGAAAGCATTCACGCGGCACTTGCGGCAGCAGGGAAAAGACGAATCGGCTGATACTCATTCGAGGGTTGAACAATGGCAAACAATCCGGCTATCGACGCGGCCAATCGAGAGCTTGCGCGGTTGCACAAGCTCGGAAAAGTCAAGCTCTCCCGCAAGGAGATGGACGAGCTTATGCAGGGCGGTTTTTTGCCCATGCCGTTCCGCGGCGGCGGCCCGATGCCGCCCGGCGAGGACAGCGGCATTCCGTGGGGACAAGGTGGGTTCGACAACCTGCCATTGAACCGCGTAGTGGGAGACATTCCCGATGTCGGCCCGCCCCCTGCGCCGCTCCCGCCGCAGCAACAAGCGCAGCCGTCGCAGCCGCAGATGCCGCCCCAGCAAACTCAGGACATCCCTTTCGAGCCAATCCCCACGCCGGGCACGTTCCGCGTGCATCGCTGGCGGAACCCCATGACGGGCGACATCGCCACCAGCGATATGCAGCCCTACCTCACGCCCGGCCCGGACGGACGGCTCGTCACCAGAGTCCGCCCGCCGGATTACTCCGGCGGCATCGACCCGCGCGCAACGCCGCCCGGCGCAGACCCGTCGATGTATTCGAGCGACCCGAGCTATACCGCCCAGCGAGACGCGGCGGCGCGGCGGTTGGCGGGCGGCTACGGCCCGGACGGCAGGCCGCGTCCACAAGGCGGCCAGCCGTCGCTTTCGCCGGCAATGGCGCAGTTAATTGACAGAACGAGTCGGAAGGCAGGAGGGCTAAGTGGCGACCCATTCTTCAGTTCGCCCGACTTCAGCCTCGCCGATCGCGCGCTTCGCGTCTACGACCCCGATCGGCCCGGACCCGGACGCTACACGCCGGGCGGCCCCACGATGTCGCCGGAGACCGCGGAGTTCGGACGACGCGCCGACACGCTCAGGGGAATCATCGGCGAAGGCGCACGCCCGCTGACTGACGAAGCCGACGCCGCGCTCGCCGCGCGAGAGGGCGGACTGCGGCGCTCGCTCGGCGTGCCGCCGCGCGACACGCGCACGACGGTAGGCGGAGACTTTGGGCGCATCCGGCCCGGCGAGGAAGGATACGAGTCGCCCGAATGGTCCGGCCCGCTGCCGGAAATGAGCGACGTCGCCTACATGCGGCCCGGCGCGCGAGCAGCCGCCATCCGCGAGATGGGCGCACGTCGCGAAGCCCCGGCACGGCCCGCGACTCCTTCCCCGGAAGACATCGCCAGAAACGCCCGCAACGCCACGCTTGACACGCGCGCCGACGCCGCTCTCGCCCGACTCGGCGAACGCCGTGACGAGCGCGCAACCGCAACGCGAGCAGGGAACGCCCGCGTCGAACTGGAGCAGCGACGGCAAGCGGCCATCAGGCGATTGCAGCAGCGAAAGGCGGCCGCACTGGCGGCGCGCGAGCGGGGAGAAGCACCCAGCCTCGGCGAGTTCGGCAGTTATCGCAGCGGCGAATACGTCAACCCGGAAGAAGAGCGGGCGCGCACGGCGGCAGCCATCGCCGCCCGCCGCCCGCGCAACCCGTTCGCCGCACTCTTCGGTGGAATTTAAGGAGCATCGCAATGGCATTCACGACCCCCAACCAGAAAGCCCGTCAAGCCTACGGCGGCATGACGGCGGTAGGCTACAACCAGAACGCGCCCGGCTCTTGGTGGGCGCCGCCCGGCAGCACCGGCGGTACGCGGTACGTCGCGGGCGGCGGAGGCGGAGGATTTGGCGGCGGCGGATACGGAGACGCACTCGGTTCGTACATTCAGAGCCTCAACAACCAATATCAGAACGAGCAGAACCAGTGGGGAAATCTGCAGCGCAATCTCATGGGAATGAACACCCAACTCAACGAAGCCGAACAAACAGCCTTGCAGCGGCAACTTGATGAGCAAATGGCCCGCGACGCGCAACTTCAGGGGATTGCGCTGGGGAATCCAACCGTCCCGGACGCCCGCGCCGGAAAGGCCGAGGCGATGGGCATCGCCCAGCGAACCGGCCAGGGGGCCGTGGACGAGGCCGTCGGCGCCCGCGCCAAGTTGGCCGCCGACGCCGGCGCAAGAACAAGTGAGATCGGTGGGAGGGCGGATGCGTTCTCCGACGAATTCAGGCGACTACACGGAAACAAGGCAGACGCGCTCGCCGAGACAAATGAGGCCGCGCGCGCTCAATTCGAGCGAACGCACATGAGCGACCTGCGAGGTTCGTTTGACCCGAATATGAGAAGCACAGAGCAATTTGGACAGGTGGCTGACTATTATGCCAACCGAGACGCGCCAATGAGGCTGGCGATGAAAGAAGCGGAGCACAACGCTCGCATCGCCGGGCTGGGAGGCGAACAGTACGCCATCGACACGCGGCGCGGACTCACCGGCGACGAGATTGCAGGCTACCGCGGCGACACCGGGCAGGTGCTCGACCAGATCGGTCGCAGCGGGGCAATGCAACTCGGCGCGTCGCAGCAGGGAACCGCCAATGTGCTCGGGTCCATCGGTAGCGACCGCGGCGCGCAGATGGGAGCCCATCAGTACGGCACCGGCGCACTGGCCGGCACGCGAGCGCAGGCGCTTGAAGCGTTCACGAACAGGGGAAATCAGTCGCTCCGCGACTTCTCCGATGCCGCCGTCGGCGGCATCGGCTCCATCGGGCGAGACCTCGACTTCGGGCGGGCGATGCTGCCGGGCGTCAGTGAAGCCGCCGGACGCGGCGCGGGCGGCGGCGGGTTCGACGTCGTCTCCCCGTCGGCGCTCGGCTACGCCGTCCCCGGCGGCGAGTGGGGAATGGGCGGCGGCGGCGCGAGACTGTTTAACAACCAAAACGTCTTCGGCAGCCAGAAGCGGAAGGACGATAGAATGCTCGAAGCCATCCGCCGCGTAGACCCGGGTCTGTTCGGATAAACCCCATGCCCATCAACTACGGAGCCGCCGCCAGTCTGCTCGCTCAGGGCGGGGCCGCCGATCAATACGAGCGAGACCGCAACTACGACCTCCAGTTGCGGGAACTGCTCGATCGCCGCGTCGGGCGGCAGCAGACGATTGCCGCCAACCTCTACTCCCAGGAACAGGGCCGCCGCGCCCGCATGTTCGAGCTCCAGCAACGGGCCGCGATGGACGAACGCGCCCGCGAGCTGGACAGCATCGAATCGCGCATCGGCGAGTTCGGCGAGCGGCGCAGCGCGATGGTGGACGCCTTCACCGAAGGGCACTACGACGAGGCGACCCGCAGCGAAGCGCTGAAGGCCATCGCCGAACGGAAGCGGCGGCTGGGGGCCATCGACGAATTCGCCAAAAAGCACGGCTACGACACGCGCAGCCCGGATATCATGCGCCGCCGCGCAGAGATCGAAGAGGAGTCCACCGGCGCGATGGAGGAAGTCCTGATGATGGGCAAGGTGAGCACTCCGCCTCTGCAAATCGTCAAGCCGGGGCCGGGCGGCATAAACTTCGTACACGAATACAGCGTCCGCAGCAAAGGCTACGAGCCGCGCCGCCCGGAGAATCCAGCCGAGTGGTTTGGCGACGCGCGCAACCAACTCCCCGATGGCCGCTACGTCCATTGGGACGGCAAAACCATCATCGACAACACCGGCGGCATGAAGCCCGCCGACATTCAGAAGAAGCGCGTCGAGTACATCACGGGCGGCGTGCCCGGCGAACTCGCCGACCGCGCCATTGCGGCCGAGCAGCGAATGAACGCCGGCGACAACTCGCCGGAAACACGCGACCTCGCCACGGCCCCGCAAGTCCTCATGAAGAAACAGGAGGAGTTGGCGAAGATCGGAGAAATCGACACCCTCAAGCACGAGATGACCGGCGAGAAAGCACAGGCCGCGTGGGACTCGCGTGACATCGAAGAATACAACAAAGCGATGAACGAAATGCGGGCGGAGGGAGCGAAGCTCGCCCCGCAATTCAGAAAGAAGCAAACGCTCGAAAGTGAAATCTCCCAACTCCAATCGCTGCTGCGCGGCGAGCCGCAACAACAACCCGGTGTGCTGTCTCAGCCAGGCGAGCCGCCGCCGAACGCGCAGCAGCCGGTTGAGACGGAGCAAGAGCCGGCCTTAGAGATACAGTTCGACTCCTCACTGTCATGGCCCGATTACGCGACAAACGCCCTGCACAAACTCAGATCGGGAGACATCTCGTCGTTCGCCGAGTCACCCATTCCACCGATCGCCCCGCTTTCAGAAGGTCTTGATCGGCACACCGCCGATTACGCTGAAGCGCGGAGTATGGCAATCGTCGCCGCCGTCGAAGCCGCCGCGCTGGAAAGCGTCAGCCGCAACAACCCAGCCATCAGACAGTTGAGAAACTATGCCGCCCAACTCGAACTTGCCGCAGCCAACGCCCGCAGCCGATGAACCGCTGGCGCGCTACAACGCGCTCAAGCTGGAAATCGAAGGCGTTCAGTCGCAACTCGCCGACGAAGAGCGCAAGCGGCGGAGAGGCATCCTGATCGCTCACAGCACGCCACGGCAGAAATTGCACAAGCTGGCCGGCGATCTCGCACGCGCCGAAATCGACATCGCCAAGGGGAGCGCCTTGGGACCAGCCGCCGGACTCGACGTGGCCGCGTCGTCAACCGTAAAGCGTCTCGCCGAGCAAGATTCGGAATGGGAGTCGTACAACCTGAAGATCGGAAAGCGAATCGCCGACTCTCCGCAGGATGTTGTCGACGACGATACGCTGCACTCCGATTACCGGCTGGAAGCGGCCCTCAAGATGGCGCACAAGGATTACCAGAACACCTTCAGCGCCGCGACCGCGAACTGGTGGATTAAGCGGGCCGAGCCGCTGCTGCCGGTGCTCGCGCTCGCCGACGTGCGGGCGATGCAGCTCACGCAAGAGGCTTCCGACAAGATCAATCGCGGGACCGCCGAGTCCGACGATTACATCCGGGTGGCCTTCGCCGCCAACGCGATGCTGGAAGAAGAAAAGTTCTGGACCGAGGACCAACCGCTCGAGTTGGCCATACAGGGCAGGTACGGAGAAGCGACCAAGAAGTGGGGCCAGCGAGCCGGAGCGATATTGTCGTTCCTGCCGGGATTCGCCATCGAGTTCATAGCCTCCGGCGGTTCGGCGACGGCGGTTAAACAGGGCGTCAAGCAATCGCTCAAGGCAGGAGCCAAGCAGCTTGCCACCCGCGCCACGAAGCGAATGGCTGAGGGCGCAATAAAGACCGGGTTGCAACGCGGCATTGGTGCTGCCGGAAGCGTTGCCGGAAGCACTGCCGGCGTGCTCGCCGAAGGCGCGGCGAGAACTGCACACCCGGCCATGTGGGGCCGATCAGCTCTCAACATCGCACAACGGCAAGCTCGCCCGATCACGGTAGAGCCGGGCGTCGTCGCGCCGCAATTCAGCGTCGGCGATGCCGAGCCGCTTTCCGAATCGATCTTGAAGGGACTCGCTGAAACCTACGTGGAGGTCGCCAGCGAAGCGGCTGGCGCCGAACTTGCCGGAATCGGGCCTGTCGCCCGCAGTGCGATGGGGCGCATCGCCGGACGAATTCCGCAAGCCGCCCGGAAGCCGTTCTCCAGGGCCGCCGCCGCGCTGCGCGGCAGGCTCGGCAATACCGGCATCGCGAAACTGGCGGCGAAGTACGGTAAGAGCGATCTACTGAAGTCGCTCGGTTACGACGGCGTGTTTCTCGAACTCGTCGAGGAGCGAATCGCCGAATTGGGGCACGCCGCCGTCGATCCAAGCCGCGGGCTGGGCGTCACCGGCGAGGCGTTCATCGATCCGCTGAGCGCTTTGGCGCATCTTTCCGAGGAGGCGGCCGCGATGGCGGCTTTCCCAATCGGCATGGGATTGGCCAGAAAGGGCGCGAGCACGCTCCGCGGCAAGAGCACCATCGAAATCCAAGCTGCGCACGACAAGGGCCTTATCGATCTGCTCGCCAAATGGAAAGACGCCGAAGCGCCGAGCGAGGACATGGGGCAGTCGCTTGACGAAATGCTGGGCGAGCCGGTTTTCGACGTCGACGACGGACTCGAAAACACGCCCGTCAATCGCGAGTTGTTCCGAGAATTCGTGAGTCAAGTCGGCGTCGACGCCCTCGCCGCCGACCCGCCCGGCATCAAGACGGCGTTCGACGATTGGCTGGCGTCGCAAGAGGCGGAAGCGATGAAGCCAGCCGCACAAGAGGGCGCCCCGCCGCCGCCGTTCTTCGATCAGCCGCAGCCCACCGCGGCGCAGCAGCCGACAGGCTGGCGGCCAAGCCCTGCCGAAACGCAGGCCGTTCCGCCCGGCGAGGAGATCATTCTGCCGGAGGACGCCGCGCAGGAAACTCCCGCAGAACCCGCCGCGCCCTTTGGCGAGCGAGCCGTTGAAGTCGGACAACAACCCACCGTCACTTCCTTCGAAGCCGCCATCGCCGAGGCAGCGCCGCTGATCGAAGCGATTGACATGACCGACGAATCCGAGTGGCAGGAGGCCGCCGGAATCGTGCGCGAAGTCGCCGAGCGACACGGCGTGCCGGCCAACGAGCTTTGGAACGATCTCGTCTACCAGGCATCCCCACAGAGCATCGAACGCGAACCGGAATCGCGGCCAACGCCGCCCGCCGCGCCCGCCGAAGGTGAAGTCGAGCAAGAGCGCATCGACGAAGTTCTCGCCGGCGAGATTCCAACCGAAGGCGAATTCGCCGGG
>Ga0214471_10002806_pt1 | contig 13618 bp, 9 predicted proteins | sample RVTome_5_FD_207665 | JGI IMG/M metagenome (GOLD analysis project Ga0214471, IMG submission 207665) | Soil microbial communities from uranium-contaminated site in the Upper Colorado River Basin, Wyoming, United States - RVT142D155 | ecosystem: Environmental > Terrestrial > Soil > Contaminated >...
GGCCGGTGATCATCGTCAGCGCGATGAGGCAGCGCGAGTTGTCGGTGCCGTGCACGTGCTGCGAGATGCCCATGCCCCAGAAGATGATCGAGCGCTCGGAGCGCGCGAAGGTGCGCGCCACGTCGCGGATGGTGGCGGCGTCGATGCCGCAGACCTTCTCCATCGCCTCCGGCGAGAAGTCCTTCACCATCTTCTTGAGGTCATCGAAGCCGCTGGTGTGGGCCTGGATGTACTGCTCGTCGGTGAGGCCTTCCTCGATGATGGTGTGCAGCATGGCGTTCAGCAGGGCGACGTCCTGGCCCGGCTTGAACATCAGGTGCTTGTAGGCGTAGCGGTCCATCTGCTGGCCGCGCGGGTCGATCACGATGATCTTGGCGCCACGCTTGGCCGCGTTCTTCAGGAAGGTGGCGGCCACCGGGTGGTTCTGCCCCGGGCGCGCGCCGATGATGATCATGCAGTCGCTGTCCTTGGCCGCCGTGAAGGGCGCCGTCACCGCGCCCGAGCCGATGCCCTCCATCAGCGCCGCCACCGAGGAGGCATGGCAGAGCCGCGTGCAGTGGTCGACGTTGTTGGTGTGGAAGGCGGTGCGGATCAGCTTCTGGAAGAGGTAGGCCTCCTCGTTGGAGCCCTTGGCCGAGCCGAAGCCGGCGAGGCCCTTGGGGCCGTTCGCGTCGTAGACCTTCTTCAGGCCGCCGGCGGCGCGCTCCAGCGCCTCCTCCCAACTCGCCTCGCGGAAATGCGTCCAGGGATTCATCGAATCGACCTGGTCGTCCCAGCGCTTGGGCGCGTCGTCGCGGCGGATCAGCGGCTTGGTCAGGCGGTGCGGGCTGTAGATGTAGTCCCAGCCGAAGCGGCCCTTCACGCACAGCCGGTTCTGGTTGGCCGGCCCGTCGCGCCCGTCGATGTAGAGGATCTTGTCGTCTTTCACGTGCACCGTGGTCTGGCAGCCGACGCCGCAGTAGGGGCAGAGCGAGTCCACCGTGCGGTCGGCGTATTCGACGCGCTTGCCGGTATCGTCCAGCAGGGTGGCTTCCATGAGGGCGCCGGTCGGGCAGGCCTGCACGCACTCGCCGCAGGCGACGCAGGTCGACTCGCCCATGGGATCGTCGAAGTCGAAGATCACCTTGGCGCCATGGCCGCGGTAGGCCATGCCGATGACGTCGTTGACCTGGACCTCGCGGCAGGCGCGCACACAGAGGTTGCAGTTGATGCAGGCGTCGAGGTTCACCGCCATGGCGGTGTGGCTGTTGTCGGGCTTCCACTGCTCACGCGCCGGGAAGCGGCTCTCGGTGACGCCGATGTCGGCAGCCCAGTGCCAGAACTTGCTCTCCGGGTCGTGCGAGGTCTCGCGCTTCGGCTGGTCCGCGGCGAGCAGCTCGAACACCATGGCGCGCGCTTTCTCGGCGCGCTGGCTGGCGCTCTTCACCACCATGCCGTCGCGCGGCGCGCGGATGCAGGAGGCGGCGAGCACCCGCTCGCCCTCGATCTCCACCATGCAGGCGCGGCAGTTGCCGTCGGCACGGTAGCCCGGCTCCGGCGTGTAGCAAAGGTGCGGGATCTTGGTGCCGTAGCGCGCCGCGGCCTGCCAGATGGTCTCGCCCGGCTGCGCCTCGATGTCCTGCCCGTCCAGCGTGAAGCGGACAACTTCCGGCTTCGGGGCTGCGATCATTTCAGTTCCTCCGGGAAGTACTTGAGGAGCGACGTGAGGGGATTGGGCGCGGCCTGGCCGAGGCCGCAGATCGAGGCGTCGCGCATCACCTGCGACAGCTCCTCGAGCAGCGGCACGTCCCAGGACTTTTCACGCATCAGCTTCACCGCCTTCTCGGTGCCGTTGCGGCACGGCGTGCACTGGCCGCAGGACTCGTCCTCGAAGAAGCGCATGAGATTGAGCGCCGCCGCCTTGAGGTCGTCCTTGTTGGAGAGAATGACCACCGCGTGCGAGCCGACGAAGCAGCCGAACTTGTCGAGCGCGCCGAACTCCAGCGGCAGGTCGCCCATCGAGGCGGGCAGGATACCGCCGGAGGCACCGCCCGGCAGGTAGGCGCGGAACGCGTGCCCCGCGGCCATGCCGTCGCAGAACTCGTCGATCAGCTCCTTGGCCGAGATGCCGGCGGGCGCCAGCTTCACGCCCGGCGACTTCACGCGGCCGGAGACCGAGTAAGAGCGCAGGCCCTTGCCGCCATTGCGGCCGTGCGAGGCGAACCACTCGGCGCCCTGCTCGACGATATCGCGCACCCAGAACATGGTCTCCACGTTCTGGTTCAGGGTCGGCCGGCCGAACAGGCCGACCTCGGCGATGTACGGCGGGCGGTGGCGCGGCAGGCCGCGCTTACCCTCGATGGACTCCAGCATGGCCGACTCTTCGCCGCAGATGTAGGCGCCAGCGCCGCGCCGCAGCTCCAGGGGGCAGTGCTTGGTGAGGCCGGCCGCGTCCAGCTTCGCGATCTCCTTGAGCAGGATCTCGCGCGCCGCCGGGTATTCGTCGCGCAGGTAGATGTAGCAGCGCTCGCAGCCGACCGCCCAGGCGGCGATCAACGTGCCCTCGAGGAAGCGGTGCGGATCGCTCTCCAGGTAGAAGCGGTCCTTGAAGGTGCCGGGCTCGCCCTCGTCGGCGTTGATCGACATGAGGCGCGGGCCGGCAAAGCCGCGCACGATCTGCCACTTCTTGCCGGTCGGGAAGCCGGCGCCGCCGAGGCCGCGCAGGCTGGCGTTGGAGAGGATGTCGATCAGTTCTTCCGGTGTGCGCTTGCCGGCGAGGCTGGCGCGCAGCAGCTTGTAGCCGCCCTCCGCCTGGTAGGCCGCGATGTCCTTGTAGGCGGAGACCACCGGGTGGTGGTCGCCGGCCGCCGCGGCGACCAGGCTCTCCACCGTGGCGTGGTCGACGTGGCGGTGGCCGACCTCGGCCACCGGCGCCGAGGCGCAGCGCCCCATGCAGGGCGCCGGCAGCACGCGCACCTGAGCGCCGACTTCCTGGGGCAGCGCCTTCAGGATGTCCTGGGCGCCCATCATCTCGCAGGTCAGCGATTCGCACACCCGGATGGTCAGCGGCGGCGGCGGCGCCTCGCCTTCCAGCACGATGTCGAAGTGGGCGTAGAACGAGGCGACCTCGTAGACCGCCGCCATCGGCAGCTTCATCTCGGTGGAGAGGGCGCGCAGGTGGCGCGCAGACAGATGCCCGTACCTGTCCTGGATCAGGTGCAGGTGCTCGATCAGCAGATCCGGCCGGCGCGGCCGGTCGCCGAGCAGCGCCTGCACCTCGGTCAGCGCCTCGACCTCGAGCTGGCGGCCCTTGGGGGTCTTCGGCGCCTTGCGGCGGCCGGAGCCCGGATGTATCTGCCGCTCGAACGGGCGCGGCGTTCCCTCTGGCATGGACTAGTCTCCGATCCTGGCGGGCTTCGGGGCGGCCCGCTCAATAAGCTTGGTATCCCGGCGAAAATCTACAGGCGCCGCCGGCCGCGGCTTGGCCGTTACCGACGCCTTCTTGGCTGTTTGCACGGAGGCGGAAAGCACCGGCCGCCTCAAGCCCGCGCGGCCTGGCGCACGGTGAGGCCGATTTCCGCCGGCGAGGCGGCGATGGCAACGCCGGCGGCGCGCAGCGCCTTGATCTTGCCGGCGGCATCGCCCTGGCCGAAGACGTTCACCGTGCCGGCGTGGCCCATGCGGCGCTCGGTCGGCGCGTGCAGGCCGGCGACATAGGCGACCACCGGCTTGGGCGCCGGGTTGGCGGCAAGGAAAGCCGCCGCCTCTTCCTCGTCGCTGCCGCCGATCTCGCCGAGCAGCACGACGCACTCGGTGTCCGGGTCCGCGAAGAACAGCTTCAGGCAGTCGACGAAGCCCATGCCGTGCACCGGATCGCCGCCGATGCCGATGGAGGCCGACTGGCCGAGCCGCTGGGCGGAGATCTGCTCGATGACCTCCGAGGTGAGCGAGGCCGAGCGCGACACGATGCCGACCTTGCCCGGCCGCTCGAGGTGCGCCGGCATGACGCCGATCTTGCAGCGCCCAGGCACCATGATGCCCTGGGAGTTGGGCCCGACGAGCCGGGTGCCGGAGCCTTCCAGGCGGCGCTTCACGCGCACCATGTCGAGCACCGGGACGCGCTCGGTGACGCAGACCATGAACTCGATGTCGGCGTCGATCGACTCGATGATCGCCGCGGCGGCGTTGCGCGGCGGCACAAAGACCGCCGAGGCGGTCGCCCCGGTCGCCTCGCGCGCCTCGGCGACGGTGTCGAACACCGGCAGCCCGAGGTGGCCGCGCCCGCCCTTGCCGGGCACCACGCCGCCGACCACTTTGGTGCCGTAGGCGATGGCGCGCTCCATGTGGTAGGTCGCCTGGGCGCCGGTAAAGCCCTGGCAGATCACCCGGGTGTCGCTGTCGATGAGGATCGCCATCAGGCCGCCTTCCTGCCGCCCGCCTCGACCACCTTGGCCGCCGCCTGGGCGAGGGTCTGGGCAAAGGTGACGGGAATGCCCTGCGACATGAGGATCTTGCGCGCGAGCTCGCCGTTGGTGCCGGCGGCGCGCACGATGAGCGGCACGTTGAGGCCCGCTTCCTTGCAGGCGGCGGCGATGCCCTCGGCCACGGTGTCGCAGCGCAGGATGCCGCCGCCGTAGATGTTCACCAGGATGGCGGTGACCGCCGGGTTGCGCAGCAGCAGCTTGAAGCCGTGGGTGATCTGGGCGCGGGTCGCCTCCGGGCGCACGTCCATGAAGTCGGCCGGCTCGCCGCCCTGCTCCTTCAGCAGGTCGACGGTGGCCAGCGCCAGGCCGGCGCCGTTCACCATCACCCCGATGTTGCCCTCGAGGTGCACGTAGTTGAGGTTGTAGCGTTGCGCCTCCAACTCGGCCGGGTCGATCTCGTCCTCGTCGCGCAGCGCGGCGAGGTCGGCGTGGCGGAACTGGGCGTTGTCGTCGAGCACCATCTTCACGTCGAGCGCCAGCAGGTCGCCGGCGGCGGTCACCGCCAGCGGGTTGATCTCGATGAGGCTGGCGTCGAAGGTGGTGAAGGCCTTGTCGAGCGCGCGCATCACGCCGACCGCCTGCTCGGCCGCCGCGCCGGCGAGGCCAAGCTCACCGGCGAGGCGCCCCGCCTCTGCCTCGGTGACGCCGGTCTCCGGGTCGATCACCAGGGAGAGCATCTGCTCCGGCGCCGCCGCGAGGCGCGCCTCGATGTCGTTGCCACCCTCGCGCGCGGCGATCAGGGCGACGCGGCCGGCCGAGCGGTTCACCAGCGCGGCGAGGTAGAGCTCGCGCTCGTAGGCGACCGCCTGCTCGACGTAGACCGAGCGCACCAGCTTGCCCTTGGCGCCGGTCTGCGGCGTCACCAGGCGGCTGCCGAGCAGCTTGGCCGCCGCCGCGGCAACAGCCTCGGGGGTGTCGCAGAACTGCACGCCGCCGGCGTCCTGGCGCAGGCCGGCGTGGATCTGCGCCTTCACCGCCCAGCGGGTGCCGCCGAGCTTGCGCGCGGCCTCGGCCGCTTCGTCGCTACTGCGCGCCAGCTGACCGGCGGGGCTCTTCACCCCGTGGCGCCGCAGCAGGTCCTTGGCTTGGTATTCGTGAAGGTTCATGGATCCGCCCGCCTCATCATCCTATGGAACGAATTCAATGACTAAGACAGCGTCTCTGCACGAGGCTCTCAGGGATTTCCATTGTCTGGCATATGGTATACCAAGGGGCAACGCCCCGGCAACGGTTTTCTCCCCGGACAGAGCCGCCGGAGGTGCATCGTTACCCCATGGGCGGTGCCGTGTGCCATCGGACATTCGACCCAGAACGCACCGCCGACGACCCTGGCCGACAGCCGCGACGCCGTCAGTGCATGAACAGGATCGGCAGATCCGCATGGTCGACGACATGCTGCGTCACGCCCCCCATGATCATCTCGAGCTCCCGGCTGTGCCCGTAGGCACCCATCAGCAGACAGTCGGCGCCGGCCTTTCTGGCGGTGTCGAGCAGCAGACGGGGCACCGAGTCCGAGCCGCGCTTGAAGCCCTGCACGCTGCAGGTGACGCCATGGCTGTCCAGATAGGTCTTCGCCTCCTCGGCGCTCACCGACAGCTCGCGGTCCGTCGTCGCCAGGATGGTGACCGCGTCGGCCTCGCAGAGGACCGGCAAGGCTGCCGTCATCGCCCTCGCCGCCTCGCCGCCGCCGTTCCAGGCGATGGCGATGCGCGCGCCGACGCTCTCCACCGGCCGCGGCGGACACATCAGCACCATCTTGCCTGACTCCAGCAGCGCCGCCTGCAGCGTGTTGAGGCCGAGATTGAGATCGCGGTCAGGCTTTGCCACCACGATGAGATCGGCGAGGCGGCCGCGCACGCCGACGACGTTGGCCTGCTTGCCGGTGACTTCGCGCCAGCTCGCCGAGACGCGGTCGGCCGGCCAGGGGAACTTGTCGACCACATCCACACCGCGCTTGGCGCAGTAGTCGTCGAACAGCTTGCGCATCTCGGCCTCTTCCTCGTCGGCAATCGTCTTGGCCGAGGTTCTGATGGCGTCGCGCACGCTGTCCGGGACCAGGATGCCGGCTGGGATCATGTCCCCCGGCCGCGGGCGGCAGTGGAGCACCTCCAGGTGGGCGTTGTGGCGCTTGGCGAGGCTGAGGGCGTGGTCGAGCACGCCCTCGCCTTTGCCGTCGCCGCGCACCGGCACCAGGATCGATCGCAAGGTCATTCAGGGCTCCTCCCGCTTGGGGGTTCCCGCGGCTTTTCAGGCATCCGCGGTGAACCCGGATGAAGACGTTATGCGGTCGTGACTGCTCCCCTACCCGCTCGCATCACAACACTGCCGACGGACGCTCAGAACAGGCCCTGGATGAGTCCGGCCTCGTCGAGCACGATGCTGTTCGCCGAAGGCACCCGCGGCAGGCCCGGCATGGTCATGATCTCGCCGCAGATCGCCACCACGAAGCCAGCGCCGGCCGACAGCCGCACCTCACGCACCGGCACCTCGTGCCCATCAGGCGCACCGCGCAGGTTCGGGTCGGTCGAGAAGCTGTACTGCGTCTTGGCCATGCAGACCGGGAAGTGGCCGTAGCCATCGGCCTCCCACTGCTTCAACTGGTCGCGCACCTTCTTGTCGGCGACCGCGCCGGAGGCGCCGTAGATCTCCTTGCAGATCAGGTTGATCTTGTCGAACAGCGGCAGCTTGTCGTCGTAGAGCGGCTTGAACTTGGCGGTCCCGCCGTCGAGCAGGCCGACCACCTTCTGGGCCAGCTCCTCGGTGCCCTCGGAGCCCTTGCCCCAGTGCTCGCAGACCACGGCGTCGACGCCGAGGCTCTTGGTAAATTCCTGGATCGCCGCCAGCTCCGCGTCGCTGTCCTTGATGAAGCGGTTGATGGCGACGACGGCCGGCACGCCGAACTTCTTCACGTTGGCGAGGTGGCGGCCGAGGTTCGCGCAGCCCTTCTTCAGGGCCTCGACGTTCTCATTGCCGAGCGCGTCCTTGGCGACACCGCCGTGCATCTTGAGAGCGCGCACCGTGGCCACGATGACCACCGCCCCGGGCGTGAGGCCGGCCTTGCGGCACTTGATGTCGAAGAACTTCTCGGCGCCGAGGTCGGCGCCGAAGCCCGCTTCGGTGACCACATAGTCGGCCAGCTTCAGGGCCGACTTGGTGGCCGAGACCGAGTTGCAGCCGTGCGCGATGTTGGCGAAGGGACCGCCGTGGATGAAGGCGGGGTTGTTCTCCAGGGTCTGCACGAAATTCGGCATCAGCGCGTCCTTCAGCAGCACGGTCATCGGGCCGTCGGCCTTGAGATCGCGGGCGCAGATCGGCTTGCGGTCGCTGGTGTAGGCGATGACGATGTCACCGAGCCGGCGCTGCAAGTCGGCCAGGCCATCGGCCAGGCAGAAGATCGCCATGATCTCGGAGGCCACGGTGATGTCGAAACCGGTCTGCCGCGGATAGCCGTTGGCAACGCCGCCCAGCGAGGTGACGACGTCACGCAGGGCACGGTCGTTCATGTCGAGCACCCGGCGCCAGGCCACGCGGCGCGCGTCGATGCCCAGCTCGTTGCCCCAGTAGATGTGATTGTCGATCAGGGCCGCCAGCAGGTTGTGGGCAGAGGTAATGGCGTGGAAGTCGCCGGTGAAGTGGAGGTTGATGTCCTCCATCGGGACCACCTGGGCGTAGCCGCCGCCGGCCGCGCCGCCCTTCATGCCGAAGCAGGGCCCGAGCGAGGGCTCGCGCAGGCAGATCATCGCCTTCTTGCCGATGCGATTGAGGCCGTCGCCGAGACCCACCGTGGTCGTCGTCTTGCCCTCGCCCGCCGGCGTCGGCGAGATCGCCGTCACCAGGATCAGCTTGCCATCCTTGTTGCCCTTGATCGAATCCAGGTAGTTGAAGCTGACCTTGGCCTTGCTGGGGCCGTACTGCATCAGCGCGTCGGCCGGAATGCCCAGCTTCGTGCCGATTTCGATGATCGGCCTGATGTCGGCTTCGCGGGCGATCTCGATATCCGACTTGGGCGCGCCGGGGGCCTGACTCTTGCTCTTGGCTTTGCGGACCATGTCGACGTTGGAGGTGTCCATTACGCTTCTCCGCCTATTGTCTGTTGATGGCTGTCCCTGCCTGACCCGGAGGCATCCGCCGGATCCAGGCTGGGCGCTTTCCCTGTTCAGCTGCCGAGCTTCGATCCGACGGCGAGGCCCGCCTTCGCCGCGAAATCCGCGGCGGAGATCTTCTTGTCGTCGTGCGGGCGCACGCGCTCGATGCGGATGGCGCCGCCCTTGGCCGCCACGGTGATGCTGTCGCCCTCGACCGCCAGCACGCTGCCGGGCGTGCCGGAGCCGGCGACCTTGCGGCTGTCGAACACCTTCACCTCGTTGCCCTTCCAGGTCGTCCAGGCGCCGGGCTGCGGGTTGGTGCCGCGGATCCGGTTGTAGACCTCGTCGACCGGCTTGCCCCAGTCGATCTCGGCGTCGGCCTTGCGGCACCAGCTCTCGTAGGTCGCCTTGCTGTGATCCTGCGGAACCTTCTTCACCTTGTCGTCGCGCACGAGATCGACGCACTCGCACAAGGCCTCGACGCCCATGGGAAAGAGGTGATCGAAGTAGAGCGAGCCGAGGGTGTCGTCGGGGCCGATATCGACGGTCTTCTGCATGATGATCGGACCCTCGTCGAGGCCCTCGTCGGGCTCGAAGATGGTGAGGCCCGTCTGCTTCCTGCCCATGATGATGGGCCAGTTGATCGAGCTCGGGCCGCGGTGCAGCGGCAGCAACGAGGGATGGTACTGGATGGTGCCCTTGGTCGGCAGGTCGACCACGGCCTGCGGCACGAAGAGGGTGACGTAGGCCATGACGCAGAGATCGGGCTTGAAGGAGCGCATCAACTGCTCGGCCTCCGGCGTCTTCCACGAGGCCGGCTGGTGCACCTGCAGCCCCTTCTCCAGGGCGAACTCCTTCAGCGGGTCGGTCGGGCGGCCCTCCTTGTCCGGCGCGCAGAACACGCCGACCACATCCTCACCCCGCTCGAGCAACTTCTCGAGCACCGCCTTGCCAAACGCCTGCTGGCCGTGGACGACTATGCGCATCCCCGCTCCCCTGTCTTGGGTTCTCGTTCCTGGGTTCTCTTACTTCGATCAGTCTCTAACTGGCGCCTTGCCGTCTGGTCCCGGCGCGACGCCCTTCGTTCACTCGGCGGCAGCCTGCTCCGGCGTGTCGCCGAGAGCGCCGCTCGCCCAGGTCTCCTTCACCTGATCCTCGGAATAGCCGAGCACCTCGCGCAGGATCTCCTCGGTGTGCTCGCCGAGCAGCGGCGAGCGCTTCACCTCGGCCGGCGAGTCCGACAGCTTGATCGGGTTGCCGACGGTGAGGTACTTGCCGCGCTCCGGATGGTCGACCTCGACGATGGTGCCGGTCGCCCTGAGGCTCGGCTCCTCGGCCAGCTCCTTCATCGAGAGGATCGGTCCGCAGGGAATATCAAGCGGATTGCAGGCCGCCATGACCTCGAGCTTCGTCTTGGTCTTGGTCCACTCCTCGATGATGTCGAAGATCTGCGGGATCTTGTCGAGGCGGGCATCCGGCTTGGCGTAGCCCGGGTCCTCCTTCCACTCCGGCTTGCCGATGAGGTCGCAGACGTTGCCCCACGCCGCCGCCTGGGTGATGAAGTAGACGTAGGCGTTGGGATCGGTCTCCCAGCCCTTGCACTTGAGGATCCAGCCCGGCTGGCCGCCGCCGGAGTCGTTGCCGGCGCGCGGCACCGAGTCGCCGAAGGCGATGCCCTGGCCGTGCTGGCTGTATTCCTTCAGCGGGCCGTGCTGTAGGCGCTGCTGGTCGCGCAGCTTCACCCGGCAGAGGTTCAGCACGCCGTCCTGCATGGCGGTCAGCACGCGCTGGCCGCGGCCCGACTTCTCACGATGGTACAGCGCGGTGACGATGCCGAGCGCCAGGTGCAGGCCGGTGCCGGAGTCGCCGATCTGCGAGCCGGTGACCAGCGGCGGGCCGTCGCGGAAGCCGGTGGTCGAGGCGGAGCCGCCGGTGCACTGGGCGACGTTCTCGTAGACCTTGCAGTCCTCGTAGGGGCCGGGGCCGAAGCCCTTGACGGACGCATAGATCATGCGCGGATTGATCTTCTGCACCTGTTCCCAGCCGAAGCCCATGCGGTCGAGGGCGCCGGGGGCGAAGTTCTCCACCAGCACGTCGCAGGTCTCGACCAGGCGGCGCAGCACTTCCTTGCCCTTGGGGTTCTTGCTGTCGAGCGTGATGGACCGCTTGTTGTGGTTCAGCATGGTGAAATAGAGGCTGTCGACATCCGGAATGTCGCGCAGCTGGCCGCGCGTCGCGTCGCCGACGCCCGGACGCTCGACCTTGATCACGTCGGCGCCGAACCAGGCGAGGAGCTGCGTGCAGGTCGGGCCCGACTGCACGTGGGTGAAGTCCAGGATGCGGACACCTTCGAGCGCTTTCATAGCGTGCTCCCTGTTTCTTGACTTAAAGAGTGGACTCGATGGAGCTGGGTTACTTCTTGGAAACCACGCTCTGCGGATTGAGGTTGCCGATGCGGCCGCTCTCGGTGCCGGCCTTCTCGTCGATCGCCGCATTGATGAGCGTCGGCCTGCCGGAATCGAGGGCCTCGTTCACGGCGCGGCTCAGCTCGTCGGGGCTCGTCACGTGGACGCCGACGCCGCCGAAGCCTTCCATCATCTTGTCGTAGCGGGCACCCTTCACGAAGGCGGTGATCGCCGCGTCGGAGCCGCCGGAGGGATTGACGTCGGTGCCGCGGTAGATGCCGTTGTTGTTGAAGACCACCACGCAGACCGGCAGGTTGTAGCGGCAGATGGTCTCCACCTCCATGCCGGAGAACCCGAAGGCGCTGTCGCCCTCGACGGCGAGCACCGGGCAGCCGGTCTCCACCGCCGCCGCGACGGCCTGGCCCATGCCGATGCCCATGATGCCCCAGGTGCCGACGTCCAGGCGCTTGCGCGGCTTGTACATGTCGATGATGCTGCGGGCGAAGTCGAGGGTGTTGGCGCCCTCGTTCACTAGGATGACATCCGGCCGCTCCGCGATGATCTTGCGCAGGGCGCCGAGCGCACCGTGGTAGTCCATCGGCACGTTGTTGTTCTGCAGCCGCGGCCGCATCTTCGCGACGTTGGCGTCCTTCTTCTCGCTGACCAGGCTGGTCCACCCGGCCGGCGGCGGCGCCCACTTGTCGCCCATGCCCTTCAGCAGGGCGGCGACGCAGGAGCCGATGTCGCCGACCAGAGGCGCGGCGATTTCGACGTTGCTGTCCATTTCCCTGGGCTCGATGTCGACCTGGATGAACTTCTGGGTGCCGGGCGCGCCCCAGGTCTTGCCCTTGCCGTGCGACAGCAGCCAGTTGAGGCGGGCGCCGACCAGCATGACGACGTCGGCCTCCTTCAGCACCAGCGAGCGCGCCGCGCCGGCCGACTGCGGATGGTCGTCGGGCAAGAGGCCCTTGGCCATGCTCATCGGCAGGTAGGGAATGCCGCTCTTTTCGACCAGTGCGCGGATGTCGCCGTCGACCTGGGCGTAGGCCGCGCCCTTGCCGAGGATGATCAGCGGCCGCTTGGCGCCCTTCAGCAGCGCGAGCGCGCGCGCCACGGAGTCCGGGGCGGGCAGCTGGCGCGGCGCCGGGTCGATGACCTTCACGAGCGACTGGCGCCCGGCCTCCGCCTCCATCACCTGGCCGAGCAGCTTGGCCGGCAGGTCGAGGTAGACGCCGCCCGGACGGCCGGAGACGGCCGCGCGGATGGCGCGCGCCACGCCGATGCCGATGTCCTGCGCATGCAACACCCGGTAAGCGGCCTTACAAAGGGTCTTGGCGATGGCCAGCTGGTCCAGCTCCTCGTAGTCGCCCTGCTGCAGGTCGACGATCTCGCGCTCGGACGAGCCGCTGATGAGGATCATCGGGTAGCAGTTGGTGGTGGCGTGGGCCAGCGAGGTGAGGCCGTTGAGGAAGCCGGGCGCGGAGACCGTGAGGCAGACGCCGGGCTTCTGCGTCAGGAAGCCGGCGATCGCCGCCGCGTAGCCGGCGCTCTGCTCGTGCCGGAACGAGAGGACCCGCATGCCTTCGCCCTGCATGAAGCGGCAAAGGTCCGTGATCGGAATGCCGGGCACGCCATAGATCGTGTTGATGTCGTTGAGCTTGAGGGCGTCGATGACGAGGTGAAAGCCGTCCGTCAAAGCCTGCGGCGCGGCGGCTTCGCCCACTTTGGCATCAATGCTCTGTGCTTGTGCTGACACTTTCCATAGCTCCATGTTGCCTCCAGGCCCGCCGCTATTGCCTGCAGCTTCGGCCTCGGATCTAGTCCAAATAGTCGACGTTCGCCTCGATGTGCGCCGCCAGGTTCAGGGTGTGCTCGCGCGCCAGGCGCTCGGCGAGCTCGGTGTCGCGCGCCTCCAGCGCCTCGATGATGTGCATGTGGTCGATGATCGAGCGGTTGGCGCGGTCCAGCTCGCTGATGGTGCGCGCCCGGATGCCCTTCATGTGGAGGAACAGCCGGTCCGCGGTCTCCTTCAGCAGGCCGCAGCCGCTGAGTTCCAGGATCTTCTGGTGGAACTCGATGTTGCGGTCGGAGTACTCGTCGATGTGGGCCTGCACCTGGCCGTTCTCGAAGGAGGTGAAGATGCTGCGCAGCGAGGCGATGTCCTCGTCGCTCGCCTTCTCGGTGATGAGGCGGCAGGCCATGCTCTCGAGCGCCGCCCAGAGGGTGATCATCTCGAGGATTTCCTTGCGCGTCTTGCGCACGATGAAGACGCCGCGGCGCGGGATCACCGTCACCAGGCCCTCCTGCTCCAGGCGGGCGAGCGCCTCGCGGATCGGGGTGCGGCTGATGCCGAGCTGCTCGGAGAGCTGCCGCTCGTCGAGCTTCAGCTGGGCGTCGTCGGCATAGATGTTCATCGAGGTGATGCCCTCGCGCAGCGTCTCGTAGATGTGACCCTTCAGACTGAAGGTGTTGTCGATCGGCTTGAACTCGAGCTTGCTGGGCAGCATGACGATATTCGTGGCCTTCATCGGCGGGACGATGAACAGAGGAAGCACCCCGGCGGGGCGCTTGGGTTGTGGTATACATTAGCCCAGGAACCAGGGGGCGACAACAAGAATCCCGTTATCGCGGCGCCAGGAAGTTATCCACAAGAGGCTGAGGGATC
>Ga0214471_10002807_pt1 | contig 13618 bp, 13 predicted proteins | sample RVTome_5_FD_207665 | JGI IMG/M metagenome (GOLD analysis project Ga0214471, IMG submission 207665) | Soil microbial communities from uranium-contaminated site in the Upper Colorado River Basin, Wyoming, United States - RVT142D155 | ecosystem: Environmental > Terrestrial > Soil > Contaminated >...
CTTTATTGCGCAACACACATTATTGAGTAAACTTAGGTGGTTTCTAAAACCCCCGCATAAGATTACATACATAATTTTCGGAGGATAATGCAATGCCTTTACTCACTGAGGAACATGTTGAGATAAGAAAGGCTGTGCGCAAGTTCACAGAAGAGGAGGTTGTACCAATCGCTCAGGAACTTGACCGAAATAACAAGGAGATACCACAGGATATCATAGAAAAGATGGCCGAGCTGGGATACTTCGGCCTCATCTTCCCCGCAGAGTACGACGGCATAGGGCTTGACTACATAGCCATGGCAATCGTCGCAGAGGAGCTCAGCCGAGGGTGGCTCAGCGTAGGAAGCGTCATGACAAGGAGCATCATCACAGGAACCCTGCTCCTTACTCACGGCACCGAACAACAGAAAAACAAATACCTTCCGGGAATCGCGAGGGGTGAGATAATGACCGCTGCCGCCTTCACAGAGCCGGACTCAGGCTCTGACACAGGGGGAATGAAACTAAAGGCTACGAAGACAAAGGGAGGCTATATACTCCACGGGGAGAAGACCTGGTGCACATTTGCAAACCGTGCACACATCCTCACAGTGCTTGCCCGCACAGATCCTGACGTGAGCAAAAGGCATAAGGGGCTGAGTATGTTCCTTGTGGAAAAGGAGTCTGGGGAGAAGATAAACCACCCCAATATTTCAGGAGAACCAATCCCCACAATCGGCTACCATGGGATGAGGTCCTACACGCTCAGCTTCGATGAGTGCTTTGTGCCTGAACAGAACATGATTGGCACTGAGGAGAACAAGGGGTTTTATCAACTCATGTCCACTTACGAGTCAGCAAGGATACAGACTGCAGCAAGGGCAGTGGGGGTGGGACAGGCCGCATTTGAGGCAGCGCTCAAGTACTCAAAGGAGCGCATTCAGTTCGGGCAGCCGATCTGCAACTTTCAGGCAATAAGGTTAAAGCTCTCCGAGATGGCCTCCCGACTGGAGGCCGCAAGGCAGCTTGTATACTATGCCTGCTCCATGAAGGACACGGGTAAGAGGTGTGATCTGGAGGCTGGCATGGCAAAGGTAGTGGCCGCCGAGATGGTGGAGTATGTCACAAGGGAGGGGATGCAGATATTCGGTGGTTACGGATACTCCAGGGAATATCCAGCCGAGAGGTTCTGGAGGGACGGGAGGGTGATAAGCCTATTTGAGGGAACAACGGAGATACAGCACGAGGTCATTGCAAGAAGGCTCATTGAACTAAGTTAAGGCTTATATTTAACCACGAGGGCACTAAGACCCCAAGAAGAATTTTTTTTAAACAAACTTTGTGACTTAGTGTCTTTGTGGCAATTAAAAGAGGAGGGAAAAAAGGTGTTCATACTGGACGAAGGAACAAGGGTTGTAGTACCGAGGACTGAGTTAACATACCCGGGGCACAATCTAAGACTGCATCAAAACGCCGCAGACCCGACCAAATCCCCTGTTGACCATGTGATGGCAGACCTCGAGGATGCCTGCCCCTATGAGTTTAAGGGGGATAAGAGCAGGAAGGTAATGGTTGAGGCGCTTAACACACTGGACTTCGGTAAGAAGGTGGTGACCGTTAGACCTAATAACCTTCGCTCGGAGTTCTTCAGGGGGGATATGGAGGCAGTGATGAGCGGGGCGGTTGATAGGTTTCATGGGGTGATAGTGCCAAAGGTCTGGGGACCGGAGGACATAAGGCTGGTGTCTGATCTCCTGGATGAATTAGAGGCAAAATACCTCTGGAAGACAAGGGTGGCGATTGAGTCTCTTATAGAGAGGCCTCATGCGCTTGAGCACGCATATGGGATCGCTACTGCCTCAGAGAGGATGGCGGGGCTTATATTTGGCATAGCAGACTATACCGCAGAACTGGGAGGAGACCCAGAATTACTCCTCGATAGACAGAACGAGATATTCTACTATGAGAAAAAGGCTGTGGTCACAGCGGCCAAGGCTGCGGGGCTTCACGCCATTGACAATGTCTATCTCAGGATCTGGAGGAAGGACGACAGCGAGGAGGTGGTAGATGAGGTTCAGGAGGGACTCAGGAGGAAGAACGACGGGGCGGCTGCCATAGGGATGGATGGGACATGGGTGATCCACCCCCAGCAGATAAAGATATCAAACGAGTGCTATACACCAACCGAAAAGCAGATAGAGGAGGCTAAATATCAACTCGACTTCTATCATGAAATGGGAGGCGGCTCTATGTTTGATCCAAAGACAGGGCAGATGATAGACGAGGCAACTGCAAAGATAACGCTTATGAGGGTTTCTAAGGCTTACATGGCAGGGCTTGTGGATAAGGAATATGTAGATTCCATGGCCAACAAAAGTAAATCCATTACAGGCTACGATATCAGGAAAGGTAAATAAGAATTTACATCAATGAACAACAAATAAACTGGAAAGTATGTCCAAATGATTACCTAATTCTAATGTCTCTTCTATCCTTAAATCAAACGAGCCAAACGCTTTAATACGTATTGAAAATGCAAGCCTGATTGAGTGTGGATTGCGTTGTATGATCCATTTCCCTCGTAATTAAAAACTCCGCAATAGGCTGAAAATTAATTAAGGCTGGAAGACAGATGTCATTTGAGGACTTGAGGGCTATTTGACTCTTATTTGCGAACTCTTGATCTTCTTTCGCTGACCCAATCACTTCCGAGGTAGATAAATGGCTTTTTTTCTCAATTTCTGTGTCATTGACCTCTTTCATGTCATCACCTCGTTTTTTTGATGAATCGTCGCCAAATTCAATCATCGACACATCATTTATCAGCGGTTTAGTTTCAACCTTTGCAGAATTTACACCTTTCCCAGTTTTTCCATTTTTCAGGTAGTTAAAGTGAGCAAGGACTTTATCTACGTAATTGATGGTTTCTGAATAAGGTGGGATTCTATACCCATACTCGATTACAGCTTCTTCCCCAGCATTATATCCCGCAAGCGCCAGTCGAAGATCACCGTTAAACATTCTGGTAAGTTTCTTGAAGTACTTCACCCCCCCCCTTATATTTTCCGCCGGATCATATGGGTCGCTCACACCATTTCTTCTGGCGGTCTCAGGCATTAACTGCATCAACCCCATAGCACCTTTTGGGGATACTGCACTCGGGTTAAAGTTAGATTCAACCTTTATTATTGCTTTTATGAGCCTCGGATCGATCCCATTGTAACTCGCTCTTTCATTTATGTGATAGTCGAAGTTGTTTGAATACTTAAACGAGCCGGGGGACCGATGGCGAGAGACTCCAATGGTCTGCCAGGGGATTTTAATACGCTTATAGCCCTTTTCTTTCGGAGGAATGTTAGTAATATAAATTACGCCATTCTTTGTCTTTTGATAGAACATTTGCGCACTGGAAGGAAAAGCAGAAAAAGATAAGACAGAGGTAAATACAACGACAAAGGTCAAATTTACTATTCTAAACTTTTTTCTTAATTCCATCCCCCCTCCTTCATGAAGGACCAATTAATTGAAAGTTAAAAATCGTCCATATTTTAAACCCTCATAACGAATTTGTCTATAGTCTTTTTTCGTTCGCCAACAATCCAGTGTTCTTTAGGATCGATCATATGAAGTCTTTCTTAAAACTCGCTGCATTACTCAAGATATCCCTTAGGCGCGCCAAATTGCCCTTCTCTATCGTAACCCTGATTTTCTCGATCTCGTTCTTAAAATCCTCTATAGCTGCAAGCACATTTTCCCTATTAGCCATAAAAATGTCGCTCCACATTTCCGGCGAACTCTCACCAATTCTTGTAAAGTCCTTTAGACCTCCACCAGCAAAATCTAAGATATCTGGGGTCCACCCTTCAGGTGCTATCGAGTTTAATAACGCATAAGCGACTGTGTGGGGAAGATGACTTACATATGCGAACACCCTATCGTGAGCCTCCGGATTCATTGTATAAACCTTAGCACCGATACATTCCCAAAGCTTCCTTACCCTACTAAGTGATTGATCATCGGTATTAACAGTTGGAGTAAGTATACACTTCTTCCCCTTAAAAAGTTCAGAGCTGGCATGAAATATGCCAGAGCGTTCGGTTCCAGAGATAGGATGTCCTCCGACAAAACTAACATCCTTCGGTAACAGGTTCTCAATCTCCATCACTACCTTTGCCTTTACGCTTCCCACATCAGTTACAGTAGTCTTAGGAGATAAAATGGACGCTAACGATTTCGCGATCTTCGGAATAATCCCCACATAGGTAGCGATCACAACAACGTCCGAATTATTGACAGCATCTCTAAGATCTTTTGAACCCACGTCGATAATATGTTCGCGAATAGCATAGTCAATTGCGCCATCATCGATATCTACTCCATAGACCTCACCCACATTCCCTGCCCGTTTTAAAGCCCAGGCAAGTGATCCCCCTATGAGACCAAGCCCAATTACAGTAATTTTCGAATAGTCCATAGATTAACTCCATTGATTCCCACACTTTTACTTTATAACGTGTCACAGAAGGTTTGTATTATAACATGTATGCAGTTTGGAGGATCGCGAGTCCTTTATTTATTCGTTCAAGGTAGTAGAGACGCAAAATGTTGCGTCTCTACAAAATGGTCACGTAAAAACATATGCGATAGGAAATTTTAGAGGCTAATTCTGAAAACCGCGGCATCGGATAGCCGAGGTTTTCCAACCTCGGAATTGTATATGCCTTTGGTACATTGGTGCCAGATTAATGCATTTGGATATGACAAAGTATGGAGGACTAAAGTCCTCCGCTACACATCAAAAATCGCAGATGGAAGCCGTACCTAGAAAAATGACTTTGCATTTATTGGCAGGAGGGACTCTTTCTATTTACCCAGAACCCTTTTGATTGCCCAGATGAACCGTTCGTTTTCTTCGGGCAATCCAACGGTGACCCGCAGATGCGTTTTCAGCCCATAATTAATCACAGGCCTCACGATAACCCCAAGCTTGAGAAGGGAATTATAAACCGATATTGGATCGGATTTCAAATCAATAAGAATGAAATTGGAAAACGACGGCGTAAAGCATATGTTTATTTTTTTCAACTCCCTGGAAAAATAAGATAGACCATCTTTGTTTATAAGCCTTGCCTTGGATACATGATTGTTATCATCAAGGGCAGCAAATGCAGCTACCTGGGCAAGCAGATTGGCATTGAATGGCTGTCTTACTCGATGCATAGGAGAAATGATCTCCGGCGATGAGATTCCATATCCAAGCCTAAGTCCAGCAAGGCCATAAACCTTCGAGAATGTTCTCACAGTTATCACCGACTTGCCAAGACTCTGATAGTCTAACGAATTCGGATACTGAGGTTCGTCTACGTACTCAAAATAGGCTTCATCTATAACAACAACGATCTCTTCAGGTACCATTTCCAAGAACCACTCGAGCTCTTGTCGCCTAACGATAGTTCCGGTCGGATTGTTGGGATTAGCAATGAACACAGCCCTCGTTTTAGAAGTTATACGTGAATAAATATCCTCTAGATTATGAGTAAGATCTGGCATTGGGGAAATGATTACCCTTGCTCCAACTGCCTGCGTTACTATTGGAAACACAATAAACGCATACTCACCCATCACAGCTTCATCCCCGGCTTTCATGAAGGTTCTTGCGATGATATCTATGACATCGTTCGATCCGTTTCCAAAAATCAAGCTCTCAGGTCTTGTGTTGAGTCTCTCCGCAAGCTTTTGTTTAATGTAATACGCATCACCATCGGGATACATGTTTACAGAAGTCAAGGCCTTTCTTATTGCTTTCTTAGCGAGAGGGGACGGCCCCAATGGATTTTCATTTGAAGCTAGCTTAATAGCATTTCTTATCCCCAGCTCTCGTTCGAGCTCTTGAACCGGCTTTCCAGGAATATAGGGCACTAAAGTATTCACATACTCGTTTGGAGTTATCAAATTACCCCTCAATTAGCAATCGGGAAAATATTAATTTCTTGCTCCCCTTGGATAAGAACCCAAGACCTTTAAGTTAATACACCTTTTCTTCACCCTTGATAATACTTTTTGTATCTTCTTATCATCTGAGTGCCCCAAGAAATCTACAAAAAATATGTATTCCCAAGGCCTCTCCTTAGATGGCCTGGATTCAATTTTTGTAAGATTTATTCTTGCCTCAGCAAAAGGTAGGAAAAGAGAATTCTGCAATGCCCCCGGCTCATCCTTCAGAGAAAATACAATAGAAGTTTTATCATCACCTGTTGCCGGACAACTAACATTGCCAATAACCCAAAACCTTGTCGTGTTCTGAACACTATCCTCAATGTTCTTTTCAACAAACTTCAGCTTATAAATAGATGAGGCAAATTCGCCAGCCACTGCTGCAATCTTCTTGTGTCTGGAAGCTAGTTTTGCACCCTGCGCTGTACTCGCTGTCTCTCTCAGCTCTACATTTCTAAGATGCTTACTCAGCCACTTTTTGCATTGCGCCAAGGCCTGGGGATGTGATGCCAAGATCTCAATATTGTTTATATCTCCGGTCCTTGACAGAAGGCAATGACTTATCTTTTCGAAGTACTCCGAAGAGATCCTCACATCCGATCTTGAAATCATATCTAAAACACCCCCAACCGAACCCTCCATTGAGTTTTCGACAGGAACAATACCAAACGTGCTCCGTTGCCTCTGAACCTCTTCAATGACCTCTTCAAAGCTTAAGAAAGGTACAAGCTCCGTCGAACTGCCAAACTCATGAAATGCGGCCTGATGTGAGTAACTACCCTCTGGACCCAGGTAGGAGACCTTTATAGGTTCTTGAAGCGCTCTGCAGCTTGAAATTATCTCCCGGAAAACACTGCTAACGGATATGTCCGAAAGTGGACCTGTGTTCCTTTTCCTTATTTGCCTCTCAATCTCGCTCTCCCTTACCGGGTCATAGACGCTAGACGAATTTTCTTTCTTAAACCTGCTTATCTCCAACGCGAACCTCCCTCGTTCATTCAAAAGTTCTAGTATCTTATCATCTACCTTGTCAATCTTTTTCCTTAGAATTTCTAGATCTTCGGCAGAAACCATATTTTCCCTAGAGAGTAAAATTTGAATGAATCATAGCTACATGGAAAATGCTTGTCAAATATACTCAAGAGAGTCGTTTTTGTTGAAGGATCGTCAATATAATAGTTGGCCCAAATTTAGCTCATGTCCCCTTTTTTTCAACCTTAGACTCTATTGTTGCTGCATTCTCAAGCACAGACTTCGCAACAAAAACGGGGGCATTCATTCGTGAGGCAAGAGCCAGCGCATCGCTCGGACGCGCATCTATCCTCAATACATTTCCGTTTACTGAAACCTCAACCTGTGCATAAAAAACCTGATCACGAAGATCAACTATCACCACCCTCTCTATCTTTGCATTCATTGTCCGAATGATTGCCGCAACTAAATCATATGTAAAAGGACGAGGTGCCACTTCACCGCTGAGACCGATTTCTATGGCCCTTGCTTCACATAATCCTATCCATATTGGCAGTACCTTTTCCCTCTGTTTATCTAACAAGAGTACAACGGGGGTCTGAGCTACCTGATCGAATCCTATTCCGCTTATATCCATCTGCACCTGTTCAGGTGTCTTCTGCTTTTTCTCCTCACTATCCGAAGTCCTAAGATGTAAAAGAAATATTAAGCTAAGTATCCCTACCAATAACAATGTCGATCTCATCTTTATTACCTCCGATAACTTAGAATATCACATATAGATATTTTTTTCGCCAAATAGTAGATCTTAACAGGAAAAATCCACAACCAGATTTGCAAATCAAAAAGTATTCTTATTTACCTTAAGTAATGAAGGGATGGCCTGATAAGATCCTTTTTTTAGATAGGAAAGGCGAATTGCATTATCAGACAGTTCTAAAATTTCTGAATCTTCGACGTATCTACCTTTTAATGAAACTCCTGTAAGAATCTACAGGGAGTCTCTTACTTAATTGTATAAACACAACGGATTTCCCATATATTCACTGAGGTTGATCCTCATCATCAAGAAAGCAATAACAACTAATCAACTATTGGCGTCTAGTATCTCTCACTACCTTCGGATTGCCAAAGGTCCCTAATATCTTACCCCCGAGAGTTCCATCACCTTTGGGACTCAAAAAAGACCTCACTATCCCGATCTTAGCCTCGTCCGACAGGATATTTAGGTTTATCATCAGATCAATCTTTGCCCCCTTTGTAATATTCCAGAGGGGGGGGATCGAACCATACATATTCAGGTCAAAATCATTACCCTTGAAACTTAACTCATCCACTTTTGTAACTCCGTCCTCAATTTTACCCGTAAAGATCGATTCCAAATCCTTAAAGGGTGGAATAGGAAAGCCAATCAGTCTGAAATTGCTAATACTCATGTTGTCTATTTTAAGGGAAAAAACTCCAGAAGTTTCAGAACTAAAATCCAATGAAAAGTCACCGTGTAATATTCCAGTGAGTTGTTCGTCAGTCATACCGAGGTAACCAGCCATGATAGGATGGAACTTCTCTACGTCTATACCACTCAGCTTCGCATTTATTCCAACAATTTGCCCTGTTTTATAGTCATAAATCAAATTCCCCTTCACGACGCCGCTCATAAGTTTCGCCCTAAATGGAAGTCGCAGATACTTAGATAACAAACTAAACAGCGAAGGCCTCATTTTTACATCTTCTAACTTTACGTAAAGCTCACCGCCCCTATAGAGTTCGAGATCCTGTACCTTTACACTAACTATTGGGGCAATGCTCACTGCGCCTAACTTAGCTTCAAATGGTGTATTCATTTCTATTCCGGATATGATTATTCCCCTGATCTCATCTGTAGGAAGTGTATAGTAAAAGGAAAAGAAAAAGATAATTATAAAAAAAACCACATAGGATAGTGGCTTAAAGTATTTGGAGTTTTTAATTTTATCTTTCAATCTATATCACCTTCTTGAATTCAAAACTGGATATTCGAAAATTGACATCAATTAAGTCAGGGTTATCAAACCTCGTCCGTATGCGAAGATTTGAAACCTTAAGCAAACTTGGTCTAATCTGGACCTCGTATAGCAAATCTACTATTTTGTTAAGCGGTATTTTCCTGATTTCAAGGTCGACGCTTTTTTCATTATACAAATCATCAATCACCGGCCCACTCGTATTCGAGTCCTTGATGGAAAAGCTTCCCCTATCTATTTGCTCGTTAACCAGGATATCCTCAACCACTGAAATTAGTGCTTCACCTTCATCTCCTGATTTAAAAGAGCTAGTTAGTTGACTTATCAGACGATTGGATTCCTCCAACTGCTTTCTAAGGTTTTCAATCTTCTCCAGATCAGAATTTAACGCATCTACCTTTTTAGTTAGCCTTTCCGTTCCAGATGCAAAAAATTGAAATATAATGAAAATTATGAACACCGAAATCGCAACAACAGAAACTATAACTGCCCTCTTATCCCTCTTAGAGGTCGATACCTGTTGAATCCTATCTCGAATTCGGTTATACAAAAGCTTTAAGCTCTCGATATGATTGCCAATTTCCATTATTTAACCACCAGTGATACCTGGAACTTTATGGTATTATTTACAGAAGGATTCGTTGAGTCCCTATTAACTTTTTCGAACTTTCCTGATTCAGCAAGAGCCTTCTCTATATTTGCGACTTCCTGATAAGAATCACAGCTTCCAATTATCCTAACTGTTTTATCATTCTCGAAGTCTATTTCGTCTACCGTTAAATTAATACCACTGGGTATGCTCAAAGAAACATCCTTCAAAACCTCCAGTGGAGGGGTTTTTCCGACAACACCCTGCACCAACTCGAGCTTCCCGTTTATTTTGTTGAATTCGGACTCCAAAAATTCAACGGGCTTAGGAATAACTTTTATATCTGGAAACGCTTCTTTAACGTTTGCTTCAATTTCTTTTTCAATTCTATCGACCCTATCCTTGAGCTCAAAATAACTTGAGCCATGACGATAGAGCAAAAGAATTAGTATAATCGCCAGTAATACAGATGGCATGATAAACTTCTTTTTAAGTTCCTCATCACTGCCAGTGTACTGGTATTCTCCCTTCCTGAAATTTAGACCACTCCTCTTAAGTGCACTGCCGTAGAGTGCGAGTGCGAATGATTGGACAAGCGTAGGTGAAGATAAACCTAACTCAGGAATAAATATCTGTCTAACCTCTTTATCGAGCATACCCTTTAAGTAATCTGAAATCCCCGGCATTAGGGACATTCCCCCAGACAGCAGCACAGTTTTAATATCTTCCTTTAACTCCATCTCAAAAAACTTAATCGTCTTTTTTATCTCTCCAAGCACAGTATTCAAAGATTCTTGAACAATATTAGCATAATCCCCCACTAGACCTTCACGTTTTATGGACTCAGCATCATCATATGTCGCTCCAAGGATCTTGGATATGCTTTCCGTCACAAGATCCCCTGCTTTTGACGTTGATCTAGCACGTCTAATTCCCCCGCCGTCAAAAACAGAAAAATCAATTCGTGTGGCACCGATGTCAATAATAATAAGCGGCCTCTCCTTAGGCATATAACTTTCCAGTGCAGCCATTGCAACTGGACCATATGTTACAATCTTTGGATCTATTCCTTCTACCCTACACATATCAAGAAGGTCTTTCATATGATCTTTTTCAAACATACACACCAATGCTTCTGCGTTGTTCCCCCTCTTGACGAGGTGATAGCCATGAACCTTATCATCTGGATCAAAAGTGGAGACATTTTCTAATTCGAATCCGTAGACTTGATCTATCTTTTTAGGTTCGACAAATGGGAATTGAATTACCTTAATCGAGATAGGCTCAAAGGGAATGGCAGTAGCTACTTCATTCGTTGGTAATGAATTTTCAGAAAAAGCACTTCTCAAGTTATGTATATTGTTCTGATTAAAGAATTCAGATTTAAGAGTTAGGGATTGAACTACCTCGAGATCCCTGAAGCCTCTCCTTATCAGAATAACTTTGGTAGTGTCTCTTCCTATATCTAGACCTATGAATTTCCCGTACATCGCTTAAGTAAATTACTTAATCTTTCACATTAAATCTAGGGCAAGTAACTTAAAAAGTCAAACTGAGAATCTAATTTATAGTTCGCATTAATGTCAAGACCTGCACTTTTATAGCACTGGATTTGAGAAGTACACGCGTGCATTCATTCAATGTAGAGCCAGTCGTGAATACATCATCCAATATTAAAATCGATTTCCTACTTACCCTGCCAGTATCCTCTACGATGAATGCACCCCTCACGTTTCTCCTCCTTTCAGTTTCATTACCCATTTCATACTGAGGCTTGGTATCCTTTACCTTCTTCAACACGAACGGGTTAAAAGGAACTTTTATACCCTTAGCTAAATCTTTTGCCATGACAATAGACTGGTTAAATTCTCTAGTTCTTAGTTTGCTTATATGAAGTGGGACTGTGACTATCAAATCTATGTCATCTAGGTCTTTTGGATAATGTTCTAGCAAAATCCTTGAGAGCACTCTTCCGAGACTTAACTTCCCATGGTATTTAAATTTGTGGAGAATCTCCCTTAGCCAACCTTCATACAACGCTACCGAACGAGCCCTGCGAAAATGATAACTCCCTGTGAGACACTTTCCGCAAAGATGTTCATCATAACGAATATCCTTTATTGAATTATCTAATCCAAATGGAAGACCGCACCTTGAGCATATTTTTCTCCCGCCGATTAACCTAATATTCGATAAGCAAAAGTCGCATATTATATTTTCTCTCGACGGGGAATTACAAGAGTAGCAGATTCGTGGAAATATTAGGTCTAATATCATTCTATGAGAGTGCCTTCTTTACTACTATATTATACTCTCATTGGCATGACAACGGACAGGTAATGTTCGTCGCCCATAGGTTTTATTACTGCCGGACTAAGTTCGTCGCTTAACCCGAATTCAACCTTTTCCTCCGATATGACTTCGAGAATGTCCATCAGGTATCTTGCGTTAAATCCGAGCTCAATCTCTTCACCTGAATAGTCAACAGATATTACCTCTTTTGCTTCTCCAACCTCCGGGGAGACAGAAAGCAATGTCATTTCATTCTTGTTAATGCTTAGCTTAACACTCTTTGTCTTTTCAGAGGATAGTATAGATACCCTCCTAAGAGCGTTCAAAAGCTCCTCTCGCCCTAATTCAAAATTTGTCTTTGTGGACTTGGGAATCACCTGGTTATAATCGGGAAAATCTGCGTCGACAAGCCTCACGATCAGACTTATACCGTCACCCATAGCTACAAAAAAGTTTTTTTCACACCCAATCTTAACCACTTCTCCGAGCTTAAGCACTTTTCTAAACTCGGATACTCCCTTTTTGGGGACCACCACATTTTTCTGAAGCTTTATCTCCGTGCTCAAGTCACTTTCTACGATAGAAAGCCTATGACCGTCGGTAGCAGCTAGTTTAAGATTGCTTTCACCATTTTTCTCAAAGTAAATTCCCGCCAGGTTACGTCTCAGGTCATCAGGCGACACTGCGAAAATTGTCTTTGAAATCATGTCCTCAATCTTAGAACTTTGTGCTGAGAAAAGATGATCAGACGAAAATTGAGGAATCACGGGAAAATCATCGCTTGGAAGACCCGCAATTTTAAACGTCGTCGACGGAGATCTAAGCTCGACCCAATGATTCCCAATCTCTTCGATTTCGATCACTCCCGACGGCAGTTCATGCACGATCTCGTACAACTTTCTGGCCGGAAGTGATAAACTACCCACTTTGGACACCTCTGCATCACAATGAGCGATCATTGTTGTTTCAAGATCCGTGACGGTTAGCTCCAAAGCCTCTTTTGAAGCATTAATAAGCACATGTGAAAGTACCGGCATGGTTGCGCGCCGTTCAGCAATTCCTTGAATTAGTGCAAGCTTCTCCGAGAGTTTCGATATATCAACCTTCAGTTTCATTATTATTACTCCTAGTAAGATTTATTTAATATAATAAGTTAACGTAGTAGTAATAGTAGGGCATGTTAAATTGTGGATAAGTAACTTAACCCCCTAGCTATAAATATATTTTACTGTTGATAACCCTGTTGAGTTTATTGCTAACTTATAAACATATATCCACAATCTTTTGGACAACTTAGGTTTCCACACGTCGTCCCACAGCTCTATCAACATATTATCCACTCCTAAGCGTTTCGATCTTCCTTGATACTGCATTAATGGTATTCTTGAGAGTCAAATCTTTCCCCATCAATGACTCTATTTTCCTGACGGCATGTATCACTGTCGAATGATCTTTCCCTCCAAACTTCTCACCAATTTCGGGGAAAGATGCACCAGTATATCTTCTGGCGAAAAACATTGCAATTTGCCTTGGCATAGCAATATTTTTTTGTTTCTTGACAGATTTAAGATCTTGTATCTTGACGCCAAAATAGTTGGCTACCTCCTTTTGAATGCTCTCGATACTTAGAATTCCCCTGTCATGTTCCTTTATTATATTTTTCAATACCTCTTTTACAAGATCCATTGTAATTTCAGAATTTAAGAGCTTTGCATACGCTATAATGTTGATGAGTGTTCCTTCGAGTTCTCTGATGTTAGAAATGATGTTTTGTGATATAAATATGGCT
>Ga0214471_10002808_pt1 | contig 13616 bp, 14 predicted proteins | sample RVTome_5_FD_207665 | JGI IMG/M metagenome (GOLD analysis project Ga0214471, IMG submission 207665) | Soil microbial communities from uranium-contaminated site in the Upper Colorado River Basin, Wyoming, United States - RVT142D155 | ecosystem: Environmental > Terrestrial > Soil > Contaminated >...
CTCGCGAGCGAGGTCGTGATGCGCAGCCTGCGCGGCGTCGAGGTGACGTCCGAGCTCTTGCGCTGGACGAACGAGAGCGGCCAGCGCCGCGAGATGCCGATCGCCGAGGTCGTCCGCATCGTGCTGAGAGGCCGCGATCCCAGCGCGCCGCCGCCGAGCGAAGGCGCGAGGATGCTGGCGGAAGCCACACCGCCTCTCGAAGAGGGCACGGCCGCGCACGTCGTCGAGGCGGGCTTCGGCGCCCTCGACGGCGCCGCCGGGGCCGTCGTCGGCGTCGCCCTCGGAGCGCTCGCCCTCGCCGCCGACCAGGCCGACGACGATCCCGGCGTGCTCATCTACGAGGCCCCGGTGACCCGCTACCAGCCCGCGGCGCCCGCTGAAGAAGTGACTGCCGGTGTGCCCGCCACGATCGAGGATTCCACCCTGCCGCCGTCGAGTTGAACGAGGCCGCGCCCTTGTCCTCCGAGCCTCGGACTTGCCCACGCTGCGGCGCCCCGTTGCCGGCCGACGGCTCGCCCTGCCCGCGCTGCCTGATGGAGCTCGGTCACTCGATCGACCCGCAGGCCGAGACGACGGCGCTGCCGCCCGAGGAGCCGGCCGGCGAGCTCGGCTCGGTCGGACCGTACCGCCTGCTCACCGTCCTCGGCGAGGGCGGCATGGGCACAGTCTACCTCGCCGAGCAGCGCCAGCCGATCCAGCGCCGGGTGGCCTTGAAGCTCGTCCGCTCCGGCCTCGCCGGCAAGGACGTCCTCGCCCGCTTCGAGGCCGAGCGCCAGGCTCTGGCGCTCATGGCCCACCCCGGTATCGCCAGGGTCCTCGACGCCGGCACCACCGCCGACGGCTCTCCCTACTTCGTCATGGAGTACGTCCACGGCGAGCCGATCACCGCCTACTGCGACCGAAAGAGGCTCTCGACCGCCGACCGCATCGCCCTCTTCCAGCAGGCCTGCGCCGCCGTCCAGCACGCCCACCAGAGAGGCATCCTCCACCGGGACCTCAAGCCCTCGAACATCCTGGTCGAGGAGATCGACGGCGAGCCCCGCCCGCGCGTCATCGACTTCGGCCTCGCCAAGGCCCTCCACCAGCGCCTGACCGAGCGCACCCTCTTCACCGAGCGCGGCCAGATCGTCGGCACCCCCGAGTACATGAGCCCCGAGCAGGCTGCCGGCGAAGCCTTCGACGTCGACACCACGACCGACGTCTATTCCTTGGGCGTCGTCCTCTACGAGCTCTTGACCGGCAGCCTCCCGCACGACCCCCAGCGCCTGCGCGACGCCGGCTGGCTCGGCATGATGAAGATCCTCCGCGAGGAGGAGCCCAAGAAGCCGTCGACCAGAGTCTCGACGCTCGACGGCGAGACCGCCTCTGCCGTCGCCGAGAAGCGCCGCACGGAGCCCCGTACCCTCACCCGCTCGCTCTCCGGCGACATCGACTGGATCCTGCTCAAGGCGCTCGACAAGGAGAGGGAGAGGCGCTACGTCAACGTCTCGGATCTGGCTAACGACCTCGAAAGACACCTCGACAGCCAGCCCGTAAGCGTCGGACCGCCGACGCTCGCATACCGCGCGCAGAAACTCATTCGCCGCCACCGTGTGGCATTCGTCGCCTCCGCCGCCATCGCTACCACCGTGCTTCTCGCTGGCTCCTTCGCGCTCGTCAACTGGGTACGCCGCGTCGAGGCCGATCGCCGACTCGCGGCGGAGCGTCTCACCGCAAGCCTCGAGAGTGACTTTCTGAGCGTCGTCACGGGCGAAGCGGGGGGCGACAAGCAGCGGATGGTTTCCGCGTACGACGCGCTAGAACAGAGATACGCGAATCTGCCGGGAATCGATGCGGTCGAACTCGCTCTCCTCGAGATTCGACGCTTCGAGCTGCTCAAGCGCGCCTACTGCATGCCCTGGCGTCGCTGGTCGCCGACCAAGATCGCTTGGGACGAGGGGTGTACGAATTCTGTCTGGGAGCTGCAGCCGATATACGAGCGAGTGGCTCAGCGCGTCGAGCTGGCTCTACGCTCAGATCCGGAAGGAGGGCTGCGGCCGGCGGTTCTCTTCGCGTTAACCAACAGTTCGTTTTCCCACTACCCGGACATAATCTCTTCGCGGCCCCACGAAGTTGATCCACGCGACATCATTGCCAAACCGAATCGCGCTCTAGACCGCTACCCTGAGTCCGAGGACCGCGCGCTGCGCTACCTCAGACTGTTTCTGGAGCGAGGCGCCCCCGCCGGCTTGCTCGGCTCGAGCAACCAGGCCCGGGCCGCGCTCGATCGACTTCAGCATGTTCTCTGGAAGCGAGCCAGCGACGCCGCTTGGTGGGAGCCCGAGCCAGGCATGAAGGATGTTCGCTGCCATTGGGCCGCCGAGCTTCGTCGCTTGCACTCGCTGGCCGTCGATTACGAGTGGGACCTCAAGGCGGCGAGAGAGGTGGCTGAAGGATGCGAGGGACTTCCTTGAGCCCTGGGGAGCTCGCGCAACCGGCGCGCGGCGGCTGCCTCGGTGCACCGCGATCGTTCGCCAGATTCCTGGTCGCCGGCGATTCGCGATCGCGAAGCTGTTGCGCCTCGGAGACTAGAGAGCGGGGTACCAGATGACCACACGAGCCCTTCGTATCGCGACGGTGCTAGCTGCGCTCCTAGTTCCGAGCGCCTCGAGAGCGCGCGCCGACATCCGTGCCACGACGACGTTGCGCGGCCAACCTGCAATGGAGACGAGCCTCGAAGGCAGAGTGACCGAGTGGTTCGTGGACTTGACGCAGCTCGGGCTCAACCTCTCCTCTCTCGTCACCGGCACCTGCCTACTCGGCGCCGTCGAAGGTCCGGCCTGTCACGTCTCGGCGGCCCTCGACGCCCTCGACGAGATGAGTCAGATCCAGAGCTCGTTCGGTGATCAGACCCTCTACGAGCTCGGGACTCTCTTCGGTCTCGCGTTTCTCGGCTTTGTCCTTCCTGGGCTCTTCTCCCTTCCACTCTGCGTAGCCCTCCCCGAGGGCGGGCTCTCGCTCCGCCTCACGCAGATCGCCGTCGTTCGCCGGGATGGTTCCACCGCCGGGCCGCTCCGCCGCCTCTCGCGCGTTCTCGCCACTTGGTCCCCGGCCCTCGTCGCGGCGTCGCTTTTTAGCTGGCAGGCGGGAGTCGAGCACCATGGGAGCGAGACCGAAGTGCAGGTCGGTCTCCTGCTCGAGGGCAGCGGGTATCTCTACATGGCCGGCTTCTTCGGCATCTTCGCGCTCGGCTCGCTCTGGGCCACGCTCCATCCGGAGCGCGCGCTTCAGGATCGCATCGCCGGCACCGTGTTGGTCCCGTTCTGACACGCCTTGCGGGCTCTAGGGCAGTAACGTTACGGTCGTCACGGTCGCGTCGCTCCCCTCGCTGCCGAGGCCTTGACCGGAGCCTTCGGCGTGTTCGCTTGTGATCACGAGCCGGTTCGCGACGAGACGGAGCTCGCGAGTCACCCTTCGCTTCGAGCCGAAGCTCACGAGCATCTTGCTGCCGCGCATTTCGACCTGACGCTCGGAGGCGACCGGCCAGCCCTCGCGGTCCAACCAGAGCGTCAGGACGTCTTCCCACTTCTTGACCACCTTCTCGTCGGCGGCCGACAGATTGCGCTTCGGTGCCAGGCGCATTAGGTGGCCGCCCGGCCCGCGGCTCGCGTCCGGGCGCTGCTCGAGCAGAGTCGCGCCGTCGAGCGCCATCAGGAGTCGATCCGCGTGATCGAGAAGGTTGGCTGCCTCGTCCGGGGGGACCTGGCCGAGGGACGTTCCCGATGCCACGGCGTTCGGATCGCGCTGCGCCCGCCACGCCGCCTCGCGCGCCGCCGCGACCAGCTCGCCGCTCCAGAGCAGTCGCAGACCGTCCTGTCCAAGCTCCGCGACCACCGACTCCCCGCCCGAGCTCGTGCCCGGCTCCTCGCTCGAACGCGACTCCGAGCGGACGTCGATGCGGGCACGGATCGTGCCCTCCGGCTCCAGCCCCGCGAGTCGGGCGCGCAGCGCTTCGAGCGCCGTCGCGGCGGCGGCCGGGTGGGGCAGCGCCAAAAGCAGCGTCGCGGCGAGCGGAGCGAGTACGCGCATGGTGGCTTCTCCTTCCAGAAGGCAATGCCTTCCGAGGTTACTCCGACCGGGCGCCCCCGACGAAGCCTTGGCCGCCGCTGAGCCGCGCGACGCACGCCGCACTCCCGAGCAGGACTACGAGCGCCGCTGGGCGCTCGCCACCCTGGCCCGCGCCCTGGAGGCGCTCGAGCGCGACGAGACCGAGGACGGCCACACAGCGAGCTTCGCCGAGCTCAAGGCGTTTCTGACCGAGGACGGCGACGCCTCCTACCGCGAGGTCGCCGCCCGGCTCGGCCAGAGCGAGGGCGCGGGCGGTGAAACCGCCCCCTACATCTCTTCTCTTCCTCGCGACGAGGTGGCGAACGTGACGAGCGTTAGAACCAGTTCCGCCTCGACGAGAACAGCGCGCTGCCGACGGAGACGGCATAGATAGGGTCGCAACAGCGCGCGGCGCCGCGCTGCTCGCCGACGAAGACGCCTCCCGCGGCGACGACGCCGCGGAACGAGCGCTCGACCACCGCTCCGGCGCCCGCCGCCCGCTGGCTGTCGCCGGCCAGTAGCGAGCCGCGCAGGCCGAGCGACCAGCCGTCGCCAGCGTCGAGGTCCATCCGCATCGCCACGAGCGCCCCCTTCCGTTCCAGGCGGAACTCGGCGTAGCGGAATCCGTAGAGGGTCGTCGCCCCACCGCTGTCCCACGAGCCGCCGACGAGCACGGCGTTGACACGATCGAGCGCACCGCCAGCGACAACGGTCACGGTTTGCCCGAAATGCAGCGCGCCGTGCCGCTGGCCCGCGCGCAGCGCAACGACCAGCCGAGCGTAACTCTCCTCGCCGCCCATCAGCCGGGCCGTCCCGGTCAGCTCCAAGCCCTCGATCCGGCCCGACAGCGGCTCGTCCGCCGCGACGCGGCGAAAACGCAGCCCGCCGCTCGCCCCGGCGTACGGATCCCGCCAGCGGTCGCGCAGCTCACGCTCACCCGACTCGATCGACTTCGATTGCACCACCGCCGCGAGCTCCCAGCCCCACCGCTCACCTCGCGCTCCGCGCCAGCCGGCGCGCAGCTCGGCGGCGTGGCCGTCGAACTCCAGCTCCGGCGCGCGCGCGCCCTCACGATAGACCCGTTCGCCGGCATCGGCATTCCGTGGTGCCGCCTCGATCGTCAGGAATCTACTTCGCCGATCCGGTTGCAATCGCTCCCACTCCGCGGAGAGCGTCCACGCCGCGACTCCAAATCGCAATCGACTGCGCTCCGTCCGCTCCTCGAGGAGCTCTACGACCGGCGCGGCGAGCGACGGGTCGGCGTAGACGCCCGCCAGCCAGAGGCGCTGGTCGGCCGATGCCACCGTCGCGAGCCCGAGGGCCGCGACGACACCGGTTCGGATTCGTTCACAGCCCATAGCGCTCGCGCTCGGCGACGATCCGCCGCCCTTGGTAGCGCGCTAGGGTCATGATCGAGAGCATGGGATTGACGCCGCACGAGCCCGGGAAGCTCGAGGCGTCGCAGACCATCAGGCGATCGATCCCGTGCATCTCGCATCGCGAGTCGAGACACGAACTCTCCTCGTCGTGGCCCATCGCCACCGTCGCCTGGCAGTGCGCCGACGTGATCGTCGTTCGGTGTGGCTCGAACCGCAGCTCGGCGCAGTGCCTCGCTTGCGCCGGATCGCGGAATCGGGGTGCCGCCAGCGGTCCTAGCGGCTCGTCCGAAGCCAGCACCACCTCGTCGGCGCCCGCGGCGAACATCAGTTCGACCGCGCGCGCGGCAGCGTAACGGAGCCGCTCCTTCGACTCTTGCGTCAGGCGGTAGCGGATGCGATAGCCGGGAGCCTCGTAGCTGCGCTCCACGCGGTTTTCGGCCGCGCTCGAATCGACCAGCATGACGCCGAAGCCCGCCAGCCGCGGCAGGCTCGACATCCGCTCGAAGTGCTCCGGGCCGATTCCCGGCAGCACCACAGCGCCGTAGACCGGGTGGCCGAAGAGGACCTCGAAGTAGACCCCGTGGCTGGCGACGAACTGGTCGCAGTAGACGGTGCCAGGCAGGCCGCGATAGTTCTCAAGCGGCCGCGCAAAGACGCCGACGACCGGCAGGCTCGGGTGCAGCACCAGCCCGCGGCCGAGGGGTGAGCCGGCGCCACCGAGCCCGGAGCGCGCCAGCAGAAGCGGGCTCTCGATCGCGCCGCAGGCGACGACGACGAGCCGAGCGCAGATCTCGATTCGTCCCGGCGGCACGGCGTTGGGACGCGAGCCCGGGTCGGTCGGTCTCACTCGTCCCGTGGCGCCGACCGCGGCCAGCCGGCCGCGCCGCTGCTCGAGCTCGATCCGCGTCAGCGCACAGTGATGGATCAGGCGAACGCCGCGCGCCAGCGCGTCGCGCACGTACGTGATCATCGTTCCTTGCTTGGCGTCGTAGGCGCAGCCCTCCTCGCAGTAGCCTGAACCGATGCAGCCGCGCAGGTTGAGCTCGAACCGTCGCGCGCTCCAGCCGAGCGCCCGGCAGCCGTCCTCGAATCGGCGGTTGTTGTCGTTGACTAACGCCGCCTCCGGCAGGCCGACGTGGATCCGCTCGCGCACCTCGGCGAGACAGCTCCCGAGGTTGAGGCCGACGACGCCGTAGTCGGCTGCCGTGGGATCGAAACTGAGGCCTTCGAGGCTTCGCTGCTCGCGCCACCGCCGCCACACTTCCGGCAGCGGATCCATGCACAGAGCGGCATTGACCGTGGTCCCGCCTCCGACACACTGGCCGCCGCGGACCGGGATCGCGCCATCGTCGGTCGCCCGCCGACCCTCGCGTGCGTAGAGTACGCGCATCGCCCATTCGCGTTGGTCGAAGAACTCGCTGCCGAAGTAGCCGCCCTTCTCGGCCAGCACGATCCGCCAGTCGGTAAGCTCGCTGAGCGTCCCCGCGAGCGTCCCCCCCGCCGCGCCCGAGCCGATGATCAGAACGTCGCAGTCGAGCCGATTCACGTTCGCGGCTCTCGTCGCCCACCGGCCTCGACTAGCGGTCCGGCGTAGCCGATCGCAGGCCAGACCTCCTCGAGCGAGTAGACGGTGGTCAGAATCAGGGCCCGCGTCGCGTTGCGGAACTCCCGCCGCAGCACGTAGGGGCTCGCCCCCCATAGCTCGAAGTAGGCGCGCTGGGCGGTGAGCGTGGCCTCGACGAACCGCTGCGGCTCGCCGGCGAAACGGCGACGGTAGGCGCTCCACGCTTCCCCTTCGCGCCGGCGCTTGGCCTCCAACTCGGCCTCGATCGCCGCGAACCCTGGGTCGCCGAAGGCGCCGAGCTGTTCGCGCTCGGTCGCCTCGATCGGACCCTCGACCCGCGGGAATAACTCCGTCGCGTCGAACAGGAGTAACGTTCGCTGCAGGCCGAGGAATCGCCTCTCCCGCTCGAGCGGGAAGAGCTGGAGCAGACGATCGCTGACGCGGCGCGGAGCGCGCAGCGGAAATCCGTCGAGCTCGAGCGGCAGCACCGTCGCCGCGAGAGCGTCGAGCACTGCGCGGTAGCGATCGAGCGACGGATCGACCAGCCAGCCGCTCGCCGCCTCGGTGCGCGACAACAAGTCGGCGCAGGCGACCAGCGACGCGGCGAGCGCCGGGCCAGCCGCCAGCAGCGCCCGCCGGCTGACCTCGCCCGGCAGCGGCGGGCGCGGGCCAGAGCTCATCCGTCGAGCCCCGCCCGGTGTACCAGCGAACGAAAGCGAGGATCGAGCGCCAGTTGATCGAACGCCGGATCGACGTTCACGAATCCGAGCCAGTTGCTCCGCCCGGCGTAGGCGCGCTCGAGCCCGACGAGCGCTCGTGTCGTCTCGCCGAGAGCCGCCCAGACCACCGCCTCGAGGTAGCCCGTCGCTGCGCCGTCGCCTGCCTCGCGCGCCAGCCGGCGGGCCACGGCGCCGGCCTCCGCCTCGCGTCCCGCGCGCGCCAGCACGCTACCGCGCGTCGCCAGGGCTACCGGGTTCTCCCCCGCCTCCTTCGCCACGCGCTCGACGAGTTCCACTGCTTCGCGGTGGCGTCCGGCGAAGGACAGCGATAGGGCGCTCTGCAGCAGTGCCGGAGCGAAGCCCGGCTCGAGCTCGAGCGCTCCGGCGCAGTCGGCGAGCGAGTCTGCGTAGCGGCGCGCGTAGAACGCGATATTGGCGGAAGCGGCGCGCATGATCGCCGACAACGGGTCGAGCTCACGCGCTCGCTCAATCGCGCCGCGCGCCTCGTCGTGTCGCCCTAGCCGGGCGAGCAGCAGCGCGTACCAATGGTGGGCAGTCGCCGCGCTGGGGCTGAGCGCGAGAGCGCGCTGAAAGGCTCGCTCCGCTCCCGCCCAGTTCCAGTCGTAGGTGGTGTAGAGCGACGCCAAGGAGATATGCGCCTCGGCCAGGCCGTCGTCGAGCGCCAGCGCTCTTTCCACCGCTTGCTGGACCCGTGCGCGGCTTTCCGCCGAGGGGAGGCTCGCATAGCGCTCGAGCAGAGCCAAGGTGTCGGCCTCGCCGGCATAGGCAAGCGCGAAGTCTGGATCGCGCGCGATCGCCTGCTCGAAGAGCTGCAGCGCTCTCTCGAGCGCCGCCGGCGTGCGTTGGTTCCAGAAAAAACGCCCCTCGAGATAGAGCGGATACGCCTCCGAGGCGCGGACGGCATCGCGCGCCGCGGCTGCATCCGGGCGCAGGGTACGCTTCAGGCTCGCTGCGATCTCCATTGCTACGTCGCGCTGAATGGTAAGTAGGCTGCTCGTTTGCTGGTTGTAGGCGTGGCCCCAGAGGCGGGCGCCGTCGGCAACGCGCACGAGCTCGGCTCGCACCTGGACGCGGTCGGCGATCGGCGTCAGCTCCCCCGTCAGCACGGTTTCCACGCCGAGCTTCCTGCCGATCTCCGTCGGCGAAGAGCCAGAGGCGCGGAAGCGGAAGACGGTGCTACGTGCCATCACCCGCAGTGTCTTGACCCGCGACAGCTCGCCGATCAGGCTCTCCGTCAGGCCGTCGCTGAGAAACTGCGTGTCGTCGCCGCCACCGTTGACGAGCGGCAGGACGGCGATCGAACCGATCGAGGCCAGGGCCACCTCGCGCGCTCGGGATCGCTCGACCGCCACGGCCCCGGCGACGACCACGGCGAGAGAGAGCGCCGAAGCGGCGAGCCAACGCCCGCGCCGCGAGGCGACGGTCAGCCCCGCCGGAAGTACGACCGTCGCCTGCTGCAGCCGCCGAAGCTCCGCGAGGAGCTCGTCGGCGCTCGCGTATCGCCGATCCGGTTCTTTCTCGAGACAGCGCGTGATCACCCGTTCGAGCGCGCCCGGCACTCCCGGCACGAGCTTCGAGACTGGCGTCGGCGGCTCGGTCAGCAGCTTGCGGAACACTTCGCCCGCGGTGTCACCCTCGAAAGGTCGCCGCCCGCTCAGCAGCTCGTAGAGGACCACACCGAGACTGAAAAGATCGCTTCGGTGGTCGACGGTTCGTCCGAGAGCCTGCTCCGGACTCATGTAGTGGACCGTGCCGACGATCGCCCCCGGTACCGTCTCGCCCACCGTCGTTGCCGAGCCGAGCCGCTGCGCCGTTGGTTCGAGCGTCGCGACGCCGAAATCGAGCACCTTGGCTTGGCCGCGGGGCGTGAGGACGATGTTTGCCGGCTTGATGTCGCGGTGGACGATACCGCGCATGCCCGCCTCGACGAGCGCGTCGGCGACTTGAATGACGATCTCGAGGCTCTCATCGGCCGACGGCCGCGCGCGCTCGAGGCGGCGGTCGAGTGGTTCGCCCTCCACGTACTCCATGGCGATGAACGAAACACCGCCCTCCTCGCCGACCTCGTAGATCTGCGCCACGTTGGGGTGTGCGAGCGCGGAAGCGGCACGCGCCTCCCGCAGCACGCGGCGCGCGGCGTCGGCTCCTGCGCTCCCGCCGTACTTGAGTACCTTGATGCAAACCTTCCGACGCAGCCGCATATCGTGGGCAAGGAAGGTTTGGCCCATCCCCCCTTCACCGAGCGGACGGAGGATCTGGTAGTGAGCCAGTCGGGGCCAGGCGTCGTCCTTGACGTCCGTCGTGCTCCCGCCGACGAGCGAAGCCCGTACGGCAGTGGCCGGGACCCGCAGCGCTTCGAGTTCGTCGGCGGTGCAAGCGTCAGGCGCTTGAGAGAGGAATCCGAGGCCCAGCAGACAGCGCGGGCAGAGCGCCTCGGATGAGTCTGCCAGAGGTGCGCCACAGCGCGGGCAGGGGCTCATGAGCTTGGATCTGCGGGCAGTATAGAGCGATTCGCCCGCCGTCACTGGCCTCGGCCCGGGACGCCCAGCTCGCCGTGCAGGAAACCTTCTCCTCGGTCCGCTTCTCCACTTCGGCGAGACCAATTCAGGAGGCCACCTTGCTCCCGCGCACTGCCTACGTCGCTGCCCTCGCCGCCCTCGTGCCCGCGCTCGCGGGCTGCTTTGCCACCGTCCGGCTCGACGAGACGAATCGGGCCGCGATCCGCTCGGTCAGCGTCGTCGAGAGCGTGCGCGACGAGGCGCGCTTCCAGCTCTTCGGGCCGGCGCCCACGTTGTACACGGCGATCCCGATCGCGGTGGCGGCGGCCAACGCTGGGCGGCCGCAGATCGCGACGGCGACTCTCGAGAGCCGCAGCGAGATCCGCCGGATCGTCCGCGAGCGGTTCGCCCACGCGCTGGCGGCGAGCGGGGCCTTCCCGGCGATCGTCGGCGAGGAAGGGGACGCCGAGGTCTCGCTCGCCATCTTCATGCTCGGCTTCGGTCCCTCCTACGGCATCTCTCGGAGCCACAGCCCGGTGCTCGGCGTCGAGGCGAGGCTGGTTCGCCGTTCGGACGGAGCGCTCCTGGCGCGCAGTCGCCGCTTCGTCACCGGAATGAACCAGCGCACCCCGGCGCGCACGCTCGCCGCGTTCGCGAGCGACCCCGAGCTGCTGCGCGCCGCCTTCGCCACCGCCGCGGAGGTGGTCGGCACGCGATTGGTGATCGACCTCGAGCGGCGACGGTGAAGCGGCGAACGCCTGCGCGCCACCGGCGAGCTTTCGTCCCGTCGGTCGCCACCGACTGCACCGCGCGGCAGCGTATGGTACCCTGTGTGGCATGGTCAAGACGACGCTCTACCTGCCCGAGGAGCTGAAGAGCGCGCTCGAAAAACTCGCCGAGGAGCGCGCGATCTCGGAGGCGAGCCTGGTGCGCGAGGCTCTCGCCGAGAAGGTCGAGCGCGCCGCCCGGCCGCGGCCGCGGGTGCCGCTGTTTCCCGAAGGGCTGGGGGACTCGACCCTCGCCGCGCGGGTCGACGAGCTGCTCGCGGGGTTCGGCGGCTGATCCTCCTCGACACGAGCGGCCTGCTCGCGGCGCTCGCGCCCGACCAGCGCGAACATGCCGCCTGCGCCGCGGTCTTGGCTCGCGAGAGCGGGCCGTTCGTCCTCTCGCCGTTCGTCCTCGCCGAGCTCGACGACTTGCTCACCAAGCTCCTCGGCTCTCCCGCCGCGCTCCGCCTGCTCGAAGAAGTGGCCCGGGGCGCTTACTCGCTCGCGCCGTTCGCAGCCGGGGACGTGGCGCGCGCCAAAGAGGTGATCGAACAGCACCCGAAGCTCGCCATCGGCCTCGCCGACGCCTCGCTCGTCGTGCTCTCCGAGCGCCACGGCACGCTGCGGCTGCTCAGCCTCGACGACCGGCATCTCCGCAGCGTGCGCGGCGCCGGGGGCAAGCGTTTCTCGCTCCTGCCCCGCGACAGCTGACCGCCGCCTCGCAGCGGTACACTCGGCGCCAGAGACCCGCCATGTGCGTCGCTGTCGCTCGCCGGAGGAGCCCCTGCGGCGCGGTTTTCGCCGCTGCTTCGCAACCTCCCTGCCCGTCGGCTTCTCTTCTTCCACGATGAGCGCCTGCCCGCGCTGCCTGATGGAACTCGCGCAGTCCGTCGACCCGAATGCCGAGACCACGGCGCCGACGAATCCTCTCGAGCGCACCACATCGAGGTGTCGGCCGACGCCTTCGTCGCGTTCTGTGTTCGTGCTCTTGCTGGGCTTCGCCGTCTCGCTCCTCTACTGCGTCCCGTCGCTCAGTCCACTTTTCACCGAGAAAGACCTGATCGCCGATCCGGCACTCGTGGGGACCTGGTCTGCGGAAGGTTCAGAGGAGACCTGGACGTTCGAGGCGCGGGAGGGCAAGAGCTACAGGCTCGTCATCCGCGGTGACGGCAAGACCGCCGCCTTCGAGGCACACTTGCTCGTCCTGCGCGGGCGTCGCTTCCTCGACCTCTTCCCGGACCGCGAAGCGCTGGAAGCAACGGACCTGGGCACCTTCTACAAGCTGACCCTCGTGCCGGCGCACCTCTTCCTCAAGGTCGGCGAGCTCGGGCCCGAGCTCGAGCTCTCGCTGCTCGAAACGAAGTGGCTCGACGAGCTCCTCGCGCGGCACCCACGCGCGATCGACCATCGCCGGCACTCCGACGGCGGCATCGTGCTCACCGCCTCGACGCGCGAGCTCCAGAGGTTCGTTCTCAAGCACGTCGACGATTCAGAAGCCTTCGACGAATCGTGGAAGATGGCCCGCCGGGCGGACATTCCCTGAGACCGTCCGCGTAACTTGCCGCCGATTCGGCTTCTCTCTCCGCTAAGGGCGCGGGCGCGATCGGCACGATCCGCAAGCGCCCCCGGAGGTGACCGATGAAGCTCGCACGGTGGGCCGCACTGATTGCACTCTCGGGCTTGGCGCCCGCACTCAGCGCCACCGCGATCGACCTCAAGCTCGGCTCGCGCTCGTTCGACGAGGAGCGCTGGCCGGAGGTCGGCGTCGCGATCGCCGTCGGACCCGACGAGCGCTGGGTGCGGCCGGCGTTCGGCGCCGCCGTGGCGTTCGATTTCGTCTACGGCGGCACGGTGCTCGAGGCGAGTGCGGGTCTCGCGGGCGATTTTCCGCATCGTGAACGCCTGGCGCTGAGCTGGGGTCTCGGCGCCGCGTTCCTCGATTACGACTACGGCCCCAACCGCGGCACGGCCGAGGCCATCTACGGCGAGCTCGGCCTCCGTTGGGTCCGCGCGGACGGTCTCGACTTCGGCGTCAACCTGCGCTACCTCGATGGCTCCGACGTCAGGCTGCGCACCGTCGATTCCGACGACCCCGGATTCCGCGAGTCGATCTCGACGACGGTCGTGTCGTTCGTCGTGCGCTGGTAGGCCAGGAAACGCTCTCTCTCCGGAGGCCGAGAGCGCTCTTCAGCGCGAGCCGGGCCGTCCCTCCAGAAACCGCCGCGAAGCGAGGATCTCGATTCCCTCCCGCGTGCCGAGCGCGTCGCCGTCGGCCGGCGGGGCGTAGAGCAGGCTCCACGGCGCCGCCTCCTCGAGCTCGTCGAGCAGCTCCCGCACCAGCTGAAAGAGCGCCCGGCCGCGTGGGCTCGAGCACCGGAGGAACTCGTCGACGGTGGGCGCCGGGCGCGCGCTCACTCCGTCGGACTCCCGCTCAGTTGACCGTCTGCTGGCCTGCGCCGCCGTCGGCCGCCGGCTCTTCGCGCTCGACGACCTTGGCGAGGGCGACGAGCTTGTCCTTGCCGTCGAGGTCGATGAGCTTGACGCCCTGCGTCGAGCGGCCGATCTCGCGGATCTGGTCGACC
>Ga0214471_10002809_pt1 | contig 13612 bp, 10 predicted proteins | sample RVTome_5_FD_207665 | JGI IMG/M metagenome (GOLD analysis project Ga0214471, IMG submission 207665) | Soil microbial communities from uranium-contaminated site in the Upper Colorado River Basin, Wyoming, United States - RVT142D155 | ecosystem: Environmental > Terrestrial > Soil > Contaminated >...
CGTTCAAGACGGCGAACGCGACCCGCCAGTCGGTGCTCTACATCGCTGCCAACGACGGCATGTTGCACGCCCTTAACGGCGCAACTACCCCCAATGCAGAGTCTCCCTCCGCGCCGGCCGCTGCCGGCGGCTCGGAGCTGTGGGCCTGGGTACCGCGCATGCTGTGGCCGGAGCTGTACAAGCTTGCGAGCACCACCTACGACAAATCCCACCGCTTCTACGTGGACGGCTCGCCGGTTTCGATGGACGTGTTCATCGGCGGCGCCTGGAAAACGATACTGGTGGGCGGCCTCAATGCCGGCGGGCGCGGCTACTACGCAATCGACATCACCAATCCGAACAGTCCGAAGGGCCTTTGGGAGGTCTGCGCGGACCCGACCGGGGTGCTGCAGTGCACCGACAAGGATGACAACATCGGGTTCACCTACGGCCAGCCGATCATCACCAAGCGGCCCACCGACGGTAAGTGGGTGGTGATCGTCAGCTCGGGCTACAACAACGTCTCGCCCGGAGACGGCAAGGGCTACCTCTTCGTGATCGATGCCGAAACCGGGAAGATCCTCGACAAGACGGACACCGGCGTGGGCGACACCACCACCCCGAGCGGGTTCGCCAGGATCACCGGCTTCGCCGTCAACTTTGCGGTGAACAACGCCACGACCTTCGTCTACGGCGGGGACCTGCTGGGCAACATGTGGCGCTTCGATATGTCCACCTCGGGACCGACGCGACAGCTCATCAGCCAGGCGAGGGACGGGAGCGGCAAGATGCAGTCCATCACGACGCGGCCGGAAGTAACGTGCTTCGATCCCCCCCTCTGTCTCAAGAGGGTGGTCTACGTCGGGACCGGTCGTCTCCTCGACGGCACGGACATACCGGACCCGGCGACGCTCACGCCGCCGGTATTGGACCTGGCCTATCAACAGACGGTGTACGGGTTCAAGGACACCGGCGCCAATCTCGGAGACTTGCGCGATCCCGCCGCGAACCTGGTGCCGCAAACGTTGTTTGTGGCGGACCCGACCAGCCGCACGATCTCGAACAACCCGGTGGATTGGGACACGCAGAACGGCTGGTTCGTCGATCTCAACCCGAGCATCCCGCCGGCCCCGCCGGGCACCCCGCCGGGAGATTCGCCCGGCGAGCGGGTCAATATCGATCCGCAGCTGGTGAAGGGCGTGCTCATCGTGCAGACAAACGAGCCGAACAGCGATGCCTGCTCGACCGGCGGCGACAGCTTCCTCTACCAGTTCGATTACCAGACCGGCTCGTATGTCGAATCGGCGCAGAACAATGTTGTCGGGGTGAAGCTCGCCTCGGCACTCGCCGCCGGTTTCGTGGTTTACCGGCTGCCGACAGGCCAGCTCAAGTACACCAGCATTGACGTCACCGGCAAGAAGGCGACCGGCGGCGTGAACCCCGGGTCCGGCGGTGCGTCCGGCTCCCGCGCCTCCTGGCGCGAGCTGTACTAGGCGCACACGTTGCACGGTGCGGCGGCGCGGGGGGCAAGCCCCGTCGCCGCAGCCGCTCCGGAATGACCCAAATCCATGCGCTAGAAGGGAACTCACGTGGCGGCGTTATTCATAGCGGCCGCACTGGCAGCGTCCGCATCGGCTGAAGCACGGGGTGTGGCCGCATCCACGCGAGTCGTGTATCTCGCGCAAGCGGCGACGCCCCGGAAAGAAGCGAAAACCCGGCCCGCGCGCCGGCAGGAAGTAAGAGTCCGGGTGCTGCTGCTGTCGGAAGAGCTGAAGGACAATTCACAGGAATATATCGAGGTCGGAGGCGTGCGCTACATCCATTTCAAATCGCCGCAGCTGAAGTCGCCGGCGCGTCCGCTCGGCGACCCCAAGCTGCGCTACCCCGCCGGCCGGATTGAGCAGAGCAGTGGTGCCGTCCTGCTGCAACTGCTGATCAACGAGTACGGGTGGGTGGCGCAGGCCGACGTGGTGTGCGCGGCGCCGCCGTTCATGAAGAGCGCCCTGGAAAGCGTGCAGGGGCTCAGGTTCCAGCCGGCCGTTGCCAGGGAAGGCCCGGTCAAGAGCTACATGCTGGTGGAATTCGGCTACGGCAAGGGTTATCCATGCGGCCGGATTCCGGATTGAATCCGCGCTAGCCCGGCGCATTGCCGGCCGGCAGGACGCGGCCGCAAAACCGCCCCCGACCCGTCGCGGAGGGCGGTCGCCGGCTGGCGGCGCCAATTCCGTCACACATCCGCGCTTGCGCTTTGATTCGTAAAGTTTTTCACACGTGATTTTTTGCTTGGGTGTTGCGTAGTTCACATGTCCTATTGCAGCGATCTGCTAAATTGTTTTCGCAACGTCCAAGAGCATGAAAACACAAGTGCATCCGGTCGTTGTGGGGATCGGGATATTTGTCCGGGGGGACACACGTGAGTACGCAGCAACTCAGCACGTTGACACGATTCCGCTTCCCGTGGAGAGGGCGTGAGCTCCGCGAGACCGCGCACGCTCCATTCGATTCAGCGCTACTTTCGATAACGCCAGATCTCCGCGAACGTGAACCCGCGCGCACGCGCAGCGCGGCTGCAGGCTTCACGATCATCGAGCTCATGATCGCCGTTGCCATCGTCGCCATACTCGTGACGATCGCATTCCCGTCCTACCAGGAGCACATGCGCAAGACCCGCAGAAGCGCGGCCCAAACCTTCATGATGGACGTCGCCAGCCGCCAGCAGCAGTACCTGATCGACGCGCGCAGCTATGCGGGGGGCGCGACTGCGCTCGCCGCTCTCAATCTTGCGGTACCGGGCGACGTCTCGAAGTACTACACCGTGTCGGTCAATCCGGCGGCTCCCACCGTGCCGCCCTCATACAACATTGCCGCGACGCCTATCGCCGGCTCGCCGCAGGCCCCGGATGGCGTGCTCACGCTCGATCACCAGGGCAGCAAGACGCGGAACGGGCAACCGGGATGGTAGGCATGATCTACGACCCGCATCCACCGCAGGCTCATCCGGCGACCCGGACGAATAGCGCCCGGCGTTTGCGCGCGGCTGTCCGCGGATTCACGATCACGGAAATGATGGTAACCATAGCGGTGCTGGTGATCATCGTCGGCCTCGCGACCCCCAGCTTCCGCGAGATCATCCTGTCGCAGGGGGTGAAGACCGCGAGCTTCGACGTGTTTGCCGGCCTGATACTCGCCCGCAGCGAAGCGGTTTCCCGCAACACCACGGTCACCATCACGCCCAGCGGAGGAAACTGGTCGGAGGGCTGGGTCATTGCGGACTCCGGCGGCGAAGTGGTGAAGCGCCAGGACCGGATGCCGCAGGTGATCATATCCGGACCGGCGAGCGTCACCTACAACGGCGCCGGGCGCGTCACCACCGGCGGGACCTCCATCAGCCTCATGGCGAACGGCGGCCGGGTCCCGCATGCGCGCTGCATCAGCATTGATCTGAGCGGCCGGCCGGTGCAGAAACAGGAGACTTGCTTCTGATGGGCGCGCGCTCGAAATATCGGGCCGCGGCCGAACGCGGCGTCACCATGATCGAGGTGCTGATCACGATCGTGATCCTCACGTTCGGCCTGCTCGGCGTCGTGGGATTCCAGGCGCGCATGCACCTTGCGCAGGCCGAGTCCTACCACAGGGCGCACGCCGTCCTGCTGATGCAGGACATCGTGGATCGCGTCAACGCCAACCGCAGCAACGCGCTCAACTACGTTACCGGAGTGCCGCTGGGTGCCGGCAACGCGCTCCAGGATTGCACCGGCCTCACCGGCGCCGCCCTCGATCTCTGCGAGTGGAACAACGCGCTGCTCGGCGCGTCCGAAAGCACCGCGGGCGGGCAGCAAGCGGGCGGGATGATCGGCGCGCGCGGCTGCATCTCCAACGTCGTCGCCACCATGCCGCGCGAGTTCGTGATCGCCGTGACGTGGCAGGGTCTGGTGCCCACGGTTGCTCCCGCCTCCACCACGTGCGGCCAGGGGCTGTACGGCGACGACCAGACGCGGCGCGCCCTGGTCACCCGCGTCACGATCGCCTGCCTGCAGAACGACCCGACCACGGGGCTGTGCGTGACGCCATGAAACGCGACGCCATGAGCTTCAGGGGGCGAATTCTTTCCGTGCTCGGGGCCGGCTTCTCGCTGGTCGAGCTCATGGTTTCGATGACGATCGGGCTCATCCTGCTGGCGACCCTCCTCGTCGTGTTCGCGAACGCAAGCACGGCACGCGGCGAGCTCGAGCGCAGCAGCCGCCAGATCGAGAACGGGCGCTATGCGGTGGAGCTCCTCTCCGACGACCTGCGGGTCGCGGGATACTTCGGCGAGATCAGTGTGGGCGCGCTCGCCGCGCCCGCAGCGGTGCCCGACCCCTGCTCGACCGCGCCTGCGGACTGGGCGGCCGCGATGCCTATCCACGTCCAGGGCTATGACGTGGGCTTCGGGGCGCCTCCCTGCATACCGGCGGACATCAAGCCGAATACCGACATCCTCGTGGTGCGCCGCGCGAAGACGTGCGTCGCGGGGGTGGCAGGCTGCGAGCCCGCGACCCCCGGTAAGCCTTATGTGCAGAGCACCCTGTGCAGCAACGAGATGCCCCCGCATACCGTGGGCACGTTCGGCGCCACGGCGTTCACGCTAAAGCGCAAGGACTGCACGACTGCCGCCGCGCTGCGCGAATACATCGTCAATGTCTATTTCATCAGCACCAATAATCGCCGGGGCCAGAACATCCCCACCCTCATGCGGCTGGAGCTGACCGGCTCAGCCCTGGCCCAGATCCCGCTGGTGGAGGGGATAGAGGAATTCAACGTGGAGTACGGCATGGACAACGATGGCGACGGCCAGCCGGACGCCTACACCGGCGATCCGGCCAATTACACCTACGCAGGATGCACCACGTGCACCGCGGTAAACAACTGGACCAACGTGGTGACCGCGCACCTTCACGTCCTGGCGCAGTCCCCGGAGCCTTCCCCCGGTTACGTCGACACCAAGACCTACTCGCTGGGGCACGATGCCGCGGGGAATCCGATCAGCGTCGGGCCGAAGAATGACGCCTTTCGCCGGCACGTATACACCTCGATGGTGCGGATCGTGAATCCCGCTGGAAGGAGAGACCGGCCATGACTTCGGGAATCCGCCGACAACGGGGCACGACGCTCGTCATCGCGCTCATCATGATGGTGGTGATCACGCTGCTCGCGGTGAGCTCGCTCGGCACCACCAACATGAACCTCAAGGTGGTCGGGAACATGCAATCGCGCGGCGAGGCGCTCCATGCCTCGCAACAGGCGATCGAGACGGTCATCAGCACGCCGCTGTTCATCTCGAACCCCGCCAACGCCCTGCTCACTCCCTGCGGGACCGCCAATACCTTGTGCACCGATCTGAGCGGCGACGGCACGGCGGACTACACCACCCGCCTCAATCCTGCGCCGACCTGCGTCTCGGTGAAGGCGATCAAGGTGAGCGAGCTCAATCTCTCCAACGCCGAGGACCTGGGTTGCGCGGCGGGCCAGGCTCAGCAATTCGGCATCACGGGTACCGGCAGCGGCGAGTCGTTGTGCGCCAATACGGCCTGGGATATCACCGCCGAGACCAGCTCGACCGTCTCCCGCACCAAGGTGACGGTCACGCAAGGCGTCGGGGTGCGCATCAACGCCGACGACATGACGACCTCGTGCCTGTAGGCGCGGGCCGGACTGAAGGGAAAACGCCATGCCCAACCTCCATAGCCGCCTGATCGGCACCGTGCTCGCGCTGGCGATGGGCGCCGCATCGTCCTCGTTCGTCCGCGCGGAAGACATCGATCTCTTCGTGAACACGAACCCCGCGGTTGCCGGAAGCCGCCCCAATATCCTCATCGTCATCGACAACAGCGCCAACTGGTCGGCGGCGAGCCAGCACTGGGCCGGAGGCGTCAAGCAGGGGCAATCGGAGTTGCGCGCGTTGCGGACCGTGGTCGGCGAGCTCACCGATACCGTCAACCTCGGTCTCATGCTGTTCACGCCCGGCAGCGGCAGCAACGAGGACGGCGCCTACGTCCGCTACCACATCCGCCAGATGCTCGCGGGGAACAAGGTCGCGCTGCAGGAATTGATCGGCGACGGGAGCTGCGTCGACGGCTCGAACAGCCTGAACGGCACGCCCAACTGCCTGTTCAAGAACTTCGACACCTCCACCGAGAAGGTGGGCACGGCGAAAACCGATTACAGCGCGGGGTTGTTCGAGGGCTTCAAGTACTTCGGCGGCTTCACCAGTCCCGCGAACGCCCGGACCGACACCGCGGGCGCACCGGTTGATGCGAGCCATTTCGGCGCCGACCGCTTTTCGGGCGACCCCGACGCGAAATCCGACCCGGAAGCCTACCTGCTCGGCCTGAAGGATCCCTTCAAGCGCACCTACAGATCACCGATAGACGCGGCCAACAGCTGTACCAAGAACTATCTCATCTTCATCGGCAACGGATTTCCCACGCAGGACTCGCCGGCGAGCCTGCTCTCCGGCGTGCAGGGAAGCACCGCCCAGCTGCCCATGCCCCAGTTCACGACGACCAGCTCACAGCAGTGTACCGTGCTCGGGAGCGCGTGCGCCAACAACAACAATGTGCCGGCCAGCGTGATTAGTTCGAACCCCGGCTTCGATACCTATACGGGGACCGATACCGGAAGCGGCGCCGGCTGTTCCGGCGGCCAGACCGTGCGCGAGTACCGCGGATGCAACACGGTAATTACCATCACCCCTACCGGCACGACCGCGGTCCCGTCATCCAGCGACACGCGCTACACCGACGAGTGGTCCAAGTACCTATTCACCACCGACGTCAGCCCGGAAATCGGCCAGCAGAACGTCGCGATCTACACGATCGACGTGTTCAAGGACGCCCAGGATGCCCGCCAGACCGCGCTTCTCAACAGCATGGCGAAGCACGGCGGCGGCCGCTATTTTTCGGCGAGCAGCGAGCAGGCGATTCTCAACGCCCTGCGCGAGATCATGATCGAGATCCAGGCGGTGAACAGCGTGTTCGCCTCGGCGAGCCTGCCGATCAACGCCACCAACCGCGCCCAGAACGAGAACCAGGTGTTCATCGGCATGTTCCGCCCGGATAACGACGGCCGGCCGTTGTGGTACGGCAACCTCAAGCGCTACCAGGTCGCTCTGTTCGGAGGGGAAGCCAAGCTCGCCGACATGAACGGCGCCGAGGCAGTCTCGGCCGCGACCGGCTTCGTGCAGTCCTGCGCCGCCAGTTTCTGGACCCAGGACAGCGGGACGTTCTGGAACTTCTCCGCGACGAGCGCGGGGCAGTGCACGGCCGTAGCCACCAGCCCGTTCTCCGACCTTCCCGACGGATCGGTGGTCGAGAAAGGCGCGGCGGCGGAGGTCCTGCGAAGGGGCAATGACCCCGCTGCGGCCACGCCTACCAATGCCGTCAATCGCAATATGCTCACCTGCGCGAGCACGAGCAGCTGCGCCAGCCTGGTTACTTTCAACACCACCAACGTCAGCCAGGCGGCGGTCGGAGCGGCGGATGCGGTCGCGCACCAGAGGATCATCGACTTCACGCTCGGGAAGGACGTCAACGACGAGAACGCTGATGCCGATCTCGCGGAGGTGCGGGCCTCGGTCCACGGCGACGTCGCTCACTCGCGCCCGCTGCCGATCAACTACGGCGGCTCGACCGGCGTCGTCGTCTATTACGGCAGCAACGACGGCACTTTCCGGGCAACTTCCGCCGGGGACGGGCGCGAGTTGTGGGCATTCGTCGCCCCCGAGCACCACGGAAGGCTGAAGCGCCTGGCGGACAACGGCCCGCTCATCACCTATCCGAACACGCCGCCCACGGTCCCGTCGCAGAAGAAGGACTACTTCTTTGACGGGTCCATCGGGGTATTCCAGAACGCGGACAATACCCAGGTCCGGGTCTTCCCGACGATGCGCCGCGGCGGACGCATGCTCTATGCCTTTGACGTGACCGCGCCGACCGCGCCCGCCCTCATGTGGCGCGTGGGCTGCCCGAATCTCACCGACGACGTCGGCTGCACCACGGGCCTTTCCGGGATCGGCCAGACCTGGTCGTTCCCGAACGTCGCGCGGATCAAGGGCCTGAATGGCGGCAATGACCCGGTGATCGTCATGGGCGGCGGCTACGACTCGTGCGAGGACGCCGACACCTCGGCACCCTCCTGCGGCGCCGGCGCCAAGGGCAAAAAGGTCTACGTGATCGATGCCGCCACCGGCGGCCTGCTCGCGAGCTTCGACACCCTCCGGAGCGTCGCCGCCGACGTGACGCTGATCGATCGCGACTTCGATGGCCTGGTCGACCACGCCTTCGTGGCGGACACGGGGGGGAACCTCTACCGCGTCGACTTCGTGGATCCCCTGACCCAGGCGCCGCTCGCCGCGGGCGGCTGGGCGATCCGCCACATTGCCCGAACCAACAATCCCGTCGCCGCCGGGCGCAAATTCCAGTTCGCACCGGCCGTCCTCGCCGCCGCACAGCCTGACCGGGTATTCATCGCGCTCGGATCCGGCGACCGGGAGCGCCCGCTCGAGGGCAACTACCCGTTCGTGGAGAACATTGTGAATCGCTTCTACATGTTCGTGGATGTCCTCTCCACCTCCGGCGCGCCGGTGGATCTGGACGGCGCCACGATGGCCAACTTCACGAGCAACACGACGTGCGCGACGACGCTGAGCACCAGCTTGCAAGGCTGGTTCATGGACCTCAACACGGGACGCGGCGAGCAGACCGTGACCTCGGCGACGATTTTCGGCGGCCTGATCTTCTTCAGCACCAACCGGCCGGTGCCGCCGGTACCCGGGCAATGCGGAAACAACCTTGGGGAAGCGCGCGGCTACGCAGTGAACCTGCTCAATGCCTCGGGTGCAGCCGACACCGAAGCGATATGCGGAGGCGAGCGTTCCGGCGTGTTCCTCGGCGGCGGCCTGCCGCCCTCACCCGTGGTCGGCAGAGTGCCCATCAACGGCAGGCCGGTGACGGTCATGATTGGCGGCATCCAGCGCTCGGGGGGCGCCAGCTCGCCGATCGGCGCGCAACGCGTCCGTCCGGTAATCACGCAGAAGCGGCTGCGCACCTACTGGTATACGCACGGGGATCGGTAGCTCACCGGGGGGCCTCAGGCGAGGCCCTCTTCGGCAGGCTCAGGACAGGCCTTTCGGCAGAGGGAATACCACCTTCTCGGCGATACCCTTCGACTCGGCGGCCGGCCCGCCGCCGAGCTTGCGCAGCTTCTCCACCACCTGCTTCACCAGCACCTCGGGCGCCGAGGCCCCTGCGGTGACGCCGACGACGCGCTTTCCTGCCACCCACTTGGGCTTGAGCTCCGAAGCGTTGTCCACCATATAGGCTGCAACACCCTGCTGCTCGGCGACCTCGCGCAGCCGGTTGGAATTCGAGCTGTTGGGCGAGCCCACGACGATCACCACCTCGCATTGCTGCGCCAGCGCCTTGACCGCGTCCTGGCGGTTCTGTGTCGCGTAGCAAATATCGTCCTTCTTCGGCCCGACGATGCCGGGGAAGCGTGCCCGGAGCGCGTTGATCGTCTGCTGCGCGTCGTCGACCGATAGCGTGGTCTGGGTCACGAACGCAAGATTCTTGTCGTCCTTCACCTCGAGCCGCGCCACATCCTCCGGCTTCTCGACCAGGTACATGCCGCCCGCGCTCTGGCCCATGGTGCCCTCGACTTCGGGATGGCCGCGGTGCCCGATCATGACAATCTCGCGCCCGTGCGCGCGCATTTTCGCCACCTCGACGTGCACCTTGGTCACGAGCGGGCAGGTCGCGTCGAACACCTTGAGCTTCCTCGCGTCGGCGTCGCGCCGTACCGCCTGCGACACGCCGTGAGCGCTGAAGATCACCGTTGCGCCCTGCGGAACTTCCGAGAGATTCTCGACGAACACTGCGCCCTTCAGCCGCAGGTCCTCCACCACGAACTTGTTGTGCACCACCTCGTGGCGCACGTAGATGGGGGCGCCGTGAAGGCGCAGCGCGCGCTCGACGATCTCGATGGCGCGATCGACGCCGGCGCAGAAGCCGCGGGGATTGGCGAGCAGGACTTGCATGGCCGCATTATAGCGAGCCGCGAAGGCGCCAAGAACGCAATTTGCTCCCCTCCTTTTCAAGGAGGGGTGGATGCGAAGCAGACGGGGTGGTTGTGTGGCCGGTCCTCACTCCCACCACCCCGACTACTTCGTAGTCACCCCTCCTCGGGCAGGAGGGGAATTTCCCGGCTCACCCTTCTTCGGGCGCAGCGCGTCCCAGATCAGCAGCGCCGCGCCGCAGGTGATCGCGCTGTCCGCAACGTTGAATGCCGGCCAGTGATAGCCGTAGGCGTGGAAATCGAGGAAGTCGATGACCGCCCCGATCACGATCCGGTCGATGACGTTGCCGACGGCGCCGGCGAGAACCAGCGAAAGCGCCAGCGCGAACAGGCTCTGATGGGGGTACTTTCGCAGCAGGTACAAGATCCAGACCGAAGCGAAGAGAGCAATTGCAATGAAAAGCGCGCGCTGCCAGCCCGCTTCATCCGACAGGATGCTGAAGGCGGCGCCGCTGTTGTAGACCAGGACCAAATTGAAGAACGGCGTCACCGCGACCGCCTTGTTGACCGCCAGGTAGTGGACGGCGGCAAGCTTCGCGAGCTGATCCGCCGCCACGAGCAACACCGCGAGCACGAGCCACTTCGTCATGTCATGCGTGCACGCGCGGTTCGCCGGCTCCGAACAGGTTCGCGACGCAGCGCCCGCACAGGCCGGGATGCGCCGCGTCCCTTCCCACATCCGCCCGGTAGTGCCAGCAGCGCTCGCACTTCCGGTGCGGGCTCGCCTTCACCTCGATCGTGACGGGCGCCGCATCGGGCCCGGGCCGGTCCATGACCGACGCCTGGGACGTGATGAACACGAACCGCAGGTCGTCGCCGAACGACCTGAGGAAATCGCGGTTTTCGCCCTTCGCGTAGAGCGCGACCTCGCCCGCGAGCGAAGAGCCGATCTTGCCGGCGACACGCAACTCCTCCAGCTGCTTCAGGACGTCGGAACGCAATTCGCGCAACTTCGTCCAGCGGCTGCGCAGCGAATCCGCATCGCGCGGCAGCCGGAAATCGTACCAGACCTGCTCGAAGACGCTCGTTTGCTCCCCCGCGAGCACCTCCCACACCTCCTGCGCGGTGAACGAGAGGATGGGCGCGAGCAGCCGCGTGAGCGAATGCGTGATGTGGAAGAGCGCGTTCTGCGCCGAGCGCCGCGCGCGCGCGCCGGCGGGAGTCGTGTAGAGACGGTCCTTGAGGATATCGAGGTAGAAGCCGCCGAGGTCCTCGGAGCAGAAGGTCTGCAGCTTTTGCATGGCGAGGTGGAACTCGTAGGCTCCGTAATGGCCGGGCGCAGCGGGATCCGCGACACCGGATTCGGAGGGCACGAGGGACCGTTGCAGGTCGTGCGTCATCACCCATGCATAGCGGTCGATCTCCAGCCACTCGTCCACCGGGAGCGCGTCGCGCGCCGGATCGAAATCGGCGAGATTTGCGAGGAGGAAGCGCAGCGTGTTGCGGATGCGGCGGTAGGATTCCACCACCCGCTTCAGGATCTCGCTCGACAGGTTCAACTCGCCCGAGTAGTCGGTGCTCGCGACCCACAGGCGGAGGATATCCGCGCCCAGCGTGCCGATGATCTCCTGCGGCGACATGCCGGTGCCGCGCGATTTCGACATCTTGCGGCCTTCCATGTCGATGACGAAGCCGTGGGTCAGCAGCGCCCGGTACGGCGGCACGCCGTCCATCATGGAAGCGACGAGAAGCGAGGAGTGGAACCAGCCGCGGTGCTGGTCCGAGCCTTCGAGGTAGAGGTCCGCGGGGAACGCGGTGTCGGCCCGGTGCGAGCCGCGCATCACGGTGTAATGCGTCGAGCCGGAATCGAACCAGACATCCAGCGTGTCCTTCACCTTTTCGTAATGCGCCGCATCCTCGCCGATCAGCTCCTTCGCTTCCAGCGACTGCCAGGCCTCGATCCCGCCCCGCTCCACCCGCTGCGCGACCTGCTCGAGGAGCTCGGGCGTGCGCGGATGGAGCCTGCCGGTCTCCTTGTGGATGAAGAACGGCATTGGCACGCCCCACTGGCGCTGGCGCGACAGCGTCCAGTCAGGGCGGTTGGCGATCATCCCGTGCAGCCGCGCCTTGCCCCACGCCGGATAGAACGCCGTCGCTTCGATGCCGCGCAGTGCGGTCGCGCGCAGCGTCTCCTTCGGTTTCACGCCGTCGAAGCCGGGCACCTCGTCCATGCCGGCGAACCACTGCACGGTGGCGCGCAGGATCACCGGCGTCTTGTGGCGCCAGCAGTGCATGTAGCTGTGGACGTGCTTGTTATCGCGCGCAAAAAGCGCTCCGCGCTCCTCCAGCGTCGTTACGATCTTCGGATTCGCCTTCCAGATGGACAGGCCGCCGAAGAGCGGCAGCGTGGCGGCGAATCGGCCGTCGCCCATCACCGGCGTCAGCATCTCCTCGTCCTTCATGCCGTAGCGGCGGCAGGAGTCGAAGTCCTCCACGCCGTAGGCGGGCGCCGAGTGCACGACGCCGGTGCCGGTGTCGAGCGTCACGTATTCTCCGAGGTAGACGGGAGCGCGGCGCTCGTAGAACGGGTGCCTGAATTCGATGCGCTCGAGTGCCACCCCCTTGCATTCGCCGAGGACGTCCCGCTGCTTCAGCCCATAGCGGTCGAGGCAGGCCTCGCGAAGATCGGCGGCGAGGATCAGCAGCCCGCGCTCGGTCTGCACCAGGTTGTAGACGTGCCCGGGGTGAACGTTGAGCGCCTGGTTGCCGGGAAGCGTCCACGGCGTGGTGGTCCAGATCACCGCGTAGCCCGGCGTCTCGGGCAGTTTCGCGAGCCCGAACGCCTTCGCCACCTTGTCCGGCTCGGCAAACGGAAAACCCACGTCGATGGCGATATCGGTCCGGTCCTCGTACTCGACCTCGGCTTCGGCCAGCGCCGAGCCGCAGTCGAAGCACCAGTTGACGGGCTTCAGCCCGCGGTAGATGTAGCCTTTTTTCAGCAGGACCCCGAGCGCACGGATCTCGTCGGCCTCGTTCCGGTAGGCCATGGTGAGATACGGCCGGTCCCAGTCGCCCAGCACGCCGAGCCGGATGAAGTCCTTCTTCTGCCGCTCGATCTGCTCGGCCGCGTAGGCGCGGCACAGGCGCTGGGTCTCCGCGGTCGGCAGGTTCTTGCCGTGGCTCTTCTCGATCTGCACCTCGATCGGCATGCCGTGGCAGTCCCAGCCCGGCACGTACGGCGCGTCGAATCCGGACAGCGTCTTCAGCTTGACGATGATGTCCTTCAAGATCTTGTTGACGGCGTGGCCGATGTGGATGTCGCCGTTGGCGTAGGGCGGGCCGTCGTGCAGCACGAAGCGCGGCGCCCCGCGGCGCGCGGCGCGGATCCTCTCGTAGAACCTGCGCTCCCCCCAGCTCTTCAGCATCAGCGGCTCGCGCTTCGCGAGATCGCCGCGCATCGGGAACTTGGTGTCGGGCAAATTGAGCGTCGTCTTGTAATCAGCCATCGGAGCAATCGGTCGCCAGCGGCCAGTTGTCAGCCATTGACAGACAGCGGGTCATCGATTGACCTGCCTCGGCGTCC